>OFHA01000032.1_pt1 | contig 109479 bp, 111 predicted proteins | sample 1521891 | NCBI WGS metagenome assembly OFHA01 (sample SAMEA3504089, study PRJEB24116) | mouse gut metagenome | biome: mouse gut; feature: mouse-associated habitat; material: faeces | place: Denmark | collected 2011
GACAAAAAGACGTAAAACGCTTAAAATTTTTTCAAAAATAAGCTTTACGTTGATTATTTTCTAGAGATTTAGAGATTGTTTTTAGATAAACGTTTTCCAAAGGGTATTATTTAGATACATATCCCTTTTGGCATTTAAATACATAAGCATTATTTCATGATTATCTTTAACATGTCTACTAAATCTTTTCTTTCTTTGAGGAAAGATTTCTGCTATGTCGTTTTGGAACGTTTTTGTTTGGTTCCTGTTCCATATAATAGTAGAATTGATAACAAAACAAGATTCATCTTGTCTTACAAATCCCTTTTCTATGAGAACATTAATTAATTTTGTTACATAGTTTAGGGATTTTTTTATTTTTTTAGCCAATCCTTTAATAGTAACAAAATATCTATTTTTGGTATTCATAAAAAGTGCCATAATGAAAAATAAACAAAAAGCATGTCTATTTTCTTGGGCAAGATTATTTAATACTTTGTTCATGGAAACATGATCATCAAGTGTACAAAATTTCTTAAAACGTCCTTTATATCTAAAATCTTCTGGAATTAAATCGATTATGTCCTTTTTTTTGTGTTGCCCTGCACTCCAAATAAAACGCATACTTATAAAGTAAACTTGATTTAGTTCTTTTCTATCAAATTCCAAATCCTTTAAGTCTTTTTTGTTTAAAAGACAAACCATCTTTTTGTTGTAGAGGTACTTCATAGCCTTTTCTACTTCGCTAAGAGGAGCATTAACTTCTTTAGCTATTTCTCTTTGAGAGATCTCGCAAAAATTTTGACTACATTTTTTATTACATAAATGTTGAAAAACAACAAAAGCAAGAGGACATTCTTTATCCATTTTTAGATAAATATCCCTAATATAATCTTCTGTATTATACATATCGAACTTTTTAGATTTATTTTTTGCCATTTGCTTTTGATTATTTTTTTTATCTTTACTTCGTATTTTTGAGTCAAAATACTCATCATCAGGAGTAGGCTTAAAAAACTCTTCTTCTCTAAGCTCAGGTTCATCAGAAGCATCACTAATAGAAGAAGTCTTTTCAAAAAAAGCTTCTTTATTTTTTTCTTTTTCTATAGCTTTTGAGATATTTTTAGCTCTTCTCAAAATATCTTCTGTTTTATTTGCTCTGTAGTTCATAGTTATACTATTCAGCTATACTGAGTAATATTATTCAGCAGTGCTAGAAAACTCCTTTCTTAATATTTTTTATTTTATAGTTACGCTATATGATATAAATTAATATTTTTAGAATTTTTATATAATAAGCCATATCAATGAGTTAGAATATATAAATTTAAATAATGCATTAATTTATAATATTCAGCAGTGCTAGTTAATTTTTATTTTTAGGGTCTTACTAGGTAAAGATTAAAATTATTTAGAAATAATAATCCTAACGATACGCTTCAGAAAGTATATGGTTTGTAGTTTTTAAAGTTTATTTTTTATAAAATTTAAATATAATAAGCCATGCCAATGAGTAATTTATAAAAAATAACACTAAACAATAAAGCTATTACACGCTTTGTTATTTACAAATAATATTTTTATTTAGATAATTTTTAAATGTGTCTATGTATCAAATTGTAAACAAATCAATATATAGATTAACAACATTCTATGAACCATAAATGAAACTAGATATATTGCCATTTATAAGAATTATTATAAAAATCTATTTAATGTTTTTCGGGTCTTACTAAATAAAGCTTTAAGATTTATACATAAGAATTAATTTTTATTATGTTATTTGCTTTAAAACTAGATTTTTCAGAAAATTATTTTTGTATTCAGTATTATTTATTATAAAAGTTTTAGATATGTGCTATTTTCTCATTGACAAATCAGCGTTTATCTCTTATAATAAATAAGAGAGGTAAATAATATTGAAGTTGATATTGTTTATCGATTTGCATTTGATTTAAATATCGCCCTGGGTCGCCAACCAATAGGGGCGATATTTTTTTATTTAATTTCATATAAAACAAAAAACAAATCACATTGAAATCAAATGCGATTTGTTTTATCTATGTATAATAAACAACAATATGTTTTGTTTAATTGAAAATCTGTATTATGATTAATTATAACAATTTACATTTGATTTTAATATTAAAATTTATTTTTATTAAATTCGCCAATCTAATAAATTATTCTCTAAAAAAATATCTTCTACTACATTCTACATAATTATTTAAAAAAAATCAAGTTTTTATTTGAAATATATTCCAATTTTTAATAAATAATATGCTTTTTCTCATCTTTATTAGTATTTATGTCTAATTTTCCATCAATTGTTGTGTGTCTGTATGCTATTTCTATATTATGTTTCTTAAATTCTTTTAGTATCGTTTCTCTTATTTCACTACATGCTTTAAAATTTAAATCAATATTTTCAGTTGTAACATTTCCTCGTAAAGAAATTCCATCATCAGCCAATTCTCTTATATAAATAGTAACTTGTGGAACATTATTTAATTTTTCTTCTTCTGTTCTTATATCTATAACAAGGGGATGATTACATATAATTTTTGTCATTAAACGTTTTGCTAAGTCAATATTGGAATCATAAGATATTAAAACATCCATAAATCCAGAAGTCTTAGGATCTATTAAATGTGTGTTTTCTATTACTTCTTTATTCATTTTTGAATTTGGAATAATAAGTCTATTATTATTAAATGTTCTTATTACAGTATGCCTAATAGTTATATCTTCAATATATCCAGATATATTCATTTCAGTAAGGGTTACTCTATCGTTTATATTAAATGGTTTAAATATAGATATAAATATTCCAGCAATAAAATCTTCTAAAGATGTTTGAAAAGCAAAACCTAAAACAACTACGAGTAAACTAGAACTTGTAAGTATTGTTTCTGAAAAATGTTTAAAATTATCAAACCTTACTCCTATTTGATAAATTCCAATAATTACTATTGCAGTCTGTAAAAAATTTTTAAAGAATTTCATATGTATTTGATTTTTTTCTTTAAAAAATTTTAAGTAAAATTTATTTATAAGTTTCCATGTAATCATACATATTACTAAAATTATTAATGATACAATTATTTGTGTTTTCATAAAATACCTCCTAATACCTAATTATAGCACATAATATAAAATATTAATATTGATTTTTATATAAAAATTTCATATAATTATCTTGTCAAATGAAACATACATATAAAGTGGAGGATGATGATATGAAAAAATCAATGAAAAAGATGCTTGAAGCTGAGATCAACCGTCAGGAGAAGAACCCTGGTAAAGCAAACCGTGAGGCTCGTAAAGCTCGTCGGAATGCTGAACGTGGGGATTTGATTCCTGCTCCAAAGACTATCTTGGACGCTAGGAGCCGATCTCGCAAGAGGGCAGAAATAAAGAAACAAACAAAGAGGGAAGCTTCGGCGTACCTTTAAGTTTGTTAGAGCCATAAAGGGGCTCTTTTTTTATTTTTGTAATTTTTATGTAAAAATAAAAGCGCCTAGAAAAGCGCTTTTACATTTGTTTCTTTATCTGATATATATTTTACTTCTTTTATATCTAAAACGTCTTTAAGTTGTTCCTCTTTTAAGAAAAAAGAATTTTTGGTTTCATTAAGATGTGTTACAAATAAATGGTATTTATTATCTGGTATTTTTATTGCATCTTTTTTTATTCTTTCTAATAAATCATCAATATCAATATAACCATATCTGATACTTCCTTGATAATTATTATGAATATTAGTTTCATCAAACATATCTTTGTTGATATCTTCTTTTGCACATTCCTGAGTAAATTCTCCAGAACCATGGCGTGTAAGATATGTTCTTGTTATATAGAGAGTTTCTATATCTATATCTTTAAAATATCCAAGTAATTTTAAATCTTTTATTATCTTGGCTGGATTTGTAATATTTGTGTTGCTTGGGGTTAAGTGACAAGTTTTCCCAATATTGCTTTGGTCAAGTAAAAGACCTTGGCTTCCTTCAAAAATAATTGTATCAAAAGAATCTAAAATATTTACATCTTTTATTTCAATATGTTCTATCATAAATTTTAAATCTTCAATATATTTTGTAACAATATTATTATTTAAAATCATTTGGATGTTTTTTATAGGTACATTTTTAAGACCATGTTCTTCTAATCTATAAAATGTGTATGATTCTCTTATCCTAAATAAAATATTAGCAGTAAAATCCTCTAAATTATTTTTAATAACATCTTTTAAAGTAAAAGGAATTTGAATATCTCTTTTTATTGTTTCAAATATTCCATATCCACAACTTCCATGTCTTTTCGTATCTCTATATTCTTCAACAATTTGATTAATCATAACATCATAAGGAGTAGTAATTCTGCATCTTGCATCAGCATATATCTTGGGTGTAAATCCTAATGATGTTAGTTTTTCATATTCTTCTTTAAAAAACATAGGATTTAATATAAATTCAGAAGCATAAAATGTAGTAGCTCCCTCAAAAGTTCCAGAATTAAAACAATGAAAAACATGTCTTATATTATTGTGAATAACTGTATGTCCTCTTTGGAAGCCACCATTATGCAAAACAACTACTGTTTTTTCATTTTTTTCTTTTGCACATTTTGAGAAATAATTTGTTGCAAGTCCTTTACCTTCATCACCATAATTAGCACCTATAATAATTTTTACATTTTTCATAATAACTCTCCTTTCTACTAAAAAAGGAAGAGCAAAAACTCTTCCTTTTTATTACATCATAACAAGCTCGTTATCGTCTTTTTTAGGTAAAGAGCTTACCTTTTTCTTAGTATTATTCTTTTCTTCATTTTCTTCTGTAAGCTTTATAATTTCTTTTATTACCTTTGGAATTTTTGTATGGTCATTTAAAAGAGTAACTCTTTCACCAAGGACCTTTTTCCATTTTGTATCAGAATTATGCCAAGAATAATCACCTACACAAATATGATATACGTTATATTTTTCGCTTACTTCTTCTAATAGTTCTTTTTCTGTTAAATCGTTTCCTACATCATCACCAAATATCTCTTTAATTTGTTCTTTTGTTAAATATTTATGATCTGGTTCATCTCCTATTGTAAATAGATAGCCTTTTCTTCCATGAAGTTCATAAGAATCAATATCTGTATGTCTAGCTGCAAAATACCATGCGGCAAGATATGATTCTCCTCCATTTCCTCCTCCACAACCTTCAAAATAAACATCAGAAAGTTGTTCTGCAATACGAATGTCTGACTCAAACTGGCTTACTTGAAGTGGAGCTGAATCGGAAAAAGCATCACCGATTGCCATAATCATAATTTGAGGATCTTCTATTGGTTTTTCTTTATAAATACTTGTAATAATTTCATTAAGAGATGTCTTTGCAATTTCTTCTGCAAGATATCCCATAGAACCTGTTACATCTAGTCCTAAAATAATAGGAGAAGAATTGGGGTGTTCATCAGAATCTCTCGATTCTCTAATTTTAACTCCAAGTGGGTTAAGTGATTTTTTAATAGAAGAAGAGGTGTAAAGCTCTCTTACTGTTGAATGTGTTGTTATTCCTCGACTGGTTTTATAAGAATCCCAGTCACTACTTGTCCATTTGCCTCCACCCATATTAATTGTCTCCTTTCAACTTTTTATATATTTTCAATGGGTCTAAATTCATTTCTATAAATTTAGGTTTGCCATAGGCTTCTTTTTTTGCTTCATCCCATTTTTTCATTTCAGCTCTTGGATCTGTTGAAGATTTTGAGGTCAAAAACGAATACATAGAATCAGGTATTGTTGAAAAATCAGTAGCATGTAAACCAGATATTTTTCTTCCAATTAATTTTATTGATTCTAAATCAGTATAAGCAGTTGATATTTTTAAATCTTTAGTTGTGTCTGCAAGGCAACTATAAACATCTGTATTTGTGCCTTTCATAGTTTCACCAATAGGTTTAGTATACCACCAGCCTCCATAAAGCATCATTACATGAGCATTAGGATTAATAAAACAATTATTTAAAGAAATTCCATTATGTGCTAAATTATTATAATTTAAAAAAGTTTCTATATTTAAAAGTCTTGATATAATCCAAGCTATATGTTTACCATCAATTTCTCCACCAAAATAATCTAAAATATTTTTTAATGGATATGTGTCTTGTTGTTTTTTAAATATGATACAATATTCTTTATCTAAAGTACTAAATTCTTTAAAAATATGAGGGATTGTTGGTGAAAAATTAAGTTCCATAGCATCATCTTCATAACTGATAGTTTGTAATTGTTTCCTCATATTTTCAGCGAAATACCTATATTTAGAATCTAGAAGGTAGACAACATTTCTATGGTCAATATAACATTCTCCTAATTCAAATTGCCAAGCATCTATATAATCCATTCTGAATGATGTATCTTTTCCTATAAATTCTATTTTTGCCATTTTGCTACCTCCTGTTTTTATCTTTGTGATATTATTATAAATCTAATAACAAAAAAAGTCAAGTCTAATTTAGTTTTTTATATAAAAAAATAACCAGATTTTTAAAATTTGGTTATTTTTCTGGAAATTGTTTTGGAATCATTTTTTTTATTTCTTCTGGAGTTTTATCTATATATTTAAGTAGTATTTCTACTCCTTCTTTAAATTTTATATCTTGTTTATGTTTTACTGTTGCAGGAACAACTGTCATAGATACAATTTTTTCTTCTTTAAAAAGCTTAATTTCTTCTTTAGTTGCTGGTCTATGGTAACTAAATCCATCTTTACTTTTGTAATACGCTAAATAAAAGGAAGTTTCATTTACATCTTGTTTATGAATTCCCATAAATTCAAGTCTACCTTCTTCTACTAATTTTTCCATAGAAAGATGTTTTATTTTGTAAATATAATCTTTTCTTGTTTTACATCTTTTCATCAATGTAATGTTTCCTTCGCTGTTAGCCTTTTTTTGTGTATCTCTAGACTTTTTAGCTGATTTATTTAATATATACATCGATTTAAAAATGTTTTCATCAGTTAGTTCTCGCAAAAAATTCACTTCCTTTCCATTTATTTTTATATATTTATTGTACCATATAATATAATTTCTGTAAAGGATATTTTACGCATAAAAAATACAACATATAGTGCTTATATGTTGTATTTTTATGTATTTTACCTAAATAATCCTTTAAGTGCATTACCAACACCATTTTCAATAGCAGAGCCACCTTGACCTGTCATATTTACAGAAGGTCTATTTTGTGTTGTTGGTTTTTGTTGGTCTGTTAATGAGAATCCGCTTGGATTTTCGTATGGTTGAATAACAACTGTTTGTCCAGCCTTAAATTCAAACTGATAGGATTCGCCAGATGTTTGACCAATAAGTGTTTTAAATCCAACATCAAGTTTGAGTCCTGGTGCTGGACCTGTCCAACAAATACAGCAATCAGGGTCTACTTTACAAGGTCCTTGTAAAATTTTAGGGTTTCCATTTGTAAGAATTGCTACCTTAGCATTAGGGCCAGCAGCAGTAAGCTTACTTGTAAACATACCTTTTCCTGAAAGGTTTCCTGTACCAATAATTGGTTGTACACCATAATGACAATCAGGAGTAAAAGCAAGCAAGTTTTCGCTTTCAACACAAACATATTGCCATTCGCCAGAACGCTCTAAATCAATAACTGTAACATGTTGTGCATTATCTGCTAAGAATAAATCTCCTTGTCCATTAACTTCCATAATTTCAAGGTTTTCACCTGTGACTTTTCTTCCAATATGGTTAAGTACTTGACCAACAATGTTGCCACTATTTGTTCCTAATAAACGTTTGCTAAATTTAAAATTACCATTGTAAGCTACCATAGAACCTTTCTTGGCAAACATCATTCCACTACCAGAAACTTTACAATAAAGCTCATTTTCTGTTTTAAGTGAATATTGACCTTGCCCCATTGGTTGAATAGGACCATTATCATAGTTTTGGTAATTTTGTCCTTGTTGTTGATATCCTTGTCCTTGTGGAGGGTAGCCACCATTTTGAGGGTAGCCTTGTCCTTGTGGGGGATAACCACCGTTTTGTGGATAGCCTTGATTATCATATCCTTGGTTATATCCTTGTCCATAATTATTATTATTTTGTTGCTGTCCACCTCCGAAAAGTGAACCTGCTAAGTTATTAAGATCCATATTGCAATCTCCTTTAATATATTTTTTTGTCTTTAATATTTTCTACAGTAATTATATAATGTTTAATAACTATTAGTCAAGAAATTAGAATAGTTATTTTGTTAATTATATTATATTTATTAATTTTAAAAGGCGATTTATCATACTAAAGAAGATAAACCGCCTTAAATAATTATTATTTATCTCCCATTCTTTTAGAGACTTCTAAACTAAGTTCAGAACGTTCACATTCTTCATCAATAAATGAAACCTGAAAAGCTTTTTCTGACCCAGCCATTCTGTCTGCTGCAAAACAAAGTCCATTTGTTCTAAAATCTAAGAATGGATGATCTATTTGATAAGGATCTCCCATTAATACAATTTTTGTATCTTTTGAAGCACGACTTATAAGTGTGCGTACTTGTTTTGGTGTAAGATTCTGTGCTTCATCTATTATTACATAATTTCCAGCAATAGAACGACCTCTCATATGTGCAATAGCTTCAATAGAGATATATCCTCTATCAAAAATTTCATCACATTTATCTTTAAGTAAATCTTCACTAGACATTTTATATTTATAATCATATTCTTTAAATTTTTTAGGTGGAGCCATTGTTTCGTTTTTATCAATTCCTCCAAAAATAACTTCAAGATTATCTCTTACAGGACGAAGAGCCCATTCCATTTTTTCTTCCTCAGTTCCTGGAAGAAAGCCAATATCTTCATCTAGTTTTGTATTTCCTCTTAAATAAAGAATTTTTCTATATTCATGTTCTTCAACTACTTTTTGAAGACCAACTGCAAGTGCAAGAAGTGTTTTTCCTGTTCCTGCTGGACCTTTAATAATAACAAGTGGTGCTTCGTCTGTATTTCTTCTTAAAGCATCAACACTAAATCTTTGACCAACATTTTTAGGAATAACATCAAAAGGACAATACTCAGTATCTTCTAGTAATTTTAATTGTTTTCCATCAAAAATAGTAAGTGCTGATTGTTTTTCATTTTCTAGTCCTTTTATAAGTATATATTCATTTAATGTAAGTGGAGGAAGAGTAATTTCTTCTCCATCCTCATCAAAGTAAATTATCTTTTCTAAATCTATAATACCTTTTTTATAAAGAATATTTATATTTTCATTATTTGTATATCCAGTTCTTCTGCCTTGATATAAATCTTCTGCAGAAGGTGCTCTTTCTGTTAAAAATTCTTCTGCTGTAATTCCTAATATAGATGCTTTAATTCTAACATAAGAATCATTACTAACTAGGATAATTGACTCTTTATCTTTTGTTTTTTCAAGTAACCCTCTACAAACTCTAAGTATTCTTAGGTCTGGAGTGTCTTTCCATGATAAAGGCATTTTTGTATCAACGCAGTTCATTTCTATTCTAAGGGTTCCACCATTATCCATTTTATAACCATCAAGAAGATTTCCATTTTTATCATCTTCTCTCATTCTATCAAGATATCTGGAAGTGGCTCTAGCATTTGCTCCAACCTCTCCTTTATCTCGTTTATGGTTATCTAGTTCATCGATAACAACATCAGGAAGAATAACATTATTATCCTCAAATGAAAACAGTGCATTTGGATTATGTAATAATACATTAGTATCTAAAATATAAGTTTTAATCATATATTATTTTGCTATTAATTAATAGCGTCTCCTTTCTTGAGTAATTATTATTTGAAAGCAAGCTTGCTTTTAAAATAAAAACCCTCCTCCTTATCTATAAAATATTTATATGAGGTAAGCAAGGTCTCATATATTTATATTATACAGCATACCTTTTTTTATTACAAGATTTTTAGGGTTTTAATAAAACAAAAAGCTAGGAAATATTTTCCTAGCTTAGAAATCAAGTAGACTTAATGTTTCTTCTTTTTTTTCTATCTTTTCTTTTTTATATAAGTTTATTTCATTAATTTTTGTATCATATGGTAAATTTCCTATTAAAAGGCTGGAATTTATAACATGTCTTTCATTTTTTAGAATAGTTGTTCTTTTATTATTAATACCTGGACAATAGACACAATTTGCTGGGCAAGTGTTCATGTCTCCCATATCAATTTCATCAAAATTAAGAGCTGATGTTTCTGGCTTTTTAAAAACTTCTAAATTGTATTTTTTTGATATATCTGAAAATATATTAAAAAGTTCTAGTTGTGATACATTATTAAGTTTTTGAATGTTATAATTATGTGCATATTTACAATTTGTGGAAACTTCAAAAGCTATGTAAATTTTACCAATAATAGAGTTTAATTCATTAACTAAAAACTTAAATTGATTAATATGCCATTCTTTTGTACTATTATAAGTTGTAAATACAGGACCATAGCAAAAAGATATTTTGTCTTTACCAAAAAGAGTATGTGCTTTTCTCATATCTTCCATAATTCTATATTTACTTTTTATTTTAGGTTCATAACATTTGTCATACAATGAAATTTCACTTATTATTTCAAAATCATATCTAGTTTCTTTTAGGTCTTTATATTGTTTTATTAAAGGAAGAGGATCTTTACTCCAAAAAAATATTTTTTCAAGTTTATTTTTCTTAAAATCGTATCTATCAACTCCTTTATCTGTTTCTTTATCAAAATACCCTTCCTTTAATCTATTTATCGTCCATGTAGGATAAAAATGTGCTATATCTGATATTAAACTAGCGTGAAGTATCACTAAAATTTCCTCCTACTATATATTTATTATAAATATCAATTTTTTTATTATAGCTTTTTATTACAATTTCTGTTGTTAATTTTTCTCTTAATTCATCTTCTTCTTTAGATGGTTTTTCTATTCCAAATTCTTCATACATTTCATCCATAGAAAAAGTTTTAAGATTTTCAGGGTTTTTTAATTCTTCTATCGATTCATCTAGTTTTTTCTTTTCTTCTTTTTCATTTTTTTCTATTGTTTCTTTATCATATCCAAACCAAGTCATTTCATGAATTAAATATGCTGCTGTATCATAATTTATCTTTTCATCTTCTGGAATAAAAAGCATCTTACATCCTAAAATCTCTTCCCATGAAACAAACATAAATGAATAAGTTTCAAACAATAAATTAAGAGATATTTCTTCTGTTGATTTTATATATTCTTTTATTCCTTCATCTTTTATTGAAGATATTTCTAAAAGAGAAATATCGACATCTTCATAGATATTGTAAGATAAGTCATCTTCTAAATCATAATCATAAAATGTAGTTGGAAGCAGGAAATACTTAGTATCTTCTTTGGGTATTGTATTATTTATTTCGTCAATAGCTTTTAAAAATCCATATTTTACTCTTTCTTTTCTTTCTAATTCGTTTATATTTTCTTTATCCATTCGTCCATTAAAAATAATATCTTCTTTATAAAAATTCTCATAATATGTTTCAAATAATTTCATAATATCTAAGGATAACAAATATTCTTTTCCGTTCATTTTTTTACCTCCATAAAAAATCGTTCTCTTGTTGTTATATGATATTATACCATTAATTAAGTAAAAAAACAATTGGAAAATATAAATAAAAAAAGAAAGCTAGAAGCTTTCTTTTTATATTCCTAAAGTGACAATAACTATCCATACAGCTAAAGCAAAAATAGCAATACCACCTAATACCGCAAGTACGATTTTGGGGTTTATTTTTTGCTTTTCTAAAGAATCATAATCTATAGGAAGAACATTTTCATAATATCCATCATATTCTAATTCTTCTGGATCCATTTCGCTTTGGTCATGTTCTATATTATAAACTTTTTTATCAATATCAGAACTTCTAGCGCTTTTTCGTCTTTGTTTTGTATTAGTTTGTACTTGTTTTCTTCCTTCGCCTGTTCTGGTTCTTTCATCAGTATCTTCATCCATATCAGAGTCTGTTGATGTTTCTTTATACTTTTCATTATCAGCAATTTCGTCAGCATATAATGTTTCTTTTTCCATCATGGTTTTCCCACCATCTACTGATGTTAATTCTGTTTTAAATTCTTCCTCTTCATCAACATTAACCGTTTCTTTTCTTTTTCTAAAAAATCCTCTTGCGCCTTTTTGTGGTTTTTTAGCAGATATTGCTTCTAGTTCTTCTTTTTTTGCTTGTTTTTTTTGTTCTAGCTCTTCTTTTAATTTTTTTTCTTCCTCCATTTTTTCACTAATATCAAGCATTTCGTCAAGAGAACAAAATTCATCAGATTCATTATCTGTTATGCTAAAATCTTCAGGAAGTTCATATTTTTCCTCTTTTTCTTCCATAACAGGCATAGCATTTTCATTTTTTCTAGATTCTGTTGGCTTGAAGGGAACAGATTCTGTTTGTGTTTGGCTATGTCTTACAGATTGTCTTCTAGCTTTAGGTTTTTGTATATCTTTCTGTGTGTTTTCTGTTTTTGTAGTATTTTCAACAACAGGAGAAGTTTCTTTTTTAATTTCTATTGATTCTTTATGTAAAGGCTTTGTTACATTTTTTTCTTTTAATTCTTCTTTATTTTCTTCTTTTTTTACTGTTAATTCTATTTTTTTTGAAGTTTCTTCTACCTTTTTTTCTTGAACTTTATCTTTTTTTACAGGTGTCTCAACAACTGTTTCTTTTTTAGATGTTTCTTTATTATAAGTTTTTGTTAACATTTCTAATTCTAAAGATTGTTCCGACTCTTTTGGGGTAGGTTTTTCCACTTCTTCTTTTTTTGATGTTGGTGCAAATGGTGGTTTTTTAGGTTGTTTTGGTTTTATATATCCAAATTGAGATAAAAGATCTAATTCATCAGAATCTTCTTCTTCAATTATTTCTTCATTTTTTGGTTTTGTGTCTTCTACCTGTTGTTTATTTCCACAACTAGGACAGAATAAAGCCGCATCTGGTAATGATTGTCCACAAAACATACAAAATTTAGCCATAAGGGTATCTCCTTTCTTATTCTTCAAAAATATATATAAATAATTATACAAGATAATACACCCTTTTTCAAGATATAAAAATAAGCATACACAATGAAATAATTCATCATATATGCTTATCTTATATTAAAAGTTTTTATTATCCAAAGAAGTCATCGGGTCCACCAAATAAATCATCAGAGATAGGGAAATCGTCTGGTGGAGCGATTGGTGGCTCTTCTACAGGTGGATTCATAGCATTTGATAAAGAATCTGATTCTGTATGATTATTCATAGGTGGCTGTTGTGGTTGATATCCGCTTCTATTTTGTGTTTGTGTAGTTTGGTTATTTTCTGGAGGATTCATCATATTCATAACAGCTTTTGCAGTTAAAAATGAACGAATTTCTTCTCTTGTAAGTAAAAATAACTCTTTAGCATCATCAGCACTAAGCCCCATCATTACTTTTTGTTCTGGCTTATACCCATATTTAGGGACAATTAAACCCTTTGAATCAGATTCACCAGGGCCAGATTCTGCAATAAACATTATTGGAAGTTTCATTCCTGCAAACATTTTTAAAACTCTAGAAATTCCCATGCCATCAGGTCTTGACTTTCCTTTTGCTTTTAAGCTTTCAGCAGATGTTCCTCCCATTGTTAAAATTCTTGGTTTTGGATAAGCTGTCTTTCCTGTCTTTTTAGCTTCTTCATCTGCTATTTGTTTATCCTTTAAAATACCGTTAATAAGTTGCCTTGAGTCCAAAATATCATATGAAATTCTAAAGAATTGTTCAAATGTCAAATAAATATCTATCTCATTTGTAAACTTATCTCCTACTTCTCTTGATTGGTCATATGTTACAAATTTCATTAAAACACGTCCAATTTCAAATGAATTTTTCAGAACTTCTACAAAACAATTGTTGCCATCTTTTCTTATAATTTGATTTGGATTAGCATTTTTTCTTGCCATAATAACATTATTATAGTACATAGTATAGCTTTACTATATATTATTGATATATTGTATTGCCACGCTATGTACTTGCTCCTTTCTTTTTTGTTGTTATATTTATTATACTACATTTTATAAAAAAAGTCAATAAAAATTAGGAATACCTAGATGTATTCCTAATTAATTTTTATTTAAAATTCATTGTCTTTGTTAATGCTCTTGCATATTTTTGTGCTGTTTTTTCATTACTCATACCATAAGTTAAAGAAACAACATATATATCCATATTTTCTTTATCCATAATAACATATGTGATACCATTATGAGGATAAGATCTTTCAGACTTTACATCTAATTCAGTTCCTCTAGTTGCTAAAGATAGTGATGTATTGTATCTTTTTGCATTTTTATCTGAAATTGATATTGTTTCAGCTTCACCAAATGATAATATAATTTCATTTTCTGTTTTTTCTCCTATTAAGTCAGATACTTTATTATTTGAATATGCATTAAGTAAATTACCTGCATAAACTGGGTTTTCAAGAATTATTCCTTCAAAATCCATATCACTTAAACATTTTCTTTTATAAATAGATACTCCAATACCAAAATCTTTTTTTGTAAAATCCCTACACTCTGCTCTAAATAATTCATCATTATCAACAGACACTACATAATCTGACGGAATTTTAAATGACATATTTCCAATATTGTATTTTTTGTCAAAATCTCTAATTGGTGCTCCGTCTTCTTCTCTTATATATTCGATGCTTTCAAAAGTTGTTTTTGCAAGTTCTGCAACAGGATCAAAAAATGTATTTGTAGACATAGCTGCTATCATATATTCTTTATTATTTTTTAAAGTATAATAAAAATCATATAAAACATTTTCATTTACTTTTGAATTATATTTGGAATCCATTCTTACTGTTCCAACTTCTTCAATTGCAACAAATTTGTCTTTTTGTTCCCAAATTCCTTCAACATCTGGTTTTTCCTCATATTCTTCATATATATCAGGATTTGAAGTTTCTACCCATACTTTTTTATTTGGATCTGTTATTGTGTTTAACAATGTAGCGTTTGTAACATAAGTATTAGCCTTAAGATCTTCTCCATTTTTTTCATATTTCAGATTGTCTCTTATAAAATAATACATATTATAAGGCAAATCTTCAATTTTTTGAGAAGTTAATTCTGTTCCTGTTAAAACTAGTTGCGTTCCTTTATAAGCTTCATTAGTTCCATCATTTTTAAAATAAATTACATCTGGGTTAGAAGAATCTACTTCCCAATCATCAGGAATTAGTACTGATATTCCCATAGAATAAATATATACTCTTTTATAAAGTTGATGATTTGAATCCTCATATGTTTCTATTTCTGACACAGGTTCGTTATATGAAGAATCTGTAGAAACTTCTCCTTCTTCATCAATTTCTCCCCAATTAACATCTTGTGGTTTATCTTTTTTAAAATTATCTTTAAGAGCAAATAGAATTATTCCAATTACAATTATAAAAGAAAAAATAGCTGTAAAAATCATTATTTGTTTATCTGTAAATTTTCTTGAATGTTTATTATTCTTTTTCATTTAAATAACGCAGCGTGTGACAGCGTTAGCTGCACGCCTATGGCGCAACACAGCATTCGCTGTGTAGCACGTCATAGGCGCATAGTATCGCTATATGTGCAATGCTGTATTAAGCGCATTGCGCTACAGCGTAGCTGTACGCTTCCTCCTTTCATCTTTTTTATATTATATTATTTTACACCTTTTTTTCATTTTCTTCAATAAAAATATGATTTATTGCTTAAAATAGTTATTTTTGATAATATATATTTATATTGTAAAAATGAAAGGAGATTTTTATGTTTGGATTAAATAGTAATGACGAAAAAGATGATAAATTTATTATGTTTATAGATATTTGTGATTTCATTGATGTATATCTTGATAGAATACGTTTAGTATTAATGATAATTGTTTTTATATATATATCATTTCAAAATTTTTTACCAAACTTTTTTTTAAGAATATTATTTAGTGTACCTATTGGGAATATATTATCCGAAATATTATGTTTTTTCACAATAGATAGAAGATATAGTGTTATATATAAACATTTAAAATATCCTCTTATTGTTGATAAACTTGATATAAATAAGGAGGATGAAATGCAAAATATAGGAAGTGATAATCCCAAAATTCCTGGTATAGATTTTGTTTATGATATAAAGAGAAAAGCTGACGATAAGTTTGCTGTTGCTTTTCAAGTTGATGAAAGTCACTTTAAGATTTTAACATTTGTAGATTGTCCTGATGTTGCTAAAAATAAACGAAAAAAGATAGAATCTGATATTTTATTAACTTCATTTGAAGGATTAAAAAAAGAATATATTTTATCTAATCAATGTTTAGTTATGAGTATTGTAAAATTAAAGAAAGATGTTGAAGAGCTTGATATTATTGAAATGAAAGATATTGATGATACCTTAATTATTACAGAATGTGTTTACTATCCTTATATAAAATAACTTGTAACATAGTAAATAATTTGTTAAAATATTTACATCAAGTTGTTTTTGTTTTGAGAAAAGGAGAAGCTATATGAAAAATGAAAAAGCGATGAAAGAGGAAATGATGACACTGGTTGATAGTGAGATTGAGTATCTTTTAGAAAGAACAGATTTAACGGAAGAAGGGAAACTTTGTTGGCTGGCTTATCAAGTGTTCAATATTTTTGACAACGGCTTTTCTGATATGCCTACTTTGGAGGTTCGTTCTGCTGAAAATACTGATGGATATGAAAGTGGTAAAGTAGTATCTGGATTTAGCAATCAGTGGTTCGACTTATACAACAAGAAGGCAAAAGAAGAAGGCAGAGAACTCTCAGCTTGGTAATTTTTGAGAGAGGCTCTGCCTCTTTTTTTATTGAAAAATTTTAAAAATATCAGAAATCATCAAGTATCCTGATAAAAGTATTAATAATCCCATAGATATTAATATTAAATATGTTTCTACTTTTTCAGGTACTTTTTTTCTTGTTATAGCTTCTATCATACCAAATAATATTTTAGAACCATCAAGTCCAGGAATGGGAAGTAAGTTCATAATTCCTAAACTAATAGAAATATATGCACATAAACTTAAATACAAAGTAATATTTGCAGATGCTGCATATTCACTCATAACATCAACAATACCTACAATAGAAGACATTTCATTTACTTTATATTTACCTGAAAAAAGTCCTCCTAACGTATCAAATATTCCAATCACATAATTAAAACTTGTTTTTACAGTTGCTTTTAAAGAATCTCCTAAACTCATTGTTACATTTATTTGTTTTTTTCTTATTCCAATCAAATAAGAATCTGTGTCTTCATTATATTTAGGTGTTATTTGTGTAGTAAATGTTTTACCATTTCGTAATATTCCTAATGTAATGGTGTTTCCCTTAGATTCTGTTACTAATTGTGATAACAAGTTGGCATCACCATTTATTAAAGTTTCATTTACACTAATTATTTCATCATTTTCTTGTAAAACTCCATGTGCCTCATAACCTTCATATGTAGAATCTACTATCGTTGAAGGAGTTGGATTTCCTATAAAAAAACAAACAATAAATAATATAAATACACAAGTTAATATATTCATTAATGGTCCTGCTATAAAAATAAACATTCTATGTAATAGCGGTTGCTTATTAAGATTAGAATCCATTACACCAGTTTCATCACCATTATCAAAAGCACAAAATCCACCTAGAGGAATTGCTCTAATAGAATATATGGTTTCTTTTTTACCTTTTTTTGAAAAAATTTTAGGACCAAATCCTATTGCAAATTCATAAACAGGGACTTTACAAATCCTTCCTGCAATAAAATGTCCCCATTCATGAATTAAAATCATAAGAAGTATTGCTATAATTGAAATAATAATTTGCATTAAGTTCTCCTTTCTAAAAAAAATAATGAATTTTTTATTATGTCTTTATCTTCTTGATAATAATTAGCTTTTATCCAGTCTATTCCGTAAATATTATTTTCGTCCTTTACTCTTGCAAGATATCCTGATTCTTTTTTTATTGCTCTATAAATATATCTTTCTCCTTCTTTTACTATTCCCCCTGTAAATCCGATTTTATCAAATAATTCTGGTAATGAATCTATTTCCATATCATTCATTGCTTTTTTAACTATATAGCCCACAGATTTAGCATCCTCTAGTGAATTAAAATGAGTAGTTGATATTCCCAATCTTTCTGTTATTTCTGGTAATGTGTCATTTTTAAAATATGGCCATAGCTTTCTTGAAATTGAGGCACTACAACAATAAATAAGAGGAGGCATATTTAAATAATTAATATCTGCAAGAGATTTCAATGCTCTTATATTTCTATTAGCATAATGTGAAAAGATAATTCTATTTTCTAGGTGATTGAAAATATCAATCCAAGCTTCTCCTATAAGTGGTGAAGTTTTAGTTTGTTCTAAAGTTATTTTATGCCTATCTTTAAAATATTCATCTATTTCACAATCTGGATTAATATATGTTGAATATTGATTGGTAATACCACTATCATCCCAATCAATAATAGAAATACTGCAGATGCTAGGTAATATAACATCTGCAAATTCTATATCCAATGTAGAAAACCTCATGTTTGCCTCCTGTTTTAAAAATTGCCACCAGCTGCTGGAAGCGAACGATATCCATATCCAGAAGATGAAGAAAGCCCAAAATCTTCCATCTTTTTAAATGAAGTTGCAGTAGCATCTTTAGGAAGTCTTATTACTTGAATACCTTGTGTGATTTTTGATGTTTTTAATGGGATGTCTTTTGAATTAAATATTAAAAGCTTTCCTTTAGAATTAGTCATACCAAACATTTCATCTTCTTTTATAACAAAGATATTAAGTACTTTTGATTTTCCAAAAAAGGCATTAATAAGTTTTTTTCTATTATTTTTAGTTTCATAGCTATTAAGTGGGAATTTTGCTACTTTTCCATTTTCAAATCCAATAATTACATTATCTCCAAAATCAATAGGGCACATATATAAAACTTCTTCATCTCCATCCATATCAAGCATATTATTAGCATATTCTCCAAATTCGGATGGTTTACAATCTTTTATATTATAATTCATAGTCTTATATACATTACATTTATTTGTGAAAAATAATATTTCTGTTTTATTTGTTGTCTGAAATTCTTGTATTATTTCATCACTTTCTTTTAATTTTAATTCTGGACTATTTTTTAAAGAAGTAAGTGGTAATTTTTTAACATAACCATCTTTTGTTCTGTAAAGTTTTAATGGATAATCTTCAACAATTTCTTCAATAGAAGTATCATCTGCTTCATAAGGTATAATCTCCGTTTTTCTAGGTTTTGCATATTTTTTGGAAACTTCTGTTAATGTTTTTACAATAATTTTATTTATTTCTTTTTCATTACCAATAATACCTTTTAATCTTTCAATTTCTTCTTCTATTTTTGTAATATCTTTTGTCCTATTTGTTAAATATTCTTTATTAAGATTTCTAAGTTTTATATCTGCAATATAATTTGCCTGTTCTTCATCTAATTTAAAACTAACCATTAGATTAGGGATAACATCAGCTTCATTAACAGTATCTCTGATTATTTTTATAACTTTATTAATATTAAGAAGAATTTTTTCAAGACCTCTAAGCATATGGAGTTCTCTTTCTTTTTTTCTTAAATCAAAAGCATATTCTCTTGAAACACATTTTTGCCTCCATTTTACCCATTCATCTAAAATTTCATAAACACCAATTGTTTTAGGATGTCCATCAATTAAGATGTTAAAGTTACAACCAAAACTATCTTGAAGCTTTGTCATTTTAAATAATTTTTTCATTAAGACATCAGGATCGCAAGTTCTTTTATAATCAATAGCTATTTTAAATCCATCTTTATCAATTTCATCACGAATATCATTAATTTCTTTTATTTTACCTTTTTTAATAAGGTCTATAACTCCTTCAATAATAGCTTCTACTGTTGTGGTGTATGGAATTTCTAAAATTTCAATAATATTGTTTTTTCTATCAACTTTATATTTTGCTCTTAACTTTATAGAACCTTTTCCTGTATTATAAACTTGTCGCATAACATCATCTTCATATAAAAGATATGCACCTGTAGTAAAATCTGGACCAGGCATTACTTCTAAAAGATCAGCTTTTGGTTTTTTTATATGTAAAATTGTTGCATCACAAAGTTCTTTTAAATTGAAAGAGCAAATATTAGAAGCCATTCCAACGGCAATACCTTGGCTAGGGTTAGCCAAGATATTGGGAAATGTTACTGGTAAAAGGGTTGGTTCTTTCATAGTCGAGTCATAGTTGTCAACAAAATCAACAGAGTCTTTATTTATTCCTTTAAAGAATTCTTCTGATATTTTTGATAGTTTTGCTTCTGTATTATGGTTAATAAAACCATTAGCAGAAAAGCTATGACAATCACTATCTACTTTTACTGAGTAAACTACTTTTTCACCTGCATTATTTTTAGTTTTTACAGGAATAAAAGCATATTTTACATCAGGACAATTATATTTAGGATCATTTTCTAAATCTTTAGGAATTAACTTTTTATTATTTGCCTCTGATAAAAATCCTATTTCATCTCTAAATTTCTTTATATAATCAGCATAAATAACAAGCTTTGTTTGTTTGTGTTTATCATCTTGTACAATTGTAGACATAATTCCAAAGTTAGTTGCAAGTAATACTTGAAGCTGTTGAATAAGAAGTTTACTTGGATAAATAAAAGTAATTCTTTTTCCTGCACCAATTTCTGATTTTTTTTCAAATAAATATTGTAAAAATAATCTTTGATATTCTTTAGTTCCACTTAAAACTCGTCTTGGAATAAATCTTTTCTTTGCATCTGTATGAAAATTATATAAAGATATAAAATCCATTAAATATTCTTTTTCTTCTAGATTTACCTCATAGGTTTTTCTATTTTCATTATATGTAAGTTCAATAGGTGCATCAGGATAATATGATTTTAAATGTGCATATACAGGCATTAAAATATCTCTGTTTTTATCTTTAACACCAACACCTTTTCCAGACAAACAAACCCCACTTGCAACCATGCTTCCGAGGAATCTAGCTTCAATTAAGTCTGCATTTGTACCATAAACACCATTTTCAGTATTTAAATCTACAACACATAAATTTCCTGGTTTAATATCTTCAAGTAATTTCCATTCCATTTCTTCCTTTTCATTAGCTACCATAATAGGGTGATTATGTGTTCCTGTTATTTGCATCCCATTTTCAAGAACAATTTTTAATGTAGGATGTTTGCCTGAGTTAAAAAATTTGGAGGCTGAATTTACTACATTTAAAGATTTAACTTTTATATCAATTTCTTGTTCAGAATCATTATCTGAGCCAGGGTAGATATCTTGAATTCTAATAAGCCCATTATCTGTGGCAATTAGAGTATCACCTGTAACACAATATCTTGAAGCGCTAAATGCCATATCTCTTGAATAATGTTTTCCAAGATTTCCTTTTGAGTCAACAAGTGGAGCAAGTAAAGTTTCATTATCATCTGTAAGTCTAACCATTGTTTCATATGCAGCAGAGTCAGAGTGTGGATTTAGTTTTAATACTTGACCAGAAATATTGGCTGATTTACTTCTTGCTCCATTTAAAAGACCCATTAAATACATAGTATATAAAACTTTCCTATGGGATGGCTTTAAGCCATCGATTTCTACGAGTGCACGAGAAATGATAACACTCATAGAATATGGCATAAAATTAGATCTTAAAACATCAGTTACTTTTTGGTCTTTAATATTCTCTACAATTTTTGAATAATCAATATCTCTTTCTATTGCTTCTTCTTGTTTTTTCTTTCTTGCCATTTAAAAAATTTCCTCCTTTTTTTAATCTAAATCAAGATCATCTAAATAAAGATGTCCGTTTTCTTCAATATACTTTTTCCTTGGGGTTATTTCATTTCCCATGAAAAGTTTAAAATATTCTTCCATTTGTTTTGCATCTTCTGGCATTACTCTTATTAGTCTTCTTGTTTCTGGACTCATAGTGGTTCCCCACATCATTTCTGGAGTATTTTCTCCAAGACCTTTTGAACGTTGAATTTTAAGGTTTACCTTTGAATATTTCTTTTTAATTTCATCTCTTTCAGCATCCGTATATGCAAACAATGTTTTTTCTTTACCTTTTTCTTTGAATGAAATCTCAAATAGTGGAGTTTCTCCAATATATACGTATCCTTTTTCAATAAGTTGCGGGCAAAGCTTGTAAATCATGGTCACACACAAACATCTAATATGAAAACCATCCACATCAGCATCACTAACTATTATAATTTTACTATATTTTAAGTTATCAAGATTAAATTCTGACAAATCTTTTGCTGCATTTTTGCTTCTTATTTCTACTCCACAACCAAATACACGTATAAGGTCTGTTACTATTTCGCTTTCAAATATTTTTTTCAAGTCTGTCTTTAAACAGTTTAAAATTTTACCACGAATTGGCATAATCAATGACTACCCTTAGTCTCCTAATATTTATAAGGGTTTAGATCATACAATCACCTCAGAAAGGTGTGCTAATTATGATCGTTGAACGTCTCCTTAAATTATAGTTTCAATTTAAAGATTTCGCTGCTGATTTCCCATTTTATTAGTTTTTCACCTAATCAGAACTTAGCACCAATATAATTTATTAACTATATTGGCTTTTATCTCAGCATATTCTATCTTTACTATTTTTTCTACTTTCGTGGCTTTCACGTCTATCCTTTCGGATTACGTTGTAGCTAGTAAAGCTTTAGGGGTTTCCAGCAATTTATAGCATGTTCACCCATATGTTGCCATATGAGGGGCCTAATGCCTAAGCCTGAATTCTTGCATCTCTGCCAAGTTTTACTGATCCTAAAGCGGAATCCGCTTGTGCTGACTATCTCTTAAACCATTTCTGGTTCACTCCCTTTTCGGCTTGCGAATACTTTCGTATTACTGTTTATCAATAACAGCCCTACGAGCCTATTAAGGCTCTAGTCGATACAGGATTTTAATTATTAATTATTATATGAAAAATATATATTGTGATATGGTTTATTCTCCGTTGCGCTTTTCCTAATACTTCTTGATGCTGTATTAATTTGAACATTTTTTATATAATCATGTTCAAGCAAAAATATGGCCATATCTCGTGAGCAATCTTTTATTGTTAAAATTCTATTATCTTTTATTGCTATAACTTGTTTTTTAAAAGAGTTAGTATATTTAATTAAGCCTGATATGTTATTTTTATGTAATCCATTATTATTAGCATGAATATTATTTTTTTTAGAAGTACACCATTCTAAATTTTTATAATAATTGTCTGATTTTATTCCATTTTTATGATTTACAATATTTTTGTCTTTTATTCTAGGTATAAAATGTTCAGCTACTAATCTATGAATGTAAAGAACCTTTAACTCCTTGTTTTTATTCAGGTTAACCATAGCATATCCATTATGATACTTTTGTTTTAGTATTTTTCCCTTATATTCTCTTTGGCCTTTACCATTTTTAAAATATACTATTCTATCTATACTTCGTACTCTACCATGGTTGCTAATTTCGTAAAATCCTTCATATCCCTTAATTGGCACCCATTTTTCTTTTTTTCTTTTTTGCATTTTAAACTCCTTTCGGGTTTCTTAATAATTAATTTCCCACGGGATTTTACCCCCGTTAGCATACTTTTTGCATACCCCTTTGATGAGGAAAAGGAATGTTAGGGCGATTCTGCTCACCCTCCACGATAAATAACTCTCGTTTTTTAGGATCTTTTTCTCGACAATCTACAAATTTTTGTACTCTATTTGTAACATCAATATTGCCCATAAGCTTTTTCTTTACTGAAATTCTTTGGGCTTCACTTGATTCTCTGCTTCTTTTATTGATTAAGATTTGTTCTATTGCTTTATCACCATCAATCTTATTTTCAATAAACCAAACAGCAAGATTTTCCTTAATCATATCAGTCATAAAATCTTGAATAAATTTGTTATTAATTGCTTTTTTCGTCTGGTTCGCATAACTTGTTTGCGTTGAAAATGAGTTAGTAATAAGAATTAAACTATCTTGAATATCACTAAAAGCAATTTTACTTTCATTTTTGGTATACTTGTTTCTTGCTTTTATTTCTTTATCAAAAGCACTAACAAATGCAGACCTAACTGCCTTATCAGGAGAACCTCCATGTTCTAGCCAACTAGAATTGTGAAAATATTCAAGAAGGTTTGTTTGATTGTTAAAACAAAAAGCAACGCTTGCTTTTACTTTATAAAGACTTTTATCAGCCCTATCTTTACCTTCTCCTTCTGATTCAAAGATAACAGGTAAAGAAAAGCCTTTATCTTTATCAAGTTCTTTTATGTATCCTAAAATTCCTTCTGGATAAAAATATTCAAAATGTTCACCAGTTTCTTCATCATCTAGTGTATATGTAATACCTGCATTAATGATTGCCTGTCTTTTTAAAGCATTTTGGAACATTTCTATAGGAATTTCAGTTTCTGTAAAAACTTCTCTGTCAGGCTTCCATTTTTGGAAGGTTCCTGTTTGGGTTTCTTTTGTGGGATTTTTGATAAGTCCCCCAATATTTTCACCTTTTTCAAAATGAACTTTATATTCATAACCATCTCTTATAGAAATAGCATCAAAATATTCGGAGGCATATTGTGTAGCACAAGCTCCAAGTCCATTAAGACCAAGACTAAATTGATAGTTTTCTTCTGAATTATATTTTCCACCTGCATATAATTCACAGTAAATAAGATCCCAGTTGTATCTTTTTTCTGCTTCATTATAATCAAGTGGAACTCCTCTACCATAATCTCTCACACTAATTGAGCCATCTTTATATCTTTTGGTTTCAATAATAAGACCAAAACCTGCTTTTGCTTCATCTGTTGAGTTTGAAATAATTTCAAAAACGCCATGAAAACATCCTTCAAGTCCATCAGAACCAAAAATTACACTTGGTCTTTTTCTAACCCTATCTGCACCTTTTAGCGAAGAAATACTTTGGTTTCCATAACTAGTTTTTCTTTCTTTTGCCATTAAAGCAAACATCTCCTTTCTTTCAATATATAATCATTATATCAAGAATCACAAAAAAAATCAACCGTATAATTAATTTTAATTATTTTTAAAGTATATCCCTACTATGAAAAAAAACAAAAGCAAAATTATTTTGCTTTTGTTTGTGGATTACATATTGCATATCTAAGATATTTTAATCTTAAATCATTTTTTGCACCATTAAAAATTTCTGGTGTTGTTTCTAGTTTTTTATAATTATTTAATTTTAAGTATCTATCTTGTGAAGCATATATTTTATCAGTAAGTTCTATATAATCTTCTCCAAAAAAGGCAAGTGTTGGAATTTTATTAAGTTCATAAAAAACAACAATTTCTACTTCACCAGCGTTTTCTTTCATCATTTTAGCTATTTTAGAATACTGATCTTGTGTCATTTTGACTGCTTGAAATAAAAATATTTGATATAGAGAATTTTCACCTTCTATATGAAACATTTCATACAAATCGTAAAGTACACCTAATCCATCTTTTAAAGTATCATATACAAATACAAATCTTTCAACAAAATTAATTTTATCCATAATATAGTTCCTTTCTTAATAATCATTAATTATTTATTAAATTATATATTTTTAAAAGATATATTGTAAACATGAGAAAGTTTATATCTTTTAAAAAACTTAAAAAATAATTGAGTTTAAATAAGTTATGTGATATAATAAATATATGCAAATAAAAATAGAAAGGAGCGATTAAGATTTTGATATACATATTAAATATTTTTAAGCATTTAAATGTAATTTTAACACATAAAAAAGAGGTCTTAAGATTATCTTTTATATCAGGTATTCCTATTAGGGGAATTTTACATGATTTAAGTAAGTTTTCTCTTGTCGAATTTTTTGAATCTGTAAAATACTATAATGGATCAGAAAGTCCAATAAAAGTGTGCAAAAGACAGACTGGAAAAAGTTTAGCATGGCTTCATCATAAAGCACATAATAAACATCATTGGGAGTATTGGGTAGATGATTTAACTCATGGAGGAAGAGGTATAGAGATGCCTTATAAATATGCTCTAGAAATGGCTATTGATATTATATCAGCAAGTAAAACATATAATAAAAATAATTGGAAACCTGAGTTATTAGATGAATATTGGAGTTCAAATAGAAAAAATCTTATGATTCATCCTAAAACTTTAGAATTTTTAGATTTAATTTTTGAAGATTATATTAAATATGGAGATCTTAGTTTAAAGAAAGAACGCACAAAAAGAAAATACAATAATATTATAAAAACAAAAAAAGCAAGATTTCATATAAAAAAATCAAAATATATCTCAGTACCAAGAACATATCATACTCTTTAATTAAAAAAGCATAAGCGCTAGCAGACGCTAGTACTTATGCTTATTTTTAGCAGCTTTCAAGTTGTTTCTTATATGTTGCCATTATCTCTTTTGCATCCCACTCATGATTAAAAATACAGCTAGGTTCATCGATAAGTTCCCAGCCTAACATAAAACCTGCTTTTAAATGAGTTTTTATGTAGGTTTCTCTTCTTCTTAAAAGTTCTGCAAAACTTTTTTCATCGATAATCCCGCCTGCAAAATAACCATCACAGTTGATTGAAAGGACAAGCACTTTTCCATTATTAAAAAAATAAAAAACACAACCTTCGCATTTAGATACGCAAAGATTGTGCTAATAAGGCTACTTCACACCAAGATGGTACTTGAAGGCAGAAAGTGCCTCCGAAATCGTCCAATCATGATTGTAGCTCCCTGCCTTTTTAAGGTCATAGATCCTCCACCCCAAGCGGAAGGGGAAATAATTGTCCTTCTTGTTGTATTCCTCGCGTTCTGCGAGAAGTTCTTCGAAGTCGGTTTTAGAACATACGCCGCCTGCAAAGTAGCGATCATCTCTAAGAGAGACGACAAGTACGACACCAGCTTTTTCGAAGATAAGGTCATCCTCATCCCGAATTGCTGTTGCCCCAAGCTCAACACATTTCCAGATGAGCTCCTTTGCGGTCTCGCCTAACTCAAATCTTTTTGTCATAATTTTTTCCTCCTTTAATCTTATTCTTGCAAGCATATGACAAACTTGCTATGTACAAGTGGATTTTAATCACGTTCGTACAGCAGCATCGCTTTAGCACACCTACGGTGTACAGCGACATTGTAATGCTACACTATTACTGTATATCTACTAGCTTTTTACCACTCTTGTTTTTGATAAAAAGGTTATTAAAGCCTAAACTAAAGTAATATAATACTAAACTTTAGCTTTTCTAAAAGAAAAGACATTAATAACAGTTATAATAATTATACTAAATTAAATACAAAAAAGGCAACAAACTTGAAGTTTGTTGCCTTTTAATTAAATAAATGTATCTCCTTTTACTTTTTTAGTAATATATTTTTTTGCTACTTCTTTTGCTTCATGTTCTGTATTCCACTTGATGTTTGTTCCATCAGATACTTCCATGTCTCCAATATATGCATAAAAATGTCTACCCCCTGGCCATTTTTTAATTCTAATATCTGATTCAGAAAAACAAGGAAATTCATAGCCTTCTTTTCTATAAATTTTTTTTACATCTTCATTAAAGTTATATCCACCAACTCCATTTACATATATTGTTTTACCTTCATATAAATATTTATACCAGTCTTTATAGAGCTGTCTTTCAAGTTCGTCAAGTGCATGCTCAAAAGAAATAAGTTTACAGGAACTAATTACGTCAGCAGCTCCTGTTAAATAGTTTGTAGAATGGTATTTCTTTTTTGTTCGTTCTTTATCTTTTATAGATGCTTCTTTTCTTCTAGTCCATTCAGTATTTAAATAATCACACATTTCTTCTATTGTCGAAATTCTAAGCCACCAAGACTTTCCATTCCAAATAAAAGTACTTTTCATTTTCTATCCTCCTCTTTAAACTAAATATCTATTGTTTCTTTTGTATCATTGAAATAAATTTTATGACAATTCTTTCTTAAAACAAGTTCTCCAAAATTTTCAAAATATTCATCACAATTTTCTAAATAAGCGATACAAGGAACTGATTTATCTTTCATGTCAAGTTTACAATATGGTGAATTCAAGTATCCTTCACATGGTTCTTGTATTACCCAATTAAATGGAAAAGATACAATCCATTCACCAGTAATATATTCATCATATACACCTCCAGCATTGTGTTCATAAGGATAATCATTCCAATCATCACCATGATAGTCATTACAATCTAAATTTCCTAACAAGAATTTTATTTGATTACCATGTTTTTCAAAATCAATTATTTTTTTATTATCAGGAAATTCTTTTTGTTCAAATTTCATATTATTTAATACATTCATAATTTTTGAATATTTTTCTCTATAATAAAAATTATGAGAACTTTTCATTGCTGCTATTTTTGTTGCGTCTGGATACCATTCATCAATTTTTGAATTATTAACAACAAATAGTGGGCATTTATTTAACTTAACATCTTCGTATTCCATATCAAGGTCATCATATGTTAATACATAAGCATTATAATCGACATGAACTTCTTCTTCTACTTTTTCATTTTTCGCACTATCAAAAAAGTGAAGAATAATAACATTTCCAGCAGTATCTATATCTACTAATTCTAAATATTCATAAGATGGAGGAGATGAGATCAATTGGTTTCTTAATGTTATTGGTGTTTGCATTTCATCTACATATTTTATTCCTCTAAGCATACCAAGATAATAAGCTTCATTAATCATCCCCATAATTCTAGAACTCTTTGTATCTTTTGATAATTTATCTAAATATGGAGATTCTAATCTATTTTTATCTATACCTCGCTCTATTGCTTCTTTTTTAATTCGTTCGTACATTTTTTTATTCTTTTCACTATTCCACTTCATAAATAATATTCCTTTCTTGTTTGTTTTCTTAATATAATTATACCAGTTATATGTAGATTTGTCTACTATTTTTTGTTGACGATTTAGAGTTGTTATGTTATAATTATTTTATTAAATAAAAGTTATGGTTTAAGTGCAACAGCGTTGTTATGCTGTGTATTAATTGATTTGATTTTGTCGAAATTATATAATTAACATACAGTTAATAACATTTTATTTAGAGGAAAGGAGATATTATGAGTGCAACATTTCATTTATACAAAGTGGTGGATGGAGTTGATTTTTTAGGTTCAAAATATGATATTTCAACAAAAGAAGAAAGAGAAAAAAGGGAACTGATATTAAGAACTGAATCTGAAAATCTTTTAGATGATGATTTTTATGAAACTAAATATAGTGATGGTAAAAAACATGAATATTTTGATCTCACATATTACAAGGCTCTAAGTAGACAGTGGAAACCAAATACGTTATCTAAACAAATCAGACCTCTTTTCGATCTACCTTTTACTAGGATTCATACCACTTGGGGATGGGATTATAAAGCTATTGTTGTTGATGAGATACTTTATAGACAGGGATGGTTTTTAACAAAAAAATGGTTTAATAAAAACCTAACTCTTTTTATCACTACAGATAAGGAAAAAATGATTAAATTTTTAAAAAATAATCTTGATTTTTCTTATAGATATAGAGGTGATGAAAAGTACTATCCTGCATATGAGTGTCTTGATGCTTTTAGTAATGCTTTTGAGGATGGTATGATTTTTGAATGTTCATTTTAAGAAAATCTAGGCTAGAGCTGTAAAACAGAACTAGCCTAGTAGAAAGGAATAGCTATGTTTACTGTAATAAAAGGGAAAAAAGAAGAAACACAAAAAAAGATTAAAGAAGAAAAATTAAAAAAACAAAATATATATTTTAAAGCTTTTGCAAGAAAAATTGTTAGTGAAAAATATGAAGATACATTACTTGCTATTGTATATGGGATTAAATATGTTAATATTTTCAATTTAAATACAGATTTAAAATATTTAGATTTTAAAAGACTTTTTGATACTATTTGTTTAATAAAAAGTTTAATAAGAACAGTTTATATTAAAGATTTAATAACATATTTTCCAATAATAAAAGAATATAATGGCAAGAAATATGAGTGTAAGGATTATTTCTCTACTAAAGAATATTTATCTACTATTGATATAAATAGTTGTATGGGAGAAGAGTTGGATAACTTTTTATGGAATTATTATAATCATGATTTAATGAATTTTTCAATAAAGGAACTCCTCGTTTTAGATAGATTAAGAAAGATGGATGGAATGGATGGAATTATGGAAGGTTTTGCTAATATGATGGGGGTAGATACATATACGATAAATAAGAAAGAAGGTTATATTTATAATAGAAGGACAGGAAAGACTAAGCCTCTTAAAAAACCAATTCCACGAGGATTTAAGATTATCAAGTAAAACAAAAAAGACGGACTCTAGAATTCCGTCTTTTTTGTTTTTAAGCATGCTTTAATATTTAGTTATTTGTATAGGTTTTAACAGTATCTGTAAAGATTGTCTCCCAATCTGCAGTGCCTGTGTTTCTATATTGCATAGCTTCTACTTTTACTTCAAAAGTAATTGTAGCTCCCATAAGAGGACTTTCTTGTGTTACGTTTTTGCTTAAACCAACATCAAAAATTCTTTTAACTTCTGTTAGTCCACCATTTGCGGTTTCTGTTTCATTATTAGTACCAACACCACTTAAAACATCTTCGTCTCTATCTCCACCAATTACATAAACAACTTTGTTATTTGTCTTGTCTACTGTATCTGGTGTAAGAACTTTAACTGCTGTATGTTTATCGGCGTCTGTATCACCTACTGTACCTGTGGTATCTTTCTTTTCTGATAAAAGAATATTTAATAATTCATCAGAAGAAATTACGCTTCCTGCTGGAAAACCAGCAACATCTCCATTAGTTACACCTGTTATTGTAATAACAGTTCTTGTAATTATTGATTTATTTCCCTTGTTGCTAAGTTTGAAGGAAAGTTCATGATCAGAACCATCTCTATTTCCATCTGGGTTTTCAGGATCATTATCACCAGGGTTAATATTATCTAAATTTCCTGAATGATCAAGTACTGTGTCAGAAACATCTACCTTTACTGTACCAACTGTTCCTTGTGTTGTTTCAGAATCTGTATCACTAAAGTATGCATATGCTCCAAAAGCTACTACTGCAAGAGCCAATGTTGACATACCTGCTATTGCCAATTTTTTATTATTTTTCATCATTTTTTATTCTCCTTTAAATTTGTTATTGTATTTCTATAACATCTTTAAAGGTTGATAATTTTCAGTATTTCTTTATTGTTTGGATTATATTTTCCATAAAAAATACTTTTCACCTTTTTGTTATAATGCCCGTTAGCGCAAGCATTATAAAATACACTACAATAACAGAAATATCTGAAAAGCTATCTCTTGTAACTATTCTCCAATTATTACAAGTCCTATAATTTTTCTCCTCTTATTATAGGAAACCTTCAAGATATTTCAGAAAATAGATTGCTTTGTGCTTCTCCTCTACACAAACTATATTTTCTTGTATTGATTATATATCATTTTATTTCTTAAAGTCAATAGCGCAAAAAGGTGTATTCTTTTTAAACTAAATAAGGAATCGTATGTACGATTCCTTTTAATTTACATAATTTCTTTAATTTTTCCTTCTTTGGCAGAATATGTATAATAATTTCCCTTTTCCGAAACAAATGGTATGATTTGTCTTGTTTTACTATTTCTAATATAGACAACACCTGTAGGAATAAGTTCCATTAAAGAATATTCTTCATCTACATCTGCCAGCCATCTAAAAAGCTTATTTTCAGTCGTGTCAGAATAAACAAGATCGAGTCCTAATTCAGAATTTTCAACATTAAAATAAACTTTATGTTTTAATGGCCTATCCTTATAAACAGCTTTTGTAATGTAAACCGTAAATTTTTCATCTAATAAATCTTCAAAACTATCAAGCGTAAGATTCTTGCCATTTTCAAGTTTAATTTTATCTCCTCTTATGAGCCTTTCTTTTATAGTTGTAAGTAATTTTACAACCATATTTAAAGTTCCTCTACTGTTATAATTTGAATATTCTATAAGTTCATTTAAGAAATCATTATCTAAAATATCTAATTTTGCTACTTTTTCATAAAGATCCATTTTTATTCCTCCTTTATTTTTATTTTGTTATTAACATTATACCATATATATGTATTATTGTCTATTACAATTTGTTTTTATGGGTGTAACTATTTTTTCTGAGTAAGTATACTATTTATCTAAAAATAACAAAAATATCCTAGGGTAATAGGTAAAATAATTACTGAAAATAGGGTATATTTTTAGTAATTATTTGTTAATTATCTCTTAATTGATATGATATTACTATATGTATTGATAAATATTATATGGATACCTACATTTTGTATTTGTTTATAATTTAGAAAACTCAGAAAAATTAGTTACACCCTGTTTTTATTGTTTTTATTTTTGCAAAAAAGATTAGCAGTATATGGTATACCACTAATCCTTTTTGTTTTCTAATCTAATATATCTTTATATTCTTCTAGCATTTTGCTTCTACTAGGATGTGTTAATTTTTTAAGTGCTTTAGATTCTATTTGTCTAATGCGTTCTCTTGTAATACCATATTGTTTACCTATTTCTTCGAGTGTGTAAGTTCTGTCTAAATCTATTCCATATCTCATTTTTATTACTGATTGTTCTCTTGGGGTTAATGTTTCAAGAGCAACAAGTATTTTATCATGTAATTCTTCTTTAAAAATATTATCAAAAGCTGTTTCTGTTTTTGTATCAGGGATAAAATCTCCAAATTGGCTATCACCTTCTTCACCAACTGGAGTGTCAAGAGATACTAGCTCTTGTGATAATTTTGCAATATCTCTTAATTTTTCAACTGTCATTCCCATTTCTTTTGCTACTTCTTCATCTTCTGGATCTCTATTTAATTTTTGAGATAATTTCGCTTTTGTTCTTGCTATTTTATTTATTGTTTCTGACATATGTACTGGAATTCTAATTGTTCTTGATTGATCTGAAATAGATCTGGAAATTGATTGTCTAATCCACCATGTTGCATATGTAGAAAATTTAAAACCTTTCGTATAATCAAATTTTTCTACCGCTTTTATTAATCCCATATTACCTTCTTGAATTAAATCTAAAGTTTGCATTCCAGAGTTATAATATTTTTTAGCAACAGAAACCACAAGCCTAAGATTTGATGTTATTAATTTATCTCTGGCATCATTATCTCCTTCAAGTATTTTTTTTGCTAAATCTACTTCTTGTTCATATGTTAAAAGGGGGATAGCTCCGATTTCTCTAAGATATAAAAGAAATGGATCTGATACAGGTGTATCTGATGAATTGATTTTTCTTTTTTGTTCTTCATCAACTTCAATGATTTCAATGTCGCTATCAGTAGAGATGCCTTGTTTTTGTAGGAATGCGTAAACTTCATCCATTTTATCTTGATCAATCTCTATTGAATCAACATATTTTAGTATATCTTCGTTAGAAAGGTGCTGGCGCTTGGCAGCTCTTATATACTTTTTAATTTCCTCTATTTGGTCGATTGGTTTTATTACTTTGGGCATATAAAACTCCTTCTTTCCAAATAAATATAAATATTAAGTTTTTAAATTGACTATAAAAATTAGAATACAGTTTTAAATACATAATAATAATGCTATACATTATATCTATTTTTGAACTGTTTTAAAAGATTTTAACACAAAATCAAGTATTTGTAAATAAAAAAATAAAATATACCAAATATTGTATATATTTTAAAAAAATTTTTCTTTAAAAAAATAAAAAATACCATTATAATAATAAAGAATAATTAAAGGAGGTTTTTATGAATAAAAAAATTCAAAAATATATTAATATTTGTTTTTTTACCTATTTATCTATTAAAAGTTTTTTATGGTATGAAAATAGTAATTTACAATTAACTAAATACGATTATTTTTTAAATGAGAAGTATAAGGATTTAAAAGATTTAAAAATAGTACAAATTTCTGATTTACATGATAAAAGTTTTGGATTTAATCAATTTTTTTTACTTAATAAAATAAAAAAACTAAATCCTGATTTAATTTTAACAACAGGTGACATGAGTAATTTAATAAATACTAAAAATTGTTTAATTTTATTTAAAGGACTTACAAAACTGGCACCAACATATTATATTACAGGAAACCATGAAGAAGTAAAAGGAGAAGTTTTGATAAATAGATTAGTTAATAAATTAGAAAATATTGGAGTAAAATGTTTAATAAATGATACTGGTTCTTTTTATTTTAATAATTGTAAGCTAAATTTAATTGGACTTAAATCTTGTAATTTGTCTTTTTTAAATATTAGTAATTTAGATGATAATTTTAATATATTATTAACACATGAGCCTCAAGAAGTTTATAAATATTGTTCTTATTTTAATATTGCTTTTTCTGGACATACTCATGGTGCTCAATGGAGAATTCCTATTTTAGATAAAGGAATATTTGCTCCAGACCAAGGGATTTTTCCAAAATATGATGCTGGTAAATATAATTTAGGAAATAGTGTTTTATATATAAATAGAGGATTGGGAAATGAAACTATAATTCCTAGAATTAATAATAGACCTGAAATAATAGAAATTACTTTTAAATACAAAAAGAAGTAGTCAAAGCTACTTCTTTTTGTATTTATATATATGAAAAGAGAAATCTTAAAGCATATGGTAGGATTCGAACCTACGAATACGTGATTTGCAGTCACGCCTCTTTAACCACTTGAGTACATATGCAAAGATAAATGTCGCTGGCGAGACTCGAACTCGCATGAGATTATCTCCCATTAGATCCTTAGTCTAACGTGTCTTCCATTCCACCACAGCGACTAAAATAAAAAAGATATATAATAAATGGCTTATAATATTACCAAATTATATATCTATTAGGCGGGATATACCGAATTGACGGTACTATCTCCAACTTCATCTGCAGCTTCCGTTATCAACAGCGCCCTAATAGATTTCATTTATGACCTAAAATAATAGCTGTATCCTCTTCAACTATATCGTCAGAAATAAATTCCCTCTATTATTACAGGGTCCCGCATATATGATTAAACTATGTTTAATTCTTATATAGTATAACAGCTTTTTTATTTTTTGGCAATATCAAAATAAAAATATAATTTTTATTATCCCAGAAACAGGATTCGAACCTGTGATCTTCGGTATATGAGGCCGATGCTCTAAGCCTACTAAGCTATTCTGGGGAATTTGTGTAAGTCAAGCCCTCTAGACTTACACCGCTATCATTATGCTCTAAAGTGGATAGTTTCCGTAGCATATCAATCACTAATAACGGCTATTATTAGCTGCTTTCGGCATTTCCCAATATATCTAGCCTTAACGATACTTGGATGAGGACTACCTATTACTATTTTAATTACTTATAAAAAACCTGTAGTCGCAAGTTGCTGATTACAATTATTTAAATACTATAATTAGTTAATTATAATAATGACCCCTGCGGGACTTGAACCCTAATGCACTTGCAGCTTGAAAGGCTGCTATCCTTACCTTTAGATTAAGGGGCCATAGTGGGAAGGGATCGAGTTGAACGACCTCAAGTAGCTTTTCAGGCTACCGCTCTACCAGTTGAGCTACCTCCCCAAATATTAAGTTTTAAAAACTTGAGTGGAAAGAGATGGAATTGAACCACCGACACGAGGATCTTCGGTCCTCTGCTCTACCAGCTGAGCTATCTTTCCTTAACAGGGGTAGTAGGACTCGAACCTACGAAATACATGAGTCAAAGTCATGGGCCTTACCGCTTGGCTATACCCCTATAGATTTTATTCTTTTAACTTTATATATTAATTATATCATATATAATTCATTTTGTCAAGTATTTTTTATCATTTTTATTTTAAAATATCATAAAATGAAATTCTCCAAAGCACCAAACAAAAAAGCCATAACACCTTTCATAATGAAAAATGCCATGGCCTTTATCGAATATTGGATATAAGACACGTATATCTTTATCTAATATATGTACTTTATATAGTAGATATTATCTAATAAATTTTTCATTATGAGTTTTGAATTTTTGCAACAGAAAATGAGAGCATACATTGCATAAGCTCTTGTTCAAATTGTTCAAATTGTTCAAAAAATCTCATAACATTTGATTTCATTAGATTATATCTCCTTTCTTAAGTGTTTTTATGTTCTTGTTTCTTATAAATCATAACATATATTAGTTTGTGTGTCAAGTGTTTTAAAAATAATTTTAAGATACTGCCTCAGCTGCACTTCCTACTATTCTTGTAAGTAAGTTAAAAGCACTTTTACCAAAATTATAAATAGTATCTAATGCACCACTATTAACTACTTTTTCTGCTCCATCTGCTATTCCATCATATACTTTTTCCGCATTCCCATCAAAGTCTTTAGAATCATAGTCTTTGCCTCTAAAAGAATTAATAAATTTTGTAAGGCTATTTTTTGCATTAGCAAGTGGATTATAATTTCTATCTCCAAATAGTTCTTCATTAACATTCGCAACATCTTCTTCATCAACTCTTGCGTTTCTTATATTATTTTTAAGATCTTCAAAAATATCACCTGTTGCTTGTGAAGTTTCATTTGTTGCATGTACTGTTATTGGGAAACAAAGTGTAAGAGTGAGTGCTAATATTATAGCAGTACCAATTTTAAATAATTTAGTTTTCATAATTAGCATCTCCTTTCAGTTAAACACTAGTAGTGTTTTTATCATATTTTATATATATTTTAGCATATTAAAACTTAGAAAAAAAGAGATGCTATGCACTAGTTTGTCTTAAAGTTTTCTGGTGTTTCAAGAATTAATGTGCTATATACAAACCACACATCATCATCTTTATTAACATTTATATATCTTTCTAAATTAGACAATGTAATATATCTTAAATCTATTAAATATATTGTGTTATAATATTCTGTAAATAATGGTATAAATGAACTTGAAAAGCTATCTCTAAATACATATAATGTTTTCTTATTATTGACATTTGGATTATCAATTCTAAGTAAAGCATTTGCACCAGACAAGAAAACATCATATTTATCCAGTGTATTTTTGTTTTCTAGTTTTTCTAAGTCATAAACTTGAGTATATTTTTTAGTTTCATAATTATAAACTTTTAATGATTCTATATTTTTATTTGTTAAATATTTAATAAATTCATTTCCCAGTCCGCTTTGAGATGAATATACTCCATAGAAATCTGGGATTTCTTTTAACTCATAAGAAGTTTCTTTTTTATCAATATTAAGGTTGTCTAATATATAATTTTTTACATTTAAAATTTTATCTTGTGACCAGTGTGAATCTGTTTTATAGTAAGAATCTAATGTTAACTTTGGAGAGGTATCAATAATATCAATATTTAAGTTTTTATTTAGTATTGATAGTATTTTTTCATAGTGATAATTATATTCATTTAAGAAATAACTCTTTTCAGGAATAACTATTAATTTCCCATTTCTTATTTTTAATTTTTTTATTACAGTTTCTATTTTTTCACATGTTTTTTCTACTGCTTCATAGTTATAGTTATCCGTTTTTCTTATTGCGTAATTATTCTTTAATAAGATATTATCATTTTCTATTTTTCTAAAAATATAAAAATTTGATAGGGAATGTAATTTTATAAAATTATCTCTAAATGGAAATTGATCTAATAAAAAATCATCAAAGTTTTCTTTATTAAAAACCTCATTTAAAGAAGAAATTTGTTTAAGTTTTCTTCTTTCTCCTATGCTATATTCTTTATTATGATAACCTAAAAAAATAGCAAATAATGAAAATATAATAGTTATAAAAATTGTAATATTAATTTTATCTTTCATAAAATTTCACTTCCCTCCTAAAATATAAAATATAAAAATGGATTAAAAGAACCATTTACTAAATACGAGGTACATAATAATAGACTTATTATTATAAATATTGGTTCTAATATAATACTTATTTTTTTGTCTTTAATTTTTTGATAAATAATTTTACATATTGGAGTAGAAAAAATCATTGAAATTAATATTATAAATCCATAATTTTTTATAATGAATATGGTTTCTTTATTTATTATTAACCCTGTAAATAAATTCTTTATAGTTAATGTAAATTCTGATAAAGAATTTGCACCAAAAAGAATAAAGCTAATTATTACTAAAAATAATGTAAATAACCTTTGAATATTTTTATTTAATCTATCTTTTATAATAAATTTTTCAATCACTAATAATATAAAGAAATATAAACCCCAAAAAATGAAAGTCCAATTTGCACCATGCCAAAATCCAGTCAAAAACCAAACAATAAATAAATTTCTAATGGTTTTTATTTTTCCATATCTGCTACCTCCTAATGGAATATAGACATATTCTTTAAAAAAAGAAGATAAAGTAATATGCCATCTTTTCCAAAAATCCTTAATTGAATTAGCAATTAATGGATAGTTAAAATTTAGGGGTAATTCAAATCCAAACATTTTACCTAATCCTATTGCCATATTTGAATATCCACTAAAATCAAAATATACATACATTGTATAACTAATACCATATATCCATGTGAAAACAATAGTTGTATTATTAAGATTATATAATTTCCAAATCTCACTTAATTGATTTGCAATTAATACTTTTTTACAAAGACCAAGCAAAAAATAAAGTACACCTTCACTGACTTGATTAATTGAAGTTTTTCTATTTTTAATCTGTTCTTTTATATTTGCATATTTAACAATAGGACCTGCTACTAGTTGTGGGAAAAAACAAATATATAAAGCTAAATTTAAAAAATTATGTTCTGCTTTTTTATATTTCTTAACATCGGCCAAATAAGAAATTATTTGAAATGTAAAAAATGATATACCAAGTGGAAGCATTATTTCTTTGATCTTTATATTAGTTTTTAACAATATATTAATATTATTTATAAAGAAATTGGTATATTTAAAATAAAATAAAGGTATTAATGTTAAAAATATTGCCAATATAAATATTTTTTTATTATATTTCTCAATTAATAATCCATTAATATAAGCTAATACAATAGATAATAAAATAAGTGTAAAAACTCCATCTATAGAATAGAAAATTAATGAAAATATAAAAAGTATCCAATTTTTATATTTAGGAGTAATATAATAAAAAAATAAACATAATGGTAGGAATAAATATAAAAAACTTATACTTGAAAACATTTTTCTCCTTTCATATTTTAAAAAACCTGTCTGGATTTCAGACAGGTTTTATTTAATTTATTTCTACATTTTTAACAGCATCAACAGTATCTTTTGAGCTCATAATTAAGATAACATAATTATCTTTAACTACTCTTACATCTACATCTTCTGCTGTAACACAGACCCATTTATTAATTGGTGCATTTTCTTTAATTAAAGGACAAGCATTTTGGGCATTTTCTTTTGTATCAAATCTTAAGACCACAAGGGAATAAGCAATAGAGCTCATCATAGGATCTGAAACAACTCCTTCTTCAAATCCAGAAAGTTCATCTACTCCTACATTATATAAAAGTTCTGCAGTAGTAAGACTTGTATTCATAACTTCTGGATGCAGGTCTTTATCTATATTATCGTAAATAGTGTTAACAATATCTAATAAATCTTCACTAACATTGGGTATTTCTGGATTTGCTACTTCGTTATTATCAATAACATAAACATTTGTTAAATCAAGATTTAAATTATTATCAATATCTATTGCAATATCATATAATTTATTAACTTCATCTGATGTTACTAATATGTCTATATATCCATAGCCTGATTTTTTTACTTCAAATGAAAAGTTTTCTTTTTGGGTTATTAATTCTTCATTAAATTCTTGAAGGTTATAATTATAATCTTCTAAACAATGAATATTTATATTTTTACCTTCTATATTTATTTTTATCAACTCGTCTTCGTAGTATTTATTCTTATCATTTTCTTGAGTTGTATTTTCTGTATGAATTTCACTAGATGTTTCAGATGAAATTGAATTTTCTGTAGATTCATTTGTTTTACAGCCTGTAAGACATCCTATTATCATACAAGTGATTAAGCCAGTAGTAATTATTTTTTTTATCATAAAAATCTCCTTTCTATTTTACTATAATAATTATAATGCATCTTTTCTAATTTGGCAATCATTTTTTATTCGTCTTTAAATTTTTTAAAAATAAGTATATAATTAAAGAGAAAGTAAATAACGTAGTTATACGCAGCACGGGTCATACAATATAGTTACTCATTATAGATACGTAATACTATGCTCAGTGTAACTAAGCAGCGAGGCTGTGTTGTGTTACACACTACGCTAAAAAAGAGAAAAGGAGATGATTTTATGCGAAATTATGTAGGACGAGTACATTGTCCACATTGTGCAAGGACATTTAATTTCAAAGTTTCAAAGAGAGCGAAAACAAATATCATGTTAGGAGATTATGTTCTAAAAAGAAAATCCCTTATTGAAGATTTTGAAATTACATGTAATGAGTGCCATCATAAATTACCTATGAAGGCTGTTATAAGATGGGGTCAACTTGTAGCTTTTGAATTAGGAAATAAAAAACTTAATTTAGCAGAATATAAAACCATACCAGAAGGTACTTATGCTTTATTTTCTTATGAAGAAAGGCAATCTATGTTTATGGGAGAGGATAATTTAGAAATTATTAACATATCAAAACTTCCTTTGGCAGTTGGTGTTTTTGCTAATGTTTTTGGAAAAAGATGGAGAGTAAATAAAATTTTTAAAGAAGTATCTGCGACTGGTAACTTTGATACATTTATATGCGAAGTATCATTAGAAACCGATTCTAAGCAACAAAGGCTTCTTATTTTAAAAGATAGATATTTTCCAACCTTAAAAGAAGTTAACTGGCGAAAACCTAGAAAAACAGGAACGAAGATTGATGATTTAATAAAATTATCCAGATATGATTTCTCAAGAGATAAGGAGATAGTTTTATGTCTAGATAATATAAATTTTTAAAAAGGAGGGATTTTTTGAATTATAAAGGATTTTATATTTGTCCTAAATGTGGTAATACATTTGAGTTTAAAACATCAAAAAGAGCGAAGTTAAGTTTTATGTTGGGCGAAAAACCTTATAAAGCAAAATCTCTTGTTGATTCTTTTGATATGATTTGTGATTACTGTAATGAACATATTAATATGAAAGCTATTATAAAAAATGGGCAAATAGTAGATTTTAATCATAAATATGATGAAGTTAGCCCAGATGATTATGACAATATTCCAGATGGAAGTTACTTAAATTTCTCATATAAAAAAAGAGCAGAGTTATTTTTAGGAGAAGATAATACAAGATTTGTTAAATTATCTGATTTTGATTTTCCTAAATCTGCTATTATAACTGTATTTAATAGAAAATGGATAACAACTAAGATTTATAAAGAAGTTGATGTTAAATTCAATCCAGCTAAAGATACAGTTGATACTTATGTTTGTGAAGTAACTGCTATTTCGGATAGAAATTTATCAAGAATTCTTATTTTAAAAGAAAATTGTTTTCCTACTTTAAGAGAAGTTGATTGGCGAAAAAGTAGAAAAACAGGAATAAAAGAATTTGATGATTTAAAAGAGTTAAAAAGATATTCTTTGCCTAAAGGGAGAGAGCTTATTTTATGTTTATAAAAGGAGCTTTGCTCCTTTTTTGTTTACAAATATTTAGTTATATGGTATAATTAAAATAACACAATATATCGTACAGCAACGCTGTTTAAAGCAGTATTTTTTATTAATATAAGGAGGTACATTTACGAACAAAAGAGATTTTTTTTTAAATAATAATAATGAAAATAAACTAAAAATTTGGGATAAAGAACAGGAAAAAATTGTTGAAGAATTAAAAAATCAACAATATATTGATTTAAATAATATAAAAATTATAGCAGGTATCGATTGTGCTTATTGGGAAAATAATAATATTACCTATGGGGTAATTGCTTGGCAAATTTTTGATTATTTGACTGGAGAGATTTTAGAAGAGAATACAGCAATGTCAGAGATTAAAGAAGATTATTGTCCTGGATATTTGTATTTTAGGGAAGGACCATTAATGAAACTTGCCTTAAAAAATATGAATATAGTTCCAGATATTATTTGTTGTGATGGAAATGGTTTACTTCACCCAAAATTTTGTGGAGAAGCAACTCATTTTGGTGTAAAAGAAAATATTCCAACAATAGGTATCGCTAAAAATTTATATAAATTTGAAGGCTTAGAAGAGTCTGCTGATAAATTTATTTATAAAACACAGATTATAGGGCAAAAAGTATTTTTTAATCCAGAATCAACTAAAGCTAATTTTATATCTAGTGGTTATATGGTTGCATTAAAAGACGCTATAGATATTGTTTATCATATGCAAAAATTTTCAAAGGTAAAATCAAAAAATAGTTATATTACTAAAGGATGTGATCATTTAGTAAGAGAATATCAAAGAAAGTTTATAGAAAAATATGGTGGTATAAAAGCATAAAAATAAGAGGGATTTACCCTCTTATTTTTCTTTTAAATAGCTTAATTATTTCTACTTCAAAAAGAGGAAGTACTGAAAGAATTAAAGCTATTAAAATTTGATTTATATTTAATACAGTTAAACTAAAGAAGCTTCTTAATGAAGGAATTAATAATATTATAATTAGCATTAAGAATGAAGCAATCATTGCAAGAAATAACATTTTGTTATGCTCTTTATATTTTGTAAATACAGAATCTATATTTGATCTTTGATTTAGTGCATGAAAAAGTTGAGACGAAGCAAGTATTAAAAACGCCATAGTCATTGCTGTTTTTGTATTAAATCTAGTCAATCCATAGAAATATCCAATAAGTGTTGATATAGATATAAATACACCTTGACTACAAACTCTCATTATCAATCCTTTATCAAAAAGACTATTTTGCCTATTTGGTTTTCTTGACATTATATTCTTATCGGCAGGGTCTATTCCAAGTGCGAGTGCAGGAAGTGTGTCTGTTATTAAATTTATTAATAGTATATGCACTGCAAGTATAGGTGCCTCCCAGTTTAAAAGTGTTGCAATAAAAATGATAAGTATTTCTGCAATATTACCAGCAAGTAAAAATTGGATTACTTTTTGAATATTTTGATAAATTCTTCTTCCTTCTCTAATTGCTGATTCAATTGTTGTAAAATTGTCATTCATCAAAATCATATCAGCACTGTCTTTTGCAACATCTGTACCAGATTTACCCATAGCAATACCAATATTAGCTGATTTTAGAGCTGGTGCATCATTTACTCCGTCTCCTGTCATTGATACAATTTCACCTATACGTTTCAAAGAATCTATAATCCTAAGTTTATCGGAGGGAGAAACTCTTGCAAAAACTGTTGTGGTTTTTACTTTTTCATCAAGTTCTTTATCTGATAAAACATCTAATTCATCTCCAGTAATAATGGTATTTCCTTTTTTATAAATACCAAGTTCTTTTGCGATTGCAAGAGCTGTTATTTTGTGATCTCCTGTAATCATAATAACTTTTATTCCAGCATCATGACATACCTTAACAGCATCAATTACTTCAAGACGAGGAGGATCTATCATGCCAGTAATTCCAATAAAAGTTAAATCAAATTCTACATTTTCTTCGTCCTCTGGAATTTTTGATAATGTTTTCATTGCAAATCCGAGAACTCGAAGAGCTCTTTCTTGCATAGAATTACATAAATTTCTTATATTTTCTTTGTCTTTATTGGTAATATCTCTTATTCCATTTTTTGTTAGTATTTTTGTACAAAGTGGAACCAGTTCATCAACAGCACCTTTTGTGTAAGCTTTTATAACGCCATCTATATTATGTACTGTTGTCATCATCTTTCTATCTGAATCAAATGGTTGTTCAAACTCTTGAGGATATTTATCTTCGAGTTCTTCTTGGATAATTCCATATTTTTCAGCCAAAAAGATTAAGGCTCCTTCTGTGGGATCTCCTAAAATTTCACCTTCTTTATCAGGATTAAGACATGCTTTATTACATAATGCACCTGCATATATTAATTCCTTATAGATGTTATCATGTTTTTGTATATTATCAACAGAAATAGCTTTTCCTTCTTCAAAATCACCATTCATTGCAATTTCTGTAACTGTCATTTTGTTTTGTGTTAATGTTCCTGTTTTATCACAACAAATAACACTTGCACTTCCTAATGTTTCTACTGCTGGTAGTTTTCTAATAAGGGCGTTTTTCTCAGCCATTCTTTGAACTCCAAGAGCCATAACAATAGTTGCGGTTGCTGGGAGTCCCTCTGGAATAATTGATATTGCAAGTGATATCGCTGTCATTAAAAGAGGAATTAAAGGTTTTCCGTAAAGAAAGCCAATAATAAATATTAAGATACAAACAAATATGCCAACTACACTAAGTTTTTTTCCAACTGCATTTAATTTTTGTTTTAGTGGTGTTTCAAGTTCATTTTCTGAGTCTAACATACTAGCTATCTTTCCAACTTCTGTATTCATACCAGTAGAAGTAACTATGCCTATTCCATTACCATACGAGACTGTAGATGAAGAATAGGCCATATTGGTTCTATCAGCAAGAACTGCATTTTCTGGTACGTCAGCATCAGCGTCTTTCTCGGAAGGTACTGACTCTCCTGTTAATGAAGCTTCTTCAATTTTTAAGTTAGAAGATTCAATAAGTCTTATATCAGCTGGAACTATATTTCCATCTTCTATAAAAACGATATCTCCAGGAACAAGTTCTTTTGTAGGAATTATACTTTCTTCAAATTCTCTTAATACTCTTGCAGTTGGTGAACTCATATTCTTAAGAGCATTTATTGCATCGTTTGCTTTTTTTTCTTGAATAATTCCAATAAAAGCATCAAGAAGAACAATTATACCAATAACAATAGCTTCAGTATATTCACCAAGAAAAATTGAAATTAAAGCTGCTGTAATTAATATCAAAACCATTACATCTGTAAGTTGTTCTTTTAACATTATAAGTATTGGTTTTTGTTTTTTCTGAGTTAATTCATTATAACCATATTGTTTTAATCTTTCTTTTGCTTCTTTATCTGTTAAACCTTCTTTTGTTGTATTAAATTGCCTTAACACCTCTTCTGTATTTTTAGAGTGATAAGGGCCACTAGTGTCACCATCCATAGGTGGCATCAATCTCCTTTCTTTTTATAAAATAATTTTAAATATAATAGTTTGTATTATAGTTGTATTAAGAATTATAACATATGTATAAATTTCTGTCTAATTATTTTTGCATATATAATTATATAAAAAGCTTAATATTCGCTACAAGCTATTTTATTTTTTTAGATGATTATATACTTATTAAAGACATTTAAAACTAATTGTAACGAATTTTTATGTTTTTATACATATAAATGGGTGTATAAACTATATAGATTAAAGAGTATAATATATGTATAAAATTATAAGCAAAAAATATTTTTCTTTGATTTTTTCTAATTTTATATTATAATTGTACTAAACGATAAATGAAAGGAAGTGAAAAAATGTTAGTACAAATTAGTTCAGGCCAAGGTCCAGAAGAATGTCAAATTGCGGTTGGAAAATTGTTTAATTCATTAAAAGATGAATTTAAAGATATCGAAATGGTTTCTTTAAAAAATGGAGATAAAAAAGATTATTTTCATTCCATCATTTTTGAGACTAATCATGATTTGTCTTTTTTACAAGGATCTGTTCTTTGGATTTGTAAAAGTCCTATTAGAGAAAATCATAAACGAAAAAATTGGTTTATTGATGTTTCTATTATTCCTGAAAAAGAAACTATTTCTAAAGAAGAAGATTATAAAATTGAGAAGTTTCATTGTGGTGGAAAAGGCGGACAAAATGTAAATAAGGTTGAAACTGGAGTAAGGGTTATACATATTCCAACAGGAATAACTGTTACTTCAACAGAAGAAAGAAGTCAATTTATGAATAAGCAAAAAGCAATTAAAAGACTTCAAGGGATTTTAACAGCACTTGAAAAAGAGAATAATGCAAAACAAACAAATCAGGCTTGGAAAGAACATTACGAGCTTGTAAGAGGAAACCCTGTTAGAACATATGAGGGAATTAATTTCAAATTAAAAAAGGAATAACATAAAAGACGCACATCACTGTGCGTCTTAACTCATGAGTTGTTTTACCTTTGTCAGGTAATAGTGGAGATGAGGAGAGTCGAACTCCTGTCCAAAACACAATTATTAAAACTTTCTACATGTTTAGTTTGTTATACATTTTCGTTTCTTTCGCTGTGTGATAGAACAAACACTTGCCACAGGTCAAGTAGCTTCATAATACGCCTATATACTCAAAGCTTTGTATATATCGTTTCTTACTAGATTTTACACCATATTATAGACCGTAAGTTTTTCTAAAATATGATGAGTTGCAACTAGGCAACTAATGCTAAATTATCTTCAGCGTTTATTTTTGTAATGTCGGATTTAAGTGGTGTCCATTATCCACTACATGCTTATTTTAACGTTTGTACCCTGTCGAAACCTGTACATCCCCGTAAATTTGGGATAAGGAGAATAGCGAAAAAGAAATAAATTGGGTGATTTTTATAGGAATCGAACCTATTACATTTTGTTTAACATACAAATGCTCTACCTAATGAGCTAAAAAATCGATGTAATCTTTTTCTACACAACCTTATCTATAAAAAATTATAGCACATATATGTGTTATAGTCAATATGATTTTAAAATTGGATATAACTATTTTTATGAGTAAATGTTATAACTCTCTACTTATAATAAAGAACCTTCACAGACTTATTGTGTTATGGGTAATATATCTATTATTTTTGCATAGTCTGTTATCTAATAGCGTCTTCTTTATCTAATCCATTTATTTTTTCAGTAATTTCATCCCAATCAAAAATATTACAAGAAAGAAATGAAAATTTATCTTTATTTGATTTATAGTATTCTCTTACTGTACTCGTAATAATTATACAAAGTCTACGAACATTCACTGTATAATTACGAACTGGTTTAGATTCTACTAAACCTATTATTGAAGAAATACATGCAGAATCTATATATACATCAAACGGTTTCCTTTTCTCAACTACAAGTGTGAAATGGTCAATTTTGCATATTTCGTTTTTAATTTTGTCATTATCAATATTTGGGGCACCTTGATGTAAGACAGAGCATCTTAACTGATATATAACTTCACCACTTAGATAAGGCATTTCCATTTCTCCAGATTTAATAGGAGGCTTTTCGTATTCTCCAATATATTCATCATACCATTTAATATATCTTTCTTTATTTTTTAAATCATCACCATATTTGGCTTTAGCGCAAATATCTGGCAAAGTAAGTACTAGTGAAAGTGCTACCATATACGCTTCTGCATCAAGAGCTTTATTTACATCTTCAATTAATTTTTCAATCATTTATTATAACCTCTCTTCTTTTATACATTCGCTATTTTTATTTGGCATATTATTTAATAATATTATAGTTTCATTATCTTCTTCTAATATATCTATTAATTCTTGATGTATTTTCTTTTTTCTAAGCATAATTCCATAACCTACAACAATACCTATAAGCATAATCTCCTTTTTATTAAACTTTAAAAAAGACCTATTGATAGGTCTTTTGCATAACAGGGGGTATCGGGTATGGTCCGATAGCCTCAGTTTTGGAGACTGAGATGTTCTCCATTTACACCAACCCCCTATAATAGGGATAACAGGATTCGAACCTGCGTTCTCTGCGTCCCTAACGCAGCGCCGTAACCAAACTGGGCTATATCCCTATACTGGAGCCACTGGGAATTGAACCCAGATCTCTTGATTGCAAATCAAGAATAATCCCATTATACTATGACCCCATGGCACCGCTTGAAGGACTCAAACCTTCGACCCTACGCTTAGAAGGCGCATGCTCTATTCAACTGAGCTAAAGCGGCATAGTGCAGGATACAGGACTCGAACCTGTGACCTCTTGTTTGTAGGACAAGTGCTCTCCCAGTTGAGCTAATCCTGCAGTTATTCATATTCTTCATTAACTTTTTCAAAATCTATTTCATACAAAGAATGATTTTTACATTCTTTATCCATTTTGTCACAATCAATACCTACACCTTTTTCATAATAAGAGTGTTTACAACAAGAACATCCTTCATTTATAATTAAAACTTTTTTAAGAATATCTATTGCTCTTGCATATTCACAAGTATTATTACATTTATCTGGATTGTATTGTATCCCTTTTTTATAACAATGTTCTATACATGGATTAAACATATGTTTCCTTTCTTTTATTATTTAAAAAATTAATATAATCAAAATCATCAAGATATCTTCTCATTAGAAATCCTTTTTTAAAGTTTGTAATAACACCTAATTCGTTTTTATCCTCAAATCCTTTAATACAATAACTTGAACTAATTTCTGAATAATCAATATGTGTAAATATTATCTTGTTTTCATATGGAAGATTTTCAAAAGCTTTTAATGTTTCATATGTAAAATTATCTTTATCTGTACCTATGATAAATAAATTATCATAATTAATTCTTTGTTTTCTTTCGTCCCATTTTGTCTTGGCTTCTTCAAATGTTTTATAGTGAATAAAATTAATTTTTATATCTTCTATGACACCTATTGGATATTCTTTATTTGTATCTAACTTAATTAAATCTTTATCTATATAGTACTTTAAATTAGAAACAAATTTTACAAAATCATTCATATCAAAACTTAAATTTACTGTAGGCGTAAGAAAGGGCAATCCTAAATCATGATAAATAATACCACCTACACAGTTTGAAGAAATAATTGTGAAATCTTTATTTTTTAAATGTTTCTTTTTATTTATATTATACAATTTGTTTTCAAGTAATTTTAATTTTGTTAACATTTTAAGCTCCAAGGTTTATGTATCTTTATATTGAATATGTTCAGCTCTTTCTTTATCATAACATGCTTGACATTTTTCAGCACCTTTACTCATAAGATTGCCACAAATAAGACATATTTCTGTTTTATTATGTATTTTTGTATTTTTGCTATAATTAGCAACGACCCTACTGGGAGTCGAACCCAGATCTTTGGAGAGACAATCCAATATACGCTTGCCGTTATACTATAGGGCCATGAGCACCGATAAAAGGACTCGAACCTTCAACCTCATCATTCGTAGTGATGTGCTCTTATTCCAATTGAGCTATATCGGTATAGTACAAGCGAAGGGATTTGAACCCTTGTCTGCAACTTTATCAGAGTTGTCCCTAACCTCTTGGGTACGCTTGTATAGCGACTCGGATGGGGTATGATCCCACAACCTCCGCCGTGACAGGGCGGCGATCTGCCAGTTGATCTACCGAGCCATAAATCGGATAGGTGCGATTCGAACGCACACATTCTCCCGTCCAAAGGGAGGCGGCTTCCAATTACCTCTACTACCCGTTATAAATTTAAAAAACCACGACTACAATTCATAAAATTAAAATCATTGCAGTCGTGGTTCAAATATTTCTATATTAATCTAATTCTAATTTTTATTTCAACTAGAACCATCAATTAACTGCAATTTATCTATTCTTCTTACAGGCATAACAACAACAGCTGGATCTGCGTCAGCAGGCCATGCTCTACGAATATCATCATTAATGTTAATAATAGTAATCATAGTCTTCTTCATTGTTGTTATCTCCTTTCTTTTAAAATTTGTTACAGCCATGCTGTAAAGTATTGTTTTTATTTTGATGAATTAATTATACCATATGTTTTCTTGTTTGTCAATACTTATTTTTTCTTTTTTTAAACTACAAAAAGCCATAGTCTAGATACTCGTAAGTACCTTGCAGCTATGGCTTGTAAATTAGTAGTTTAATTTCAAAAATATCTAAGTCTAAAATTAGATATAATTTGATTTACAAGATAACTGCAACGAACCACGTCTATCTGCGGGCACTACAATAATAGCTCGATCTGCTGGTGCAGCGAACCAATCTCTATCAATAATATCAACGATTGTCATCATTATTGTCTTTTTCATTGTAGTTATCTCCTTTCTTAGTAGTTTGATTTTGTTTTTATTTTATCTTTTTATTTATGATAACATAAGTTTTAACACCTGTCAACCATATTTTTCTAAAAAATAAAAAAACCGAAACCACAAGGGTTCCGATTTCTTAAAATTAACGCTTCTTTTGTTTGCTCCATTCTTTAGCCACCTTCTCAAAGAAACACATCCATACAGAGTTGTCTCCCAAAAAAGGAATAAAAAATAGAACTATATTGAAAACAATAAAAAGGATTATAAGAATAATAATAAGGTTCTTGTTTTTAGTCTTTTTATAGACCTCTTTACAAGCACTACCTCCATATTCAATTAACTCTCCTATTGTTTCTTGCCATAAAGCACTAATAAATAATCCGTAGAGTCTTCATATCATGGCTCCTCCTTTCTTATTTTTTTATCAGAAACACTTATAAAAACTAAAAATACTTTTATATGTAATAACTGATATCTTTATTATAATGTATTTTTAAACAAAAGAAAAGAACCCTTTCCTACCCTCGGGGTGGGTAAGTTGGGGTTCGATTCTTGCCATCAACGGATAGGACGACGGCGAGCAGACTTGCTACGCTTATTCCTTCTCCGCTTTTTCTGGCACTGCAGCTGTCTGTTCGTAGACCACTGCTCAACCATCTTCTGGATGAAGTTCAACCAGCTAGAGGCATCCGCAATTACAGGGATATCCTTGATGATCGGGCAGAAGTTCACGATACCTGCGAACAGGACAAGAACCACAGTCAGCAGGATTTTTGTAGAACGAGAGTGAGTTACACCATAGACAGTCTTGACGATAGCCTTGATGTAGTCAATCTGCTCACCATAAGATTCCTGCCAGAAGGCATCCTTGAGCATATTTATAATGCCGAGAGCCTTCTTAGTAAAACGTGTCATAACAATACCTCCTAAATCAAATTTGTTTAGACCTACACTTGTGTATCCTAAACTTTGTATTTGCCATGACTTATGTGTTTATTATATAAAAACAAGAAACAAAAATCAAATTGTCAAAAAATATGTTATGTGATATACTTTTGTTAAGGAGAGATTAGCATGAAAACAATATACATATTACTAACTAATACAGGTACAATTACTTCTAGATTAATAAGAAAATTTTCAGATTTAGAATATACTCATTCTTGTATATCTTTAGATGGATATAATTTTTATAGCTTTTCAAGAAAATATACATATCTGATTCTTCCTGCTGGAATGGTTATTGAAAATACTGATAAAGGCGGACTTAAAAGATTTTCTAATAGAAATTGTGTTTTGTATAAATTAGATATTGAAGATAAAAAATACAATAAACTAGATAAAGTTATTAATAAAATGATGAAAAACACAAAACTTAGATATAATATTTTAGGACTTCTTTGTTGTCGCTTAGGTTTTGCATTTGAAAGACAAAATCATATGTTTTGTTCAGAATTTGTTTGTTGGGTATTGGCAAAGTCTGATATCATTTATTTAGAAAAATCAAGATCCTTATATAAGCCATCTGACTTAATGCAAATTGATGGAATTGAAGAAGCTTATAAAGGAACACTTTTTGAATTAGATAAATTTTTGAAAAGTAAAAAGGAAGGTTGAAGCCTTCCTTTTTTGTTACACAAACATCTGTTGTAATAATGCCTTTTTTAATTCTTTCCAGTCTTTAAGAATTTTCTTTTCAGCTTCTATTTTTCTATCCATAGCAGATAAGCAATCAGCTATTTTTTGTTGTTCTTCCAAGCAAGGAGCTTTAACTTTACATTCTCCGATTTCTCCTTTGTTTATTTTTTTAGGAAATGCAATATGTAATGTTCTTTTCCACAATTCTTTTTGAAAACATGTATTTGAAATATATTGAACTAAATAATCCGCTAAAATGTTTTCTTGTGGTTTTAATAAAGCTAAACTAACATAGTAGGCTATCTTCATATTTCTTGATACTAAAGAAGCTGTTCCAATATCGCCTATTCTTGTCATCAAAATATCACCTTTTTCGGGATAAATTTTAAATTCTTTTTCAAAGGCTTCTTTTGTTATATATTTATTAGTTTTATATAAGTTTTTTATATTTTCCACTGAAACAAACGGGATCCCTTGTTCAACATAATTAGGCGTTTGATGAGTTCCGTCATAAATTGTTGCTATTTCTAATAATTTCTTTTCTTCCCACTCGGGATACTCACTTCCATCATCAGCTTTAAATCTTATTTCTTGGCTAAATATTTTTTGCATTAAGCCTTTTTTCAATTCTTCGTAATCAGAAACAACTGCTTCTTGATTAGCGATTTTTTTGTCTACTTTTGAAAGAAAATCAGCTATTTTTTGTTGTTCTTTTATACATGGAATTTTAAGAACAAACCTTAATACATCTCCTTTTGAAATATTTAATTGCGCAGAACCTTGTCCGCATGATTTAAAATATTTTTGGCTAAAATTTATATATGCTCTTGCATATGTTATATTAATTTCAGCTTTTGCTCTAAGTAATCCCATTCTTTGATTAAGAACATATTTATTGTCTTCTGGAATAATTTCACTTAGGCCTAGAAAGTTGCCTTTTCCAATATCGCTTAATACCATCACAATATCATTTTTTTTCAAAAACCATTTTGCATTTATAACTCTTTTTAATTTATTTTGTAGATTACCGTTTTTATCAATACTATTCAAAGAAATTAAATAATAATTACCATTTTCATCTAATGAATTTTCAAGTGAATCTCCATTTTTGTATTCAAATAGTTTATCAAGCGTTTTTTCATTCCATTCATCTGTAAACTCGGGAAATCTCAATTTAGGTTTTGCCATATCAACACCTCCCTAAATTCCAAGCTGCTTAAAGTAATCTTCAAGCTCCGCATCTATTGCTTTTGATTCTTCCATATGTTTTGCAATATTGGCTTTTACTGTAGGAATATCAATAGGCTCTTCTTCTTCAAAAGTATCTACATAACGAGGAATATTTAAGTTGTAATCATTCTCTATAATCTCATCCATAGAAGCAATGTGACAATATTTATCTACTTCTTTTCTTTCCATATATGTTTTTACAATTTTATCGATATGTTCATCTGTAATATAATTCATTGATTTTCCAGATACAAATTCTTTACTTGCATCAATAAAACATATATTATCTTTATTTTCTTCTCTATCATTTTTTAATACCAATAGACAAACTGGGATATTCGTTCCATAAAAACAGTTACTAGGAAGACCTATTACTGCATCTAGTTTGTTTAATTTTTCGATTATATATTTTCTGATATTTTCCTCAGAAGACCCTCTAAATAATACTCCATGAGGAAGAAGAACAGCCGCTCTACTATCTCCATTTTTTAAAAGATGTAATATATGTTGAACGAATGCTAAATCTGCTTTACTTGCTGGTGCAAACTTTCCATATGAAGCATATCTGGGATCTGTATTACTTACATTTTCTGGATGCCATTTTGCAGAATAAGGCGGATTTGCCACACAAACATCAAATTTATCAAAATCAGTAGGAATCATTTCTTCTATTGTATTCATATTTTTTAAGTTAAATTTATCATACTTTATTCCATGTAAAATCATATTCATTCGTGCTAGGTTATATGTAGAAGAAGTAAGTTCTTGACCATATAATGAGCAATCGTTATATTTTTGTTTTACATTAAGAAGTAAAGAGCCAGAACCACATGTAGGATCTAGGCAAGTTCTTACTGATTCAAGTCCTACTGTTGCTATTTCTGTAAGAAGCTTACTCATACTAGCAGGTGTATAAAATTCACCGCCTTTTTTACCAGCAGATGAAGCAAAATTACTAATTAAAATCATGTAAGCAGTCCCTAAAACATCTTCTTCACCACCATAAGTACTGGTAAGGTTATATATTTTTATCATTAGCTCTGAAATAATTTTATTTTTAGCACTCACTGTTTTTCCTAACTTAGAAGAAGTTAAATCCAAGTCTTCAAACATGTCCTTAAAAGATTCTTCACTTTTAAAACCAATAAATGATTTATTAAATGAATCAATTCCATTTGCTAAATCTTCAATACTAAATGTATCATTGTTTATCTTTTCTATAAGTTTATCAAAAAGATATTTTTTATCAATGAAACAACCTTGTGCTAAAAGAAGTTGTTCTTTACACCAATCTTCATTTTCTTCCCATTCTTTAAAAACTTCTTCATTAGTAGAATCTTCCATAAAGAGGACATTTTTAACTGTCTTAAATGTCTCTTCTGATAAATATTTATAACAAAGCATTCCTAAGATATAGTTCTTAAATTCAGAGGCATCAATAGTACCCCTTAAAGTATTAGCCATATCCCATAGTTTACCTGATAATTCTTTTGCTAAATTCATAATTTTATAATCCTCCTTATTTATTATGTACTATTAATTATAACATACTTTTATAAAATAGTCCATTATTTTTTCACTTCCTTACAATATCCTTGAATTTTACGAGGTGCTATTGTAAAAATTTCCCTTTGTATTGTTTTATCACATTCTTTTTTACTAGCAATTATCTCCCTTAAAACATCTCTAGTAATCGTGTCCATTTCTGTAGAAAAATCATATTGACATTGTTTAGTATATATGCTTATGATTTTTTCGATTTCTTCTTTTGTTAGAATTTTTAATTCTTCTTTTAATTTATTAAATTTCTTATCTTTTTCTTTCTGTTTATGTGCAGAAATTTTATTATTTTGACTCTTTATAAAATCTAATAAATACTTTCCTTTTTCTTTTGCTGCTTTTTCAGGCAAGTCTTTATTCGTTTTTTTAATATTTTTAGAGGTATTTTCATCTTTATTTTCATTTATTGCCATATTTTCTATGTATTCTTCATCAATTTTTATCGGGGCATATTGTTTTATATCAAAATTTATATCATTAAGAACAGATACATTTTCTTTTCCTATATTGTCTAATATTTCCCTAAAAGCTTTTTTGAATTGTCCTTCATACCCTTGAAAATCATCTTCTGTTATGGGAACATCTTTTAAATCATCCCATTTAAAAGATATTTCGCCTTTTATTTCATTAGAATAATTTTTTACCATCCTCATTTTTTGAACAAATTCATTTTTCTTTTTAAGATCTTTAATTAATGCTATTTCACTAGGAGTTCCCATTTTTATAACTTCCTTAAAGGCATCTTTAAGATCTCTTAAAACTTCTTCATACTTTCTTGCAATAACTTCATTAAAGTTTCCTCCTCCACAGTAAAGTCTTAAGGCTTTTTCTAACTCAAAAGTGTTATTTCTAAAAAATATTACATTCCCATATACTTTATCATCTTCTGCAAGTCTAACTGTTCTTTGCATTGATTGCATTAAATCTATTGCTTGCATGCTTTTATCTATAAAGATAGTATTTAGTCTAGGTGCATCAAAACCAGTAAGAAGCATGTCTACAACAATAACCATATCTAGATTATCAGTATTAGAATATGATTTTAGTCTATTCATAATATCTATTCTATATTCATTAGGCGTATCGATTGTAAAATTGGTTTTAAATGTATTATTATAATGTTTAAGTAAATATTCAATATCGTCATTATTAACTATTTCTTTATCTGCAAGGTCTTTATTCTTTCCCCAGGAAAAAACTATTGCAAATTTTAAATTTGGTTTTAATTTTATAAATGTTTTAAAATATGTAAGTGCTGTAGAAATTGTATCTGTTGTTAATATTGAACTATATTTCTTTTCTATTGTAAAAGTTTTATATTTTGAAATAATTTCCTTACATATTTTTTCTACCTTATCAGATGATTCAAATATTTCGTCTATTTTTATACCTTTTACTAATTTATCTTTATCAGAAATTTCTTCCTTTGCCTCCACCCATTTATATCCATAAATATTTAGGGGGAGGGTTGTGTTATTTACGACTGATGTTTTCATATTGTATTCATGAACACATCTTCCAAATCTATCAAATGTAGTTTTATCAGAAATGTCTGGATTTTCTACTGTTCTTGGTGTTCCTGAGAATCCTACTATTTTTGCATTTTTGTATGTATCTAAGATATTCTTTTGCATGCTTCCAGATTGGCTTCTATGACATTCATCGAACAGAATTACAATAGATTCATTGTCTTTATCTTTTGCTTTTTTTGAAGCATTATTTAATTTTTGCATTGTCGTAATAATAATATTTGATGCGGGATTATCTAATTCTTTTATTAGAGTGTTTGTGTCATTAATATAAGCTGCATTTAAGGCGGCATTTTTAAAAACTGATTTTGTTTGATTATCTAAATCAATTCTGTCTGTACAAAATATAATTTTTGAATGCTTTCCAGTTCTTTTTAATTTTTTAATAGTAAAATAGGCGGTATAAGTTTTTCCTGCTCCCATGTTATGGTATATATAACAACCATTACTAATTTCTAATTCTTTTACTATAGCATCCGCTGCATGTATTTGATGCGGTTTCGCAAAAAGAAGTTTTTCTTCGATTTTCCCCTCAATTTCCTTGCTATTTACTAACGAATATTCTGTAAACAATTTTATTATATTGTTTTTATTTAAAAAGAAAAATGCAAATTTTTCAAGTTCTGATATTTCCATTTCTTTTAAATCTCGCCAATGCTTAAAACTTTCTTTTGAGAGCTCTTCATTATTAATAGTGTATAAGGTATCATTATAATTAGTAATTCCAACTATTTGGATTGCAGAAAATATTCCTTTATAACATCCTTCTTTTTGATATCTTTTAAGTTGTGTACAGGCATCATACACATCTTGGTCTGGCTTTTTATTTTCAATTTGTATAAGAGGAATTCCGTTTACTAGGATTACTACATCAAACCTATTATCATGTTCTTTAGTACAATTTACATATACTTGATTTATCGAAATTATATCATTTTTGTTTTTATCTCCTTTTAATGGTTCTATTAATTTTATCCATACTGTTTTTCCATTATCTCGTTTTAGTTCCAGCTCATCATTTAAAATTTTGTGAAATTCCATAACACTTTTTGAACTTGTAATTTTATTAACAATAAAATTAAATTCATTATTTGAAAATCTTTTTTCTCCTGAACTCTTTAATTTATCTTTATTCAAATTTTCTAAACATTTTTTCATATATGCTAAAATATCTTTAGCATTGTGAATTTCTGTGTTATATGTTATTTTATTTATTTCTTCACATAAATGTAATAATTTGTATTCTACTTCCTTTTCTTTCATTCTTTTATTAAGGTATTGATTACCTTATCCTCCTTTTCCTATTTTTATAGAAAAATTGTAACATACAAATCACTTTTATTCAACAAGTTTTGTATCATATTATGATATGTAATAACATTTATATTAAGGCCTTTTGGGGAGTTTTCCAAACTTATATCAACTTTTTCTTTGAATTTGAGGCTGTTTTTGTTATGAATGTGCTAAATATAGGATTTATTTTATTTGTATTATGTATAATATAAACAAAATTTTGAAAGTTACCAAAATATATTTATTTTCAAACAAAAAAAGAGGCTTTAAGCCTCTCTAGTCTAATATTATTGCTTGACCTTTCCTAACTCCCCAGTTATTACATTCAGAATTGGAGCTCATCAGTATATCAAAATGATACACTCCTCCTTCTATATTAATAGAACCTCCTCTATCATTTACAGTAAAAACTTGACCATCAAGTGATGTTCCAGTCCCTGTAATTTTTATTTTAGTTCCAAATGGAATTTCTTTTGGGGCTGCACATGTATTTTTATCAGGGTCTAATAAGTTTCCTCTTGCATCATAAAAACCACCTTCCATTAAATTATCTGCTGGGTAGTAAGCTGTAAATTTAGCACTAACTTTTCTTCCCTCTTCTATTTTAGAATCAGACAAATCTTCTTTTTTTATGTATCCTTTAATAGTTTTGTAATATAAATCATTTTCCCCAATAACTTCTATTTCTTGGTTTAATGAGAAAGATTCGATCCTTATATTATTAGGATAAGAAAAACAAGTAGCATTTTCCTTTGCATATTTTATTTCTTTAATTTCATCAAAAATTGTATTAATATCATCTGTTAAGTTTTTATTTTCTATGTAATATTCTTTTTTATCAATATTAATTTTGTATAAGTTATTAAAATTATTGTATCCAATAACTTTAATTTCATCTCTTTTGGTCAATGTTTTTGTGGGTTTTGAATTTAAAAAAGGTTCTTTTAAAACAGATATTTCAGAGGTGGCGAATAAACTCATACTAATGTCATCAAAAACAAAATTAGGATTGATTGCTATTTTTTCATTTATCACCTTTCCTTTTGTTATTTTATCATCTTTAAATTCAATTTCTTTTGAATCTACTCCTATATTTATTTGCATCGGTTCTATGTAATTTGTTTTTCTTACTGGCTCCTTCCTTACTATCGTTATAGCTGTTAAACATGATAGTGATAATGTTAGTATTGCTATTTTTGTTAATTTCATAAAAATTCCTTTCTGTAATGTAAATTAAAGTTGAGCATTAATATTTTAATAAGTAATGCTCCATGCTTTTTCTACATTAACAGAAAGGATTAAAAATGTCAAATATAGTTTACATTTTATCAATATTTAGAGTATTATTCACAATATTGTTTATTGCTGGAAACTAATTTTATTACTTCTTTTTCATTATAACTATAATTTAAATATGTTTTATCTTCGCCATATACTGTGCTTCCATCTTCATTTTGCATGATGTAAATTAATGGATTATCTTTATTATTAAAGACCATCATCACATCAACATATTTTTTAGTTTCTAGTTCTACCGTAAAAAGAATTCTTTTTGTATTATCTGATACATTATCAGTATTGATTATTTTCATTTATAATCCTCCTTTTCTCTTTATAAAACTTATTTATTTATTATACACTATTTAGGGTTAACATGTATCATACAGTGTTTTATGTCTGGAAAAACTTCTTCTAGTTTATCATGAATATTTTCTGCTTTTTTATGTGATTCGTATAATGATAGATTCTTATCAAGTGCTATTTCAATATCTACATAAATTTTATTAGAAAATTTTCTTGTTTTTATATCATCTATTTTAACGTCTTTAAACTTTAAAATTTCTCTTTTTATTTTTTCTTCCTCTTCTTTACTACATGACATATCTGTTAATTTATTTGTGGCATCTTTGATAATATCAATTGCTGTTTTAAATATAAATAAAGAAATAATTAAAGCAGCAATACTGTCTGCAAAATAATATTTATTCATTACTCCAATCAAACCAAGCAATGCTCCTATTGAAGACAAAGAATCAGATAAGTGATGATATCCATCGGCTTTTAAAGCCGAAGAATCTATCTTTTTTGCATAAATATATGTAAATAAAAACATTAAAAATTTTGAAACTATTGATATAATACAAAGCAAAATACCTATACTTAAATTTTCTACATTTAAATTATAGTTTTTATTTATAAGTGTGCTAATTGCTTCTTTTAATATTTCAAATCCTGTAAAAAATAGTAAACTTCCAAGTAAGATAGAAGCGATTTCTTCAAATCTTTCATGTCCATATGGATGGTTTTTATCTTCTTTTTTATTTGCAATAAATGTACCAATAATAATTATAATAGTTGATAACACATCAGAAGCTGAATGTGCTGCATCTGAAATAATTGCTCCTGATGATAAATTTATTCCTATAATGGCTTTTCCTAAAGATAAAACTATATTTAGTATTATGCTTATTATTGATATTATAAATATTGTATTTAATCTTTTATTTTTCAATTTTTATCCTCCTATTTATTTTAATATAAATATTATATCACATAAATAAGATAAAGTCTATAAAAATAAGCAGATTATAAACCTGCTTATTATAAATAATTATTTCTTCGATGAGCTTTTATAAGTAACAATACCATCTTTATCGGTACAATAATAGTATCCATCTTCATCTTTGATATTTGTTTTATTTTTTATAATATCACCAGAAGTATTAACTAAGTATTCCTTATCATCAAACCTTATAATACTAAGTCCATAATCTGGATCTGCTTTTTGTTTTAATCCATGAACATAAATACCATTTTTGTAAATTCCTTCTTTTCCTTCTCCATTTGATGAAAAATTGAATGTATAAGAATCACCTTCAAGAACTATATTTTGAACATTTTTCTTCATAGAACCATCATTTTTGTTTCCAAAATAATATACTTTAAAATCATCATCTAAAGCATTTAACTCATCTTCATCTTCGATAATATCAGTATATTCTACTATTTTACTTCCATCTAATTTTAAACCAATAAGTCCATATAACATTTCTCCATATTCATTAAAAGCGTATTTTTGATTTTTAATAGATGCTACGGTATTTGCTTTAAGAGTTCCATTTGAATTTGCATAAAACCAAGCATTATCCTCAGCATCTGAATGAATGTTTTCATCAGGTTCTACATAAAACCAATCGCTTTTTACCATTGAACCATTATCATAATCATTATAATATTTATATCCAGCTACTTCTGACTCATCTTCACTATCTTCGCTTACTTTTGAAAAACCAAACCTCATAACACCATTTTCATCAAATCCGTAGATTTGTCCATTAATGTTTCTTGAGTCATAATTTATAGTCTTTTTTCCTGTACTAGCTGTAAAATAAAACCAATAATGATCTAAATAATTATCATCATCAGTATCAACATCAATTGCCCTCCAGCCTTCACTAATTGCACCATCATCATATTCTCCACAATAATATACGCCATCTTCATAAGAATCAACCTGGCTATAATCTTCATCAATCCAGCCATAAAGCATTAATCCGTCTTCATCAAAGATATATCTTTTACCATTAATAGTATGAAGCTTTGATTTTTCTAAAGTAAGAGCTTTCCCATCTGAGCCGAAATAATACCATCCCTTTTCAAGTCTTGAATCATCAAGTTCTCTCCATTCATTACTAACTCTTGCACCAGAACTATTAACATAATACAAATTATCATCATCTTCAACAACTGTGTCTGTTAACATTTTTCCATCTGAGCCTAGATAATAATAATTGTTTTCATGTTTTACCCATTTGTTTGTAACATTGGTATTGTTTTCTTTATAATACCAATCATTATTTATCTTTTCCCAATCAGCAGCAAGAACTGTTGAGGCAAAAAGAGTAGACATAATAACTGTTGTTGTTAAAACTAAAAGTTTTTTCATTATAAATCCTCCTATATTCCATTTATTGTGAGGTCTATTATAATTTTAATTCATATTTTTAACAATGCCTTTTTAGATATCGTAAGTATTTGTATGCTTTTTGTAATAACTGTAAATAATTAGTAAGATTTTTATTTTTATCTTGGGTGTAGATAAAAAACTTTGGTAGGAATGAATTTTTTATAAAAAAATAGTAAAATACCTTAAATTTTAGGCAAAAAATATAACAATTTTTTTTAATAAAAACTTTTGTTTTTTGTAAAAAATATCCTAATAGACTAAGAAACACATCATATAGGTTTTCTTTATCTATATAATGTGTTATTTAGTTTATTAGTTTACCAAAGAAAAATATCTACACCCTTTTATCTTATTTTAGTTTACAAAATTGCAATTATCTGTTATAATTATTATATAAAAATAAATTGAAAGGAGAGCACTATGAGTAAAAGCACAGTAGATGATTTTGAACTTGGTAATTTAATGTTTGGTAATAGTAGGGGTATTTATAATTTCCCAGATAGAGATTTAGTAGATTCTCCTGAGTGGAATGAGCTTTGTAAGGTTTTGCAAGTTGAGGATTATCATTTTGTAATAGGTGATTATTATCTTGATTATGATAAAGATTGTAATAAAGAACGAACAAATAAATTGGAAGTAACTCCTTATGGTGGATATATATGTAAAGATGATAATGGACAGGTGGTTTTTGAAACTTTTCCTTATTGGTGGGGAGATTGTACTTGTGGAGCAGATGAATATAATGAAAATTTAGAAGAAGAATTACTTAATAAGTTTTTAACAAAAGAAGAAAGAGATATCTTTGAAGAAATTGAAGATTGGTGTGATGATGATTGTCCTGCATGTGATTGGAAATCAGAAAATGAAAATAAAACACCAGAAGAATTAGATGAAATTTGTACATGTGGAACAAGAGAAAAAAATAAGATTTTGCTTGAAGAGAAAGAAAAAATTAATGATAAAGTAAATGCTTTTTATAAAGAATATGAAGAAAAAGCTAAAGAACATGATAAAAATTGTCTTAATTTAAAACATAATTTCGTTTATCATCCAGGACGTGAAGATGAAATTTGGATTGACTGGTATAAATATCCCTTTAGGGACTCTCATACTAATGTTGAGTTAAGCCGAGAACAATTTAAAGAAATTATTAAAGATTGTATAAAGTGGGCTAAAAGAGATACTGAAAGACTTGGAGGTGTAATTTAAGATATAGTATAATAACACTATAAAAGTTATTATTTAAGAGAGGAGGATTTTATGATTTCTGTAACAACTGGGCATCTTCCCAATGTAAGACATATTACCATTAATACTTATGAAAAGAAATACGAATTTTTACAAACTCATGGTTCTTTATGTTTTTTAGGAAAACGAAGTTGGATATTTCAAATTTCGTTAAAAGAGCCTTGGCTTTTGCCTAAAAAAGATGTTAATGAACTACGAACTCTTTTTGGGTGGTTAATTTTTTACTTTGGATGGTTTAATTAAGATAGTGCTTTGCGCTATCTTTTTTTATGCAAAAAAAGACTGAACCCGAAGGTCCAGTCTAAGATTTTAGCCGAAGTACCAGTTACCGCTACTTGTTACTTGAACGGCACCATTTGTCGCATAACTTCTAAAAGAAGTATGTTCATGGTTTCTTTTGCCATTCAAGCCATCATTAACGGCTTTTTTGATGGAATCGGAAACATTACCATTAAGGTATTTCTCCCAATTCCGATCAATTGAGTAGCAGTATTGACCATCCGCTGTAAGCTGGTCATAAATGCGTCCTCCCTGAGCACTCCATGCTGCGTCGAGGCACCGATTCGCTGCACTGCTAATTACTGCCAGTGCTTCATCATAGCTATCGCCTGCCTCCTGCCGAACTATTGCCCAAATGAGCTCTAGTTCGTCTTCACTTCTTACTGTATAAATTCCATCTTCCCGAATAGATGGTTTATTTTCAGCAGAAGCGACTTTTTTATTTGAACCCTCAAACCGATAGATAGTGGTATAATCATGACCACCATCTACGAAGTGAACGTGGCCTCCGAATACCTGCTCACTTATGCTGTTATTTGAGGGATAACTTTGTTTAACGCTGCCCCATCCAAATGTGTGGGATTCATCAATATAGACCTCAGCATGTTCGCCATAAGTACTATATCCTGATCCTCCATGGGCAACGAGGATATCGCCAAGTTTCAGATTGTCTTTGCTTCCGATCTCATCAGAAGTATAAACTTTCCACCCAGCGCTGGTGGCTTCTTTTGCAAAAGCACCTGATGTGCTTATCATGCCGCCTGACCAAGTTTCTGTAAGGGGTGTGCCAGAAACCTTGGCCATGAAAGCTCCCGTAAATTCGGTGCAATCATCACCATATTTACGAGATAATCCCACGTTGTAATAAGCCCGTGGGGAACCTGCTTGGTAAGTTCCAACTTTACTTATGTATGTGTTGGCAAGACTTACCAAGCATTCTTCAAGCATTCCCTCAGTGTTATTTGTAATTTCGAAGGGAATCTTGAATGAACCAGAGTAATTCCCAATGCCGCTAACTTTTGCTACGGCTTTCCCTGGTTCTATATTATCTTTAAAGGAGATATTATAGTCCTCTCCGTTTTTAAGGACTTTGCCCGAAACTTTTATATTAAAGTCTGGGCAAATTTTTTCACCTGTTGCCTCGTACTGCAAATCTTGGCTTGCACCATACTTGCAGCCATCGAGAGACAATGGTTTAATTTCGAAAGTCTTTCTAATAGACTCACGATAATTGCCTTTTCCCTCGATGCGGATTGTTCCCTGACCGACCGCCTGGTTGTCGTAAAATTTCAGGGTATAATCCTTACCTTCCTCAAGCTTAGTATCACCATCAGAAAGCTCGACTACAGGTTTCAACATTTCTCCTGAGAATGTTAATTCCCGCTGCCAAGAAACTGTACATTCATTCAAATCAGTTTTGAATAAAATTTCAGTTCTCTCAGCATCACTCATTTCCATAAATTCGTCGATGGAAACAGGTGCTGCTTTCACAGTGCTTCCACATAATAAGAAGCAAGCAGAAATCAGGGTTAACAGGGCGACAATAGATTTTCTTGTGTTCTTCATAATTTTATCCTCCTCGAACATTTTTTGAAATCTACGTTTATGGGTTGCTTTATATGTAAAAAAGTATAAAGTATCCACCTCGGGACTTAGTTACTCTATACTTTGAATATTTTAAAATTTGATAATTATATTATATAAAATTAAAATTTTTGTTTCAAGAAATTAAAAAAGAGCTAAATTAATAGCTCTTTTAAAAATTAACCCATATGATTTTCTGCAAACTCTGAGATTTCATAAAGCTTATTAACTACATAATCAGGAATATATCCACATTCTGAGTGAATACAAACTCTTCCTAAAAGAAATAGACAAGCCTTATCTTTAGGTGCTCCAGAAGTTGCTGCTTTTTTACTTGCTTCGCATTCTTCTTTTGTCCTTTCATCACACCATTTTTTATGTCTACAAGTTTCACAGTTTAAATCATCAAAAGCTTCTTCGATATAAGGAAAATACCATCCTAAAATGTCAGATGTATAATCTACTTTGTGAATTTTATCATCAAAACTAGAACTGAAATGTAACCAATTAATTTCACGTTCTTCTAAAAAGTCTGCAATCGTAAATGGGGCGTGAATTTTCCAGTTATCTGTTTCTTTCATAATTTTTAGCCAATAATTTTCATAATCTTTATAGGTTTCACATTCATAGACCCAGTTATCGTTTTTCTTAAAATAATCATCAGTATTAATTCCATAAGCTCTTTTAATTTGCTTATTGATTTGCCTGTTTTTATCATCCCAAGAACTGCCTTCTTTAAACTTAAAATAACACCATCCTTCATCATCTTCATGATAAACAATTCCTAGTTTTGGAGTATTTTTTATATATTCCATTAAGGCGTCTTTCTTTTCTAAAAGTTCCCTGTAAAAACCTCTAATAGTTTGATAAACACTTTCAATTGTTACATTTATATCATCTTTTTTACCAATAATAAAAGAGCTACTAGATGAATTTGTTACAAAATCTGTTCTTATTTTCATTAGTTAATGTTCCCTCCTTTCTAAAGGATAAATTTATTCACCATTTAAAATTTCTCGTAAATAATCTTTCCAATCTGAATTATCAACTTCTATTTCTTCTTTTAATGGAGGCTCTTCATCAGGTAAATCAAATGGATATTCTGACCACTTAATTCCTTCTTTATGAATACCAATAATTTTAAATAATTCAGAAATATCAAAGTTATCCATCCAAGTACTTCCTGTGATAAATAGGTCATTTTCTTCAATAGACCACGCCTCCTCAGCCCATTTAAGATCAAGCTTTTGACCTAACTTGCTGTGATTTCTAATAGCTTCTATTTGATCATTTGTTAAATTTTTTTTGCAAATAATAAAACTAGATGAAGAACTATTTGTTACAAAATCTGTTCTTATCTTCATAGAATATTCCTCCTAACCAATTTTAAAATTTTCTGTTGATAACCTATATCCATAATCATAAATAAATGCATCTTCTGCTTCATCTTCATTACTATATTCTCTAGCAGAAGCTTTCCAATCTCCAAGAACTAAATCCCCTGGAGTTTCAAACAAATTATCTGCAAGTTCTGAAATAAATACATCAATATCATTTTTATCTGAATCCATATCAAAATCAATTAATGTATTTTTTATTTCTTTTCTGAATTCTTGTAGTTTTTCGGTTATTTCATCTATTTTGCAATCATTATTTTTAGCAATAATAAAAGAGCTACTAGATGAATTTGTTACAAAGTCTGTTCTTATTTTCATAAAAATCGTTTTCCTTTCTTTTATTCTTAATTCCCCAAGCAGAATTAATTTGCTTGGGGTTATCTTTATTCATCTTCTAAAATAACAAAATTATCATCTTCTTTTGCTAGTTCTCTAATCATAGAAGAACAATAAGAATCACTATAAGAAACTCTTTTATCTAAAATGTTATATCCTTTTTCAATATATTCCATAGATTTATCATATATATCTTTTAAATATTCATCTTCAAGGACTTCTTCTAAGTTATCTCCACCCCATCCATATTCCTCCATAAAGTTTTCAATAAATTCTTCTTTTGTTTTTGAAACAATTCCCTCTGTTGTCTCATAATTTCCTGCAGTAAATAAAACTTTTTCGATTAACTTTTCATAACCTTTTAAAAATGGGTATTTTTTTAATGTTTCTTTATCTATTTTGGGTAGTTCTTTATAAGCAATAATAAAGCTGGAGGAACTACTATTTGTTACAAAATCTATTCTTATTTTCATATGAAAAACTCCTTATTATTTTAAGTCTTTATTTTTACTATTACACAAAACAATTTCTCTTCTGATAGGGCATCCCCCTTTACATTCTTCTCTATGTTTACAAGACGGACAAGAATTTTTAAAATGACTTCTAAATTCATCAAACTGAGAACTTTCCCATGCATTTTGAATTGTGTCATTTGAAAGATCATAAGCCCATTTAAGTTCTTGATTATCAAAGCTACAAGGAAGTGCTTTCATGTCTGCTGTAATATACATACTCCATCTTCCACCTTCACAACTATCATAAGAATTAGGGTTTATTTCTTTTGTTAGATTTACTAATCCTGGGACACTACAACTATCAAAACCAATTTGGAAATCAAAACGAGTTTCATCTATTAATTTGAAAAACTCTTTTGTTTTGTTATCATTAATATCTAGGATGTTTTCTTTTGAACCTAGTCCAACATTCTTATGAAGTAAAAAAATAATATTTTTAATTCCCATAGGAAATGTGTTGTTCTTTAATCTATCTATAGCTTCATCTATAGAATTTTTTCCTAAAACATAATGGATATTGGTTTTTACACCAGCATTTATTAACATATTAATAGCTTTTAATGTATACTCACTTCTATACCAACTAATTGCAACAGCGCCACAATATTTTTTACATAAATTCACAATTTCAGGTGTAAAACCAAGGCCTGATGAAGTAAAATTGGGAATAATGTTGTGTTCTTTACAGCATTTTAGAATTTCTTCAAAATTTTCATGTTGATCAGGATCTCCACAACCACCTAATGCAAATTGATAAGTTTTACCTTTACATTCATTTGCAATTTTTTTGAAATTTTCAAGTGTCATATTGGGACTATTGGTTTCCAATCCATTTTGATAACATTGTACTCCTGATTTTACACATAACCCACTCTTCCCATGAATACAATGACCCATTATTCCAATATCGATAAGCTCAGGGAATGATGTCATAAACGGGTCAATGCCTGTATCTTTTCCATTTTCATCAAGAATACCTGTTCTTGCATAAAATCCTGTTTTAGGATCAAACATACTTACAAACTTATTTTTTTTATCATATTTTCTAATCATAATTTGTCCTCCTTGAATGTCAATCTTTGTTATAGACATTATACCATATGTGCTAGATTTTAGCAATGATTTTTAAGAAAAATTAAATATTATTTTGCGGTAGGCTTTGTTTTATTTTTAAGAATGGGTAAATAGTAATTAAAGGAATTTAAAAATGATTATACAGGAATTGGCTCTTTTTATACATTCATTATACTTATTTTTGTTAGTAATAATTACATATATTATACTTAAAAATTTTAAAGCAATTTTTATAAATCATTGAATTTTTAGAATTAAAATTATATAATTAAAGAAAAATATTATTGGAGGCATTTTTATGAAAATAAGAACAGACTTTGTAACTAACAGTTCTTCTTCTAGCTTTATTGTTGCAAGAAAACCTGAGTTTACTAAAGAACAAGAAAAATTAATTTTAGATTTTGTAAAAGATGAAATGCTTGGTGATTTGGTTGCAACAACAAAAGAAGAATTAGATAAGCATTTTGAAACTTATTATGATGAAGATGTAAATTCGGATGATTTCAAAAATTGTTATTTATATACATACTATAAAGAATCACTAGATGCTATAAATAGGGGATTATCAGTTTATAGAGGCCGAATGTGTTTTGAAGGTGGTGATAATGGAGCGGATATGCTTTATATCTTATGGAGTAGACTCGAAAAATTAGATAAAAATTCTTTTACTGGTATTGATACTTCTCTAGATTATTAATAAGAGCTAACATAGCTCTTGTTTTTGCTTTTTATAATTATTTTTTATATAATAGTTATACAAGTAAAAAAATGATTCAAAAAGAGAAAAGGAGGTACGATTATGTACACAAAAGAACAAAAAATGAAAGAAGTTATGAGAGCAGCTAAGGAATTACGGACACAAAAGAAGCAAATCAATAAAAATAACATTAACAGGACTGTAGATAAGAATATTGTTGATTATGCTTTTATTACTGGACTTAATTTAGGGCATATTGAAAAGGAGCTTATTAAAGAGACAAGAAAAAAATCCTCTGAAAATAATAAGACCCAAAAAGATATCCCAATGGCTATGCGTATAGCTGCCAAGAAACGTTCTGCTGAATGTCTTGCGGCTTTTAAAACTGCTGTAGATGAGCTTTTTATAGAAGGTGTAAAACTGACAAATGCAGAAGTCACTAGAAGAGGAAATGGCGCTTTTTCAAAAGGTTATATAAATGTACAGCCACAGGCTCGTGCTTATTTTGATGAGAAAAAAGCTGAACAAGAACAGGCTAAATTAACAAAGGCTAATGAACTTGCTACTGCTAAAGAACTTGTCAATCAGGCGGCAGAAGCTGGATACGACCTTGATAAGACAGAAGAGCTCGAAATCCTTGCTGGTAATGATGTTTCTCCTTCTTTCTTCTATACAAATGCTGATATTAAAGCATATATTGAAGAAGTTAAAAAGATAATGTCCAAAGCAACCTCTGATATTGTAGCGGCAACTCCTAAAGCTATTGTTTTTAAGGAGAAGACAGAAGATATTAAGCATTCTGTAAAAGATTCCCTTTCTTCTCTTCAGCTTGATTATGTCTTTGGGGCTATTAAGATACTTGAAGATGAAGATCCTGATGAACTTTTGTCTATTGATAGAATCATGGCTTTAATTAAAGAAGGATTCAGCTGTAATGAATTTTCTAAGAAGATGATTGAAGATAGTAAAAAAATCAATACATATATAGCAGAGAAAAATCAGGAAATCAGCTATAAAAATATTGTGAAGAGGGTAAAGCAGACATTAAAGGCAATGTCTAAAGAGAATCTTTCTATGAATATGTATAATGTTCTTAACAGATGTGAACTTATCGTTTCCTATGTTGAAGAACATGCAGAAATTCTTGAAATGATTAGAAAAGCTCTTGCATAATTCGTTTTCATTTTTATCAGGTCTAAGCAATTAGGCCTGATTTTTCATATTTATTTTTAAAATACTGGAAATGTACAGCCATATTGTTATATAATTAAATTAGTAGTAAATATTTTTTAAAAAGGAGAAAAGGTATGTATAGTAAAGAGCAAAAAGTTAATGAAGTTGCAAGAGTAATTGATGTTTTAAAGGAAGATAAGAAAAAGATTTCAAAAAAGTCTATATTATCTTTAGCTAACAAAGATATGATTGATGACAATTTTATAGCATCAGTTGACTGGGATTTTTTATTATCACATGTAGATGATAGCACCCCTTCGAAGTATCTTGTCAACTCAAAGAAAAGAACAGATGTTTGTTTTGAGGCTTTTAAAAATGTATTGGATAAGATGATCGAAGATGGTATTGAAATTTCACCACAAACAATCATTAAAAACAATACTGGTAAGTCTTTTTCTCGGACTTATTATCTTCATGGAGCTGCTATTGAGTACTATATTAACTCTAGAATTAGGCAGTATAAAGAAGGAAACATTAAAGTTCGGGCTGGCAAATCTAAAACTAGGGCAAATGTTGAGCAACTTATATATGCAAAGAACCTGATTGATGATATGTGTGAGAAAGAAATCCCCCTTACGATGGAAAATATTCTTAAAGCTTCTGATGAGAATATTGTTCCAGCTTCTTTTTATTCATATCATAAAGAGGTTGCTACATATATCGTTTTGAAAAGAGATGGAAAAACTGCTGCAAGACGTGTGCTTTATAAAAAGGAACTAGAAATGCCAAAAAAGACTTTAAACAATGTTCAGCTTGATTTCTTGTTTGGAGCTATCGAATTTTTAGCTGGGAAAGGGCTTGTCTCGATGGATTCTTTAGTCGAGCTTGTTATGAAAGGTAGCAGTAAAGATGATTTCTCAGAGGAAGATATCAGGAAAAGCAGAAAAGTAAAGGCTTATATTAATGAGCAAAACGAAATCAGAGAAATTCTTGTGAAAATTATTGCAATGAAAGAGTCTGGTGAAGTTGTTAATGTCTTTTCTGTTTGCGAAAAATACGGTATTTCTGTATCTTTTGTTGAAAAACATGAGACTCTTTACAACTTTATTATTAAAAATAAAAACTGATTTTTTCTAGGCCTGATTTATTAGGCCTAGTTTTTTATTTTAAAAAAGATTAATAAGATTTGTCTTATTAATCTTTATATGTATTATATTAATTTCCACTCTTCATCGGAATATTTTTTTATTTCTGATGATTTATAGGGAAGATTATATTTTTTGCACCATTTCCTAATAGCATTATCACTTACTCCTTGTTCTTTTGCTATTTGAGTAAATGGTTTTGTTCTGATTTCTTGTTTTAGAAATTCTCTGGTAATACCTTGTTGCTCTCGAGATTTTATTGCTTCTTCTTTTTGTATTTTATGTCTGCAACTTTTACAATATTTAGAACTCTCTGATATTTTGTCTCCACAAATAGGACATTGGTTTATTTTTGTAATTGTATTAGGGTCTAGATGCTTTTGTATTTTTGCTAGTGTTGCTTTATTAGGTTCAAGCATTTGAGGATCTGGGCCATATTGTTGTGAATATTTCTTTCTTCCAAGTCTGCCTTTCCCTGAGTTTGCTCCTTTATATGTAGGTGTTAAAGAATGACAATTAGGGCAAATAAGTTGAAGATTTTCTTCTTTGTTATTTTTATAATTACCATCAATATGTTCTATCTCTAAAGGTATGCTGTTTGTATAGGGGTTTGTTTCTCCCCATCCACATTTACAACATTTGCTATTATATTTTATATGTAAATATTTTCTTATATGGCTTGAAACACTATATTCTCCACTCATTCCATCTTCTAAACCTTGTTTCCATCTTTCTATATATTCTTTATATTGATATTCTTGTTGACAAGAACTTGAGCAGTATTTTGTTTGACGCCTGCTTAGTTCTTGATTACAATTTAGACAAAATCGCTTCTCTTTTGACAATATTTTCCCTCCTTTTTATATAAAAATAAGCCCTAACTATTAGGGCTTTAAAGAGCTGGTATTCCGAATTGAACGGAAATTCTTGGGTTACAAATCCAATGTACTACCTTTGTACTATACCAGCATAAAGCGAGTGATGAGAATTGAACTCACATTGTCTGCTTGGAAGGCAGAAGTAATAGCCTTTATACCACACCCGCATGAGCTCCTGGGACAGGGCTCGGACCTGCGACATCTTGCTTAACAGGCAAGCGCTCTACCAACTGAGCTACCCAGGAATATGTTATTTATTATAAAACAATACCTAAATATTGTCAAGCCCTTATTGTGGATTTGAACCACCTTCACTTAACACTACTTAAAAAGAAACGCTAGTTTTTCTTATCTTTCACATTAAGCAATTTCTGTTCCATATCTTACTACTAAAAACCTACTAGCCGATTTTTAGGTTCTGTTAGAAAAATAAGGGATAATGGTAAAAAGAGGAGAAAAGCGATTTTGATAAAAGTATCTATTATAGATCTCAAGTCTATTGCGTAAACCGTTTCGCCTTTTTTCAAAAACTGAAAAACTTGGATTCGAACCAAGAAATCGATGTAATCAAAATCTATACAGCCTCTTTACTATAATTAGTATAACAGACAAAATATTATTTGTCAATAATTATTTAAAATAAAATTAAAAATATTAGGGCAATCGCAAATCACAATTATAATTATTATCATTTTATAATCGTGGCTATGTTTTTATAATTACATATTTAATTTGCCATTAAACCCAATCATCATCAAAATTCCATTGACCATACATTTCATTATGGCAATGTTCACACATTGAATAAGGATAATTCCTTGGTAATTTTCTTGAACAATATTTACATGTTTTCCCTTTAAGTTTTTGCTTTTCTAGTATTGAAATTATTTTACTTGAAATAATGTGTTTTATTTCTAAGACCTTTTCTATTTCAATGTTATAGTTAAATTTATCATAATATTGATATAGTAAATCGCATATTTTAAATAATTCTTCTAATTCATTAAGCTCATATTCTCGGACCTCGGATATAATATTTTCTGGGAACTCGTATTTGTTATTATCAAGCTCACATTCAAACATTTTATTCCAAATATTTTTTAAATTTTCATCTAAATAGTCGATTCCAAAAGATATGAAATTATAAATCAAATCTTTATCATCTGTTTTTTTCTCAAGTTCTTTCGCTAGTAGAATTTGTGTTTCTATATCTTGTTTTTCATAACCACAATTAACATCCATGTCTTTCCATTTACTTAAAATTGATGAAACCGATGCCTCTATATTCAAAATACTTTTTGGAAATGAAATAATTGCTTTTTTTATTTGAGGCTCTTTTATGTTTATGTTTTCTTTTGCTAATTTTCTTAGTTTTTTGTCTCCACATAAATAAAAATATCCTTTTTCAAATATTCCATATCTTCCAGCCCTACCTGCTATTTGCTTTATTTCAGAAATGGTCAAATTTCTTACTTGCATGCCATCAAACTTTTCTGACTTCAAGAATATTACTCTTTTTATTGGAAGATTTAATCCCATACCTATTGCATCTGTAGCAACTAATACTTTTGTTTCTTTTGTATTAAATTTTCTAGCTTCATTTTGTCTAACATCATAAGGTAATACCCCATAAATTACACTACATTTAATTCCTTTATTCTGTAATTCGGAAGCTACTGCATGAACTTCTTTTTTTGAAAATACAATTAAAGCATCGCCTTCTTTTACTGAATTTGGGAAAATGAAACTTTCATTTTCAAAGATAAGCTCATTTTTTCGTTCATGATTAATAATTTCATAAGAATCATTACATTCATTTATTAATCTTATAATTATATCAGTCGCCTCTGGTGCCAAACAAATATTTATTTTTTTACTTTGAATTCCAAGTATAGCTGCAGTCCAGCTTCCTCCTCGGTACTTATCTGAAATCATTTGTGCCTCATCGATTACTACACAGTCATATTTTTTATTAAAATCAACCATTTCAATAGTAGAAGAAGTATAATTAGAATCAGAAATAATTATTTGTTCTTCACCTGTTTTTAAAGAACAGGTATGTCCAGAATTATTTAATTCTTCAAATTTTTCAAAAGCAAGTAATCTAAGAGGGCCAAAATAAGCTCCTGTATTTGATTCTTTTAACGATTCCATCGCATTATATGTTTTTCCTGAATTAGTTGGTCCTATATGTAAAATAAAATGTCTATTTATTTTTCTTGCAAGTGGATATAAATCTGGATAATCTTTGGGAATTTCTGTTAATAATTTTTCTGGAATTTCTGTCTCTTCCCTTTCGTATTCTTCTATTATTTTTTTATAGTTATGGTTTTGTTTTAATAATTCTATTATTTTTTCTTTATCGAAATAAAATGTTAAATTTTCAGTAAAATCCAAAGAAATACATGAATCTATAATTTTATCTAAAACTAAATCATTAATACAAAACTCAACCTCTTTAATTTCTGTATAGATATCAGTAATATAGAAATCATCCAGCAATTTATTTAGAATAGGATTATATAAATAAGAATCAAAATCAAAAGATCCTGAATCTACTATCCAGTGTAAATATTCTTCAATACTACCTAAAAATCCAAAAATATAATCAAAAAAATCTTCGATAGTATCTTTTGTTAAGGTAATTTTTTCTGATTCGTAATTCCAATTATGCCAAGGATCATTGTTTATAAAATCACCTACACTTATATCATCATCTGTTAGAAAATAATTTTCAATTTTTTGAATAGTTTCTTTGATTAACTTATCCTTAATATTATTATATATATTTTCTACTACATTATCAGAAATAAGATTTTCTATAAGTTCCGTTAACTCACATTGTAAATTATTGATTTGTAATTCTTGTTTAGATTTTTCGTTTAATAGATCCATATACCTTTCTTTTTTTATAGCTGTTTGTTTAACATAGTTTAAATATTTTGATTCACTAATTGATTTTATGTCTTCTATTTTCTTTGCGTTTATGAGTGATTGAAGTTCTTTGTTTTGTTCTTCATTTTGATTAACTTTTTCTTTAAATCCTGGTCGTTGCTTTATCTTAGCAGCTTTTAATTTTTTAGGCATTATTCCGCCATTTATTTCAATTATGGTATTAGTAAGTATTTTTTTACGAACTTTTTCGATTATAGGTTTTAAAAAACTTGTAAAGATATTTTCATCTAAAGATATTTCTTTTAAAATTTTATATATTTTATCTTCTGTTTCTTTATTTTCTTTAATTAATTTATCTAGTTTATTTTTTATTTTTAATATTTCTTTTTTCTTATCCATAATAAATCCTCCTGATTTTCGATACTTTAGTATATTAATTATATCATATAGTATTATCAATTGCAATAAAAATAATTTAATAGGGTGTAGATAAAAAACTTTGGTGGGAATGAATTTTTTATAAAAAAAATAGTAAAATACCTTAAATTTTAGGCAAAAAATATAACAATTTTTTTTAATAAAAACTTTTGTTTTTTGTAAAAAATATCCTAATAGGCTAAGAAACACATCATATAGGTTTTCTTTATCTATATGATGTGTTATTTAGTTTATTGGTTTACCAAAGAAAAATATCTACACCCAATTTAATATTTTTATATAATTATAAAAAATAGATAAAAGAAAGTGGAGAGTTTATCATGCAAATTTATATCGCAGTAGGTATGGCTTATAGCAATGTGTGTTTCGTTGGTTTTGAAAAAGAAGAGCAGGCAGCTCGGCACATGTTGTCGAATGAAACTGTCAAAAAAACTATGAAAAACCTCTCTGTGTATGAGTGTTCTATCGATTGCACAGAAGAGGAGTTTGACAATAGGCGGGCACTCTATATCGCCTATCAGGAGGACAGGGCTTCTTACTTGTCACTTATTTCTTAACAGAAAGGCGGGAAGAACATTTGCAGAAGCTAATGGGTTGCAGTTCACACAGCGCCTAAAGCTTCCTACAAACTAAAGGATTGCCCTGTTATTTACCCCTAAAAAGGTGATTAACAGGGTATTTTTTGTTTAAATTACATATACTATTAAAAAGGAGGAATCATTTTGAGATTATGGCATAAAAGTTTAATACCTGTTTTACCAAATAAACAATTAATATCTCAATGGAGAGAATTAAATTGTATTGCAAAAACAATACAAATAAAGAAAACACCAAATCATATATTGGTAAACAAAATTCTTGATTATAATTTAATGCATTTTGTGGCTTATACGAAATTAGTTTTAACAGAATTAGATAAAAGAAACTTTGATATCAAAAAGACTACTTTTAAAAAGTTTTTAAGTTACATTAACATATCACAGGATTACTTTGATTCTGCAAGTATGTCTTTTCTAATATTTATAAGTATTGGCATAATGATAGATATTTATCGCAATGTTATTATAATCTTCAAGAGAAATATGATTGTGAAGGGATTTCGGAAGAAGAATGGAATAAAATAGATAATTTTTATAATAAATAAAAGAAGCAACATATGTTACTTCTTTTTTATAAACAGATATATTGCAATACAAATAAAACATATACAAATAATTTGTGTACTTGTTAAATTTAATATAAAAATATTTCTAATATTTCTATAATAATCAGAAATAAATCTTATAATTCCATAAAATAAAAAGAAAACTGGTATTATGTTTTTGTTTTTATTTAAAAGTAAAATTAAGAATAATATAAACATAAATATAGCTTCTATGATTTGTATTCTAAATTTTCCACCACAACAATTATTTATAAAACATCCTATTTTACAAAAAGCATAAATATTAGGATAAATTATATAAAAATATTTTATTATTTCACTAAAGTTTAACTCATATCTTTTACAATATATAAAAATTAAGATAATACTTCCAACTATTCCGCCTGTAAACACATATCCACTATTAAAAAAATGTTTAATAGAAAAACTTAAATGATTATCTAATAGTGAAAATATCTTTGAGCCTAATGCAAATCCAAATATATTTAATAAAAAAAGACAAAAACATTCTAGTTTTTCAAGTTTATTTTTTGATAAATTGTAAAAAATTATAAAATTAATAAAAAATGATAATAATAATATAAAATAATAAGATGATACATAAAAGAAATAAAAATCAATCTTAGTCATTTTTATTTATTGAAGAATTTTCTTCGTATCTTTCATATAAATCTTTAGGTGGATATTCATAATCGGATTCATTTATATAGTCTTTTAAACTTGTGTATTCTTTTAATTCATCTAATTCTATTAAAGTTTTACTATATTTAGCTTTTAAAAATAATCGAATAGTAGTATCATCATAATTTTCGCTTAGAGAAATGGTTACTTTGTCATTAAAATTAATATCAATATCATAATCAAAGTTTACTTGTTTTTTATATTTTGCTACTTCTTTATCTAATTTATCTTTTATTACTCTATCTAAATTTTTTATTGTATTGATATATTCTTTATCTATAATATCAACTCCGTTTTCTTTTATTGAAACCGTTCCATATAGTCTATAATTTAATTTATAACTCGTAGGTTTATCTAATTCTAAATTAAGTTCATAATCTGTAATTTTTTTAAAGTTTTTTTCGGTTTTATTTATGATAGAATCAACATTTTTCATGAATTTATATGAATCTTTATACTCTTTTTTGCCATTATCATCAACTAAATAAACTTTAAATTCTATATTATCTTTTTTCGAATACATAGTATATATGTATTCATATTTTCCTTCTACTTCTCTATCAGGAATACAATAACTTCCATCACAGCTAAGACCAGGGATAACATATTGTCTATTATCTGAATCTATCATTTCAAAATTTTTATGATATTTAAATTTTAAGTAAGTATCTACATCTTTTTTGCTAAAATTAATGATTGCTTTTACAACAAAACAGCATCCAAGAATAACAAATAAAACAATAATTAATATTTTTCTTTCCTTTTTTCTTTTATTAATTTTTTCTTTTTCTGAATTATCCATCTTTGTTCACTTCCTTTAGTTTTGTTTCAATTTGATTACAGATATCTTTTATCATTCCTCTATTATAAACAGTATAAACAAGTTCTGTATCTTCTAGTAATTCTAAGATTTCTTTATCTTTTTGCTTACTTTCTTCAAAGTTTTGTTTTCTTCCAGCCTGTTCATATTCCTTATTCTTGGGTCTTCTAATAACAAGATTTATATTATCATAATCACAATAAATATCTATTATATGTGAAACAAATTCTTCTGTTTTATCATTAGCATAGATAATAGATAATAAAAGAGGAGAGTCTGTAACAACTACTTCTACTTTTCCTATTAATCTATCAATTCGTCTTTTTTGTTCTTTTAATATTTCTTTTTGATTTTTCATAGAATCATCTAAAATATCAAATCTTTCTTCATATACTAATTCTTTAGCATATTCAGATACATATTCTGTAAGAATTCCTTTCTTTTTTAAGCTACTGGCTATTTCCCAGCATGCTGTTGTTTTTCCGCTTCCTGGACCTCCGAATGTATTAACTACTAATGTTTTCATAAAAAACCTCCTAATTTATTTATTATATTTAGTATAAGATATTATTTTAAATTTAGCAATTAGAAAATAAAAAAGCTCATGGGAATCCATGAGCTAAAACATTATATAAATGTTTTTATATTTGTATTAAATTGTAGTGTTTTTTCCACCTTTTCTACTAAATTATGTATTTTTGGTGTAATTTCTTTATCAAAAAAAGAACATACACCATTAATTTCTGTTTCAGAGATGCCATTTTTTGATAAAGGAATTCCTAACAAACATTGGGATTCCAAAGTTTTTGGAATAAATCCTCGAAGTAATAATTCATTTTTTAATTGCCAATCAGAATCAATATCCACCACAGGAAGAAGTAAATCAATATTAAATAATTTTAATACTTCTTTATATCTACTAAGTAGAGGTTTTGTTTCTATTGCAAATTTTTGTGAATATCTTGCTCCCTCACAAATGTTTGTAATATCTAGTGTTTTACAAATTGCAATACTATAGATATACATACTGCTTCTGCAGGTTAGACAATTGAATTGAGAGTAAGAAATTTCGCCATATTCTTTAAGTATTTGGCTAGGAGTCATATTCATAAATGGTAAGAAAAACTCTCGCCAGACACTTATTGTATTATAAGCTTCAAGAAAGTGAACTTTTTCTTTTCCATATTTAGAAATTATTCTTTCTGCTCCATGCGTAACATTTGATGCTCCTAATCCACAGCTATTTTCGTATGTTACAAGGAATACTTCAAACCCTTCTTCAATAAGTTTGCAAGCTGAAAGAAATGAGTCTTTTCCACCAGAAAAAAGAACTAAAGCCTTTTTCATTATAGAAAATCTTCACCTTCTTCCTTGAAAAAATATTGAAAATAAATTTGATAGTTCCAAAAATTCATAAGCCTTTTTTTGATGTCTTTGTCATTTTTGGCTTCTATTGCCCATTCCTTGTAAAGTTTTCCTTTATAAGGAAGAATATTATTGTAAAAATTGTAAATAGCAATTAATGCTTCTGGTCTTTTTGCTACTGCATAAGATAAATATTCATTTTGCTTATAGCCAGAAACCGCTATTGCATGAATAAAATCCAATGCTTTATCATTAAACATAGCATCAATATATTTTTCATATATAGAAAAACATAGCGGATTTAATTCATCTTTATTAAATTGATAATAATCCTTCCTTATTTCAAAACAACCTACCAATTCTGATACAGATACCTTACTTACTATTCGTTTCATCCTTTTCTCCTTTCTGTATAACTAGTGTTATATTAACATTTACTTTTGTTTTTATTATAACAATTTTAAACAAAAAATAAAAGCCCAGAGACTTTATTCTAGGCTTTTACTTTTTATTTCTTCTATTTCTTTAAATATAATATCATCTAATTTATTTTTAACTGATAATATTGTTAAATTATTTTGTTCTTTAGCACATTTTTCACAATCATATTTTACTAAATGTGAAAATGCGTAAAATTCTTTTCCGCAATTTTGACAAATATGTAAAAAATCTTTTTTCCTATTATCAATAAATTCTGATAAATTAGATAGATCGTTTAATTTTTTTTTACTCGGAGTAAATCCAAAAAAAATTTTCTTTTTGCTATATTTTATTTGTCTGAAGCTATGGCTTTTATATCCATTATCTAATATTTCGTTATCTCTTTTATTAATTAATTCTTTTTGTTTTATCTTAGAACAAGTATCTGAACAGTATTTTCGAATTCTATTATTGGATATAAAAGTTTTTCCACAACATTTACATATTAATTCATATTGTTTAGGTTTATTTAATTTTAGTTTTTTTGCATGTTTTTTTCTAGCGTATTTTTTTTGACATTCTATTGAACAGTATTTTTGTCTTAAATCATGTTGTTTAAAGAGTTTTCCGCAATATGGGCATTTTAATTCTTTTAATTTTTCTTTTCTTTTTCTTTGCTTTATTTTTTTTAGATAATCATTTTGATTTTTATTTCTACATTTTTTACTACAATATTTTTGAGAGGTATTAGGAATAAATTGTTTTTGGCATATAGGACATATCTTAATTGTAATTTTGTGTTTTTTATAAGTTTTGTCTCTACATTCATCTGAACAATATTTTTGTTGATTATATTGAGTAAAAAATTTCTTACCACATAATTTACATAATTTTTCCTCCATAAATTACTCCTCACTAAACATAGATTTATTATTTTTACTTGTATCAAAATATCCTTCTTTTACTTTCTTTTGAAGTTCTTCTATATATTCATTCATCTTTTTAAAATATTCATCTTCTGATATTTCTTCTAAAGATGCTAATACATTCCCTTTTTTATGAACCCAGTCACAACATAAAAGCGGATAATCTTCAATATAAATTCCTTCAAAATCTATTTCAGAAAAAGCATTGTCTGGATTAAATATTTTTGTAAGACGATTAACTTCCTTAAAAGATACAGGAAAACAAAAACACATACATTCTAGTCTATATGAGTTTGAGCTTTTTGAACTAAGAACTCTAATATATTTATCTCTATCTTTTTCTTTATAACATTTTCCTATATATTTTTTATTTTCATCTATTTGCTTAATATTTTCTTCATATTGTTGTCTTTTTTTTCTGTTATAAAGTTGCATTTCAAGATCTTCAAGTTCTTCTTCTGTTAAATTTAAATCTTCTAATTTCATAGAGCTAAACCTCCTTCCTTTTTCCAATATGAGATCATTGTATTACTAAGTAAAGAAGCAATAGTCATAGGGCCTACTCCACCAGGAACAGGGGTGATTGCTAATGCTTTTTCATACACATCTTCAAAATCAACATCTCCACATAATTTATTATTTTCATCTCTATTTATTCCAACATCAATAACTATTGCGTCTTCTTTAATATATTCACTATTAAAAAATTTTACCTTTCCTATTGCTGTGATTAATACATCTGCTTTTTTACATATTTCTTTTAGGTTTTCACTTTTACTATGTGCAATTGTTACTGTTGCATTTCTTTGTAAACAAAGAAGTGAAAGAGGTTTTCCAACAATATTACTTCTTCCAACGATAACTACATTTTTACCTGTTAAATCGTAATTAATATAGTCAAGTAATGTTACTACTCCCTTGGGAGTACAAGGAATAAATCCTTTTTCACCTAAAAATAATTTTGATATATTTTCTGGATGAAACCCATCTACATCTTTATTTGGACTAATAGTACTAATTACTATTTGGGTGCTTATGTGTTTTGGGAGTGGTAATTGAACTAAAATTCCATCTACTAAATTGTCATTATTCAATTTCTCTATTTTTTCTAAAAGTATTTTTTCTTCTATTGTTTCTTTAAAACTTATTATTTCTGATTTCATTCCTACATAATCACAAGCTTTTTGTTTGTTCTTCACATAAGTTCTACTAGAAGGATTTTCTCCTATAACAATAACAACCAATTTAGGAATTCTTTTTTTGTTTTTCTTTATTAAAGTTATATCTTCTTTTATTTTATCTTTTATTTTTAAAGATATTTCTTTTCCATTAATTATTTTTGTGGAATTCATTTTTTGGCACCTTCTTTAATAGTCTTAATTTATTCTTTTTAATATTTTTTGTCTTTTTCTTTTTCAAGATTCGCTTATTATGATTTTTTCTAAAATTATGTGTTTTTGTTTTTTCTTTACCTTGTTTTTCAGATTGTGTATTTTCTTCTGAGACAATTACCATTCCACTTGTAGGACTGGGACTTGCTTTTACTGCCACTGGAAATGAAAATGCAGTTGATAATGTAAACAATGTTAAATAAAATTTAATTTTTCTCATATTTTTATAGTTTCCTTTCTTATTCTAATGCTTTATATTTTACAAGCTTTATATCAAAGCTATCTTTTAATAAATTTTTGTAATCTGTTGGAAATTTCTCTTTTAATTCTTTTTTAAAATGATTCATACTAGAATCGTTCATTCCAGTAAATGTAAAATAAACAGGAAGTTTACTTTCATTAATCTTTTCTATGTTTTCCCAAAACATTTCTTTGTTTAAATCTTTTCCTGTATTATTCTTAAATTCTTCATTTGTTGAGCCTTTTATACTAACTGCATAAAGAGAGTTTTTAAATTTAGCAAGTTCTTTTAAAATATTAATATCATATTCTTTTTCAACACAAAGTAAATCAGAATGAAATGGTATATTCTCTGGAAGTTTTTCTAATATTTCTATCCAATGTTCTATATATAAAGCTGGAGCACCACCCATTAAATGAAATACATCTAATTTTGATTTATAAAAATCATTCATAAGCTGTGTTGTTGAAACTTCTTTATAATTACCAAAAATACCTTCATTTGTAACATAACAGTAAGGACATCTAAGAGGGCAACCAAAAAGTTGAACTACAAATTGATTATTGAATCTTTCTTCTTGATTTAAATTATTTCTTTTTTTATAAATGTCTTCGAATTTATCATATCCTCCACCACCCTTATAAATGTTGCATTTTCTATATAACCCGTTATTTAGAATATCTTTTTGATTTACATCTCTTAATTGTTTTTCGCATAATGGTACTACTTTCCAAAAATAATCGTTCAATATTATCCCTCCTTGTTTATATTATATAAATAATTATATCACATTACATATATTTTCTCAATGATTTTTATTTATAAAAATAAAAAAGCAGGCTAATACCTGCTTATAAAATATATAAAGGGTGACTAAAGGGGAACGATCCCTTTCCTTTAGAGCCACAATCTAATGTGCTACCTTTACACCATAGTCACCATAAAATTTAAAGTGCAGATAGAGAGACTCGAACTCTCATGCTAAAGCGCCAGATTTTGAATCTGGTGTGTATACCAATTCCACCATATCTGCATGGCGGTGAGGCTGGGATTCAAACCCAGGAAACCTTTCAGTTTGTCGGTGTTCGAGACCGATGCATTCAATCACTCTGCCATCTCACCTTATTTATATGTATTATATTTTTCCCCACTCTTCGTCTGTGTATTTTTTGATTTCTTTTTTAGTATAAGGTAAGTCAAATTTTTTGCACCATTTACTAATTGCTGTGCTAGATACATTTTGCTCTTTTGATATCTGTGAAAAAGGTTTGATTCTGATTTCTTGTTTTAAAAATTCTCTTGTAATACCTTTTTCTTCTTTTTCTCTTATGTCTTTCTCTCTTCTACGTTTTGCTTCACAATTCAAACATAATGTATTTCTCGGGTCTATTGATTTTCCGCAAATTTCACATTGATTTGATTTTCTTTTTTCCTCTATTCTTTTTAAATTTTTTTTATAATAATCTTTGTTATATTCATTAATTTTTTCTTTAAGTTCATCCAATTTATCATTATAAAAATCACTTTCCCAATAATAACCATAGGATAAGGTTTTATTAATAATTGCATACCTTATTGCAACAAATGGTGGATTTTTTATATCTAAATTTAGATTTTCTACCAACCATTTTCCTGCATCTATTAATGAATTATGTATTTTAATTAAATTATGATTATTATCTAATTGTCTAATCTCTGGTGCTTTTTCTTTATTTATTTCTACTGCTGACTTTATTTTTACATTATTTTTTAAAAGGATATCTTTAATACTACTATTTGAACAATTATATTTATCGGCAACTTTTTGCATATTCCCTAATTTTTTGTAATCATCAATAATCTGTTTTGAATCAAGATTTAATAATCTTTTTCCTTCTCCTCCCAAATCTTGATTATATCCTTCTTTATAAGAGTTGTAATATGAAATCCAATATATTTCTCTTTCATTTAGTTTTTGAATTTCACATTTTTCAATAACTTCAAACTTAAAATTATCTATTCCATATTTTCTAAATGCTTTGTATAAAGGATAATTATAACTTATCTTAAATTTGTTAAAGGCTGCGTTTTTATGTTCATTCCATCTTTTTTTGTAAAACTTAGATGTTTGGCCTATGTAACATTTGCTATTGATTTTATTTGTAATTTTATATATGTAACCAATATTTTTTATTTCATCCATTATTTTTCCTTTCTAGATATTATTAAAGCCTAAACAAATAACCTAAAACAACTAGGTTTAAATGTTTAGGCTTATAAGTGCTGGTAGCGAGACTTGAACTCGCACGAAGACTAAAAGCTTCACCAGATTTTAAGTCTGGGGTGTCTGCCTATTCCACCATACCAGCGAAGCGGTGAGACTGGGATTCGAACCCAGGGACCTGTTACAGCCTCCAGTTTTCAAGACTGGCTCCTTCAACCACTCGGACACCTCACCATATCAATTAGCAGATTATTGCGAACTTGCCATCTGCTAGGGCGACTCATTTAATTTCTCCTCACTTTTCTGTGGGATATGGCACTGTGCCATAACAGTGCAAATAACAATATTAGATTCCTATAAAGTGCGCCATGTGGGATTTGAACCCAAACGACAACTCGATTAAAAGTCGAGTGCTCTGCCAACTGAGCTAATGGCGCATAGTGGGCAGGGATGGATTTGAACCACCGTGCCAATTAAGGACCTGATTTACAGTCAGGCGCAATCGACCAGACTCTGCCACCTACCCATGAGTGGGAGCTCACGGATTCGAACCGTGGACCGTTCGGTTATGAGCCGAATGCTCTAACCAGCTGAGCTAAGCTCCCAGATATTTTAAATATTAAATTTACATGATTGGGAACTTAGAGACTCGAATCCTTTTAAATACTATTCTAGTTTATATATAACAATACTAAGTTCCCACATTAAATTTTTATTTTATTATGTGCTTGTCCTCCCGATTCTCCAAACAAGACATTCCTCTGTAATAGGCATTTTATCTATTACCCTTAAAGCGTCAACAAAAGGAACATGGCTATTTTAATGGATCGTACTTTTACCACCACACATAATGTTTATAAATTTAAATGAAAAATAATAAATGGTAAAACGGAGATGGTGAGATTCGAACTCACGCACCCACTAAGGGCCTACTCCCTTAGCAGGGGAGCCTCTTCAACCACTTGAGTACATCTCCAGGCACTCGTGTTCCGACTTTCACGGATTCTCGGAATTCCTTTCTACCTTTTACCTAGGAAAAGGCGATGCTTACTTTCAGAAGTCATGACTTTCTTACTCATGTACATTTACGAGCATATTTACAACTCCCTCAACCTTATATATTAATTATACCAGATGTTTTAAATTTTGTCAAGTACTTTTTTAAACTTTTTTATTTTTTATTAAACGAGAAAAGCTGTAACCATAAATCTTCTCAAAGATTCTGATTACAGCTTTAAAAAATAGAAAAGTCAAAAAAATTAAGATGTAAGATACTTCTATTAAAATTAGATAGAAGATGATAACATGACTCTTTCATTTTCGTGTAATACAGAATCACAGATATATGAGTATAAATAATGTATTTTAGACATGCTTAAAGAAGCACTATATGATTTTATAGTACTAGATTTCTTTATTATGCTTTTTATACTCATTAAAGTAGTCATATTATTTTTCTCCTTTCTTTTAGTTTATTGTTTTTGATGATTCTATTATAGCACATATCAAATATTTGTCAACTATTTTTTATTTTAAAATTATGTTTAAATTAAATTGATATACATATTCTTTTAAAATCTTATCAATTTCCTTTTTATGAGAATCTTTTATTATATTATCTTCATAAAAACCAATAATATTCTGATTTTTTATGGTAATTATTGCTATTGGATTATTTTTTGTATCCTTAATAATAAGCAAAGCTTCCTTATTATATAGTGCATTTAATATATTTGAGAAATCATATTTTAAGCTATAACAAACTTTTATTACATCAGAAAATGTTTCTTCAATATTAAACTGATAATTTGAAGCTTGATAACTGTATTTTTCAGAATTGGCTTTTACATCATCATACAAGAGTATATTATTATATTTTTCTAATATTTTATACTTTTCTATTGTTCCTTTTTGTAAATAGTTATCTAAATAATTCCATTTATATAAGGTTTTAGGTAAAACATCAAGTTTTGGCGGAACTAATGAAAATAATCTTTTCAGCCAATAAATAGTAATAATATGATTATGAAATTTATCAAAAGTTTTACTATTTAAAAAAAATTTAACTAATTCTAAATAATATAAAACATTTTCCTTTCCATAAGAATAAACTAAACAATAAATTGTTTCTGATACTTCACTATATAAGTTTAGATTTATTTGAAGTAAATCATAAATATCTATATAAATATCAAATATTTTTCTTAGTGATTCATTATCAATATTTAAATAATAATCTAAATTATCCATATAAATATATCTAAAAAAAGATATTGCATTAAATGTATATTTTTGAAAATTATCAAGACCTAATTCATTCATTCTTATATTAATAAGACTAATTAAATAATTAGGGCAATCTAAAGAATCTCTTATATTAGTGGCATTAAAATTCATAAATAAATCAGAATATAAACCATTATTAAAGATTTTGTTTAATTTAAAATCATTTTTTTCTATATATTCATAGATATTGTTATATTTTTTTAGTTTATTTGTTATTTGTGCTGGAAGTTCATTTTGTAAATTTGAAAATTCTTTTAAAAACTTAAATATTTCTAAAATAACAAGTTTTTCATTATCAATAATAGGATATTGGTATATATTTTCTTTAAAATTAATATTATATAAATTAATAAACATTTGCACAATATCATTAATATTATTAATAATTTTATAATTATCTAAGTAAAAACTATGGCAAATATTAGTAATAGGTGTGTTAAAATCAACAATATTTTTATTTGCAACAAGTAAACATCTTTTATTTTTCCATTTATCTTTTCTTTTTATTGCTTCATATAAAAATATAGAATTATTTTTATATTCAAAATATAGACCTTTTTCTTTCATTTTTTATTCTCCTTTAGTAATTAATCATTTGATTATATTATATATAATTATTTTTAAAAATCAAAAAAGCAGGCAATTGCCTGCTTTTATTTAATTAGTTTATTATTTGTTTTTGAGTTGATACTTTTTTAGTCTTTCTTAATTCCAGTACCTGTATAATTATCAGGTCTAAGATAATAAACTCCGTAATCTGGATCTCCATCCATGTTCATTTCATCAAAACTTAAATCCGCACATGATTGTTTCCGACATTTTTTATCTTTGCCAAATATATATTCTTTATGATTTTCCGTTGTACTAAATGATGTCATAAAAGCATCATGTTTTCCTTTTTTAAGATCTTTTAATGAAATTGAAGGATCGTTGTAAAATTCTATTGGAAAATAATAAACAAGACCATTAACTTTTACTTCTAATAATGTGCTAGCAAAATAATCTGTTTTCGCTGTACCTAAATGTTTTCCAGTTGCAGTAACATATATATGGTTGATTGTTTTGTTTATTTTTGCCATTCCTTCATCCAAAACTCTAACTTTTACATTTTTTTTATAGTCAGTTTCGTTATTGTATATTGAGGGAATTCTAAAGCTTGCAGTACTTGAAACTCCTTTTTTATAATATAATAAATTTGTATACATATAAAAATGATTTTCTGGAACTTTTACTTTTACTTTAAACTTTTCACCATTTTTTCTTGTTATTGTTAATGTTGATGTTCCAGGGGTTGTAATTGCATTTTTCTTATTTTCACCAAGCATCCAAATATAACCACCATTATAATCCTTTGCACATGTATATTTTTGTACAGGACAAACTTTGGGATTTGATGATACTACATCTTTAACATCTAATAATTCAATAGCTTCTCCTCTTGCCAATCTAATATAAGATATATTACCATAATCCCAGTCTGATTTACCTAATTTATCAAAACCTTCAATTACATAATATCCATAGTCACCTTTATATTCTGCATATGCTGCATGAAGTTCTTCTGTTGGATTTGTTTTTAGTATGCTTCCTATAGGAGAGAACATCATACCTAAAGATGCAATACATAAAAATCCTTTTAATAATATATTTTTCACTTTTCATATCTCCTTAATATTTTTTAATAAATTTATAAGTTAAAAAACTTACTTGTAAAGATTACCACTTTAACATAACATTGTCAAAAAGTTAATAAAATTAAATAAAAAATTATTTTTTATTGACAATGTTTTTAGGAAATGTTATAATCACTATAATAATAACACGTCTATAAACATGAAAGGAGAAATCTAAATGAGTGAAATAAAGAAAAAGATATTAGAATTTGCAGAATATAAAGATAATTGGAATGAAAATGGGGCTTCATCTTTTTCTAAAAAAGTAATTAAAAATGCTTTAGAATTAGAAAAATATTTATATATAGGTGATAATATTATTCCAGATATTTTTCCAACAGCTTGTGATTCTTTACAAATTGAATATGAAGATAATAATAAATACCTTGAAATAGAAATTAAGAAAGATAAATATGGTATTTATAAAAAAATAAATGGTATTGAAAGTGAATTTTATCTAGGGCTTGATAAAGTTTATGAAATAATTAATATTATAAAATTGTTTTATAAACCAAATATTGATAGTGCTATTCTTTTTACAGGAGCATTTAATCCTCCTACTGTTGCTCATTTTCATATGATAGAATCTGCTAATAATGCTTATAACTTTGATTATATTATTTTTGCTATTTCTAATCAAAAGTTTTTAGATAAAAAGCAAAGAAAAACTGGCGATTATGCCTATTCTGAAAAAGAGCGCCTGAAAATGATACTTGCCATGACTTATAAAGAATCAAATGTTTTAGTATTTGGGGTTGAAGAAGGTTATACTTATCAAGTGCTATGTGCTGTAAAAGAAAAGTATAAATGTAAATCTCTATTTTTTGCTTTAGGCAGCGATAAACTTAGCGAGATTGGAAGATGGGGATATCATGATAAACTTTTAACAGAAATTTGTTTTTATATTTTACAAAGAGAAGATAATTTATCCTATATTAAGGAAAAATGTGATAAGTTATTTTCAAAAACAAAATATATTATAGGAAAAGATAATGAAAAATATAAAAACATAAGTGCAACTTTAGTGCGAAAAAGAATTAAAGATAATAAAGATTACAAAGAGTTGGTAACAGAATCAGTATTTAAGGTTATAAAATCTAAAAAATAATAAGAATAAGCGAAAGTACTAGACACTTTCGCTTATTTTAGTTGTCAAAACGCCAAGTCTATTTAATTCTTTTTTTGTAATTGTTTTATAAGAAAAGTTTAATAAAATTTTATTTAATTCTTCTAAATATTGTGATTTTTTAAGACTTACATTAGTAAAATTGTAATTTTCATTAACACTTAATTTTACTAAACAATAAATTACAGTAGATATATCAGTATTTTTATCTATAATTTTACCCAAAATTTTTAAAGCAATTTTTTTACTTTGTTTTGGCGTATATGGGTTATTTTTTCTATAATGTTCTTTAGAATTATAAACTTTTTTCATAGTATTCATTACTATTAAAAGTTCATTATATTCTAAAAACGTATTAAGTCCTAATTGAACATTTTTTTGAAAAACTGTATTTTTATTTTTCTCTTTAAGTAAGATATATTCTTTTTCATTTTTCATTATCAACTTAATTATTTGAGACAGGAGCATTTCCATAACAATATATTCATTTTGATTTAATTCTAAATAATTCACATAAATTATATTTTTATTATCTTCTTTTAATGTAAGAACGGGAATTTCTATTGTTTTTTCTTCTGGAACTCCTTTTTGAGTTAACTTAAAAAAATCGCAACTATCAATATACTTTATTTCTATGTATGAGGGAAGTTTTTCTAATTTAAATTCTTTTAAACAAGTATTAATAATAAAATCAATATCTATCATATAATTGATTCCTTTATTCTTTCTTTATTGTTAGTTATAAGTTCTATAGCTTTTCTAAGTTCACTAATAGCTTTTCCATCTGGAAGAGTGGAAAATTGATTAATTGTTCCTCTTTCATTAATATCTTCTATGTATTCTTTAACTATAAGATTAAACATGTCCATTCCTACGAGTTCTATTAATAAATTTTTTAATTTTTCGGGTTTATTTTTTTTATAATATTTAATTAATCTTTGAAAATATTTCATATCAACACCTTTAAAATTTTTATTATAAAGAGCAACTACTTCTGTATTATCATTTTCCATTCCTTCTAAAAATGGATTTGGGATATAATTTGCCATTAATTTCTCCTTTCACTATTCAAAAAAATCACAGTTAAATGATTCTTGTTCAAATTCTTCTATAAATGGTGATACACCTAAATCTTTTCCTTCATTATCTTGCTGGGAATAAGATAAATATAATCTTTTTCTTGCTCTAGTTATTGCTACATAAAACAATTTTCTTTCATTTTGAACTTGTTTTGTATTACTTGCAACATCATCATCTTTTGAGCGAGGAAACCAGCTATTGTTTAAATTAGGAATGTAAACATAATCCCACTCAAGTCCTTTTGATTTATGCATTGTAATAATTGTTATTGCTTTTTGTTGTTTATTTTCCTTTTCTTTATTTCTTTCTAAAAGATAGAAATCAGTAAATTGATTTATGCTTTTAAAACCTGTAGAAAAAGAAATTAAATAGTTAACATCAGATTCTATATTTTGATATCCAGTATAATTAGTATATACATATTGCTTATAAAAACTATTCCATATTTCTGATATTATTTCCGAAATATTTTCAAATTTTTTATTTTTAATGTTTGTAAAAATTTTTATAGCACTTGTTATTTTATAGCTTATATTAATATTGAATTTATTTAAATCAAAATTAATAGTTTTTAAATAGTCATAAGCTTTATTTATATTATCTTTATATGTATCAAACATTTTTAAGACATATTTACATGCTGGTTCATTGGCTGCATTATTAATAAAAGATAAAATATTACATATATCATTAAAATACTTTTTATTTAATAAATTATTATTTCCTTTTACATTAAAAGGTAAATCTTCTATTAAAAGAGCTTTCTTTATTTCTTCTATTTCTGTTCCCTTTCTAACAAGAATTGCAACTTTGTCAAGTTCATCCTTATAATGTTTTCTTATATTTTGTGCCATAATTCTAAGTTGTATAGGTATTTCATATGTGCCAAATACAAATGGTTTTATATTAGATTGATTTAATGTTTTTAGGACAACTTTTCTATGTACATCATTGTTGTTTATTAAGGTTTCCGCTACTTTTAAAATTTCTGGTGTTGACCTGTAGTTATATGAAAGATGATATTCATTTACATCTTTATGAGTTTTTATAAAATAATCAATATATCTATCATCTGAACCTCTAAACTGATATATACATTGATTGGAATCTCCTATTACAAATAACGATTGGTTACTATTTAGCTTTTCGATAATTTCATATTGAAGCCAATTAATATCTTGATACTCATCGACAAAAACATATTTAAAATATCCGTTAATTTCTTGTTTTACATGTTCTATATTTAAAAGATCTAAAAAACTAAGTAATAGATCATCAAAATCAAGACAATTTGTACTTTCTTTTCTTGCTATATAGTCTTCAAATACAGTAAGAATAAAATCTAGTGTTTCTCCTTTAAAAAAGTGATAATATTTTTCCATATACTTTATAAATGTTTCATTATGATTTATTGCCCCAGAATAGATACTTGTAAGAACAGTATGAGATGGGAACTCAGTATCTTTTATTCTACCTGAATGACTTTTTATTAAAGTATCTCTACATTCTTTCATATAATCATTTCTTGTTTTATCATCTATTACACTAAAATTCGAATCAAAATCTATTTCTTTTGCATATTTTCTAACGAAAAAACTAGCAACACTATGAAAAGTACCAGCAGTTACTGTGCATTTATTTTTATTTAAAAGAGTTTTTATACGATTTTTTATTTCTTCTGATGCTTTATTTGTAAATGTAAGTAAAATCATATATTTTTCATCAATTCCGTTTTCTATTAAATTAGCAACTCTATATGTAAGAACCCTAGTCTTTCCACTACCAGCAACAGCAAAAACACAAGTATTACTAAGTGGTGCGCATACAGCTTGTAGTTGTTCTTTATCTAGATCACTGGCAAGTTTTTTACTACAAGGAATATTTTTTATTCTATATTCGTCAAAAGAATTCATTTTCATCATTCCTTTCTGTTTTAAAAAATTATAGCATATACCATACATTTTTTCAAGGCAAAAAAATAGGCCATTGTCGGCCTGTTAGCAAAAATGCCAATAAACTAATGACTAAAGTACCAATTATATAATAAGTTGCATCCATTACTCAATGCTATTATATAAAAGAAAGCTTTGCTTTAATGTATTTTTTCTTGTTTGTGCTTATATTTAAAATTTAATAATTTGTAAATGTATTTTTAATAATATTTATTCTATTTATATATTTCCTTCCTCACGATCAAACTTTTGTTTTTATTATTAAATTAATTTAAATACAAACAACATATCTTTATATATATTAAAAATTTACTATATATAGTAGATATACCGACAATTTAAGGTTTTAATTAGATTTTATAGAAATTTTTCAATATAACTTGTTTTTACTTTGTTGTTTTTAAATAATTATTACCGTTCACGCCTCTTAGTCAAGGTTTAAAAACAATATTTCAAATTAAGTTTTCTTAAATTTCTTACACCTATTAAAACATCTTTATTTTTTCTAATCAACAAGCGCCGTGTACGGCGATCTTGGATTTTAGGCCTCTCGGCCATGCTGGAACCCGCCTTTAATATATTTTTTAAAAAGGGAGTTTCATTGGCAATACCAAAAAAAGAGATACTTTCATTACTTGTTGACAGGGTTACTAATTCTGATTTTTGTGATTTACATGATTTATACATGTTTTAAAATCCTCCTTATTATTTTTTATTTTCCTGTTTGTTTCAAGTTTCTCTATATAAAAAATCAATAAATATAGAAAGACAGCACACAAATATAAAAACAAACTATATTTGATACAACAATGTTATGTGAACGGATAACATTGCGAAACGCTTACAATTCTATTTGCTTACTTATTGATTAACTAAAGTATAACATATTAAAAAATTAAAAAGCAATATGTTTTAAATTATAAGTATTTTTAAACAAAAAAAGAGAGGAGCAAATGCACCCCGAATACATTTGCTCTCTCTAAAATTTATCTGTGTATCACTTCCGTAACTTTATCTTTTGCTATTACGAAAGCTTCTATTAAATTGGCTTTGACTGTTTCCCAGCCATAAGCCTTTGAACAGCCGTATAGTAAAACTGCGGCTACCCAAAATACGCTCATCATGGAACGGGATACAATTAAAGACATCCCGCCCCAAACGAAAGCGTATCTGCCCACGAATCCCATAGCCTTAAACCACGGGAAACGAATTAAAAACTTACTTATGGCAAAATAAATGCCAAGAGAAACTACGGGTAATAATATATTAAGCAATATTATAATCATAATTTGCTCCTTTCTCCCACTTCTTGGGGGGTAGATATTATGTTGTCAGTGCCTCGGGGTTATCTATTTTTACTCGGAAACAAGATCGCATTTAACGATTCTGCGACCTTTAACTCCGTTCTCGTAATCGCATGTAGCGAGTACAAGGTCGGAGCCTTGGCAAACAGCGTAATTGTCTGCCTCATATTCAGCCTCCGAGATATAAGCTGAATATGAAATCTCATAAACGTATGTGCCATAGATGGTCTCGAGTATCACCTCTTGACCTATTTGGGCACTACACAAGTTTTTGAACAGGCCCCACTTCATGTGATGGCCTAAGATGAAGATACTATCTGGGGTAGATAGCTCCTCATGAAGGCCCGCCTGTCCTTCTAAATAGACATCTTCGGTGCCACCAAAAACTAAAGGCACCTCGATATCAAGATCCTCACAGGAAACAACCCCGATAGTTGTCCCCAGCGAAGAATTATCGGCCAAACTAACCCCCCACTCAATTTCCTGGCCCTGGAAATTAGTGGTTGCTGTCTCAAGCCACGGATAGAGATGGGTCTCTTCCTCCATGGTATCAGATTCGGGGATTTCTGTAGCTGCAGCTTCTGTCGCCTCTGCAACCTGTTTCCGAACCCTCTCTACAGCATCGGCTTCTTCCTGTTGTGGCTTTACATAAACCATGAAAAGGCCTACTAGAGAACCCACTACAAGAAGCGCCCCAACGAGTAACATAAAATTTTTTTTCATCTTTTTGTCCTCCTTCACTTTTTAGATGAAAACTTAGCTTTTCTGCAAAGAAAAAAGCCTCAATACTTGTAATTCTAATTATACTTTATTTATTTTTAATTATCAAATAAAAAAAGATAAGGCATTTGCCTTATCTTTTTAAATCAGTATTTAGTATAAATCCAACAGTTCCATTAGCAAGTTCTACTCTAATATAACCATTATTACCAATACCAGTACAATTTACTGTTGTACCTGCTTCAAAGGTTTCAATAACTGAATAACCTGTTGAATTTAACACCTTACCAGGACCAGAATTCATTGTTGTTGTATTAACAACTGTTGCTGTAAATGATTCATCAGCAAATGTTACTCCTAAATTTATAGAAGTTGAACTAGGATTACTTGGATAAGGAATACCTCCTTGTGCTACTGGTGGATCTGGATTAGGTTGTGGGGCAGGATCTTGAGTAGGTTGTGTTTGTACTGGGTTTTCTTGTGGCTTTTGTGGTTGTGGCGTGGATGTAGAAGGCTCTGGATCTGGAACATCTGCTACTTGTGTGCTTGATTCTGAACTAGATGGTGTTTTGTCATCATCTTTAGGTTTTGGAGTAGGTGTTTGTTCAGAAGTAGTTTGTGATGTTTCTGGATTAGGATTTTTTTCTGTAAGATATCTATATTCTACATAAAAAATCGAACCTGTTGCATTTCTTACCATCGCAATGGTTTTATCTTCAGATAAACCTATTAAAGTAAGTGCTGTATTTTTTTCAACATTAATAGCTGCTTTTCCTGTTAAGTCTGCGCTAGCAAAAAGAGCTATATCTTCCTTTGCATATACCTCTTTTAATAATGTATCGAAAACAATACCATTAATTTCTTTTTGATTTTCTCCTAAAGTTTTTGGTGGTTCTTCGCTACTTTCGCTAGTACTTACATCATCTTTATCAAAAGATTCTCTACTTGTTTCTTCGCTTTCTTCACTACTAGAAATTGTCATATGATCTTCATCATCTGGTGCTATACTTACATCACCAAGGCCTGATGTATCTTCTTCTGTTGTTTCTTCTTTTTCTGGAGCTTTTTCTATGAATTTTATATTACATCCAGAAAGGGAAAATGTAATAATCATAAAAGATAATACCATAAATATCTTCTTTTTCATTTTTTACACCTCCCCTTTGTTTTTATATAATAAAATTTCATAAGGGATGCCGTTTTTTGAAACAGCTTTTTCTATAGTTTTTTCTACTTCCCAATTTTCTTTTAAATCTAAATTAGGGAAATAAACATCAGGATTGACCTCATCTTTATCAATTTTTGTAATATATGCGTAATTACATTTATCAAAAAGTTGATTATAAAGACTAGCTCCTCCTATTAAAATTAATGAATCGTCATTAAAATATATGTTGTTAATATCATTTATATATTCTAAATTAGAATAATTTGATTTAAGTTTTTGATTTGTTAAAACTAAGTTTTTTCTATTTGGTAAGGGTTTTTGGTTTTTAAAGGATTCTAGAGTTTTCCTTCCCATAAGTATTGTTTTACCTGTTGTCATTTTTTTAAAAAATGCCATATCCTCAGGTAGTGAATATAATAACTTATTATTTTTTCCAATACCCCAATTTTTATCTATTGCAGTAATTAATATCATTTTTATTCTCCTTCTTTCTTATCCTATTTAGCGATAGGAATATTTTTAATTTGTTCTCCAGCTTTGTAATTTTCAACATGAAGATTATCAGTTGTAAATTGATAAAAATCTTTGATTTCAGGATCTAACCATACTTTAGGTGCAGGAAATTCCTCTCTTTTAATTAATTCTTTTATAGCATCGACATGTCTATCATAGATATGCGCATCTGCTATTACATGAATTAATTCTCCAGGTATCATATCATTTACCTGTGCAATCATCATTAAAAGAATTGCATATTGACAGACATTCCAGTTATTAGCAGCTAAAATATCTTGAGATCTTTGATTAAGTACAGCATTTAATACTAATTTTTCTCCTTCTTTTGTTACATTATAAGTCATACTATAACAACAAGGGTCAAGAGCACCTGTTGCAAGGTACTGATATTGATACATATTTGTCATAATTCTGCGACTATATGGGTTTTCTTTTAATTGTTTTAAAACATAATCCATTTGATCAATTTGTTCACCTTTATATGTAAATTTTTGACCTACTACATAACCATAACATGTACCAATAGAACCATCCTTATCAGCCCATGCATCCCACACATGAGCTTTTAAATCATGTATGTTACTTGATTTTTTTTGATATATCCAAAGAATTTCATCCATTGCACTCTTGAGTGCAGTTTTTCTTAAAGTTAGGGCTGGGAATTCTTTTTTTAAATCATATTTATTAATTACTCCAAATTTTTTAATGGTATAGGCTTTTTCGCCTGTATCTTCCCAAACAGGTCTAACTATTTCTCCTTTGGTATCCGTTCCATTAGTAAGTATATCATTACACATATCTTTAAACAACTTATCTGCGTAACTCATAAGTATTTCTCCTTTCAGTCGTGCGGCTACGCCGTCCTTTTAATAAAAAACAGCTTATTTTTAGAAATTTAAGAATTAATAAAAGAACATATGTTTTTATTTAAATTCTTATTACACATTATACAATATTTAAAATTTTTAGTAAAGAGAAAATATTTTTTTAAAATATAAATATTTTGTTTTTTAAACAACAAAAAGGACCCAAACCTTTTTTCATAAGCCCAGGGGATAAGCTTACTACTTGGTTTGAGTCCTTAAAATTTTATCGATGATTGCGGCGATTCCTGCGCTCTTCCGCCGCTTTGCGGGAGGCCTTTAACTCTTTACGGCTCTTCCCGTGTTGGATGAAGCAGTTTTCTTCTGCGGCTGCTTCCAGGCTCTGGCGATGTCCAAGTGCTTTTGCCTTTTCCTTCGCCTTTCTTTCTGCCTTTACAGCGTTGCCACCAGAATTTCTTTTATTCATCTTCTGAAAGCCTGCCTCTTCCATCATTTCTTCATCATAGTTTACCATATACTTACTCATATTTCTTTCTCCTTTTTGTTTTTTGTTTTTTATTTTTTATGTAGCTCTTATATATCCCCTGAGCTGCACATAAACTACACTGCAACTATACAATCACTTTCACAATAATTATATCAAATAAAGATATTTGATTTCAAGTGTTTAAATTGTTCGTTATTTTATATGAAAATTTAAAATTGTCTTGAAATTTTTTGTTATATCTGATATAATTATATTAATAAAATATAGAAAACCTAATTTATTGATTTTGTTTAATTATATGTTATATAATTATTATCAAATAAATAAACTGAAAGAAAGGAGAAACATAACTAATTGTTATGTAATAGATAATATGTTTACTTTAGGTGTAAGACTTTGGACAGGTAAAGATATGGTTTATCCTTCAAGGTTTTCTGTATTAATAGATTTTGATACTAAAGTAAGTTCTATGCGAACTTACATTGACAATACAAGAATTGATTCAAAAACATATATGATGTTAACTCCAGGAATGGCTATAAATGGAGAAATTTATGAAGGAGATGCTATATGTGATTGTAATGATGATAATCTTGTTGGTATAGTAGAATTTAATTCAGATTTAGGTGCTTTTGTTGCATTTATTAATGATAAACCTATCTATATATCTGCTAACATGAATAAATATGAAATAATTGGGAATATTTATGAAGACTGGGAGGATATTAAAGGGCTTGTTTGTAATTTTGAAAAATTTGAAAAAATTATTGAAGAAGCGAATAAAGAAATAGAAGAAACAAAAAAACAAGCTGAATTAAAAACTAAAAAAGATGAGAAGAAAGAACAAAGAGATGAAGTTAAAGAAACTTCTAAAACGGAAAATGAAGAATTAAAGAATATAGAAAATGAAGAAACATTACCAGATATTCCAGAAAATGAAGAGCTCCCTGACATCCCTGAAATTGATGTCCCTGAGAATCCTTTAATGAATGAGTTCCAAGAATCAGAGCTTTCTGATTTTGGAGTTTTTGATGAAAATTCTCCACTTGTTGATGAACCTGTTGCTCCAGATTTTGACTTTAAAGATGATATTGAAGATATTCAAACAGATATTAAGCTTTTTGTTGATGGGCAAGGAGAAAAAGCTCTTTCTAATGGAAGTTATTCATATATTATGCAATGTGGAGATTATGAAAGAACTGATAAGGGGGCAGAAAAAGAAACCACTAAACAAAGAATGGAACTACAAGCTGTTATCTCTGCACTTGCTGCATTAAATGCTAAATGTAATATAAAGATATATACAACTAGTCAATATTTAATTGTTCCTTTTATAAAAGGATGGATAACAAGATGGAGAGCAAATAACTGGAAGAAAGAATCTAATGAAGAAGTAAAAAATAAAGATCTATGGGAGCAACTTTATGATTTATATTCAGAACAAAATGTTGAATGGGAATTTATTAAACCTGGTTCAAGTATTGTAGAAATTCTAAGATGTATAGATTTATCAAAAGAAGCTCTTGTAGAAATTACTTAGAAAGGAGGTAGCGTCATAACGTAGAGTGTTGCGTTAATAGCGTTGCTATACTCTTCGCTGTTGTGCTACGACTACGCTGTGTACGCTGAAAGCGTTTTTATGAGATATGGAATTATTGATGAATGGTTAGAAGAATTCTTAAACGATCATGGTTACACTAAAAAAGATGTTATTGTTGAAGTTTTCCCTCAAGCAGTTACTATAGATGGGAAAATAAAAACAATACAAGCAACTGTAATAAGAGAAAAAAATTATGAAACTGTAGATGTGTATTTTGATGAAGATTATAGATATACACTTTATGATCCAAATGATGAATTTATGAAAGATTTATCAAATCATGAATTAAAGATTCATGAAGCAGGGTATGAAAAGGAGTAGACTTTTGTCTACTTCTTTTTGTTCTTTACATTTATTAATAGTATGTATTATAATGATTATGTTAATAGAATTAATATTTTAAATTAAATAATGGATTTAAGATAAAAATTAATAATGAACGGAGAATAAAAAATGATGGAGAATAAAAAATTCTTCGATATTAATTCTAATGACACTAATCTAAGAAAACAAAATAACTTTAAAGAAAGACATAAGGATGATTTTAATATGAAAAATAAATTATTTAAATTGTGGGATACAATTAAACCTGCTATTATTGTGGGAATTATTGTATTTTGCGTATTTAAGCTTATAATACTTAATGGTTTTATACCATCTGAATCAATGGAGCCAACTTTATTAACAAGTAATTTCGTTATTGCTAATAGATTAGCTTATAAATCAAACCCTCCACAAAGAGGCGATGTAGTTGTTATCGATTCAAAAGAATACGAAGAACTTATTGTTAAAAGAGTTATAGGACTTCCTGGTGATAAAATAGAATTAAAAAATGATAAAGTATATATTAATGGTTGTCTTTTGGATGAGTCCAAATATGCAGTAGGAGAAACAAAAATATTAGTTCCTGGACATGACACCTTTAATGTTCCTGATAATTGTATATTTGTTATGGGAGATAATAGAGAGCATTCTTCTGATGCGAGGTATTGGGATAATTCTTATATTTCTTATGATGATGTTGTTGGAAAAGTTGTTTTAGAATACTCTATTGGTGGAGATGATGGTTTCTACATAAAAAAGATAAATTCTCTACAACCCAAATTTATCGGAGATGAAAATAAATAAAAATAAAAAGAAGGAAAACTCCTTCTTTTTTTTTATTTAGAACAATAATTTAATGTCTGATTTACTTATATAAAAATTATCATTATCCTTTTTTATGTATTTTATAGTTTCTTTAACATCTATAGTTCTTTGATTTGAAGATCCTTTAAATTTTAAAGAAGGATTTTTTAATTCTTCTACAAAAGGTCCATCAACTAAAACATCTATATTTGACAAAAGTTCTTTTGTATAATCATTTTTATACATTTTTTCGATAATATCCTTATCAAATAAAAAACCAGAAAATGCCCAAATGTCTTTATCTGGATAAATTTCTCTTACTTTCTTAACTAATGGTAATAAACCTTTTTGATTTATAGGTTCAAAAGGTTCTCCTCCTAATAAAGTAAGTCCTTTTATATGGCTAGGACTTAATTCTTTTATTATTTCATTTATAGTATCATTAGTAAATTCTTTACCATAATTAAAATCCCATGTTTCTTTATTAAAACAATTTTTACAATGATGATTACATCCACTGACAAAAATAGTTACTCGTACTCCTGGACCATTAGCCACATCTAATTTTTTAATATCTGCATAATTCATTAGTTTTTCTCCTTTTCTTATTTTTTATCTTATATTAATATACCACAAATTCTATTGAACTACCTCGCAGCTTAGCTGCGAGGATTCTTTATGTTATAAGAATCCTTATAATTATAAAGAACTGGAGTTTATCAATTTACCATTAGTATAATTTTGAGAGTATACTAACCTCTAAAATTTAAAGAATAACCTAAATATCCAAAGTTCCGAGCCCTTTTTAATAGAAGTCTATTAAAAAAGACAAGGCTTTATAACTATTCTTTTTATTCTTTAAATTTTTTGTTACTATTATCTTTTCCTTTAACCATAAGTTTAAAGGTTTACTTACTACCGTTGTTTATTTTTTCCTTATAGTAGAAAAGATAATGATGTTTTAAATTTATATTAATTTTAATTATTTATAATTAAAATAATAATATCTTATTTAATTTTTGGTTATATTCTTTTTCTTTTTTAAGTTTTATATCTTCTTTAGTAAGATAATGAACTTTTTCACTACCATTATAAAGAGTAACTGTATTTTTATAGTTTTTATATTCTTTATTCTTTTTATCCTTTTTCTTTAATTCTTTTATATTAGATTTATTAATACTATTAAGCTTATTCCATTTAGACCAATTATGTTTATATCTTATCTCTTTAGGTATTAAGTGTTTATAACAAAAAGGTACTTTTTCTTGGATACCAAGTCCCCTGTGAGCTATTACAAAAGACGCCGCTATATGAGAATTTAGTTTCATTTTATAAGAGTATTTAAGTAATCCTATAATACTTGTATATTTAGGGCTTACAAGTTTTACTAAAAAACCATATTTAATACCTGTATACTTAGTAATTTGTATATATTTTTCATAAGGAAAGGAGTGTAAAATCTTATTAAGTTTAGGGTCTTTATATGTATTTTTCATCTTAGATTTAGAAGTATCTAAATCTTCTATGACAAGTGTTTTTCCTTTTCGTTTTATGTATTCTCCTATTTTATTTAAAGCATATCTTAAATTAAGTTCATTTTGTTTTGAGTTATCTGTTATTTCATAAGGAATAGTAAAACTATTTACCATGTTTCCTTTAGAGTCTATATCACTAATAGCTAAAAAGCCATAATTAAAGTCTATACCAACTATGCCATTTTCTTTGCTTTTATTTAAAGAACTAGTTTCCCCTAAATTAAAAGCAACTTTAAATTGATAATAAATTTTTCCTTCGCCATCTTTCTTTTTTATAAAGCCAATAGCAATAGGATATTTATGATTTAAAGCTTCTTTTAATTCTTTTCCTCTATATTTAAATAAAATATCTTTAAAAGTATAGTTAAAACCACCAGGGAATAAGGTATTGATATCAAAGTAAAAATAATTATCTTTTTCATGAGGTGTAGCTTTAAAAACAAAATTTTTATAAGCCCCATCACTTCTTCCTGATATTAGATAACTATTATATTTAGTATTTTTATTAAATCTAATATGTTTAATTTTATCTAAATTTTTAAGTTTAGTCTTAGTATTATTTAATCTATATTTAAGTTTACTTATTTTTGATTTAAGATACTTTATTTTTGGATTTAAGTAATCATATTCAAAAGAATATAACCCATACTCATAAGTTTTAATCTTTTTATTTTTTAAGCTTCTAACTATAATGTTATAACCATTATAGCTTATATTAGGAAAACTTGTTTTTAATTTTTTAGCTTTGCTTTCTTCTTTTAGTTCATGTCTATATATAATTAAATTATCTCGTAAGATAATATACTTTTCTAATTTTTTAGTTTCTTCTTTTAACTTAGTCTCTATTGCTTTTATTGCTTCCTCTTTTTGTGTTTTATAGAGTTTATTTAACTCTACTTGGCTTTTAAAAGAGCCTACTCCTTCATTAACAGCGCTATTAGTATAATATGTATCCATTTTATATTTTTCTTTTATTATATTATAGATGCTTTTATTACCATATTTTAAAGCATAAGTTAAAGGGTCTATTTCTTTAAGAAAGGCCATATTATATGAACTAAGCTTTGCTCTATTAAATATATATAAAGTTTTATCTATTGTGTCACAAATATCAGGTTCTAGGTTATACATTCTATCACTGTATATAGTTACTATATAGTCCATATAAAATATCTCTCCTTTCTTTGTTTTTAAGTAATATCTTAATATATTAATTATACCATATAACTGGATGATTTTAAAGCCTAAAAATACAGTCAAGACGGAAAAAATAATGCCAAAATATATAAAATATCAATACTGTAAAGATAGTATATTTATAATAACTTTGTTCAATGAAATATTAAAAAGAGAACAAGTAACTACAGAATAGATATTGTCCAGACGGTAAACTCATTCATTTTAAAGGCTTTGAATAATATGTCATTCGATTATTACCATATATAGTAAAAATATTCAATATAATTTTATTAACCTGAGAAATTCATCCTCGCTGCAAGCAGCGAGGTATTCTTTCTTACCAAATTTAACAATAAACATTTAAAAGAGAATTTGCTTTGCGATTTCTCTTTTTTTGCGTTTTATGGTAGAATATAAACAATAGTAAAGAGAAAGGAGAAAGGGATATGAAAAACACATATTTACTTCAAGCAGGAACTTTTTTAAACATTAATGAGGATGAAATCATAGGTTTCGATTCAATTATTGATTTAAAATATATGGGAGCTTGCGAGTTTGAAGGAATTTATGATAGTTTAACAGGACAAATTAAAAATCCATTAAATTTATCATTAAAAAGAATTGTAAAAAATATGGATTCATATATTGTAAAAAAAGGTAGGCAAAAAACAAAAAATGGGGATAATGTTCTTGTTTTTGCAAAATCAGAAGATGTAGATGAAGTTAAAAAGCGAGTAACAAAATTTGCAAATAATAAGCTTGATTTAAAACGCTTTGTATCTATAAAACTTTTTATGGAAAATCCAGACTCACATTTTTCTAATTTCTTTTGGGATATAGAAAATGATTTCTTTATTTTCTTTGGCGAAGCAAATGCAAAGAAATTAGAAATTGCATTAAACAAAATGAAAGAAAAGTGGCATGATGAATTATTCCCTCCCAAAAAGAAAAGCTTTTTTGCAAAACTTAAAAACGTTTTTATTCCTACTTAAATTAAATAAGCACTAGGTTTACCCTAGTGCTTATTTTTATTTGTATTCGTTTTTACAATAATCTTTATATATATCATCTTCTTCTAAAAATCTAGAAACTTCTGTTTTTTCTAATCTTCCAAACTTTATTATAAATTCTGGACACATTAAATATAAATCTTCTTTAGCTCTTGTAATAGCAACATATAAAAGTCTCCTTGATTCTTCTATTTCTTCCTCATGTTCTCTAAGTGCTGCATAACTATAACTACTAAGAGGTCTTTCTCCAGGGAAAGATGAGTCTATGCAATTTAAGATAAATACAATTTTAAATTCAAGACCCTTAGCTGAATGAATAGTAGATATTGTAAGATAATCTTTATTATCTTCTTCTGGATCTGGTGTTGCTTCTAAAGCAAGTGCTTCAAGATATTCATCTATTTTTGAATATTTAGAGGCTGTAGATATTAGCATTTGAGCTTCTAAAATATCTTCATCTAGTTTATTTAGTAAATCGGCTTTTGTTGTTTTCTTTGATTTGCTTCCTATTTTAGATTCTTCAATAGAGCGTTTCTTAACTTTAAAATAATAAGAATTAATTAAGTAATCAACTAAAACATCTAAATCTTTTATGGATTTCATTTTATTATATTCGTTATAAATTTCTAAAAGATAGTTAGCATATTTTCTTTTTTCATACTTTTTATTTAATAATTCATCTATTCCATTTATTTGTAGTTCATCTGCAATTTTGACACTATTTTTTCTACCAATAAAAGGATATAATTTAAGCAATCTAAACCATAATACATGTGATTTAGGATTTGTAAGAATTCCTAAATAAGCAAATATATCTTGGCATATTTCTTTATCTAAAAATTTTAATCCTCCAAATTTTTTAAATGGGATTTCTATTCTTCCTATGTTTTCTTGTATCATCATTTCTAAATCATAAGAATCATTTCCGCCTCTTATTAAAACTGCCATATCACTATATGGTATTTTATCATATTTGTGATACTGCTCAATTTTATTTAATATATATCTACATTGTTCTTTTGAATTATCAACATGAACAAATAAGGGAAGCTCTCCTTTTTCAGTTTGACCAAGTAATTGTTTTTCATATTTTTCTGTAGCATTATTTAGTATTGCATTAGAAAGGTCAAGTATTTCTTGATTACTTCTATAATTTTGTATAAGTTTTATTAATTTAGTTCCTTTAAAATGGTTTGGAAAATTAATAATATTTTTAAAATTAGCCCCTCTCCAAGAATAAATACAGTTATGTACAACAATTCCTCCTGCAATATAATTTCTACAAATAGGAATATTTAAATCATATACATATCCTTCATAATATTCTTCTTTAATAGATATCACTTCATCAGAAATTATTTCTTTATCATATATACTTACAAACATTCCTTTTTGAATTTCTGATATTGGCAAGAATTCATATTCATCTAAATCTTTTGTCAGAATAGCATTTCTTAAAAACACTAAATTTTCATTAGAAAAGTATATATTACTACTTGATAGTGTTTTTTCTGCAACTTCTATTAATTTATCTTGGTCTTTAAAAATCATTTTTGCATTTCCATTAATAAGTTCATGTTTATAACAAATTTCTCCTTTATCAGAACTTTTAAACATAGAAAATTTAAGACATTCTTTTTTATCTATACTTTTATCTGTTTTGGCAAATACAATATGATTAGGAGTAGCTTTTATTTCTTTTCCTGATTTAGTTTTTAAGACTATAAGTTTTCCAGAATATTTATTTTTAATAACAGACTCAGGTTTTAAAAGGCAAGTTTCTCCTTTACCAGAGGCTACTATTAACTCATCTTCTAATGTGATATCTTCAATATTTTTTAACCCATTATTCGTAAGTATAGGTGTCTTTTCTGGAAAACATTGTTGATCATCTCCTACAACACAAATATTTTTATTATCAAATTTTCTTAAAAGGGATAAAAATTCTAGTTGAAGACTATTAGAATCTTGATATTCGTCTACCATAATATACTTATAAATATCTGAATATCTTTTACATACCTTTGGATATTCATTAAATAATTTATTAGTAAGAACTAATAAATCATCATAATCCAAACTATTATTTTCTATTTTATATTCATCATATTTTTCCTTTAATAATTCTATTGTAGATATTTCCCCTTCAAATTTAGAGTATTTCATTTCTACTATTTCAGAAATATCCATATTCTTATTAATTGCAAAAGAAAATATATTTAATAATATATTTGAGCTGGGGATTTCCGTATCTTCATCGAGATCTATTTTTTCTTTTATAATATTTAAAACCTCAGCACAGTTTGAAGGACTTAATATGGTATAATTATCATCAATTCCTACTAAATTATGATATTTTCTAAGTACTTTTGCACAAAATGAGTGATATGTGCAAGCTGTAATTTTATTTACTCTTTCATCAAGCATTGTTTGAGCACGTTCAAGCATTTCTCCTGCAGCTTTGTTTGTGAATGTTAATAATAAAATTCTTTCTGGATCTATTCCATTATTTATAAGATTTATTAATCTATATACAAGTGTTTTTGTCTTTCCACTTCCAGCACCTGCAATAATTAAGACTGGCCCATTAATTGTATTTACTGCTTCTAATTGCTGTTTGTTAAGTGATGAGTAATCAATATCTATTTTTTTTGTTTCTTTTGGAAAAAATTCTTCAAAATCTTCCATCATTGATTGAAACTCCTTTCTTTTTTCTTTAATGTTTTTATGCTACCATATTTTTATGTTTTTTACAAGAAAAAAAACCATGCGGAGAATGCATGGTTTTTTGGAGAATAAAAAATGATTAATTACTATTAGATATCGCCCGCTAAAGCGAATATCAGGTTTTGTAGTGTTTATATAAAACCTCCTCGTAAGGAGATGTTTATATCAAATTAATTGTCGAAGGCACTCCACTTTATATGCTAGCATATATACTTTTTTTATTTTTATGAGTGCCTCCATTTTTTCCTTTTTTTCTTACTCATCTGTTGTAAATATATTATTGCATATAATCTTTTTTTTGTCAACATGTTTTTATAAAAAATTTTATTTTTTTTGTAAAACAAAAAGAACTGCTAATAAAATAGCAGTTCTTAAAGAAAATTATTTGGTTATAATCTTATCAATGAGGCCATACTTTAATGCTTCCTCAGCAGTCATCCAGTTATCTCTATCAGTATCTTCGATAATCTTTTCCACTGTTTGTCCTGTATGTAGTGCAAGCAATTCAGAAAGGCGCTGCTTTGTCTTTAAGAGATGCTTTGCGTGAATCTCAATCTCTGTTGCCTGTCCTCCAAGACCTCCACTAATAAGGGGCTGGTGAATAAGAATCTCTGAATTAGGAAGAGCGTATCTTTTTCCTTTTGCGCCACCAGACAGAAGAAATGAACCCATGCTTGCCGCTGTGCCCATACAAATCGTAGAAACATCGCTCTTTATGTAATTCATGGTGTCATAAATTGCAAGACCAGCAGAAATAGATCCTCCAGGAGAATTAATGTACACATTAATATCCTTTTGATTTTCAGAATCTAAAAAAAGAAGCTGTGCTGTGATGATTTGTGCCATATCATCATTCACCTCGCCTGTTAGCATAATGATTCTATCCTTCATCAATCTACTATAAAGGTCATATGCCCTTTCTCCTCCTGCTGTCTTTTCAATAACTGTTGGAACTAAGTATCCCATTTTATTTCCTCCTTTTTCTCTATATTTTTTACTTCATTCCTATATTATACACTATCCAGTCTTATTCTTCAATATATTTTTATCATTTCCAAGATATAACTTTTTTAACAAATCTTATAAAACTTACCACTATTTTATATATAGGTTCTGGCGTAAAAATTAGTTTTCCTAGTATTTTTTGTCTTAAAGTCATGTAATATTGAGGATTATCTTTTAAAGCGTTTTTGTATTTAGTTCTTATTATTTTCTTTAAATTTTGTTTATTAGTCCAAATTAAGTTTTTATTTATGTAATTAGAATATACTAACATTTTATAATGGTCTTGTAACATAGATGTTTTATAATAAGCAAATTCTTTTTTTAATGAATTATCGCAAATTAATTCACAATTATCTAATAAATCAAAAACAGCATTATTTTTATCACAGTATTTACTGTGCATTATAGAGCCAGGTCTTTGTCTATAAAAATATTTTTTTAAAGAAGAACAAACTATAAAATCAGTTTCTTGCAATATCCTAAACATTAATTCAAAATCTTCTGCTATTAAATAATCTTTAAATTTGTTATTAATAAATAATGATTTATCAAGTAATTTAGCACTAACACTTGATGAAAGAGTTGTTAATAATAGTTTTTTTTGCGCCTCTTTACTTTTATAAACTATTATTTTTTCTTCTTTGTTTTCTTTGTTTAAATTATTTTTAAATGTTTTTAGTTCTACACATGTTATTTTACTTTTATATTTATTTTTTAAATTAACTAAATATTCAACATAATCAACATCAATAAAATCATCACTATCAATAAATATAAAAAAATCTCCTTTTGCTTTTTCAATTCCAAAATTGCGAGCCATAGCTACGCCTTGATTTTTTGTTGTATAGATTTTAATTCTTTTATCTTTTTCTTTAAATTTATTTGCGATTTCTAAACTATTATCAGTTGAACCATCATTTATTAATATGATTTCAATATTTTTATAAGTTTGAACAGTAATACTTTTTAGACATTCTTCTAAAAAATCCTCAACATTAAAAAAGGGTATAATAATAGATATTAATTCAGGCATAAAAAATCTCTCCTTTATCCAATAAGCTTTTTCCAATAAAATTGACAAAATATTCTAACATTTTGTTTTTGAGGATATTTGCTTATTGTCTATAAAAGAGAGGATCTTTTTAAGACAATAAAAGTGTATACCTTAAAAGTATACACCTTAATATTTTTTATTTTTATTATATGTTTTAAAATATAATATGTCAAATAACATTATTTAGCTGAAATTTTAATTGAACCAACATTATCTACTTTATCTAATGTTAATTCTGATTCTACTGAAAATGATGGATCAGATGGGCTATCTTCTTCTAAATTTACTTCACCAGTACTAATAACATTACCTTTTTTATCTAATATACTTAATGTTATTGTTTTTTCATGATTATCTGTAAGATTATGTATAGTTCCTTTTACACTAACAACATCTCTTGCTGCTCTAAAATCACACTCATGAATTATAAATGTATGATTTTCATTATCTTCTTTTTCTACAAGTTCAGTCAAATCTTTATCATAAGAAACAGTCATACCTCCAGATGTTTCTTCTTCGGTAGTTTGAGGTGCTAAAGATTCTGTATCGTTGGGGTCTATATTTACCTCACCCATTTCTTCTACTTTACTCCAATCTTCTTTTTTACAAGCTGATAAAGATAAAACTGAAAATATCATTATCATTGTTATTAATATCTTTTTCTTCATTAAAATTGCGTGAAATTCACGCTCCTCCTTTCTTTTTTAAGGGTTTCATATTTTTAATTATAATACAAACAATGAAATTACACAACAGCATTGAATATTTTTAACAAATCAAAACAAAATTCTAATAGAATTAATTTTTGTAAGCGAGAAGTC
>OFHA01000033.1_pt1 | contig 108863 bp, 95 predicted proteins | sample 1521891 | NCBI WGS metagenome assembly OFHA01 (sample SAMEA3504089, study PRJEB24116) | mouse gut metagenome | biome: mouse gut; feature: mouse-associated habitat; material: faeces | place: Denmark | collected 2011
GGAAGAACTTCTTTAAAGATAAAACCGGCACTGTCGGCAAGCCTCGTTTTCATTCTAGAAGATATTTAAAACCGTCTTATACCGGCAAGTCTATTGTGAAAATCGCTGGAAGACGCTATCTCTATCTTCCTAAGCTGGGCTACATTAAAACCAGCAAGACGGATGTTCTAAAAGACGTTAAAATTAAACGCTATACGGTTTCTTTAGAACCTACTGGCAAGTATTACCTGTCAATTCAAGCAGAAGTTCAGGCCCCTCAAAAGCTTAAGAAGACAGGCAAGCAAGTTGGGATTGATGTCGGAGTTGTCGATTTAGCGATTTTGTCAAATGGTCTAAAGTATCCTTCTTTTGATGCTTCTTATTTTGAAAAGCAAAGCCAAATCTGGCAGAGCAAATATTCACGCAGACGCCATCAGGCCTATCTACTTTGCGAGCAGGATAAGAATTAGAAAGTTCTTAATCCTAGAAGCTTAGAAAGCTTTTCTAACTGGCAAAGAGCGCGCAAACTTAAAGCCAGATACCAAAAGAAGGTTGCCAATAAACGCAAAGATTATCTCCATAAGCTGACAACGCACTTGGTTAGACAATACGATGTGATTGCAATTGAAGATTTGAAAGTCAAGAATCTTCAAAAGAATCACTGTTTAGCTAAAGCAATTGCCAACGCTTCTTGGAGTATGTTTAGACAAATGCTGGAATATAAGTGTGAAAGATACGGCAAGAAATTAATTGCTGTTAATCCTAAGAATACTTCCAGAATCTGTTCTAAATGCGAATTTAACAGCGGAGCTAAACCGCTAGAAATTCGGGAATGGACTTGTCCTAAATGTCAAGCCCACCACGATAGAGATATTAATGCAGCAGTTAATATCTTGTATAAAGCAACGCCTGCGTTATAGAGCTTTAGCTCGTACAACACACAGGAGAGCGAAGAGCTAAATGGTCAGGAACTGGCCGTGGTAAAGAGCTAAGTTCCGTGAGTTAGGTATGACGATAGCAATATCTTCTGTAAGATCCTAAACACTACTTAGTGTTCCCAGAAACCCGGTACTTTAGTACCGGTGTAGTTCATAGTTATTTATACAAAAAAAGCATTTCTATCCGAAATGCTTTTTCATATCTACTTGAAGATACTCCAAGTATTACTCTTTTTGCTCTTTGTAGTTTTTGAATTTTGATTAGTTTCTGAATTACCAGAATAGTAAGCCTCAGAATTTGAAGATGAACTTGTTGTCGAACTAGAACTCGTTGAATTTCTAGTTTGAGGCGTATCTGAATTTGCATCAAAAATTTGATAATTAGTAAAGGCATTTGGATCTTTCCAATTAATATGATTATGAAGCTCATTCAACTCATTTTGACGAGTTTCTTCATTATCCAAAGTCTCTTTATCAAGATCTAGATTAGTTCTGATTTTATCAGAAGTTTTTTGCAATTCTTTAGTTGAAGCAACTTGAATAGAAGAACCATTAACCCAAGCGTCATGCCCTTGGATATAGCCACTGTCTAAATTGTTCATACAACCACGGTAATTCATAGCCAATGCGAACATATCATTAAAAGTAAGGTTAGTTTTGACATATTTATCAAAAATTTCAACTAACTTACGATAGTTTCTAATTGTATTAACGGACATCGCTTTTTGGGCTACCGCTTCAATTACTTGACGTTGACGAAGCTGACGACCGTAATCACCGCGCGGATCCTCTTTTCTCATTCGAACATAAGCTACCGCATGACGCCCATTCAAATGTTGTTTACCCTTGTGGAAGTCACACCAGTCATAAGAAAAGCTAAATGGAACTTGAACGTCTACTCCACCTACCGCATCAACTAAGCTCTTTAATGCCTTCATATTAACTTCTAGATAATAATTGATAGGTACATTAAGCATCGTTGAAACTGTCTTAACTGCAGCTTTATTCCCACCTACTTCATATGCGGAATTAACTCTAAACATGAAGTATTTATTCCCAGGTTCACCCAAAACATCTACCAATGTATCACGAGGGATAGAGGTCATAGTGGCCTTATTTTTTTGTGGATTAGCCGTAGCTAAAATCAAAGTATCGGAATTTCCTTGATCATGGCGTCCTTCAATACCCTGGTCTACTCCCAAAATCAACACAGAAATTGGCTGCTTAGCTGCAATTTTACCGGAAGTAGCCGAGGTGTTGCCACTAGCATTATCAATTGCATTGTGAACTGAAAAGTACATATGAGCACCCCACGCAACTCCACATCCAGCTACAATTAATACAAGCAAGCCAATAAATCTAATGAATGTATTTCCTTGTTTAAATGAACTTTTTGATGCCGCAAATACTCGATTACGATGTAAATTGAGTCCCGAGCGCCGCGAGCGATAGTTCTCTCTATTTTCGGAATTTGGATCCATATCGTTATATCGTTTCCCTTCAAAAATAATACAAATTTATTTGTACCACTTTTAAACAGCAGATAAAATAAAATTACTGATAATTAATAATAACTTATTCTTTGTATTTTAGCACATACAGTTTTTGAATAAGTGATATGTAAAAAGGAGATTTTTATGGCTTTACCAACAAGAAACGAAGTCCCAGAAGAATTAACTTGGGATTTGAGTCGCATTTTCAAATTAGATAAAGATTGGGAAAATGCGTACCAAAACGTCAAAAACGATATCAATGATTTAGCAGATTTAAAAAATACTATTACCAACTCTGGAAAAGATTTGTATGAAGCTATCACTCAAATGCTGGCCGTAAAGCGTCGCTTTGAAAATATTTATGTTTATGCCACAATGGCAAGCGATGTTGATACTTCAAATAATCATTATTTGGGTTATGTTGCCCGAGTTCAAAGCTTAGCTAGTCAATTTGAAGCAGTGACTTCCTTCCTTAATCCTGCGATCCTTTCTATCCCAGAAGAAAAGCTCTCTGACTTTATGAAAGAGGAACCACGTTTAAAGAATTATGCTCATTTAATTGACACCATCACCAAGATGCGTCCCCATACTCTTCCAGCCCAAGAAGAAAAATTAATTGCCGACGCGAGTGATGCAATGAATACTTCAGAAAGCACCTTTAACGTTTTAACCAATTCCGATATGCAATATGGTTATGTTCAAGATGAAGACGGTCAAATGGTCCAACTTTCTGATGGGCTATATTCCAATTTAATTCAATCTCAAAACCGAGATGTGCGTAAAATGGCCTTTGATGTGATGTATGCAGCTTATGGTCAATTCGAAAACACACTAGCTTCAACTTTATCTGGCATAGTAAAAATGCATAATTATAATGCTCGGGTTCACAATTTTAAGTCTGCACGGGATGCTTCTCTTAGCGAAAATGGCGTAAATACCAATGTTTATGACACATTGTTAAAAGAAGTTAACAAGCATCTTGATCTTCTCCACCGCTACGTTAGTTTACGTAAAAAAATTCTCAAGCTTGATGATTTACAGATGTGGGATATGTATGTACCTTTGACGGGAAAGCCTGCTCTTTCATATAATTTTGAAGAAGCTAAAAAAGAAGCTAAAAAAGCTTTAGCTCCTCTTGGAGAAGATTATTTAAAGCATGTCGATTATATTTTTAACAATCGAGTAATTGACCCCGTAGAAAGCCAAAACAAGGTCACTGGCGCTTATTCTGGAGGAGCTTATGATACTGATCCATATGAACTTTTAAACTGGGAAAACAACATTGATTCTCTTTATACTTTAGTTCATGAAACTGGCCACTCAATGCATTCCTGGTACACTCGCCATAATCAACCTTATGTTTATGGTGACTACCCAATTTTTGTGGCAGAAATCGCATCAACTACTAACGAAAATATTTTGACGGAATATTTCCTAGACCATATTAAGGATCCAAAAACCCGGGCCTTCATTTTAAATTATTATCTTGATTCATTTAAAGGTACTCTTTATCGTCAAACTCAATTTGCGGAATTTGAACAATTTATTCATGAAGCCGATGCAAAAGGTGAACCTTTAACTGCCGAAGTTTTAGATAATTTTTATGGTGAGCTCAACCAACGCTACTATGGTGACAGCGTTACACCAGGTGGGGATATTGCTAAGGAATGGTCACGTATTCCTCACTTCTACTACAACTTCTATGTATATCAATATGCGACCGGCTTTGCAGCAGCGACAGCTTTAGCAAATAAAGTGGTTCATGGCGATCAAAAAGATAAAGAAGCTTATATTGATTATCTTAAGTCTGGTTCAAGCGATTATCCTGTTGAAATCATGAAACGTGCAGGTGTTGATATGACTAAACCTGATTACTTAGAAGATGCTTTCAAGACCTTTGAAAAACGACTAAATGAATTTGAAAGTTTGATTGATCAATTCTAAAAAATATAACCCAGGAAACATTAATTTCTGGGTTATTTTTTACTATTTTTCCTCAAAACATATTAATGTATAGATAGAAAGGAGATTTTTGTGATGGAGGAAAAAATTAATCGTGCTCTATTAAGAGCAGAGGCTATAATACTCATATGGAATTCAATCAAATGATCAGTGAAATTGAGCAGAATCAAAAGCAGTGGGCTGAAATTATTGAAAAACATATTGATAAACTTCTTCAATTGATCAAGGAATATCATGAAGTAGCTTTAAAGATTACCATGCAAGCAAAAACTGATGGCGTTCCAGAAGATATTATGAATTCTAATGATGAATCTTTAGAGGTAATGAATGCCTTTAATCAAGAAATTTTAGATTTCGATAACTTTCTTAATGATCTCTCTCAACGGCAACATTTAATTGACTTAATCAAAGCAGTAAACTATACAAATTACTTATTATATAAACTAAAAACGCAATAACGGAAATTTTTCACTATTTTTATAAATTTAATTTGACTACTTCTTAAACTACATATATAACTATTAAAGGAAAGTAAAATTTCTCACATCAAAAAACCGCTTCCTGCGTTGGGAGGCGGTTTTATTTTTTACTGATTAAGCTTCAGAAGCTCCTGAACTTGCATCAGCTTCATCACTCTTCATTTGATTATACTTAGTGACAGGATATGGTTTCATTCTAGTTGGATCAGTATCAGATGGTAGATTGTCAGCAGTATATCTAATATGAGCAATCTTAGCATGTTTTACATCTTCAATGGTTTTACAACCGGTTAATTCCATATCAATAAGTAATTCTTTATTATATTGATCAATTACCGACTTAACCCCTTTAGCACCACCAAGTGCTAATCCATAAAGAAATGGGCGCCCAATACCAACCATATCGGCACCAAGTGCTAAAGCCTTAAATACATGTGAACCCCGACGAACACCTGAGTCAAAAACAACAGGAACTCGATGAGCTACCGCTTTGGCAACTTCTGGCAAATCATCAATTGTAGCTGGTTCACCATCAACTTCACGACCACCGTGGTTAGTTACGTATACCCCATCTGCACCTGCACCAATTGCCTTATATGCGTCTTCAGCATTAGTTATACCCTTGATAAATACAGGCAAACCACTTTCATCTTTAATTCTTTGAACATCCTTAGGACCAATCTTTTGAGCAGAAGCAGCATACATTTGAGCTACAGTTTGGCCTTCTCCTTTCCCGCCCAAGTAACGCGTAAAGAAGTCAAGGGGAACTGGATAAGTAAAGTGAGTTCTGATATTAGCTTCACGATAACCAGATACTAGAGCATCAACTGTTAACCAAATTCCCTTATAGCCTGTCTTTTTAATAGCATCAAAGACCATTCTGTTAAATTTCCAATCTTTACTTAAATAGAGTTGGAAATATCTTGGGGCATTTGGAGCAGCCGCAGCAATATCCTCAACACCCTTATTTGCATAAGTACTTGATGAGAAAAGTGCTCCTGCAGCGGCAGCACCCTTTTGAGTACCAACTTCCGCAGTTTTATTAGCAATCCCATGACAAGCAATTGGAGCAATCATTACTGGAGTCTTAAGTTTCATCCCCATAAATTCGGTATCTAGTTGCGGATGGCTCATATTAGTTAGTGCCCGGGGAATAATTTGATAATGGTTAAAAGCAGAAGTATTAGCACGCCAAGTCCATTCATTTTCCGCACCAGATGCGACATAGTAGTAAGCTGCCTCTGGCATCACATCTTTAGCTTTTCTAGCTAGCTCTTCCACGTTCACCATATGTAATACTTCATCACGGGTACTTTGTGGAAATCCTTTGTAATAATAAGTCATTTTAATACTCCCTCTTATTATCTATGAAATCTTATATTTCACTTTCATTATAAAAGAAAATGCTTTCATGCTATAACAATATGACTTATTAGGATTTTCATGCAAAAAAATAAGGTCGTTCGACCTTATTTTCTAAATTTTATGTCTAATAAGATGGGTAAAGTAAGCTCCCAAATAAATGACTACGTCTATTAAAGAAATAAAGAAAGTTACTGGCCAATTAGTTACAAAACCTAGGTATAGACCAAGCCAGACACTAAAAAGTGCAATTCCTACTGACCACGCAATCATTCCGGGTACACTGCGAGCAATATAACGCGCCGTAGATGATGGCAAGGTCAAAAGGATAAAGACCAGCATTGATCCTACGATTTGTGAACCGATAGAAACAGCCATAGCCAAGGCAATCAAAAAAATTAAACCTACTAATCCAACTCTTACTCCATTAGCTAGCGCACCTACATGATCAAAAGAATCAAAATTCAATTGTCTTTGTACACTGAAAATCAACAATAAAACAATAATTGAGAGAATGACTAACTGAATAACCCCTTTACGGTCAACACCAATAATACTTCCAAATAAAATATTAGTTGCATAACGACTATTGGAATTAGAAATAGCTAAAAACAACACACCTAATCCAATAAACAAAGCAGAAATGGCGCTAATTGAGCTTTCTTTTTGGTCAGTGTGCATAGATAATTCACCTACACTAATTGATCCCAAAAGAGTAAACAGAAGCATCCCCCACAATGGCGCCATATTCAAATAAACTGCAAAAGCCGCACCAGCAAAGCCGATTTCCGATAATGTATGAGCTAAAAAACTAAAGTTTCTCGCCACTACATAAACTCCTGCTACACCACAAGTAATTGCAATGAACGTACTTGCAAGGAAGGCATAACGCATAAATTCAAATTGAAACATTATTCGTAATCCCCCTCAAATTCGCTCATCTTACCTTGAGTAATTGTACCGTGATTTAGGTACAAATAATTATTCATATATTTTCTAGCTAAAGGAACATCATGCGTTACAAAAAGTACAGTAATATCATGTTCTTCATTCAAATGCTTAATGAGTTGCATAAGTTCTTCTTTGGCAGAAGGATCCAGACTAGCCGTTGCCTCATCCAAAATAATCATATTGGGCTTATCCAGCAGCGCTTGCGCTAAATATGCGCGTTGTTTTTGTCCTCCAGAAGCTTCACCCATGCGAGTATTTTGAATGGAGAGCAGATGGGTTTCTTTCAACTCAGAGGTAACTCTTTCCTTAATTTTTTTAGTTTTAATTAAAGGTGTATTTAAACTGACAAAAGCTCTAATAGATAGAGGATAGTCGGCTTCAATATTTCTAAATTGTGGAACATAACCCAATTTTACACCTTTGGCAAATTCAAAAGTCCCCGAAGTTGGAATCAACAATTTCATCAAAATATTGATCAAAGTTGTTTTCCCCGTCCCATTAGGACCGAGAAGCGCAGTCATGGAACCTTTTTTTAATTCAAAATTTAAATTTTGAAAGATGACTTTTGAATCAAACTTCATTGTTAAGTCTTTAACTTTTAAAACATCAGTCAAATTTTTGCGCCACCTTTTCTTCTTAATTCAGCTTAGTTACTATTTTTTAGAAACTTGAGCTAATTTTTCGTAATTTTCATTCATCCACTTTAAATAAGTTACATGGTTAGGAATAGTTTCGCGAACATTCAAAACAGGAATACCATGGTCTTTAGCTTGTTTTACAAAACTCTTCACAGTTGAACTGCTGGATTGACTATTATTAACAAAGAATGCAATCTTACGATTTTTAATATCGTTAGTCATCTTGTTAATCATCTTTGGACTTGGGTCAGTACCATTTTCAACTGCTTCTTCAAATTCCTTATCGCCAATTCTATAACCAGCTTCTTCTAAAGCATAATCAAAGACTGGTTCACTTACAAAGACTGGCTTGCTATTCTTACCATCAATACTCTTAGCTAACTTCTTGATTTTATTAATTTTAGCTAGATACTTTTGACCATTTTCTTTAAAGTAAGCAGCGTGCTTTTTATCTAATTTAGACAAACGCTTTACCAAGTAGTTTACATATTTAGTTGGCATGTTTAAATTATACCAAATATGCGGATTGTCGCCTTTTTTAAGACCCATCAAGTCTTCTCCTACCAGAACCGGCTTTTTATCCACTGAACTAGCTAATTTTGTCATCCAACTATCATAGCCTAAACCGTTAGCCACAATGATATTGGCATTTGATAATTTCTTAGCATCTGCAGTAGTAGGCTCAAAATCATGCGGATCAGTTGTACTGTTAGTAATAATTGCATGTACATCGCCGTATTTACCCACTACATTTTTTGCGATATCTGAATAAACGTTAGTGGTAGTTACAATTTGAATCTTCTTTGAATCACTGGTGGAGTCGGTTTGTCCAGAACAAGCTGAAACAAGCACCATTAAAGCACCTAATAATCCTAAGATAGAAATGGATCTTATAATTCTAGATTTTGTATTTTTCATGTTTACCTCCAAAATACAAATAAAAAAGCATTTAAATCAAAATTCAGCAATATTTTTGATTTAAAGTTAGCATAAGCTAGTTTTTATATTCTGTCAACATCTTTGGGAAGCACAAATAACATCAAACTCTAAGAAGCTTGATGTTATCGATATTTATGCCATAAATTTTGCTGAATTATTTAAATGCTTTATCTAGAATTACATCATTATATAAACATATTTTTATATGATTGTCAAACTAAAATTCACCTTTAGCATGTTGCCTTAGAACATCAAGAATCTTAATAATATGGTTGTCAAATAGATAATAATACTTCTCTTGCTTAACTCTTTCACTTTTTACTAGCCGAGCTTCTTCTAAAATTCTCAAATGACGTGAAATCGCAGGTTGACTAACATCAAATTGCTTAACTAAATTATTCACGCTACTTTGCTTATTATCATTTAAATAATAAAGGATTTGAATTCGAATAGGGTGATTTAATGCTCTCGTAATTCGAATAATCTGATCATTCAACTTCTTTTTCCACCTGTCCTGTCAATCTTCCTTCATTATAACTTAATTTTAAAAACAAAAAAACGCCACCCTTAGGTGACGCAAAACATAACAGAGTATCTTGATTTAAGTAGAGATCATCAAGATATTTATATTATAATACGTTTTTTATAAAAATAGTAGTTATTTTACACGATAACATAGGTTATTTTTGTATTTAGCCATTATTTTGAGATTATGTTATCTTTTTGGATTAGTTTTTTCTAATATCACCTATTAAAAAATCGCTGCCTGAGTAGACAGCGATTTTTAATAATTTTATTCGTCAGGATCCTTTGAAATTGGCTTTCTCCAGAAGCTAAGAACTAATCCGGCAACAATAGAACCAATAATAGTTGCTAAGAAGTAAAGCCAGATGTGGTTAGCAAGTGGGGATACCCAAAGTCCACCATGAGGGGCTGGAACTTGAATATGCCATAAACCAACAAGGAATCCACCAACAGCAGAACCAAGTACACATGATGGAATAACGTGACCTGGGTCAGCTGCAGCAAACGGAATCGCACCTTCAGTAATGAATGAGAATCCTAAAATCCAGTTTGATACACCAGCACGACGTTCTTCTTTGTTAAACTTGTTCTTGAAGAAAGTAGTACCAATGGCAGTAGCAAATGGAGGAACCATACCACCAACCATAACGGCAGCCATCATAACAGCAGCAGTTGCTGAATGAGGGTCATTAGCAAAGGCACCAGAAGCAAATACATAAGCAGCCTTATTGAAAGGACCACCCATATCGATAGCCATCATACCAGCCAAGATAGTCGTAAGCACTACCAAGTTACCAGTACCCATACCATTTAAGAAGCCAGTGATAAAGAAGTTAACTGAACTAAAGATTGGGTTGACAATGTAGTACATAATCAAAGCAATGAACAATAGTCCTAAAATTGGGTAAAGAAGCATTGGCTTCATACCTTCAACTGACTTAGGTAATTTTGCGAAAATCTTCTTCAAAAGAATCATCAAGTAACCAGCGATGAAACCTGAAGCAATACCACCTAAGAAACCAGCTGGAGAAGTTGCATGAGCTTGAACGTTAACTTGAAGACCATTAGTACCGTTGACAATGGCAGCCATATAACCACCAACTAACCCTGGCATCAATGCAGGCAAGTCACCAATTGATTCAGCGATATAAGCTGACAAAATTGGAACCATGAAGGCAAATGCTAAGTTACCTGCTGAGTTTAAGAAGATAAATGCAGGATTCTTAGGACCACCAGCCATGTAGTTTTCAACGATGAAGGAGATAGCCATTAAGATACCACCACCGATAACGAATGGTAACATGTGGCTAACACCGCTCATTAAGTTCTTGTAGATCTTGCCCCAAACACCAACGCTTGCATCACTTGATCCTTCGTCTGACTTGTCACTTGCACTAGCATGGTAAACACTAGCCTTACCATCCATAATGTCATCGATCAATTCATTTGGCTTATTAATACCATCAACAACTGGACGAGAAACTAATTCCTTACCATCAAAACGTGGCATGTCAACTTTCTTGTCAGAGGCAATAATTACACCCTTAGCGCGCTTAATTTCTTCTGGGGTTAACTTATCCTTAACACCTTCAGAACCGTTAGTTTCGATTCTAACTTCGATACCGCGCTTTTCCCCAGCCTTAATCAAAGCTTCTTGAGCCATGTAAGTGTGAGCAATACCGTTAATACATGCAGTAACACCAACAATTAAAGGCTTTTCATCTTCTTTAGAAGTACCTGCAGCCTTTGCGGCTTCTTGCTTTTTCTTCTTTTCAGCAGCAGCTTTATCTTCAGCATCTTTCTTAGCTTCAGCGTTTTCAAACAAATCAATTACTTCTTGAGGAGTTTGAGCTTTCTTTAATTCTTCAACTAAATCAGGATTTACCAAAAGTCCTGAAAGTTTTGCTAAAGCTTGAAGGTGAGTATTATCAGCACCATCTGGTGCAGTAATCATGAAGAATAAGTGAACTGGTTGACCATCCAAAGAATTGTAGTCAATACCATTCTTACTCTTGGCAAACAATACTCGTGCCTTATTAATGTACTTATTACGTGCGTGAGGCATTGCGATTCCGCCACCGATACCAGTGGTTGATTCATCTTCACGAGCCCAAATTGATTTAATGAATTCATCTTCATTATTTACAATGCCAGTCTTGACTTCAAGGTCAGCCATTTCTTTAATGGCGTCTTCTTTATTAGTAGCCTTGAGGTCCATAATCATGGACTCAGTACTTAATATGTCCTTGATTCTCATCGAACCATGTCCTCCTATTTTTATTTATTAATTAAGAAATTTGTTCTACTTTAATTTGTGGGAGTACAGCATCAATTTGACTCTTAACAGCAATATCTTTAGTAAAGGCAGTTGCAGCACCACAAGCCATCCCCATTCTAAAGCTTTCTTCTGCATTATGAGTCTTGAAGTAAGTACCAACAAATCCAGCGATCATTGAGTCACCAGCACCTACGGAGTTAACAGCAGTACCAACAGCACCCTTTGCGTGGTAAACATGATTCTTAGTCAAAAGGTAACCACCATCGCCAGCCATTGAAACCATTACATTTTGTGCACCCATGTTCAGAAGCTTTTCTGCGTATTCAAGCATGACATCGCTAGAATCAAAGCTAGTATCAAACAAATCTGCTAATTCATGATGATTTGGCTTAATTACTAATGGGCCATATTCAAGAGTATCAAGAAGTGCTTGTCCAGTAGTATCTACAACAAATTCAGCACCTGCATCCTTGATTGTAGGTAATAATTGTTGATAAAAATCAGTTGGTAAACTTGGAGTAAGGGAACCACTCATTACCACAATGTCACCTTTCTTAAGATCATCTAAACGTGACTTAAAAGCAGTGATTTCTTGGCTAGTAATTTGTGGACCAGCAGCGTTAATTTCAGTTTCCTTTTCAGCATGAATCTTAACGTTCACACGAGTTACATCTGAAATAGTAACGAAGTCGCTGGTAATTCTCTTTTGATTCAATTGACGAATCAATTCCTTACCAGTAAAACCACCAACAAAGCCCCAAGCTGTGTTTTCTACGTTCAATTGGTTAAGAATTTGAGAAACGTTAATTCCCTTTCCTCCTGCTAAAAATGAGTAATTATTAGTTCTATTAACTTCACCAGCATTAACTTTTTCAAGTTGCATTACATAGTCAAGTGCTGGATTAACAGTAACTGTATAAATCATTTTTGTACCTCCTCTATTTTTATCCCGGCAGGTAGTGCCTTTTTTTGACTTTGATTAAGTTTATTGATAATCACACAAACATCCTCTGCATTTGCAAAAACTGCAAAATTGCGTTCCCCAATCTTAGAGGAATCTGTTAAAACATATGCCTTATGCGCTTGAACAATTTCGGCTGCTTTAATGGCAGATTCCTCTGGATCGGGAGTAGTGATATTGCCATTTTTTTCAATGCCATTTGCCCCAATAAAACTCGCAGAAAAGTTCATCCCTTTAATTTGTTTTAATGCAGTTTGACCGATGACTGCATGAGTATCATCTTTAACCTTTCCACCAATTAAGATGGTTTCAATGCCGTGATTCAAACTACATAACGCAGTCTCTACTCCATTAGTAATTATCTTTACATCAGGAATTTCTGCTAAAAACGGCACCATCTCATAAGTGGTAGTTCCCGCATCAATAAAAATATTATCTCCAGAATGAACGAAATGTTCTGCCGCATATTTGGCAATTTCTATCTTAGTATCGTGATTAAGATTAAAACGAACATTTTGTGAAACATCACGAGAGAAATTCTTTACTGATTGAGCGCCACCATGAACCCTCTTGAGAATTCCTGATTTCTCCATTTGGATTAAATCTCGTCTAATCGTTGATTCAGAAGTATCAGTCAATTTACATAGCTCTGCCACCCGACATAATTCATGCTCGTTGACATAGTTTTCAATTAAACTTCGGCGTTCCTCAGTCAGCATAATTTTCACCTCAAAAAATATTGTATTCGCTTTCGGCTTCAAAATCAATCATTTTTGTTCAAAATAATTCAAATAAATTCAATTTTCTCCAAAATTAAGCAATTAAATGCAAAAAAAGAGGCAATCATTTAGATTGCTTCTTTATTACGGGATTATTCTTTTCTCAGTTCAGTGAAAGCAATTACACCAATCACTGCTGCATATAAGAAATAGTAAATAAGTAATGCAAATTCAACACTACTAATTAATAAATATAAAATCGAAAAGATAAATATTGCGATCGCTGCCACGCAAGCTCCTAAATATAGGGATTTAGTTAATAAGTAGCTGCTAGCAACAATTAATAAGACATACACTATCATTGAAATGAATTGCACGGTTTTAGCTAAATTAGGCGAAACGATGATTACTTGAAATCTTCCCGCTAATTTTGCAATTACAACTAATGATAAAACCAATGAGAAAAAGCAAATTATTGGATAGACAATATTCTTCCAGTAGTTTTTCATCATATCACCGGCTTAATTAAATAAATCAGACATACTAGTTGGGATATTATTGTTCTTTGCGAAGTATTTCTTAAATGCTTGGATAAAAGTCAAATGATCTCTATCTTGATATTTCAATGTATCCATTACTGCCCAATATGCAGTAATTAAACAGTTAACCCCTAATACGATGATAATGCCAATTAAAATGTATAACAAATATAACATCTTGAATCCCCCACTTGTTTCGATCTGCTGTATTATTTACTTAATACAGTAATATAGATTGCAAACTCTGTCAATACTTTCTAGCTAAAAGTAGAAAATCGCATCTATAAGCCACCATTTCCACCAATGCTTCAAATAATACTTTGCATATTTACGAAAAGCTTCGCCATAACTTTTACACCTTTCGTGAATATAGACCTTCTCTTTTTCACCCCTTACGAACTGGTCAATTCGTCGACTTTTCAAAGTGAAATAGTAATTTCTATTTTCTTTTCGAGTGAAGGCATGCCAGCTTGCAAATACTAAAATAAAGATCAAATCTATAATGGCAATCAGCACTAATAAAATTAGTACCAAAATCAGCCATTCTTTAAATCCTCCCACTACTCTTCTTCCTCTTTCTTGTACTTAAGCAAGTCACCTGGTTGACAATCCAGCACCTCACAGATTTTATTCAATGTATCAAACCTTACTCCATGAGCTTTCCCGGTTTTCAAAATCGATAGATTCGCTGGGGTAATTCCCACTTTTTGTGCTAATTCCTTTGAAGACATTTTTCGCTTTAACAACATAAAATCTAGTGTCACTTCTATCAAACTACTCGCCTCCTAGATAATTGCGTCTGAATCTTCTTGAAGTTGCATCCCGTATTTGAACACGATGTAAATTACATATATTACGGCAAGAAACAGCAGTCCTCCTTGAGCTCCTGTAGGGTAAGCAAGGTGTTGTATGTCGTCTTTCCCTGGTTGTAAATTAAGACTCATCATGAACAAAACAATCGTCATCACTGTATAAGTTGCAACCCACACCAACAATTTACGAATCAATTCTAAATTTTGATTAGCAAAAAAGATCTCATTTTTGATATTTCTTACTAATCCTCGCGCGAATCTACAGATAAAGAATTCAGCCAAAGCTTCAAGAAACAATACAACAAAGAACGCAATTGCTAGCCAAAGCGTGTTTCCTTTGCCCCAACTTCCAAAACCTGCTCTAAATCCTTGAGCAAAATCCGAATTATTGTTAAAACTAAAGGCAACTATCCCTAGCACAAATACACTAAAGACCATTCCTAAAACACAGAAAATTTGATAAATAAAGGCTACAACTTCAATCAAATTCAACCAAAACTTTTTCATTTCAAGCTCCTCCCTTAATTCATTAATTATTGTATTACGATAATTAATACTTGTAAATCAATATTTTATTATTGATAAATAAAATTATTTAGGCAAAAAGATCCCAAGTTAGCACTTAACTAACTTGGGATCTTTTTTAAAATTCAACTGTATATTTTTTGAGTTCTTCTTGAAGCTTGCGCACACCATTTGGCACCTTGAATTTATTCTTAGCTAAATAAACTGAGAGCTCGTCATCAAGTTCCTTAGCAACTTCAGCACGTGGTTCATCTTTGCTTGCTTTATACAAAGCTAACTTCACGATCTTCATAATATCTTCGTTCCCAATCAAATCAGGATCGCTATTAACCAAGCTTCTTACTTTAATAATAAATTCGTTGTTGGCGGCATAAGTGTTATTGTGCATCCCAACGCCCATTTCCGTTTCTTTCATGATAAACGCCCCTTTCATATCTTTTAATTAAATTTTAGCACAAGAAAAAGCCATGGACTTTTTCCATGACTTTTATTTAATATTAGTTTTTCTTTTTACGCTTTTTGCGATCGGCTAATCCAAAGATTCCCAATCCAGCTAAAAGTGCACCAATCCAACTAATATTTTCACTATCCTTTTGACCAGTTTGTGGCAAAACCTTTTCATGACCTTTCTTAAGCATCGCTCTACCTAAACGAGTCAATTTGCCATTTTTATAAAGTACTCTGCCGTGTGAATCAACAATTGTACCATTATCAAGCTTATGACTTCCTCTTGGGAAATCTTTTTCTTCATAAAGAGGCTTATTATCACTCCTCTTGGTTGAAGGCTTGTGAATTGTTGGAGTTACAGGTTTTGTAGGCACCTTATTAGCAGGCTTCTTGTTTGGTTGAACCGGCTTAGCTGGTTTCTTATTGGGCTTATTTGGTTCAATTGGCTTATTATGATCAGGTTTATTTGGCTTGTTATTATCTGGCTTAGATGGATTTACTGGATTATCGGGATTTGGAGTTGGTTTATTGTTGTCATCATTTGGCTTATTAATCGGACTGTAAGTAACTGTAAATTCAAGATTTTGTGAATTTGGACCTACAGTTTGAGCATTAATAGTCATTGGATTTGGACTGTAGCCTGAAATATTAGGAGCAACAATTTCTGGGAAAGTGGAGCTTTCCTTGTCCCATTTACCCCAAATCGTTTCACCAGTTACTAAGTCTTTAACACCATTGCGTATAAAGGTGATAGTTTGAATGGTGTCTGGTAAAGCTTGACTTTGATCAGCATACTTGAAGTGGATTGTTTCTGTTACAGTGTGAGTATCAGTAACTTCCTCTGTCTTATGTTGAATTGCAATCTTAGTTATACCATTTTCAACCTTAACTTGATCAGCTGGCTTACCATTTGTATATTCCCAATTAGTTGGAAGTGGCAAATTGTAAGTTACTTCTTGACCAAGTTTTCCAACCACAGTAGTCGAAGCAATTACCTGGCCTTTTGAATCAACAAGTTGAACTACTTGGCTTGCTTGAACTTTATCCTTAACATAAGTAATTTCAATGGTTGAATTTTCAGTAGTTGCATTAACCACTTCTTCTCCTACCATGTTTGGACTAGCAGCGTAGCCAGCAACCTTTTCTGGAGTATAAGCATCAAATTTACCAGAATTCCATTGCGTTTGAACTTCACCAGTTACCAAATTCTTACTTTGAGTGCCAGTTAAAGTTACCTTTTGAACAACTTTCTTATCGCCATTTGGTAAATATTCAATGATTGTTCGAGTAACTGTCTTAGTAAGTTCCGTAGTTTCAATCTTAGGCTCAATTCTAATAATGGTCTTATTACTATTTTCACCAATTGTGATTGTCTTTGGAACTTCTCCACTTGCTTGCCAGTTTTCTGGGATATGTGGAGTAAATGGCATTTCTCGGCCTTTTTCACCAGTAATTGCTTCCCTAGCAATAATCTTGCCATCTTTATCTTGATACTCAATAGTCTGAGTTTCTTCAACAGGTGGAACAATATTCTTCGTGTAAGAAATATTAACAGTTACATTTGCGGTATCTGCACCAACTGCTTCTTGAGCAACTTGAGCTATGTTTGGAGTATATCCATCAATTGTTGCAGGGGTATAAGCTTCCCAAACAGCAGAATCAGTACTCTTCCAATCACTGTAAGTTACTTCGCCAGTTACTTCATCAAATGTAGCAACTCTAGTAAACTTAACTTTTTGAGTAACAGTTTCTTTAGTTCCGTCTGGCTTAGTTACCACGATAATTCTCGTTGGTTCAGAAACTAATTTTTCCATTTTTGGATAAGTTTTATCTGGATCACCTGGAACCTTACCATTTGGAATCTGATCTTCAGGAGTATCTGGAGTAATCGTAATTGTTGCATGTTCAACTTGAACAACTATATCCTTGTGGCCATCTGGGCCAAAAGTAATAGTTGATGGAATGGTGTAGCCATTAACTAGCTTCCAGCCTGCAGGAACCGTTGAATGAACATCAACTGTCTGATCAGTTTCCCCATTTACCTTATCTGTCTTAATAACCTGACCAGTATTATCTTGGTAAATAATGTTAGTCGATTGTTTATTTGCAGTGTAGGTAATATCAACTGTGACATTCTTTTGACCGTCTTTAACTTCAACTGCAGGAACAACGGCTTCACTTGGAGTGTATCCATCAATCTTCTCTGGGGTAAATTCACTCCAATTTGCAGTTGACCATTCTCCATAAGTTACTTCACCTGTCACATTATCGTAACTTGCATCACGGTAAATCTTTGCGGTTTGAACTTCTGTACTCTTAATTCCATCTGGGTTAGTTACATTAATTGTTCTTGTAATTGTTTGGTTCAAGTCATTTGCGTGAGCACCATTAATTACTTTTCCTGTTACAGTCTTTTCACCGTCAAGAACTGGATTATTATGATCAACCTTAGTTATTCCATGTTCAATCTTAATTACTACAGTTGGAATTCCTTCTGCTGTCGCAGTGACAGTCTTTGGAATATCTTGGCCTGGAACTAATTCCCAGCCTGCTGGTACTTCTGGAGTAACTGTTACTGTTTCACCAGTCTTGCCGCTAAGTGAAGTAGTGCTAATTTCGTTACCAGCTTCGTCTTGGTAAGAAATAATACCACTTTGTTCATTAGCTGCGTAAGTAATATCTATAGTCTCATCTTGTTGACCATTCTTAACTTCAACTGCTGGAACTACTTTCTCACTGGCAGTGTAGCCTTTGATCTCAGCTGGACTAAATTCTTTCCAACTTCCAGTTGACCATTCTCCATAAGTTACCTCACCAGTCACATTATCGTAACTTGCATTACGGTAAATCTTAGCGGTTTGAACTTCTGTACTCTTAGTTCCATCTGGATTAGTTACATTAATAGTTCTTGTAATCGTTTGATTCAAATCTGTTTCGTGTGCACCATCAATTACTTCACCGGTTACAGTCTTTGCATCATCCGGAACTGGATTATTATGATCAACATTGGTTACTCCATGCTTAATCTTAATTATAGTAGTTCCATTATTAATGGTAATTTCAGTTGGTACATCGCTTGGATCACTTGCTACCCAACCTACTGGAATTTCAGGAGTAAATGAAAGTTTAGTTCCTTTAAGGTGCCCCTTAATATCAGTTGAACTAATTACCTTATTATCAGCATCCACATAGTTAATAGTTTGGCTACTATTTTCCAAAGTAAATGTCGCTGTTGAACTGAAGTCAATATTGTAATTTGGATTTTCTTGACGAATCTTATTGATTGCATCCCCACTAAGCTCAACGTCATAAGTTCCAGCTTCAGTTAATTGAGCCGGATGACCATCTTTACTGAAGACAAAATCACTTGCTGTTAACCCAGTAATAGTTTGTTGCTGTCCGTTTAACGTTAAAACAACTGAGTAGTTATGAGGATCAAGTTCTAAGTCTTGAGTAGTTTGAGAACCACTTATAGTTGCACTAGCCTTAGCTGGAACAATTACTAGCACTCCCTGACTGCCATCATAACTGTAGTTGTAATTACTATCAGCTGCCTTGATTGCATCGATTCCAGCTTGGCTTAACTCAACTTTGTAAGTACCTACATTTATTGGATTACCGATAACTTGAATATCTTTGTCAGTCAATTGGTAAGTTTGACCGTTAGAAAGTTTAACTTCAAATTTATCAGGATCTACTGTTATGACACTTCCTGTATAAGAAGTTTCTTGATTACCATTAAAACCAATAGTTGCATTCGCCTTACTAATTGTGACACTAGCTAAACCCTTGAAGTTCCAAATGTAATTACTATTATTAGCAATCTTACTTTGACTAGAATCTTTGAGTTTCAAGTAGTAAGTACCTACATTTACAGGATCAGTAATTACCTTACCAGTTTCATCAACCCATTCATAGTCGTCAGCAGTTAAAGTTGGTGAAGTAAGCTTTACACCATTGTTAGTAGCAATAGCGTTAGTAATCTTATCAACATTAATCTCCGGAGTTTGGCCGTTGTAAACTACATCGTATGAACCTGAAGTTGTTACATCAGCGTTAGCTTTTTCAATTGTAAAGTCTACTACATCATTATTGTAGGTATAGTTATAATGATTGCTTTCAAGATTCCGAATTTGATCTAAGGCTGCCTTGGTTAATCTTACTTTGTAAGTACCTGCATCAGTTGGTGCAGGAATTTGATTGCCTTGATCATTCACGAATTCAAGATCTTCAGGTTTTAAGACATAAGTTTGGCCATTTGATAACTTCACATTAATGCCGTTAACAACTCCAGCAGTAGCTGGAATTACTACTGAATTTCCTGTGTAAATTGTTGAAGCTGAACCATCAAGAGTAACGTTTGCAGTAGCCTTTTCAATATGATAATTACCTTCACCTTGATAATTCCAAGTATAGTTGGTATTTCCAGCAATCGCTTTTTGAACTTTTTGCCAGCCAGCTTCGGTTAAACGGACTTGATAAGTTCCAACTTCGCTTGGCGCAGAAATCACTTTTCCATTTTGTAAGAATTCGTAATCACTTGCAGTCAATTGCAAAGTACTTGGCAAAGCGATGGTCTTTTCATTTGGATTATCAGTAGTGATTTCTGGAATAAAGTTAGCTGGATCGATTGTTGCCGGATTACCAGTCCAAGTAACAGTTTGATCACTAGTATTTGACAAAGTAATCACAGCATTAGCTTGGCTAATGTCATAAGTATACTCACCCCCAATTGCACCAGTGGCAAAACTGTAGTTAGGGTTAGCTGCCTGAATTTTAGCAATTGAACTATCCTTAAGCTTCAAGTAGTAAGGACCAGCATTAGTTGGTAACCCGGCCATTTCAGTGTATGTACCGTCTGCATTCTTGGTATACCAAGCATAATCATCCGCGCTTAGCTTAGAAAGATCTAAGCCTTGGCCATCAACTAACCCACTTGGCGTCCAAGTAATTGAATTAAGAACATCACTAACCGTAGTTTCTTGACCATTGTAAACCTTATTACCATTTCCGCCTAAAGTATCAGTAGCTGCTTTTTGATTAATTGTGTACTTAATCATGCCACTTGCGGTATTAAAGCTGTAGTTAGGATTATCCTTTTGTAATGCTTGCAAAGCAGAAGGTTTCAAACGAGCTTCATAAGTGCCAGCATCAGTTGGAATCGCATCTAGCTTCTTACCTTGGGCATCATACCAATCAAAATCACTGGCAGTAATGTCTTTCATTGATAATGGACTATCAGTAACAAGATTAGTAGCGCTAATCGTTAAGTCATTTACATCTAAACTAGCAGCCTGACCATCGTAAGTCTTTTCTTGATCCTTGCCCGAGATGGTGACATCAGTAATTGACTTAGGAACGATTTCAAAAGTAGCTGAACCAGTTAAGCTATCTGCACTAATTTTTGCATTTCCTGAACCAGCATATTGGTCAATTGCAGCTTGCAAATGAGCCAAACCAGCTTGGGTCAACTTAATAGTGTAAGTACCTACATTAGTTGGAGCAGCTCCATCATTCCAAATATAATCACCATCTTGCAAGTGGTAAATGCTATTTTCAGTGCTACCAGGGAAAGTCAAGTTAACAACGATGTTACCACCATTGTTAATTTCAGCGGTAGTTACTGGCGAGCCATTAAATATCATTTGGTTAGAACCTGACAAGCTTGCACTGGCATCAGTAGCTGAATTAATCGTGTAAGTTGCCTGGGTGTTAAATGTCCACTTGTAGTTATCACCATTGTTACCAGTTAAATTCTTCAACTTAGCTTGGCCGGCTGGTGATAATTCAACTGTATAAGTTCCAGCATTAATAGGATCACCATTAGCAAACTGCAAATCACCACTAGTTAACTTAATTGTTTGTGAGCTACCGTCTTGAGCATAAACAGTTGCTGAATAAGTTAACTTATACTTATCAAGGTTCAAATCAGCTGGTAAAGTAGTTTTTCCATCATAGGTCTTACTATCGCTACCATCTAAGCTAATCGTGACTTCGCCTTGGTTCACATTAAAGGTGCCATAAGTAGTTACATCGCTTGCGGCCTGTGGATAAGCATAGTTAGTACCCAGTGCCTGCTTGATATTATCCAGACCTTGAGCTGATAGAACAACTTGGTAACTACCAACATCTCCTGGTGTTTGACTAAAAATCAAATCTCCATCTTTAGCTTGGTAGTTTAAAGTAGTACCATTTTCGGTCATCACAGTTAAGGTATAACCTTGCGGATTCTCCTTAATAGCCTTTAACCAATCATTGGAACCATAAGTTACGTTTTGCTCATTACCACCAACGGTAATTGTCACTGGCATCTGGTCAACAAAGAAGTTTGCTCGTGCTGCAGAAGCTTGAGTCCAATTATAATTAGTTGAACCAGTTAAAGCTTGGAGCTTCTTCAATCCTTGAGCAGATAATTTCACTTCATAAGTGCCAACATTACCTGGAGTAGTTACAAACTCTAAATCGCCTGTTTCAAGCTTCAAATCTGTATAAATTGGCTCATGTTCATTGTCAGTTGTTGCATTCTTGACAGGTGCAGTAATAGTTATACTGTAACCATTATCGCCACCATATTGAATCGTCGAATTTTCACCATATTTAATGTGCTCTGCGCCATTAATCGTAACGGTAGTATCAGCCGGTGTAATTACATATGTAGCTGGTTCATGTCTAGCATCAATAGGATCTGAATTAGATGAACCAGTTCTAGCAGTGCCATTATTTCCGCTAGCAGCATCCCAATCATAATCTGGAAAAGCTGTTTGGAGTTTTTGCAATAGTTGATCAGTAATCTTAACTTGGTAAGAGCCGACATTAACTGGCATTTGCCCGTTAGTAAAGCCATTAATATAGACATCGCCAGTTTTCAAACCACCAATTTTTTGAATAATTTCAGCCTCGGTTGCCCCAGGAACACTGCTATTCCAATTAATTAGTTCAATATGATATGCACTTGGATCGAGTGGTAAATCAGTCCCGTAAGTGGTCGTTTGATTACCATTTAAGGTAACCTGAGCCTTGCGGGCATAAATCAAGAAATCACCAGTTGCCTTACCTAAACTAATGTCATAATTACTTGCACCTGTGAGATTCTTAATCTTATTAAGGGCAGCACTAGTTAAACGAACATAATAAGCTGGATTGCCTGTTTTATCGTTTTCTTGGGCGTTAGCATGGCTGACTGGATTACCAGCACTATCAACCACTTCTAAATCTTCTGGGGTTAAAGTGAAGCTTCCCAATCCAATTGGCTCATCATTTGAGTTACCCCACATTAATTTAATATCACCATTATCAAGCTGTGTCTGGGTAATGGCTGCATTTTGACCATTATAAACTTGTGATGCAGTTCCACTTACGCCGATAATCAAACTTGCTGGATAAATGTGGTAAGTAATGCGGCCTGAAATCGTACTATTTCCATCCTTAACAAATGTGTAGTTAGGGTTAGCATTCGCAAAAGCGGACTTACCTTTTTCATTCAATTGGAGGTAGTAGTAACCTGCATCAGTTGGAGCAGCAATCGGTTTGCCATCTTGATCGACCCATTCAAAGTCATCAGCAGTTAAATCTGGAATAGTCAAGCCTTGAACATTATTGAAGCCAAAGTTCTTCTTGGTTTCTTCATTATTTGGATCAAAGCTGACCGCTTGACCATTGTATTCACTCTTTTCACTACCATCTAACTGAACGTTTGGTGAAACAGCTTGTTCAATTTGGAAAGTGGCACTCCCTGTATTGTCCTTAGATAAGATTACATTACCTTTACCAACCGCTTCATCAATTGCAGCTTGAATTTTATCAAGACCTGCACTAGAAAGAGTCAGAGTATAGGGACCAGCATTAACAGGTGCTTTACCATCTGGAGTATTCCACGTATAGTCTCCATCTGCAAGAGTAAAACTAGTTGGTAAGTTAACAATATTATTACCACTAATAGCTACCTTGATGGTTGAACCGTCAGTATACAAATCAGCTGTCGTTACTGAGTTGCCATTATAAACCATCAAATTGTGACCGCTAAGTTCAGTATTAGCGCTAGCAGGAGTAATGGTGTAAGTGCCAGTTCCACTAGATGCGGTGGCAGACCAAGTTACATTATCACTATTAATCTCTTTGATATGATCCCAACCAGTTTGGGATAAACGAACTTCATATTTTCCAACATTAATTGGAACAGCAGTAGTCCAAGTCCCATCAACATTAAATTCAATATCACCAGCAACTAAGTTATAAGTTGGATTATTTGGTTCATTCAGCTTAATTGAGAAGCCGTTTAAGTAATCACTATTAGGACTACCAGTGTAAGTGTATGAAGGATTTCCACTAAATTCTACAGATGCTTGGGCCTTGTTAATAACTAAAGTACCGAAACTTGGACCTTGGCTAATCTTGTAATTATCACCAACGGCTTGTTGAATCTTATTGGCACCGGCATCAGTTAAGACAATATGGTAAACGCCACCAGCATTCGTTGCAGTGATAGGCTTACCGCTGACATCAACAATTTGGAAATCGCCAGAATCTAACTGTACATTGCTTAAGCTAGCTGTTGCTCCATCTTTAGAGCTAATACTTACTTGAATGCTGTTATTCCCATTAGCATTGTATTTAACGCTAATTGGTTGGCCCGTGTAGGTTTCGGTTTGGGTTCCATCGACACTTACAGTATTTTCAGCAACATTAATTGTATAACTTGCACTTCCAGTAAAGGCATTATCAGAAAATACTACATTCGGTGTGTTATTTTGACCAGAACCTGCTAAACCAAGAATATATTTTTCAAGGTTGGAAATACCATCAGGTGTCAAAGTAATCGTGTATGACCCAGCATTAGTTGGTGCAGAGCCACTACTCCACTTGTAGTCACCATCTTTAAGAATATAGGTCTTGTTAGCATCAGTAACACCTGGGAAGGTTACCGTTACACCAATTTGACCATTGCTATTTACTTCAGCAGTTGTAGTAGCTTGACCATCGTATGTGCGTGAGTTAGAGCCACTTAATACACCACTTGCTTGAGCTTGCGTAATAGTGTAAGTAGCTAAACCACCACCATTGGTCAAAGTAAAGTTAGGATTATCCTTTTCTAGAGTAGAGAGTGCAGCGTCCTTAAGTTTTATGTAGTAAGTTCCAACATTTTCAGGATTACTGATCGGATTACCCTGAACATCTACCCACTCATAACTATCACTAGTAAGGCCAGTCGTATCTAAAACTACTTTGGCATTGTTAAAGTTAGCAGTAATTGTTAATTTTGAAGGATCGATACTAGTCGCAGGTTGGGCATCATAGATCTTACTATAATTTCCAGATGTCTGGTTGCTTAAAGTGAAAGTAGCTGGGGCCGGATTAATAATATAGGTTGCAGTACTGGTAAAGGTTGAATTACCCTGGGCATCTACCCATTTAATACTGTTATTACCAAATTCTTTTATAATATTTTGCTTACCTTGTTCTGACCAACGTAACTCATAAGTGCCTGCATTAGTTGGCATTTCAGTCGTCCAAGTTTGACCATTATCAGATGAAAATTCAACATCTCCGGCCTGTAAAGTATAGTAGAGGCCTCCCGTTGGCCCTGTCACTCCAACATAGATTGGATTATCACCGTTCCCATCATTAAGGTCATCAAGAGTGATTGGACTGCCAGTATAAGTTGACTCATTAGTACCTGCCAAAAATGCTGTTGCAGTTGCCGTATAGGTTATATTAATTACAGTCGGAAGTGTATCGATAGTAACAGTTTGAGCTGGAATAGGTCTCCAGTTTGGAATATTTAATGTTGTTTCAGTAGTTGTCCCATCAGGATGCGTAACAATTTGTTTAATGACTTTCGTATAATTATCAGGAACCGGCATATTCTTGTAGCGGTCCCATTCACCTGTAGTCCAGCCACTACCATCAAAGCCATCAAATACTACTCCGCTATCATCAGTATTTACTCTAACAGGTCTAGTAATCGTAGCTGATTGTGTCGTAGTTTGGGTAACTGAAGGAGTTCCTGGTTGGTTAACTGGCGTGAAGTTAATTACACGGTTAATAGTTTTTTGCGTCAATGATTTAGGTACATAGTAAGTTGTCAATTCATTACGAACATACCATTGAGAAGCATTATTAGTAGTAAATACTGTATTGGAATTATAATTTGGATTAGCAAAATTTACAGTAGTATATGTGCCTGTAGAATTGAGGTTTGCTACTACATAGTCATTGCCAGCATCAGGAGGAGTAACAGTAAATTGTCCATCTTGTGCTATATTCCAGTTTCCAGAAATCACACGGAAACCTAAGTTGTCCTCATCACCAACCGTCTTATCCCAAGTCCAATCTCCATAAACCACTTTATTGGTTGAAGCATTAATGGTCCCAGCTTGTTTGAAGAAAACTTGAATCTGTGCATCGGGTGCAACTGATTGGCCATTCTTATCACCACCTGCATACACAAATTTAGCGGTTATTGTTCTAGCCTCAGTTTTATTTGGAACATAGAAAATAGTATGAACAGGTTGAGCTTCATAAAGAGATGCAGCCGTAGTATATGCAGTTGAGCCTTTAGAAATATCGCTGGTATCGCCATCACTACCATTCCAAGTAGGGAAAACAAATTGATTAGCAGGAACTTTACTAGTATTTGTAGCAGGACCACCAGTGTAAGCTGTATATCCATCTAAGGTTGGTACATCGGCAGTTACTGTAGCCCACTTTTGCGGTAAATTAGTCCAAGTCCCGGATACTACATGGTAACCAGGTGTATTACTATCACCTTTTTTAGTATTCCATTGCCATGGACCATACGTAACAGTTCCAGTTACCAAATCTTTTGTAGCTTGCCGAATATAGTAAACATCTAAAACTGCAGAAGTAAAGGCATTACCATCCTCGGTGTAAGTACCGTCTTCATTAACCTTTGTCTTAACGTAATTTACGGTAACAGTGCGTGTTTCTTGTGCAGCTGGATCAGTATTAGTTACGTCTTGAGTTTTATGAACTAAGTGAACAACAACATTTGCACCATAGAATGAAGGAGCAGCCTCAGTCGTCCATTTATAATTTGGTATTGTCCAATTACAACTTGGATCTGTAAATGATCTCCACTGATCTCCAGCAACTGTTGCTCCTGCAGGTACTCCAGAGACACTAACAGATTGATACTTAGCTGGATTTACGCCATCTGGAAACTTAAGATCATTACTATAGCCACCATTACCAGCATTTTTTATATCAAATTGAATAATTTCCTTATTTTCCGTATCATCCCAGTAAGTGATTGTAAACTGCATTTGTTGAGTAACAGTAACCTTAGCAGTAGCTGGAGCAGTTACGGCAGTGTATTGCTGGCCATTCACAGAAACCGGATAAGTTGCAATAACTTTAACATTATATGTTCCTACTTGATCCCAATTTGGTTCACTATTATCAACAAATTCAAATGTAGTACCTGATGGAAAATCAGCAACATTAGTGACTAAATCTTTAGCTGTTAAAGTCTTCCCCTTATAGGTAGTCTTATCTTGAATCTGAAGGTTTTTCTTTTGATCTGCAGGGATAGTAACAACTTGGTATGTAGCATTCGCATAGTTAACTAGATGATTATTGTGACCCGTTACATCATCAACAGGGGCAGTTGAAACTCTCTTTAGTACATAGTTATGCTCAGTAACATAATCCTCAAGCTTTTGATCAACCATGTCTTTGTAACTATTAATGGCATCCGTCATGTTACTTGCACCAGCTGCATCATAAACAACAGGTACAGAAATAGTAGTAAGGTGGCTACCACTGGCATTATTAATAGTAATATTATGTGTATTATTGTTTTTATTGGATAAAAGAGTGTAGAGACTACCACTAGCTAAAATGATTGGTTGAGTAAAGCCACCATTGGCAATACCCAAAGTGTTTAACTTATCAGCAGTAAGTGTGGAGTTATTACCGAGATAAACGACTGACTGAGTATTATTTATGACATTAGATGCACTGGTTACCTTACTAAAGTCCCAGTTAGAAAGATCAACATATTGAGCATTTGACCCAGCAAACAAAACTGACATATTGGTAACATTGCTCGTGTTCCAGTTAGCAATCGCACTTGCATCAACCAATGATCCTTCATTGGCAAAAGTTGCTTCAAGATTAGTTACCTTACTGGTATTCCAGTTTTCCAAACCATGCAGGCTCGTTAGAGCCTGGTTAACATTAAATGCCCGATTCAGATCAGTCACATTGCTAGTATCCCACTTAGCTAAGGCACTAATGTCAGTCAAATTAGCATCACTCATAAAAATGACGCCCAGATCAGTTACATGACTTACATTCCAATTTTCTAGACCTTGTAAGTTCGTAAAACTATTATTAGCAAATGCAGTGTTAAGTTTTTGTAAACTGTCAGTCTTCCAATTGCTCAAAGGAGAAAGTTTTGTAACTTTGTTAACATTGTTAAAAATCCGGGTCATATTCGTAACTTTTTGAACATCCCAGTTTTCCAAACCAGTTAAGCTAGTCAAGCCCGTCGCATTTTGGAATAAAAGGGACATATTAGTTACATTAGAAACATCCCAATCACTAATTCCATTCAAAGAGGAAAGCTTAGTAGTACCTTCAAAAGTACTTTGCATTGAAGTAGCACTACTAGTATCTAAACTGTTGGCATCTAAACTAGTCAAATTCGTATCATTTTGGAATGTATTATTTAAGTTATTACTTGCAAGCTTAACTTTCTTATCTTCTGTCTTACTAAAAGCAATAGTAGCGGCCTTTTGCCACCTTTTAATTAAATCATTAGAGATCGATACTTGAAGATTATTAGTTGATTTTCCAGCTTGCTCAAAGTCAGCTTGATTTGGCACAATAATGTGAGTTTGATCACCCGTGTAGCCAGTTAATTGGTAATAATTGTTTCCATCAAAGCCTGCACTCTGACCTGTCCACTTAGAAGTATCTAATGTTCCCCACGTAGCAGAATCATATCCGCCATTAGTAGTAGGTGTGGTGGCAGTTGCTGCAGTCTTAATTTCTTGAAGAGCATTAATATTAGCCTTATCAGCAGAAAAGTTACTTACATTAAATGTATTTGTCTTTTGAGTTGTATTCTCAACAGGAGTTGTTTGAGTTAAAGAATTTGTTTCATTTTTAGTTTGAGTTGTAGAAGAATCAGGCTTTGAAGTTTCAGAATTTTGAACAGTAGAAGAAGTTTCTACAGGCTTAGCAGTTGTACTCTGTTGATTATTATCTTGAGTAGTAGCTGGCGTATTCTCTACATTATCCTCCTTACCTTCATCAGACTTTTGGGCAGTTTCTGTACCTGAAGTTTTCGTTTGAGGAGTTTCCTTCCTAGAAGTCTCTGGATGGGTAGTTTCTGTAGTAGAATCTTCTGATTGAGTAGATTTAGATGGCATTTCTGTGGTAGTAGCAGACTTTGATGCATATTGGTTTCCAACATTCGATCCGCGAGAAGCCGAAGCCTCCACATTTTCACTTGTTTCAGTTTCTTGCTGGGCAGGCTCGGTTGCTGCATGAACCGTTTGATTATCATTCATTGTCAAAAATAATGTTGATAACAATACAGAACATACACCAACACTTAGTTTTCTAATACTAAACCTTTGTTTACTATCATAGTCATTTTTATTGAAAATCATAAGTCAAATTCCCTTAAGTCTGTATTCTACATGCTATACCATATTTTACCGCGAAAAATAACAGATAACAAAACATGTACTCATTCTAAAATACATTTAAGAAACCATCAAAAAAATATTTATTTGTACAAATATTTAGCACAAGCTTCTTGTGGATCCATTCCATTTCTAATCTTTAATGCTAGTTCAATGGAAACATCGGCAATAATGGATTGTGGATCGATTACATTGTAGGGATGATCGGGTGCTTTTTCTTGAGCCAAAGAAAGCTCGGTACATCCCAACAAGATCACGTTACAACCGTACTTATCATGCATCGTCTTCAAGATCTTATGATATAAATCGTGATCTACAACGCCTTTTTCCTTAATGTCTGAATAAATCAACTCATTAACCATAGGCTGAATCTCAGGCCCACCTAGTTCAACTTCCCGTCCAACATGATGAATTTCATCTTCATATAAATGATCATAAATTGAACCTTCAGTAGCAATTAAGCCGATTTTCTTTTCATTAGGATAATTATCAATAAAGCTATGCACTGCAATTCGCATCATATGCAAAAATGGAATATCTGTCAAAGCAGCTAAATCATCATAGAAATAATGAGCTGTATTACATGGCATAATAAAGAAATCTGGATTAAGCTTTGCTTGCCCTAAGACATCTTCTTTCAAATCATAAAAGAAATTTGGTTTGGAATGGTCCATAATGTAAGAAGTTCGATCAGGAACTTGGGCATCATTTACCAAAATATAGTTTAAATAATCTTGATCTCGAGCAATTTTAACTCGATGATTAATTAAACGAACATAGCTTTCAGTGGCAATTGTTCCCATTCCACCGATAATACTAAAAAAATGCTTCATAATTTCCCTACTTTGATTATTTTAACCGTTACTAATGTTCAAAATGTTCTTGTTCACCTTCAAGTTCGTTAATTACATTTTGAGCAACAACGATATCTGATGGATATGGTGTATCTACACCGCGAATCTTTTGGAAAGCATCTGCACCTTTTCCACAGATAAGAACAACATCATCTTTGCCAGCCATTGCAATGGCATCATGGATAGCCTTTTTACGATCTAATTCAATTGTTACATCACACTTTGAGTGATCAATTCCAGAGTCAATTTCTTGCGCAATTGACATTGGATCTTCAAATCCTGGATCATCGGTAGTAAGGAAAGCTTTATCGGCATAAGCTGTTAAACTTTCACTGAATCCTGGACGACGAGAAACCCCTTTATCCCCAGGAGCACCTACAACCACAATAATCTTTGGATTATCAAATTCTTCTTGCATAAAGCTCATAAGTGCCATCATTGAAGCTTTGTTGTGAGCATAATCAACAACAACCATTCCATGATTCTTGGTCATTTCAGTTTGCATTCTACCAGGGATGGTAACGTGACGAATACCCTTAGCACATTCATCATGATCCATACCAGCAAGCCCGGCACCGATAATTGCAGCAGTACCATTTGATTCGTTGAAGTCACCGATCATTTGCAAAGTGTAATCGCCATTAATTGGAAGTTGCTTAGCTTTATCACTTGCACAGTAAAGCTTGAAGCGAGTTTCACGCATATCAGTTTCTTGTGAAGCATAGCGGAAATCAATTGGAACCTTCAAGTTTGGATTTTCAAAGTTTTCACTAGCAAATAGATAAATACTATCTGGATTAGTTGTGGTAGTTGCGGCTGCATATACTTCATCAAAGTGAGCAGTTTCTGCATTGATGATACACTTGCGTGAATTTACCAATAATTGCAACTTACAGTGAAGATAATCCGCAAAGTTAGGGTGTTCATTTGGTCCAATATGGTCTGGCGTAATGTTTAAGAAAAAGCCAAGGTCATAAGTCAGACCAAATACACGATTCTTCTTGTAAGCCTGACTTGAAACTTCCATTACCAAATGAGTCATTCCATTATCAACAGCAGTTCTCATATCACGGAACAAATCAAGTGATTCTGGTGTAGTTAAGCTTGATTTAAAGCTGTCTTCTGGCTTAGGACCCACTACATCATTAACTGAAGAAATAAGTGCAGTGCGACCACCATTCATTTGATCAAGCATTCCCTTTAAAAAGTATGCGGAAGTGGTCTTACCCTTAGTTCCAGTGAAGGCAACTACAAATAAATCGTCTTGTGGGAAACGGAAAAATGCGGCAGACAAAAGTGCCATGGCCTTTGATACATCCCGAACAATTAAGGCGTGCATCCCTTTTCCTTCTGGATATGGTTGTTCTGCAACATAACAAATGGCGCCGTTGTCTTTAGCCATTGATAAGTAGGTTGGTCTAAATCCAGCCCCTTTACAGAAAAATAAAGTGTTGGTTTGAATATCGCGTGAATCATAAGATACGTAATCCATCTTAGTTGCGACAGCATCTTGAACCGCACTTGACTTAAGCAAGTGGTGTTCTTTTAAAATTAAAATACAGGTATTTAAAGAAATACTCATGTTATACCCCTCAAATAGAATATTAATGTCTCAGACAAAATTATAACACAGCTACTGCTTCACTGACGCTTTACTTGGATCTAATGGCAGACGAATAATGAAACTTGTCCAAATATCATCCGATACACAAGTAATTGTTCCATGGTGCAAATCAACTACACTTTTTGTAATTGATAAACCTAGCCCAGTTCCGCCAGTTTTAGTATTGCGAGAAGTTTCCACACGGTAGAAACGTTCAAAAATCTTCTTCAAGGACTCTTCAGGAATCTTAGCCCCATTATTTTCGACGCGAAGTTCTACTTGTTGATTATTTACTAAATTTGCTACCAGCTTGATCGTCGTAGCCCCAGTACCGTACTTCAAAGCATTAGTAATCAAATTATTATAAACACGGACAAGCTTTTCTGGATCAGCCTTAATAGTTAAATCTTGCGGACGAGCTTGAATTTCAAAACTAATTCCCTTTTTTTCAGCTTCCAGTTCAAATCCAGCTGCTACTTGTTCCAGCATAGAATAAATATGAAGTGCCGATAAATTCAAGGTAGTATTAGTTGATTTCAAGGTCGTGTATTCCAACAAATCATTTGCCAGAGATTTCATTTGCTCGGCTTTAGTATAAGCAATATCAACATATTTCTGCGTATCTTCAGGTAAAGCTGCGCCGGATTTTAACAGGCCAAGATAACCAATAATTGAAGTCAGCGGTGTGCGAATATCATGAGAAACATTAGTAATAAGTTCATCTTTAGACTTCTCAATGGCGCGCTCTTCATTAATTGAATTCACAGTACTATCTACCAAAGAATTAATTGAATCAATTACGCGTTGGAGGTCCGTTCTTACCACAAAAGAAATTCGATGATCAAAGTGACCGTTTGCGATATAGTGCAATTCCGAAATCACATGGCGCAGTTGCATTTGATGATAGCGACGGATTAAACGCCAATACAAAACTATCAAATCCCCAATAGCCATGATGATAATCACGACATTTTGCCAAGACCAGAAGTCTTTTCCTCCTACAAAACTCATCGTCTTTTTTAAGAAATAAATCCCATTGACTAAGTTTTCATCTTGTAAAATCGCCAAATGAATTAAAATGATGATCGATAAGTTCAGTAATAAAAGCAAAACAATCGTAACGACCGCTTCCGCAAAAAGTTCACTTTTTTCAGCGCCAGTTAATTTTACGAGCTCTTTTTTCATAGGTTTTAAGCCTCTACTTTATAGCCAACTCCCCAAACAGTCTGAATAACATCTTCGCCACCAGTTGCTTTTTGGATTTTATCACGAAGGTGGGAAACGTGGACCATAACAGTTTTAGCGGAAACAATGGATTCTTGTTGCCATACTCTTTCAAAGATTTCATCAGCTGAAAAAACGCGATTTGGATGACTTGCTAGTAAATAAAGAATTCCAAATTCCAACGCTGTTAATTGAATATCCTTACCGCCGATTGTTTTTACTTCATGAGAATCACGATTAATTACAAGTGGTCCAACTTCTAAAACATCAGGTTCGTCATCTTTGACTTGCTTTTGACTACGACGCAAAAGTGAACGTACACGAGCCATTACTTCTAATGGATTAAATGGTTTAGAAACATAATCATCTGCACCAGTAATTAACCCTTGAATCTTATCCATATCTCCAGTCTTAGCAGAAACAATGATGATTGGAATATCCGAATCTTTTCTAACCTCCTTAATCACTTCGATCCCTGTCATATTTGGCATCATGACATCTAAAATCATTAAAGCAATGTCAGGAGTGGTAGTTAATTTAGTAATTGCTTCTTTACCGCTATAGGCTGCAATTGGTTCATATCCTTCATTTTTTAGGTAAATGCTTAATAATTCTACGATTTCTTTATCGTCGTCAACAACTAAGATTTTCACAGAGAAAACCCCTCTCTTTTGATTAATACATTATCTTACATTACTTATAGTTTAGCAGACCTCATGCAGTCTATTTTACACATTTTCAAAAAATATACAGTCTTCATATAATTTTTTTACTAAAAGCTAAAAAATACGCTCCTCTCTTAACTGAGAAAAGCGTATTTTATGTGAGATTAATATCTCGATTAATGTGCTGCATGTTTATCATCGTAAAGTTGAGTTTCAATATAAACACAAACAATGAACAACAAAGCAAAACAACAAAGTTTAGGAATTGAAGCATAATCGAGCATACTTGCAAAACCAAATAAAATTCCGTCTGGAATGACCCACCAAGATCCAACCCAGGCATTAAAGGTACTGCTAAAAGTTCCAAAGAATGCAATCAAGATTGTTAAAATGATCAATATTGATGTCAAAATCATTCCGGGCCTAGTATAATCCTTGAATCCGTGGTCCCAATAGACCATCACGCCTAGGAGCACCAATAAAATCGATGCCATCCATAAACTACTCTTCCTCATAATAAAGGCCTTCTTTCCGCCTTCATTTTACCACTTTCAGCTTATAGATATAGAGCCTAACACTTATTGAATTTCTTTCTTACCAGTATAAAGTTCGTAGTAGTAGCCTTTTTCGGCAAGAAGTTCTTTATGAGTACCTGATTCAATAATATGACCATGATCAAGAACCAAAATAAGATCTGAGTTAACAATTGTAGACAAACGGTGCGCAATTACAAAACTTGTTCTACCAGCAAGCAAGTTATCCATACCCGCTTGAACCATCTTTTCAGTTCGTGTATCAATACTTGAGGTAGCTTCATCCAAAATCATTACTGGTTCATCCGCAATCATTGCCCGGGCAATACTGAGCAATTGCATTTGACCCTGTGATAAATCGCCACCATCACCGTCAATCACAGTATCATACCCATCATCAAGCTCATGAATAAATTCATCCGCATGTGATAAGCGTGCAGCTTGATAGACCTCATCATCACTAGCATTTGGATTACCGAAACGAATATTATCCATAATAGTTCCTGTAAACAGGTGTGTTTCTTGCAATACAATTGAGAGCGATCTTCTTAGATCATCCTTTTTAATATTCTTAATCGGAATACCATCATAAGTAATCTCGCCAGAACTAATTGGATAGAAACGGTTAAGCATATTAGAAATCGTCGTCTTCCCAGCTCCAGTTTCTCCAACTAAAGCCACCTTCATCCCCGGTTTGGCATTGATACAAATATCATACAAAATCTGCTTTTCAGGTACATAAGAGAAGTTAACATGATCAAAAATAATATGACCACGTACTGGAACTTTCTTGGTGCTGCCATCTTTTTGAGGAACATTCCAGTGCCATGCACCTTCAACTTCTTTATCTTTAGAAATTGTAACCACGCCATTATCTGCTTCAACAGGTTCATCCTCTAATTGGAAAATTCTTTGTGCACCAGCTAAAGCCATCACAATCGAGTTCAATTGTTGAGAAATCTGAGCAATTGGCATACTGAATTGTCTAGACAATTGCAAGAATGAAGCAATTGCACCCAAAGTCAATGGTGCCCAGTTATTAATAGCAACGGCTCCACCTAAGATTGCAATTAATACATAAAGTAAGTTTCCCATATTACCCATAATTGGGAAAAGGATAGTTGCGTAAGTGTTAGCTTTTCCAGAAGCGATTCTCAATTCATCATTATATTTTTCAAAGCCTTCCTTTACTTCTGGTTCATGTGAAAAGACCTTGATAACCTTTAAGCCGTTAAGCATTTCTTCGTTATAACCATTAATTTGGCCAAGTTTCTTTTGCTGAACCTTGAAGTAGTAACTAGATTTTTTAGTTAAGAAACGAACAATTCCAAATGATAAGGCGAAGATGATAAATGAGAAGATCGTAAGCTGCCAGCTCAAACTAAACATGGCGGCAATTACGAAAATCAAAGTCAAAGCTGAGTTAGTAAACTGTGGGATTGACTGCGAAATCATCTGCATCAAAGTATCGATATCGTTGGTGTAACGTGACATGATATCGCCGTAATCATTTTGGTCAAAATAAGCAATTGGCAAATTCTCCATGTGGGTAAACATATTGTTACGTACCCGGAATTGAACCTTTTGGGCCAAAATCGCCATTAACATTGTGAATAGATAGTTAGAGATAAATCCAATGGCATAAATACCTAACATTACCCAAATTGCATATGCAAGCGGACCGTAGTTAGGACTCTGACCATGTTGTACCTGCTTAACTAAAGGCGCAATGTAGTTATTAATTAAACGCTCAATAAATAAAGTACCAATAACGTTGGCTCCAGCCGACAAGATAATGGTAATTATTGAGGCAATGAACATCCAGGGGCTAGTAGTTAAGATTAATTTTAATAATCTAGCTAAAGTACTAGAATGATGAACTTTTTCATTATTTACTGTTTGATCCAAAATTAATCACCCTACTTTCCATTTTCTTCTTGGAACCTAGCAATTGAACTATAGAGAGCATTACGTTTCATAAGTTCATCGTTTGTTCCGATATCTTCAATTTTTCCATGATTCATTACAATAATGCGATCTGCATCCTTAATGGAAACGATACGCTGAGAAATAATTATCTTAGTGGTTTCTGGCATATCTTTAGCCAAAGAATGACGAATTTCTCGCTCAGTACTGGTATCAACAGCTGAAGTTGAATCATCCAAAATCAAAATCTTTGGATTCTTCAAAAGCGCACGAGCAATTGTCAACCGTTGCTTTTGACCACCTGAAACGTTATTACCACCTTGTTCAATCATCGTATCGTAGCCATCTGGCATTTCACGAATAAAACCATCTGCATGGGCAATCTTAGCTGCTGCAACGATTTGTTCATCAGTTGCATTTTCATTACCCCACTTCAAGTTGTCTTTAATGGTACCGGAGAATAAGACGTTCTTTTGCAATACCATCGCTACGTTATCACGTAGACTCTTTAAATCATATGACTTAACATTGTGTCCAGCCACCCGGACTGCACCCGCCGTTACATCGTACAAACGTGGAATCATGGAAACCAGAGTAGATTTAGAAGACCCAGTTTCTCCAATGATACCAATTGTTTCTCCGGGTTTGATATGTAAATCGATATCATCTAAGGCTAAATGCTTATCGGATGGATCATATTTAAAGCTAACATGATCAAACACCACTTCTCCATTAGTAATGGTCTTAAGCGGTTTTCTTGGATTTTCAATGGCTGGTTTTTCAGTAATTACGTCAGCGATACGACGACCACTCGCGCCAGAAATAATCAATTGAGTCGCAATCATAGCCAAAATGTTCAAACTGAACAAAACAGAGTTGGAATAAGAGAACATTGAAATTAATTGTCCAGTTTGCAAAGTTCCACCAACAATTTCTTTAGCACCAAACCAGCAAATTGCTAAAGTTGCAATATTAAGTACGGCCATTACAACTAGTGCGTTTAATGAAATAATCTTTTGTGCAGTAGAGAATAGCTTATAAATAAAACCTGAGGACTTTTCAAATTTCTTAATTTGTGGTTGTTCTTGGACATAAGTCTTAACTTCGCGAATCCCACGTACATTTTCACGCACTACTTGGTTCATACGGTCATATCCCTTAAAGATCTTTGGGAAATACGGATAAGCTGATTTAATAATCAAAGCCAAAATGATGACAAAAATCGGTGCAATTACCAAGAAAATTAATGATAATCTTGGGCTGATAATTATTGACATAATTACTGACACAATTAACATCATTGGTGCTCTAACCGCAATTCGGATCAAAATCTGATAAGCGGTTTGAACATTAGTTACGTCAGTAGTTAAACGAGTTACCAAACTTGAACTTGAAAACTTATCAATATTTTCAAAAGAATAATCTTGCATATGATAAAACATATCTTTACGCAAGTTAGCCGCAAAACCAGCTGCTGCGTGAGCTGAAACATAGCTGGCGCTTGCACCCAGAATTAACGAAACAATTGTAATTATGAACAAGATTAAGCCCCATTTATTAATGTAAGCCATATCTCCTTTCATAATTCCTTTATCAATTAAAATACCAACCAAATACGGAATCAGCATTTCAATTATTACTTCGCCAATAACAAAAAGTGGTGACAGAAGTGATAATTTTTTATACTGCCGTATTGATTTACTTAGTGTTTTTATCAATTAAAAGCCCCCTTCTTTCTTTATGCACACAAATATTAAAAAGGATAAATAGGCAAATAACATCTACTTATCCCTTTACATCACTATTTAGACTATACCAATTCCATTAATTAAGCAACTTTATTTCTGTCTTGGTGCAGGAGCAAAAGTTGAGCCTGTAATATCATAATGGCGTCTAAAGAGCCAGCGTATACCATAAGCAATGGCTGCAATAATGATATCTACGACTCCTGGTAGAGTTGGGTTAATTACTCGAATACCTGGAAGAGTAATTATCCATAACCAGATAAACAAAGCAATCAACAATCCTAGCATCCCTAAAATTGCTTTCCCCCAGGATACCCGGGTCTTGCCTTGGCCTTTACCAGGAACAACCCAATCATTGTACTTAGCCATATAGATCCCCATTAACACCCCAACACTAACTAAAGTTAGGATTCCAGTTTGAGGGTTGTCTTTTTGACCACTGCTTTGAAACATTTCAAGTACACCAAATGCCCCAACGAAGAATACTAAGTAAAGAAGGGCACTATCAATTGCTCTTTGCCAAAATGGGTGAACTACAGGCTTTTTGTTCTTAGGACTAAGCATATCCATGGCTTTAATCTTAGGGGATGCCATGTAAAGTCCATTAGCTGGTTGACCATGACGTTGAGCAACGATGATTTCGGGCAAAAGTTCATTTACCTTACTTTCTGCTTCTTCCAAGGTCATTTTACCCTGAGCTTGAAGTTCTTTTTGAAGACGAAAAACATAGTCAGAATTCTTATTACTGAGAAGTTTTCTTAATTCAGCAGGTGACTTAGTTTTTAATTCGTCATCCTTATTTTGACTCTCAGTTTGATTTTTAAGTTTTTCTTGTTTAGATTGATTAATTTTTGCAGTATTATTCTTCTCTTCTGCCATTTTTCCCCCTAGACATTAAATCTAAATTCAATAATGTCACCGTCTTCAACAACATAATCTTTACCTTCAAGACGAAGTCGACCAGCTTCCTTAACCTTTTGCATAGTTTCAAGTTTGTTCAAATCATCAAATGATACAACTTCGGCACGAATAAATCCACGTTCAAAGTCAGAGTGAATAACACCAGCAACTTGTGGAGCTTTCATTCCTTCGTGGAAAGTCCAAGCACGAGTTTCTGGACCACCAGCAGTAAAGAATGTACGAAGACCCAAAATATGGTAGGCAGCCTTAATCAAACGATCAAGTCCAGATTCTTCCACGCCTTCCATTTCAAGAAATTCTTTTCTTTCATCTTCATCCATAGCAGCAATTTCTTCTTCAGTGGCTGCACTAATTCCTAAAGCTTCTGCATTTTCACTTTCCGCATGCTTCTTAACGATTTGGTAGTATTTATCGCTTTCTGGATCTGCCATTGAACTTTCTGCAATGTTAGCTACATAAATAACTGGCTTAGAAGTTAAAAGGAAAAGACCCTTAACAATCTTTTGCTCATCCTTGTTAAAGTCAATTGAACGAGCAGCATTTCCTTCTTCTAAAACTGGCTTAAGCTTTTCAAGTACAGCCATTTCAGCCTTAGCTTCCTTATCACCTTGTTGAGCAACTTTCTTAACTTTATTGATACGACGGTTAACTGCATCAAGGTCTGCAATTGCAAGTTCCAAATTAATAGTATTGATATCTTCTTCTGGATCAACCTTACCAGTAACTGAAGTAATGTTGTCATCATCAAAAGCACGTACTACGTGAACAATCGCATCGGTTTGACGAATATTTTCAAGGAACTTGTTACCAAGACCTTCACCCTTGGAAGCACCCTTAACAAGTCCAGCAATATCCGTAAATTCAAAAGTAGTATGAACAATCTTCTTAGCAGGAATTAATTCTTGAATTCGAGCAAGACGCTTATCTGGTACTTCCACCATTCCTACGTTTGGTTCAATGGTTGCGAATGGGTAATTAGCCATTTCCGCACCAGCTTTTGTAATCGCGTTAAATAAAGTTGACTTACCAACATTTGGTAAACCTACAATCCCAGCAGTTAGTGACATTTTTATCCTCTTTTTCTTTTATATATTTGTTACCTTTTTTATTTTAGTAAATTTGGGCGTGCAATGCGATCCTTTGGCAAATAATATTCCTTTTTTGCATTGATCGGATCATTAGCCTTAGTTAAAACCTTCTTGAGCTTTTTAGTAAATTCAGCTCTTGGCATCATAATTGTACGACTACATCCCATACATCTTAAACGAATATCAGCACCCATGCGAACAATCTCCCAATCATTGGTTTGACAAGCATGAGGCTTCTTCATTTGTACGGTATCGCCTAAATCATATGAATCATTTTTAATCATCGAGATCAACCCCTAAAATGTTAAGGATTCGGTTCAATTCTTCAGTTGAAGCAAAATCAATTGAAAGGTGTCCCTTACCCTTTTTATTTTCAGAAATATTGACAGTTGAACCAAACTTATTAGCTAATTGACTTTCGCTAGCTCTAATAAAAGCAGATTTTTTAGCTGGCTTTTTTTGTGCCTTTTTAGCATTTAACTTAGCCACTAAGGCCTCCACTTTTCTAACTGGCATTTCTTCGCGCACAACGCGTTTTGCCACATCATCGATACGGCTCTTATCTTTTAAACCAAGTAAAGTTCTAGCTTGTCCCATGGAAAGATCTCCGTGTTGAAGCAAACGTTTAGTCTTACTTGGAAGCGTCAATAAACGTAAGTAATTAGCAATATAAGGACGAGACTTACCCATTCTCTTAGAAACTTCTTCTTGAGTTAAACCAAGATTCTTTTGAAGCATATCATAAGCTTGAGCTTCTTCTAATGGAGTTAGATCTTCTCGTTGTAAGTTTTCTAAGACAGCAACTTCCATCATTTCGCTTTCATCAAACTTGCGAATGATAGCAGGGATAGTTTCTTTTTTAGCAAGCTTAGATGCTCTAAAGCGGCGCTCACCAGCAATAATTTCATAGCCATTGACAGATTTGCGGACGATAATTGGCTGAAAGACACCATTTTCTTTGATGGAATCAGATAATTCTTTCAAGCTCTTATCATCAAAAGTCTTTCTGGGTTGATATGGATTGGGGCGAATTTCACTTAAATTGAGTTCTTGAATTTCCTCAGCTTGTTCAACTTGGGGTTCGTCTTCAAACAAAGCTTCAATTCCGCGACCTAAGCCACCCTTTTTTCTTGGTTCGTTATTTCTTGAGTCTCTTACCATGAGCCTTTAAAACCTCTTTTGCTAAATCATCATAAACCTTGGCACCACGTGAACGAGGAGCATATTCAGTAATTGGCTGTCCATAACTTGGAGCTTCGGCCAATTTAGTAATCCTAGGAATAATAGTCTTATAGACCTTTTTGTTAAAGTAAGATTGAACTTCTTTAACTACTTCAGCTCCCAGATTAGTTCGAGCATCAAGCATTGTGAGCAATACTCCTTCAACTCCTAAATCCTTATTGAAGTGCTTTTGCACCAACCTAATAGTATTTAAAAGTTGACTTAATCCTTCCATGGCATAATATTCACTTTGAACAGGAATCAAAATTGAATCAGATGCAGTAAAAGCATTAATTGAAAGCTGTCCCAAAGACGGAGGACAATCCACAAAAATAAAATCATAGTCATCGTTCACTGTATCTATAGCTGATTTTAGTCTAGTTTCACGTGCCATCATACTAATCAATTCAGTTTCCGCCCCAGACAAGTTAATCGTTGCTGGAACAATATCCAACTTTTTAGTTGAAGTATGGTGAATAGTTTCTTTTAGAGGGACTTCATCAATTAAAACATTGTAAATGTCCTGGTCAATCTCTGATTTTTCGATTCCTAAACCAGAAGTAGCGTTTCCTTGAGGGTCAATATCAACAATTAAAACGCGATAACCACGGTCGGCAATTGAAGCTGCTAAATTAATGGTAGTGGTAGTTTTACCAACACCACCTTTTTGGTTAGCAACTGAAATTACATTTACCATCTATGTCTCCCCTCCTATTTTCTTTTCATTTCAATTGTAATGCGGTAATCATCTGGATTATTATTTTCCTTTACCTTAACTTCAATTCCAGATTCTTCAGCAAGCTTAACAGCGCGTTTAATAGTGTTAATTTGAACTTTTAAGTCCTTAGGCATCTTATTAACTACACGCTTCTTTGATTCTGATTTTCCTTGCTTTTTAGCTTTCTTAGTTTTTGGATTAAAGTATCCATCTACATCTTTAACAATAGCTTCAGTTTCTTTAACATTTAATCCCTTAGCTAAAACTTCATTAAGAACTTTTTCTTGCGTCTTTTCATCAAGACCAACCAAGGCACGACCATGACGAGCTGAAATATTGCCATCGATTAAAGATGCTTGAACCTTTGGAGTAAGTTTAAGCAAACGCAACTTATTAGCAACGTAAGATTGAGACTTACCCATTTCCTTAGCTAAAGCAGTTTGAGTTAAATCATTGAGTTTCATCAAATTCTTGTATGCTTGAGCTTCATCAATTGGGTTCAAGTTTTCTCTTTGTAAGTTTTCAATTACAGCAAGAGAAGCAGCTTGATCGTCATCCATTTCTTTAACAATAGCTGGAATAGTTTCCCAACCTAAACTTTGAGCAGCCCGATAACGACGTTCACCAGCAATAATTTCATAACCATTATCAGATTCTCTAACCACAATTGGTTGAAGCAACCCTTCTTTATCCAAGGTTTGAGCCAACTCACTGATTGATTCCTCGGAGAATTGATGTCTTGGTTGATATTGATTTGGTTCAATTTTATCTAAAGCTAAATCCTGAATTTGTTTATTTTTTGGGACTTCATCACGATGTCCAAAAGAAAAGAATGCCATAATAATCTCCTCCAATACTATTTTTACTTAATTGGTTTCTTTCTTGGTGTACCAGCTTGACGTGGATATTTTTTAGGGGTGTTTTTGATTTTTTTAATCAAAACTAAAGTCCGCTCTTCGTCACTATTTGGCAAAGTAAGCTCCTTATCTTTGATCAATTTTCCACCAAGCACACTGAGAGCTTTTTGACCTGTTTTGAGTTCATCTTCAGCCTTCGGCCCCTTCAAAGCAATAAAATATCCGTCTTTTTTTACAAGAGGTAAGCAATATTCACTCAAAACTGTCATATTTGCTACCGCACGCGCTGTTACAAGATCAAACTTTTCACGATACTTACTGTTTTGACCTACATCTTCAGCACGACCATGGACTAACTCCACATCACTTAGGCCCAGCTTTTCAACTAATCCTTTCAAAAAAGTCAGTCTCTTGGCTAAGGAATCTACAATAGTGATCTTCAAACTTGGCATAATAATCTTAATGGGAATAGATGGGAAGCCTGCGCCCGCTCCAACATCACAAAGAGTCATGTTCTCTTTAAATACATCCCCAAATTCAAATAAAGGCGTAATACTGTCGTAAAAGTGTTTTAAATAAACATCTTTTTCTTCAGTAATGCGCGTAAGGTTAACATGCTTATTAGTTTCAATTAAATCCTCAAAATATAATTGAAACTGCTTTTTTTGTTTTTCAGTTAGATCAATGTTATGTTTTGACAATTCTTCAATAAATTTATCAGGATTCATTTTTCACCCGTGAAACCGTGTTTCACACTTTCTAAATTTAACACTTTTTCAGCCCTCAATGAAGGCTAGTTCATTAAGTACAATTATGAATTATTTTTCATAAATCGTCAAAGTTTCACAGCCAAAAATAAGGTATAATTTTGTGAAAAGGAAGGTTGAAAATATGATAGTTACTCTTATTGTTTTGTTGTATTTAGCCTATAGAGCTTATATGGGCTATAAAACTGGCTTTACGCGCTATATCATTAATTTGATTTTTAGTGCGCTGGTATTTATGATTGCGATTTTTACCCAAAATCCATTGGGCAACTGGCTATATTCTGAAATCACAGGTCATCAAATCCAAACCAATTTAACTGTGGAAACTAATTTGATGATTTTCAGATTTATTGCCTTCTTTATTGTTTTATTTGTCGGTAGAGAAATAGTTAAAATTTTCAAATCATGGCTACCAAGTCAAAATCCTCACGCTACAAGTGTGGGAAGTATGCTAAACGGAGTTTTAGGAGCTATTGCATCCCTAATTGCTGGCTACTTTTTAGTATACGTAGTATTATCAATGTTTAATGCAATTCAGAATCCATGGTTTTTACAACAAACTGTGGATTCTCCAATCTTACGCTTTATTATCTATAACACTCCCGGACTGTCTAACGGTATCTTTAACAGTGTATTTAGTATTGGAAAGACCGTCGGATAAAATTACGGAATCAGATTCGAAATATTTAAAACTTTGAACTATAACTTGTACAATAAAAATTGAAATAGGATAAAGTTTTAAAGAAAGAAGAATCGTTATGAAATTTATTTCGTGGAATGTTAATGGCTTTCGCGCTGCTTTAAGACATGACTTTATCGGTACTTTTGATAAACTTGACGCGGATATTTTTGGTATTCAAAATATTCGCCTAAGTCAGGATGAAGTTCACCTTCAGTTCCCAGGCTATTATGAATATTGGAACTATTCAGATGAAAAAGGTTATGATGGTGTCGCTATTTTCACCAAAAAGAAGCCTTTAGCTGTTACTCTTGGAATTGGTATCCCTCCTTATGATAGACAAGGACGCACAATTACTCTTGAGTACTCTAATTTCTACTATATCAACACTTATGTACCATTTTCAGGTGAAGACTTATCCCGTTTAGGCTTTAGAATGGGCTGGGATGATGCCTTTAGAGCATATGTTGCTGACTTAATGAAGAATAAACCAGTAATTATTGGTGGTGACATGAGCGTGGCTAATGAGCCAATTGATTTAGCTGAATCCGATGAAAATCGTCATCACGCAGGTTTTACTGAACAAGAACGCAGTGATTTTAAGAAATTACTTAAGCTTGGTTTAGTCGATACCTTCAGATACATGCATCCCGAAAAGGCTGGCAAGTATACTTATTGGAGCTATCGTTACAATGCACGTTCTAAGAATAAAGGTTGGAGATTAGATTATTTCTTAGTTTCTGATTCACTTAAATCAAGCATTAAAAAGGCCAAAATCTTAAGTACAATTCCTGGTTCAGACCACTGTCCAATTAGCCTTAAATTGAACATGAAATAGTTTTATAAAGTTACAATAAAGAGCAGTCGATTGACTGCTCTTTTATTTTACTTATTTCCAAAATTATCGTATTCAACATGTTCATCATTATAAACGAAGATGGCGCCAATTCGATCTGGATTATCATGCCAGCCCTTAATTGGATGTCCAGCAAAAAACAATCTCTTACATTCAATTTCAGCTTCTACAGAATCTTTAGTAAAAGTTGTTACTCCCGCTAGATTAGTTTTAACTGGATAGCCAGTTCGTGGGTCAATTAAGTGATGATACTTTTTGCCATTTACAACTAAATAGCGTTCATAAGTCCCACTCGTTACTGCAGAACACTTAGGCACCATCACAGACGTAATGTTGTCACCGCGTGGTTCTTTAGGATCTTGAACCCCAATTGTCCATTGACCATTGGGTCTTTTTGGTGAATCACCTACTAAAAGAATATTTCCACCTAAGTTAATAATTCCCGCATTTACACCATATGCATGCCAGAAATCACGAATACGATCGGCAATCCATCCTTTGGCAATACCACCTAAATCAAGTTCCATGCCTTTTTGTGTCAAAAATACGCTCTGATTATCATCATTTAGTTCCACATTATAAGGATCTGTCAGACGCATCTTTTCTTTAATTTGACCATCACTTGGTACATGGGCACCTTTAAAGCCAATATGCCACAACTTTACTACTGGACCAATTAAAGCATTAAAGCCAAAATTTTCACGGCTCTTTTCAACTGCCAGTTTAATTAAATCATAAGTTCCACTTGAAACTTGGACTGGATGATCTCCAGCGGCATGATTCACATCCATTACTTCCGATTGATCACGATTTACTGTTAATAAATCTTCATAGTGATCAATCAAATCAAAAGTTTTTTGAACAATCCTATCATCAGTTGTCCCGAAAACTTGTAAAGTAATTGAAGTACCTAAAGCATGATGATGGCCAACTGCCTGTTCTAACGCTAAATCTTTAACAAATTTATCTTCCATTTTTATTTCTCTAAATATAATTCACGTAATGCTTCTTGCAGATCTGGGGTTACTCCCAATTCATTCTTGAGATAATTATCAAACCCACCAAATTCTTTTTCAATAGTGATCAATGATGTATCTAAAAAAGCATCGCTTACTGATCCTAGTATTCTCATGTTAGCACGAAAATATAAATTCTCGCTATTTTCTTTCATTATGCGATCGCGCTTAGCCCGATAATCGTTAAGCATATAGTTAGAATAAAGATAATCTTGCCGAATGGTTTCCATATCTACACCTAAAATATAAAGCAAAACAACCGTCACTAGTCCCGTACGGTCTTTACCTTCTGAGCAGTGATAAAGGACTGCTCCCTCTTCAGTATTGGCAAGAACTTCTAAAATTTTGTGGAGAGTTGTTTGCGCATGTTTTTTAGCAATGTGATTATGATATCGCTCGCACATCATTCTAAACCCAGCATATTCATCAACGCGATATTTTTCAAAAATTTCTTCGATATTTTTCTTACCGCCAGCAGTATTATCACTTTCTGATAAGGCTAAATTATAATGTTCAACTCCGTCAATTTCTTTATCGGGATGCTTTTTACATTCAAGTTTAGAACGTAAATCAATAATCTTAACTAAACCGTAGTCCTTTAAAAATTCCTCATCTTTTTCAGTTATCTGACTAATATTTCCAGTTCGCAGCAAACGATGAGACTTAATTTTTCGATTATCTAGTCCCCTATATCCACCTAGATCACGGGGATTGCGCACGCTTTTAAGGGGCAATATGTTTGGCTTTAGCATTCTGCGCACATCCTTTCTTAGCAAATTAAAAAGTCTGGGACTTTTTGTCTCAGACTTCATTTTACAACTTACACAAAATTCATGGCAAAAGTTTTATTTTTGAGTTTGCTTAACAAACTTAAAGAAATTATCCATTGCAGCATCAAGTTGCTTAATTGCGCCTTCGTTGATTAAGTCACCAGTTTCCTTATCAAAACTATTTGCCGCACCACCAATTAAAACTTCATTACCTGGCAAAACGTTCGCACTCATATCAGGTGAAAGCAAAATTTCACGAGCATCTTCTTGAGCACGACTTGTACCTTGAATACCGTAAGATGTACCAACCACAGTAACTGGCTTCATCTTCATTACATTAGGACCAGCATGTGAACCAAGCCATTCAAGACCACTCTTTAAAGCTGCAGGAATTGCATGATCATATTCTGGAGTAGTTAAAATGATACCGTCAGCATCTTTAATATCTTGAATCCATTGTTTAGTAACTTCATCAGGTTCTTCAGTTCTGCAAAATGGCTTGAGCTTGTCAATTTCTTTTACTTCAATATCAGCCTTATCACCATAACGCTTTGCGATATATTTTGCCAAAAAGCGATTATATGAAAAAGGTGCATTCGTTCCAACAATTGCTAATAATTTCATAGTCTACCTTCCTTACTTAGTAACTTGCTTGTACCAATCATCTACTTCGTCAAAGAAGTGATCTAAGAACTTAACAGTGCCTTCGTTAACTAAGTCTCCATTTTCATCAAATTGTTTTGGTGCGTTACCCATCATAAATTCATCACCATTGAAGACAACCGCACTAAATCCAGGAGAAGCTAATACACTCTTCAAACGAGTTTGTGAACGACTACCTCCTTGAGGCATTGGAGAAGTTGAAACGATAACAACTGGCTTGTTGTGGAAGGGGTGAACTGAACTTGATAACCATTCCAAAGCACTCTTTAAAGCACTAGTTACTGAGTGTTGTTGTTCTGGAGATGCAATTAAAATAAGATCGCTATCTTCAATTTGTTTACCCAAAGCTAAAACATCAGCTGGGGCATCCACACCTTCTTTATACATTGGTAAGCCTTTAACAGTTGCTAATTCAAAATCATATTTATTGCCAAAGTGCTTAACAATATATTTAAGTAGAGCCTCATTAAATGAACCATCGGCATTTGAGCCTGATAATGCAAGGATTTTCATAAAAACCACCTTTCGAAAACTAATTCCATATAATTAATTATAGCCTAACTACATAATTTTGCGTATTTTCTTCAGTTTAATAACAAATTTTTATAGCAAAAAAGACGCTCCAAGTAATAGGAGCGTCTTCTAATGACCGAAAGCACAGTGAATCAATGAACTTAAGCTAATTGATCCTTAAGAGATGCATCTTCGTCTGCAGCAAACATTGGGTTTTCTTGAGTTTCGCTGAGACGGTCGTTAAGCATAGCATCGTGAATTTGTGCATTAAGTACGTTAATAATTTGAGTTTGATTGAAAGTTGCAATCTTGTTTACAACTAATGCAGCCATACCAGTAGTTGAAATCCAGTTAGCAATTACAATATCACGAACTCTGTCTTCATCATATTGAGTATCTGGATATTGTTCCTTAAACTTTTCAGTTCCAAGGTCCATTAAAGTATCTGAGATAACTTTGCTACCAAATTTGCCATCCACAAACATAGCACGGAATAAGTTAACGTGCTTTTGTGCAAATTCAATGTATGATAGATCTAAATCGATCAATGCATCCCCTGTGTAACTTTGTTGCAAGGTCTTAGTTCTTAAATCATCTAAAATTTTTTTAAGAACTTGTTCACGCAAATCATTCATATTGTTGAATTCAAGGTACAAAGGTTGAGTTGAAAAGTGACCTGTTTTTGCAATACTACGAGCAGTCAAACCTTTGATACCATCTTTCACTGCCATTTTATAGGCGACATCTAAAATCTTATCTCTACTTATTTCTTTCTTTCTTGCCATTTTAATACACCTCAATCATAAATTTAACTGTGCTTTCTAGTTACAGTCGTTATTTTTCTCTTCACAGACTATAATAGTACGATTAAATAACAAATTCAAGGGTTAAATGACTATTGTTTTTTAATTTATAATCTTTTAAACAAAGAAGTATCACGAGCTCCAGTAAATTGGTCATAATTTGAGTTAACCATTTCAATAACCTCTTGTTTATCTAGACCTTGTGAAGCGCAATATGAAAAAAATGCAGCTGAAAGGATATAGCCACGTTCCCGATCATCGGTTAAGTTATTTGAAAACTTCATATTAATTGCATGATTTTCATAATCGGTGTCTAATTGAATTGATTTGTTTTCTGGTTGATTATCCATATTAATCCTCGTCTTTTTACAAAATCCAGTATCATTAAGTTACAATAATTATAATCCTTACATTAGAAAGTGTGAAATCATGTCTACAAAAATCGGTCGTTCATCATGTACTTCAATTTTAATTGGGAAAAAGGCCTCCCTTAACGGCAGCGTGATCATTGGTAGAAACGAAGATGCCAAAACTGCATGGCCAAAGCATCTTGCTTTTAATAAACATGAAACTGTTGAAAATAATCATTTTAAATCTAAAGACAACAAGTTTGAAATTGATTTACCAACTGAAAAATTTGCTTACTCTTCTACTCCAGAATGGACAGATAAATACGGTGTCTTTGAAGAAGATGGAATTAACGAATACCATGTAGCAATGAGCGCTACTGAAAGTGCCTACGCTAATAATCGTGTAATGGCAATTGATCCTTTTGACACCGAAAAAGGGATTTTAGAAGAGGCTATGATTACTGTAATTTTACCTTATATCAAATCTGCGCGCGAAGGCGTAAAGCGTTTAGGTGATATCGTTGAAAAGCATGGAGCCGCTGAAGCAAATGGAATTTTGTTTAGCGATAATAAAGAAGCGTGGTATATGGAAATTGGCTCAGGTCATCAATGGGTAGCACAAAGAATTCCAGATGATTCTTATGCTGTCGTAGCCAATCAACTTTCTATTCAATCCGTTGTCTTTAATGGCAATGACTTCATGTATTCTAAGAATTTACAGAACTTCGTGTATGATAACAAGCTCTGGCCTGAAGATGCTGTTTTCAATTGGCGCAGAATTTTTGGTACCCATGATGATAGTGACCTTCACTACAACACCCCAAGAGTTTGGATTGGTCAAAAGCTTCTCACACCATCAGTTGAACAAAATCCTGAAAGCTTTGAATTACCATTTATCCAAAAGCCAGATCATCCTATTTCTATTCAAGATGCACAGGCTGTTTTAAGTAATCATTACCAAAACACTCCATACGATTTAACTAATCCAAAGAATAAAAACAATGCTACTTTCCGGCCAATTTCAGTAGCAACCACCCAGGAATCCCACCTGCTTGAATTAAAGGATGAAGATATGACTCACTGGCTAGCAATGGGCGTTAGTGCACAAAGTGTTTATGTGCCATTTTACCCACAAGGTACCAAGGTGCCTCGCATGTATAAATATGGCAAGGAAACTTACTCAACTAATTCCGCTTACTGGGTATTTAAGCTTGCTGGCAATTTAGTTGATCGCAGCTGGAGCAAATATGGAACCGAACTTGTAAATGCTCAAAAAGCAGCAAGTCAAAAGACTATGCGTATTCGCTATGAAGCGGACCAAAAGCTTGCTCAAGAAACTGATCCCGATAAGAAAGTTGAAATTGTTAATAAGGCTAACGGTGACATGGCTAAAGCCGCAATTGATATCTATCAAAAATTGTCAGCTCAATTAATTACAGCTCAAACTGCCAATTCCCCATTGAGATTCAAGATGGATCCAAACTTATAATCGATGATACAAAAATGCGTTGAGGGTACCCTCAGCGCATTTTACTTTCTTGAAAATTATTTCTTTTGGCTCATCTTTCCATCCATCATTTCGTAAATATGATCGGCATATTTTTCCAAACGAGGATCATGAGTAACTAAAATAATTGCTTTATTTCGTTCTTTGGCTAGCTTTTTAAACAATTTTCCTACTTCTTCTACATTCTTACTATCCAATGATGCAGTTGGTTCATCAGCCAGAAGAATTTCGGGATTAGCATATAATGCTCGGGCAATAGCGACTCTTTGTTGCTGACCGCCAGATAACTCATTTGGATATTTCTTAACTAATTTTTCAATTCCAAGGTCTTTAAAGAGCTTAGCTAAATCTTCTTTAGACAAATTATTTTGCTTTTTAACTTTATCAACTAGGACAAATTGTTCATTCACTGTCAAAAATGGTACTAAGTTGTAAGCTTGCAAAACAAAGCCAATTTCATTTAAACGTAGATTTCCTCTTTGCTTTTCTGAATAATGACTAATGTCTTGTCCATTAATCAAAACTTCACCTGAAGTTGGTCTTTGCAGTGAACCTGCAATTGTCAAAAAAGTACTCTTTCCGGCACCAGAAGGCCCCATAATTAATACTACTTCACCTTTATTAGCTTTAAAATTAACATCCTTTAAGGCTTCAACTTTGGCTAAGCCTTTTCCATAAAACTTATCAATATTCTTTAATTCAATTACTGCCATTTTTATTCTCCAATCGCCTTTGCAGGATCAACTTTCAAAATAGATCTAACAGGAATTAAGCTACCAATGATTCCCATCAAAAGCATCCCTAAACTACCTACAATCATAATTGCTGGTGTAAAGTTCATCGGTACAGATTTGGGCAACGCAACAGCGGTAATTCCCATTGCAATTAGGGCAATAATAACGCCGACTACAACCAAGATAATTGATTGGCTAGTCGTGGCCCCTACTAAGGTTTTAGATGGAATCCCCTGTGCACGCATTACGGCAAAGTTGTGCATCTTTTGCATAGTCAAAATGTACAAGAACACAGCAATGATAATTAAGGAAATTACGAACAAAAATCCAATCATCAATTCAAAGGTTGCATTTTGAGCTGTGTAGCCTGGAAGTTTATTAATAAAAGTCTTAATTGGGTAAGTTTTAGCATTCTTGTAATGGTAATTAAACTTACTACTCTTAGAAATAATTGCTGAAGCTTTAACATTGACCATTCCCTCACGCAAACTCTTCCAAGTAGCCATGCGACCATAAATAATTGGAGCAATATTAATCTTGGCATTTTTGACAAAGCCAACAATTTTATACTTCTTCTTAGAATCGTTTAAAGTAATCTTGTCACCTAATTTATAGCCTTTTATCTTAAAAGCTTGATCAACAGTTACTTCATTAGCTTTTTTAGCCTTTCGACCAGCAATTAATTCTTGCTCCTTATAAATAAATTGTGACTTGTTAACTCCTAAGAACTGAGCTGAAATTGAAGCATGCTTGGCTGCTTTAGCAACGACTGGTGTTTCACCTACAATTGCTTCATTTTTGCCCATTTTGACATTCTTTAGATCTTTTTGGGTAAGGACTGACTGCGACATGTTAATATTGGCATTTTTATTCAAAACTACACTTTTAGCTTGCCATGAATTAATTGCCTGCGTATTTTCACTAGCTAATCCTAATGCTAAAGACGATAACATAAAAATCAGATAGCTAATTAAAAAGATCATTAAAATGATTAAGCCATAACGTAGCTTTTCTTTTTTGATTTCTTTAAATGCAAGATACATTATTTATTGGCCCCCTTATCAATTAAATAGAGACTCTCTTTATAACGTTTTAAGTTGGCTTCTCGATTATCTGGATCGGCAAAAACAGACACAATTACTTCATGACTTAAAACCATCGCACTCCAAATTTCAGGAGTCATGTGAAGCAATTGCTCAGAGTTCGTCTTCATACTGCCAGGAACTACAGCCTCATTTCTAAGCATATGAAGCTTCATCATTGGTTCATATTTACTGTGCTGAGTTTTACTGATAAATTTGCATACTCGATCGTAGAAAAAATCGGGATCGAACTTAGCTGTCGGCTGCATATTCATATGAATTTCTTGAATTGCAATTTTAAATAAATATGTATAAGCATCCGTTAAATCATCAAAGTATTTATAAAATGCGCCTCGCGCAATTCCAGCTTCTTTTACAATCCGAGCCACTTGTGCTTCAGTAAGAGCATGGGTACTAAATTCATGCAAAAGTGCCTCTGTGACCCTCTTCTTTTTTTCTTTTGGTAAATTTAAAAATGTCGACTTAACCATGTTATTCTCCCTTTCATTGACATGTTGTCACTTAGCACACTCATCATAGTAATATCTTGACACCGTGTCAACACCTTTGCATAAAAAAACGGCTTAATAGCCGTTATTTTTTACGCTAAAATGCGATTATAATAAATCATCCGAGCAATATTTTCACGTACACTAAATTTAACTAAGCCACAATTAGCAATTGTATCAAATCCACTAATGTCCCCATGGGTTAAGTAATGAGCAGCCATCATTCTAATCAAAGTTCCGTGCGCTACAACTAAAACTTTGCCATCCGGATACTTTTTGTACATCTCATCTAAAAAGTCTCCGCAGCGCTTATTTAACTCTTCATGAGTCTCACCATTTGAAGCATAGTCGACATAATTCTTGGCTACTTTTCCCCAGGGATCGATAGCATCTGGATGCTTCTTCTTCATTTCAGTCAAAAGCTCCCCATCCCATTCACCATAATCAAACTCAAGCAAACGGTCATCAGGAATAAGCTTCTTTTGTCCTTTAGTAAAAATCTCAGCAGTTTCTACTGCACGATCCAGTGGACTTACATAAACTGCATCAAACTCACTCGGATCAAAATTCTTAGCTGCTTCTTCCGCATACTCCCGTCCTTCTTTATTTAAACTAAGATTTACTGATGAACCTTGAATTCTACCAGACTTATTGAGGTCGGTTTGTCCATGTCTAATAAACACAATTTCCATAGTTACTACCTCTTTACTCATTCTTAATTTACATTTTACTAATAATCGTTTCTAAAAAGTATACAATAATCTTTAGTAAAGGACGAATAAGGAGAATTTTATGGCACGTATTACAATTAAGAGAGATGGTTTAACCCTAGTGGGTGAACGCGAAGAACCCTTTGGAGAAGTTTATAATATGGCAATTTTAATGCACGGATTTACTGCAAATAAAAATACTCCATTGCTTAGAAAAATTGCTGATGACTTGCGCGATGAAAATGTAGCTAGCGTTCGTTTTGACTTTAACGGCCAAGGCGAAAGTGACGGAAAGCTTGAAGATATGACGGTTGATAACGAAATTGCCGATGGAAAAGCAATCCTTGATTATGTTCGCACTGATCCTCATGTCCGTGATATTTACTTAATTGGACATTCCCAAGGCGGTGTAGTTGCTTCAATGCTAGCAGGGCTTTATCCGGATGTGATCAAAAAAGTCGTTTTGCTAGCTCCTGCAGCACAATTAAAAGACGATGCTTTAAAGGGAAACACCCAAGGCGCAATCTACGATCCCAATCACGTTCCTGACGTAATTCCCTTAGTCGGAAACAAAACTGGTCTAAAGATTGGTGGCTTCTATATAAGAACTGCCCAAGTATTGCCAATTTATGAAGTAGCTGAACGCTACACTGGCCCAGCTTCGATCATCGTAGGATCAGATGACCAGGTGGTTGATCCAAAATACAGCAAGAAGTATGATGCAGTCTATCAAAATAGTGAGCTTCACATCATTGACGGTGCCGATCACCGATTTAGCGATCAATATAAAGATCAAGCTGCCAAACTTGCTAGCGATTTTGTAAAGCCACTTTTTTAGCGCCGCTTAAAGTCAAAAGTAGTTCTAAACACATAGTGATCTTCCTTACTTACCGTAGGCTCGAACTTAAAATCAAAATCATGAAAATCCTGTAACTGCTCAGGATTTTTTATTTGCTTTTCCGCAATGTAACGCACCATTTCTCCGCGTGCCATCTTAGCATGAGTTCCAATCACGCGCCATTTTCCATTATGCATTTCTTGAAAATCAATAGTAATCATGCGCCGATTTCCAGTCACATATGGCTTGATTAAGCGTGCATATTGCTTAGAAGCAAGATTAATTACTACATCATCTTCCTTAAAAACTTCGTCAGCAACCATATCATCCCAAAAATTAAGTAAACTATACATAATAAAGCCCGACATTTGAGTATTTAATTCTAAACGATAAGGCGACACCCCATCAAATGGCCGCAATATTCCATAAAATCCCGACAAGATCTTTAAATGATCTTGAATATAGTCTAATGCTGGCTGAGTAAATAAATCTGGAGCCATATATTGATACTGAATTCCAGAAAAAGCTAAAATTGCTGGAGTTAAATTATTTTCCAAATCCATTTGCCTAAGTTGCAAGATGCTTTCTTCAACAACTTTATCACTAGCTTTCCACAACTGCTTTAGTTGCTCTGGTGTCCGCGATTTTAAGAAGCGCTCTAACATCCGCGCCTCATCTAAAAAGCTCGCCTTAGATAAAACTGGAAAACTATCACGATCAACTTTCATCTTTTTAGCTGGAGAAATAATAATCTGCATATTTTTAATCAATCCTTTTTTCGGTTACAATGAGTAAGTATTTGAGAAAGGGGAATTTATATGAATCCTGATTTTGCAATTGTCTTAAATTTCAAACTAAATACTGATAACGTAAACACTGATGCCTTAGTTAAAAAAGCGCGTGATATCGGTGTGCGCGCAATTAGTGGTGGCGATGTTTTACAAAAAGCAGCTGATAAATATACGATTAAATTAGTCAATCAAGATGGAGTAGATTTATCCGCTGATGAGGTGATCGACACTTTAGTTCAAAATCGTAAAAACGGCAATTCAACTGTGATCAACATTCATCTTCAAGATGGTAAAATTTCACCTGAAGATGAAGGAATGCTCGAAGTTATCAACAAGTGGATGCACATGTTTGGCCATGCTTTCAATGAAAGTGAAATTTCAGAATTAACTGTGGACCAAGATGGTTTCGTTTTACAAAATCGGCATGCTAACTACCAAAAGTATGTCTTTTTAAAGAGTCCACTTCCAGAAAAGATCACTATTTCTGGCTTAAGCCAAGAGCCAAATCGTGTTGAATGGATTCAAAACCGTACTGACTTAAAATTTGGGTTTGAAGACAATGAATTGTCAATCGCACTAACTCAACCTGAAGATGATTTTGAATGGCAGGTATTGCGCATCCAAGCTCATCGTCCAGAAGATGACATTGCAGAAACCAAATTCTAAACCAAAGCATGCTAGTTAGCGTGCTTTTTTACTTGAGAACCATTTTCAAAAAACTCTCTAAATCTGGTGGCTTCCATATTCAAGGTAGCTTCATCGTTAACTTGGGAAAGTTTATAGCCAACAAAATATGGTGGCGCATTAAAACGAGTGATAAGCTTGGCACAAATCCCACCATCCGAACGTGGATAAAAGAATAAGTTGTAGGAGTCGCATCTGCCGTTGTACATGATGTTTAACATGTATTTAGTTCCACTTTGAATCCAATCAGCCCACAAATCAATGTTATCTCGCGTCAATGAATTAATATTAAGTTCTGTGTATCCTTGAACTGGATGCTGAGCTACGTTGACTTCAACGTCTTTATTTTCAAAAACAGTCACACCTTCAAAATTATTAGAATGAATATACTTGTAGCCATTTTCGTGATTAAGGCCTACAATTTGCATATGGGGATGCATTAATGATCCTCCAGAATTTGGTCCAAAATTTTTGTACCAAAGAACTGTTTCATACTTTTTGGTATTCACTATTTCTTCAGTACATGCCAGGGCGAATTTGATCATCTTCCGATTATGCTCCTTAGTATAAGTAGAAATATCGCCATAGTGATCATGAGATTCAATTAAAACAGTCTGCGTAGTATCACGTAAAGTAGGATATTTATTATGAAGCCAAATTAAATCTCCATCACGTTTATAGATATCAGTAAGATGAGCAACATCACAAAATGGACAGATATTTTTTTGATGAGAGTGGAATTTACGATATGATTGTGGCTTATCTTTTGCCACTGCTAATTCAAATACAAGCGGATCATTATTAGTCATATTTTCACCTTTTCTTTGAATATCTTAATTTTATATGTTATAAAACCATGTTCGCTTTACCAAAATAAAAATAGATGGTAAACTATGCTGAAGCAAACGCATATTCGAAAGCATAACTTTAATTATAGTAGGTGTAAAAATTCATGCAATCAAGAGAAAATTTAAGAAAACACTCCAAGCGTAATAGTCTCTATTTGATTATTGCGGCTGTCGTAATCATCGTTGGAGTTGTCGCTGGTTTTGCGATTCATAATCAACACGTACAAGCTGAAGCTAAGGCGCGCAAGTTTGCAACTACTCACTTCAACCCCAACGTATCCATTTATGGAGTTAAAGTTGGTAATTTAACTGCTAAGAAAGCAACTGACAAGATCAATCAAAAAGCCGACAATGTGGTTCATTTAAAGAATGACAAAGTCGTGACTGAACGTGATCCACAGATTACTACCATTGATCAGGCGACAGTACAAAAGTATTTTGCTAAGCAACACACTGATGTGCCAAATAAGGCCAATTACAATTATACTTCCAAAGAATTTGATCAAGCCAAAAAGCGTTTGAATCAAATTTACAAGTCTAGCGTTACTTACAACATCGCAGGCAAGAAGTATGATTTAAAAGCTAAAGATTTAATTGATGAAGCTAGTTATAAGGATGGAAAGTATGACTTCCAAAATGTTGATAAGTTAACTGATAAGCTAAAAGATATCGACAAGGAAGTTTCAACTCTTCACAAGAGTTATAAGTTTACCGTTCCAAGTGGCAATAAAGTCAATGGTCGCACTATTACCGTTAAAAACGAAAGCTACGGCTGGGGAGTTTATATTAAAAAAGCTCGTGCAGCTGTAGAAGATGCCTTTATGAAAGGCACTAAATCAATTGACGGTAGTGATTACATTTACGGTGAAGGTTTTAGTACTTATGCTCATGGTTATGGTAAATCTAATCACGGTATTGGTAAGCACTACGCTGTTGTTTCCATTAAGAATCAGGAATTATGGATCGTTAACAACAATAAGGTTGTTGTCCACTTAAATGATGTTGTAACTGGTACTTTAAATGGTGGTAAAGGTAACCAAACCCCAAGTGGTGTGTGGTATGTAATGTACAAGGAATCACCAAGTACTCTTCGTGGTTATAATGATGATGGTTCCAAATATGCATCCCCAGTTCAATACTGGATGCCATTTACACTCAGTGGATGTGGATTCCATGACGCCAGCTGGAGAAACGACTGGAGCAAGACCGCCTACTTAAATGGTGGTTCCCATGGCTGTGTTAACATTCGCCCTAGTGAAATTCACAGCGTTTGGAGCAACGTAACTAAGGATATGCCTGTTATTATTTACAACTAGAAATACTAAATAAGACCTCCAATAGAGGTCTTATTTTTTGGCTTTACATAAACATCTGACGTCCAAATTCAATACAAATTTCCCATATAGTAATTGGCATAAATGATATACTTTTTCTAGAGAAAGTATGTAAAAGAGGAAACATTATGATTACAATTGGAGTTCTTTGTATAATTGTTGCCGCAATTTCAGCTTTGAAAGCTAGAGAAAGCGTAGAAAACGCGTGGCAGAAGTATTTAGCCATTATCTTCTTAGTGCTTGGTATTATCTTGCTGGGTGTTGGGATTTTTCATCACTAAAAAAGGTTGCCCTCTACGGGGCAGCTTTTTAATTTTGGGGGACAATTTTATTTACGACCATAACGGATTTAGTAGGTTTCAGGAGTGTATAAATATTCTTTTCAATATGACTCAACCTCTTTCCACTCAGCATGAAAATTATTATTGGAATTCCTACAGCATTAATAACCACTGGTACTAATATTCCACTTGGCACATATAAATCTAAGAAACTCGCGATATCCATTGTCGCGGGAATCATCGCAAACACTAAGAAATCCCACACACCATGAACAATCATTGCTAGCCACAGCTTTCCCGTATATAAATAAATAATTGCCAAAAGGCACCCAATAGCAAATACATCCATTACTTGATAGGAAGTAGTCACAAAATCCTTATGTTCAGAAATCATATTTGGATAATGACTCAAACTAAAAATCAATGCACTGATTAACACCATTCCTTGCGCACGAAATTTTTTATTTTTTAAGGCACCAGCTAAAACTACTAAAATGGCATACCGTTCTAATTCTTCAAAAATCCCTGCCTCAAGTGTAGCAAGATATACAAGTGAAGGATTTCCCGGGAAAAACAAGGATTGATTTGGATTTAATAAACTAAAATTCCAATTCCAAATTGCTTCAGAAAAATTATCCGCAATCTGAATGAAAGCAGCGAAAAAGTCATACCAAATGCCAAAAGCGATTAATTCAACCGTAGTAAAGGTAAATACTCTCGTCCATTTTTGTCTAATGCTAATCCATAATTTTAATCCCCATCCCTTCAAGACTAAATACAGAAAAACTATAAAGGAAAGGGCACAAACTAATCCGCTATATTCAAAATTTCGTAAAAATGAGTTGGGAGAAATCAACGGATAATCATCAAATATCAAAAAGGTAAAAACTACCATCTCAATGTTAATCAACCTGCTCAACCAATATCGAAGTTTTCCATAACTCACAACGGTTACGGGAACTAGCACAAAAGCAAATCCCACAATTCTTAATATTCCAATCAAATTCGTTGCTTGCGGAAAAAATTTAAAGAGGAGTTGAAAGAAAGCCAAATACGCCATTTCCAAGTCATAAGGCAGAAATAGCACATTAACAAATCTGACTCGCATTGAAAAAGTATTCACTCTTATCTCTTAACTGCAATAAAATCAGTGAAATCATCAAAGTACTAATGATAATCCCACTCTTCACAGGACTTAAAATTCCCGTTCGAATCTGCATCTCCAGCAAAAACATACACAAAAGACTTGAAACCGCAATTTGAATTTGCAAACATCGTTTCATTCTTATTCCCCCCTTTTTTTCTGTTTTTGCCAATATACAAAAAAACGAGCAAGCACACAATAGCACGCTTGCTCATTCCATAATTTTAATTTACACCAGCCATTAAACTGTGAATTTTCTTACTAAAGAAGAACATCACAATCCCGACGAATACACTTACAACCCCAATTGCCAAGAAATATGGGACTTCAGTTGCACTTGAGTAGTACTTAACGATCTGTGAGTTAACAGCTTGTCCCGTAGCATCAGCCAAGAACCACATACTCATCATTTGTGACTTGAATGCCTTTGGTGCAAGCTTAGTAGTTACTGAAAGTCCGATTGGTGAAATTAACATTTCGGCAATTTCAACAATAAACCATGAACCTACTAGCCAGAATGGACTTACACGGCCACTAGTTCCGTACAAAGTACCAGGAAGAGCCATCCAAACATAAGATAATCCTGCAAAGACCAACCCAGCTGCAAACTTACTTGGTGCACTTGGTTGATTCTTCCAGTTTTCCCAAAGCCATACAAAGAATGGTGTCAAAATCATAATGAAGACTGGGTTTAAAGTCTGGAAGTTAGCAGCAGCAAAGTGCCAACCACCAATGTGAAGGACCGTTCTTTGTTCTGCAAAAAGTGCCAAAACAACAGAACCTGATTCTTCTATTCCCCAGAAAATAGCTGCCGCAATGAACAAAGGAATGTAAGCCCAAACGCGAGAACGTTCAACCTTGCTTACCTTTGGACTGCGAAGCATTAAAACGAAGTAGTAAACAGGAATCGCAATTGCCAAAATAGTGATCAAAGTAATGATATTGTCAATATTCAATTGACCAACCATGGCCATAATAGCAATCACAATCACTAATGCCAAGACGCCCAGGCCTACACGGCCCATAATTTTATTTAAATCTTTCTTCTTGATTGGATCAGTTGGTTCTAGACCCGTTTGAGGTAAATACTTCTTACCACCATAGTAATATTGAAGAAGTCCAAGGAACATACCTACAGCAGCCAAAGAAAATCCTGCATGGAAATTAAAATGGTCACCAAATAAATGAAGTCCAAAACCTTCACTAGCCCATGGAACTGCCCATGGTGCAATAGCGGAACCTAAATTGATACCAAAAACAAACATACTGAACCCAGCATCTCGTCTACGGTCATCTTCTGAATAAAGACCACCAACCATATCAGAAACGTTAGGCTTCAATAAACCTGTACCGGCTACAATTAAAGCAATAGAAACATATAATGCTCCAATTCCCATTGGAAGTGCCAAAACAATATGTCCTAACATAATTAAGACACCACCAATAAACACAGTTCGTCTAGGCCCCCATACTCTATCTGAGAGCCATCCACCAGCTACACTGGATAAATATACCAATGAACCATAAATGGACATCACAGACGCTGCTGTAGTCTGGTCCATGCCAAGTCCGCCCTTAGTTACCGCATAGTACATGTAGAAGAGCAGGATTGCTCGCATACCGTAGTAACTAAATCTTTCCCACATTTCAGTGAAGAATAATGTAGAAAGTCCTCTCGGCTGACCAAAGAAAGCCGTATCCATATTTTTTTCACTCATTAAACAAAAAACCCCCCTAATTAGGTATTCTCTGAGTTTAAAGGTTAATTTTATACTAAAAGTTTGTTTTTAGTCAAGATAAGGTATTTTTATATAGAAAAAAGCATTGGATAATTTTCCAATGCTTTTTAATATTTATTCAAATTTAGCCAATTGCAACCTTGATTGCGCCATTAACAGCGTCCTTTTCTCTTGCAATCATGTCTACCTTAGATTCAATCACCTTAGTGTCCATCTTGATTTCACGAGTAAGACCTGGAGTGTTGATTTTTGGAGTGAAGAAAGCCTTAAATTCCTTAAGTCTTTCTGGGGTGTGGAAGATTGCTGCAGTGACAGTGATAAATGTCGCAAATTCCATATCACCGCCGACAGTCTTTTCAAGCCAGCTCCAATCTTCTCTAATCCAGTCCCAAGCAGCTTGTTGACCATGACTGTTAGCAAGCACACCACGGTACCAACCACGAAGGTCTTGAGGCTTAATTACATCCGCATCTTCAAAGTAGCTAACAATCTTGTGAATTTCAGCAATATCAATGGTTGAAGTTGCAGCCGCACGAATATCAGCCTTGTAAGAAGCATCGTTGGTCTTCTTGTATTCACTGATAAGCTTAGCCATCAAGTTGTGACTACCGAAGTTCTTTACTTCACTGATTAAAACGTATGGACGTACATCCGCGTTAAGAGCTTCTAAGTTATCACTATTTTCTTCATATAACTTATGGGCAGTCTTAATTGATTCTGCGTTACCAGCATAAATGCTTGCACTTAATTCATATGGACGAATTTGAGCATCTTCATCACTTTCGCCCTTCTTAGGAATCCAACCTAAGCGTTCAACTTGCTTAACGGAAAGATCATTATAGAATTGCTTCAAGTTTTCTTCATCAGCTGAACCAGGCTTTACAAATTGACGAAGCTTAGCTGCAGTAGTGTACAAAGCGTTGATTACCAAGCTAGATTTAGAATCAGCAAATTTAACTAAAAGTGGTACCAAGTCAGCATATGAAACAACATTGCCTTCTGCAAGTAAACGCAAGTCTTGCAATAATTGAAGTTTAGCAATTGGATCAAGATTGTCTGCATCAGCCAAAATGTCGTCAAGTAAAGTCTTATCGTAGTTAACGATAAAGTGTGAGTTATTACCAACATTAATTCTAAGTGGATGACCTGCTTCTTCGCGGAGCTTCTTGTAGTCGCCTAAGTCAATTTCTTTTTCAGACATAATAGTTGGTGCATCAAAGTTGGCATTCAATGGAATTTGCCAAGTTCTTCCCTTATCTTTACCATCACCGATAAAGAATTGCTTTTGACTTAAAATAAGGTGACCCTCATTATTAATCTTAGCAGTTACAACTGGATAACCTGGTTGTTCAAGCCATGAGTGCATGATTTCACCAATATTTAAATCAGTTGCAGTTGAAAGAGCACTCCATAAATCATCACCAGTTGCATTACCAAACTTGTGGTGGTCAAAGTAGTACTTAAGGCCTTTTCTAAGTGCTTCATCGCCCAAGAGTGAACGAACCATCACCAGCATTCTTGAACCCTTAGCATAAACAATAGCTGAGTCAAACAAAGCGTCAATTTCAGCTGGATCATTAACTTGAACGTGAACTGATTGAACTCCATCAGTAGCATCTCTTTGAAGAGCTGCAGGAGCTTCACTAGTTTGGAACATTTCCCAAATGTGCCAGTCTGGTTCTAAGTTATCAACTGACAAGTATTCCATCATGTTGGCAAAACTTTCGTTAAGCCATAAATTGTCCCACCACTTCATAGTTACCAAGTCACCGAACCATTGGTGAGCAAGTTCGTGAGTAATAACTGTAGCAACTAATTTCTTCATTTCAAGTGAAGTGTTGTCTGGGTCTAAAAGCAAGTATGCTTCACGGTAAGTGATCAGTCCCCAGTTTTCCATGGCACCAGCACTGAAGTCTGGAAGAGCCAATTGCCATGAGTGTGGCAATGGATATGGAGTTTCGTAGAATTTTTCATAAAAGTCAATTGCACGCGTAGCAATGTCTAAAGCAAAGTCGAGTTCCTTTGGCTTGTGAGCCTTAGTAGCAAAGACACCGACCTTGATGCCGCCTTTAGTTTCAGTGATCTTAGATTGAAGTTCACCAAAGGCAAAGGCAACAAGGTAAGTTGACATACGTACAGTTTCTTCAAAGTGGTGAACGCCATTTTCTATGCTGGTTTCTGGCATGTTACCAAGAGCGATTTCACCTGGTTTTTCATCCCACTTAAGGGACAAGGTAAAGGTAGCCTTAGCTTCAGGTTCATCCACACATGGGAAAGCTTGACGAGCAAAAGTAGTTTCAAATTGAGTACCAATAATTTGTTTCTTTTCGCCGTTAAGTTCGTAATATGAAGGATAAATACCCATCATGGAATCAGTTAAAGGTGCACTGTAATCAATTGCGATTGTTGTTTCACCAGTTCTGCCCAAATCGATCTTAATTGCTTCGTCTTTATCATCTACTGTGAAGTCTACATCCTTGCCATCGGCACGAACTGCAGAAATCTTCATGTACTTTTGATTGATGAAAATTATGTCATCTTGTGCTTCACCAGTAATGGTTGAAGTCCCACTGATTGTTTTATCTGCCCGGTTGACATCAATGAAAAGATCATAATGTTCTGGGTGGAAAGTTTCGTAAAAACGTTTTACTGCCATTAAAATACCTCCTATTATACGGAACTAATTTATTCAATTTTATCAAAAAAGGGGAAGTGTTACATTAAAAAGGCGATTTTTGAGGGATTGTAAGAGTTGCGTGGTCGTTTTGTAACATTGCTGTCATATTTGACCTGTACTATAAAAGCATAGTCATTAAGAATTAATTAAGTTTATAGGGAATGAATAAATTACATGAAAAACGTTAAATCTACTTTAGTAAAATTATTTGCAGCTTTAGCACTTGTCTTAGCAACTGTTGTTACAGTTCAAGCTTTCAATGCTAACACTTCAACTTCTCAAACAGCTCAAGCTGCCATCAAGCTATCAAAGAAGGAAAAGGCTGCTAAGCACTGGATCGCAATGCGTGAATCTAGCGGTAGCTACACTGCTAGAAATGGTGTTTGTTACGGTAGATATCAATTAAACATCTCCTATCTCAATGGAGATTTATCAAAGAAGAATCAAGAAAGAACCGCTGATCGATATGTTTATAAGCGTTATGGTTCATGGGTAAATGCTAAAGTCTTTTGGCAAAGAAATCACTGGTATTAATGCATTATTTATTCCCATTTAAAAAACAGTCTAGTCAAATTGACTAGGCTGTTTTTCTTTATTCAAAATTATCTTTTTTAATGAAGCGATATGTCGCAATAACTAAAACGATCAAACTACATGCAATCGCTACATAGGCCATTGGTCCCACTGTAATGGCACTATTTGCCGCTTGAGCATCCATCTGATTTTCAACGGCATACCCAACAATCCATCGACGCATGACTATCGGCGTCAAAATGAAACTGATTGTAGAAATAATGGCTGCTACCAAACTAGCATTGCGTGAATAGGGCTCTTTGAAAAATTGAGCCAATACACAAAAGGCTGGCGCAATCATTAATAGTAAAACCCACATCACGATCCATCTACCTGATGGCGAATTCATCATTTGCGCACTATTTGTCGCATAGCGATATGAACTCCAAAGTTGTCCTCCACTAAAAGTATTCAACAGGTTCAAAAAATAGGTCCCTTGTTGACCATAACTTCCTCCTCGATTAGAAAGAATATTAGTAATCACATTAAAACTATCTGTTGAGCCAGCAGAAGAAAAGTTTACAGAAACAACTTGTTTCATATAGGTAGCTAAAAGCATCAAAATTGAACATCCAAACTGAATAGCCCTAAGCATGCTCAATTTTCGAGAAGCTTTCATCTTAAATTCTAAACTCAAGACTTGATTAGGATGATGACTGTGCCCGATCACAAAGATCCCAATTCCAACGATGGCCATTAAAATTAAAAGTCCCCACCAGAGTTTAGCCATAATCAAAAAGATCGCAACTACGATTACAGCAACTGAAATATAGGGCCGATCCGCAAAGATATTCCAAAAGTTCAGCTTTAAATGTTGCTCATTTGCTCGAGTAGCGGAACTGGTATCAATAGAAATATTGTTGGTCCTTAGTTTTCTTGATTCTCGAAACTGATTAATATTTTTAGATTTTGCATTTTCATATTTAGTTTTTGATTGCATCGCACTTTGAGAGTTATTGTTATGCTTCATGCGATACTCGCGTCGTGACATATGTGCCATGTGACACACTCCCTTCTTGCTTTACTATCCTACCATGTTTTGAAATAATCTTGTGCACTTTCTCACTTTTCTTGAAAAATTTTTAGAAATTCTGTGTGCTACAATAGGATTCAAACATTGATTTCAATTTAAAGGAAATGATTTTTTGCAAAAGGATAAAACAAATTTACCAAAAGGTTGGCACAAAGCATTCTACACACTTTGGTTAGGCTGTTTTATTACTGGAATGGGATATTCGATGACGATGCCATTTATTTCATTGTTTATCTCAGATTTAGGAAATTATAGCAAACTGCAAATCAACCTTTACTCAGGATTGGCATTCGCGATGACTTTTATTGCCCAGGCAATAGTTTCACCATATTGGGGAAATTTAGCCGATAGAAAAGGCCGCAAGTTGATGTGTATGCGAGCTTCCGGTGTTATGGCACTAACAATTACTTTGACTGGACTAGCACCAAATGCCATTTATTGAATAAATTACCGTTGAAAACACGGGATTTTAATCCCGTGATGAAAACGGCTCTTTTCATCGTTTTCTTTTTAAAGTCTATGTTTCCTTCTTTTCCTTTGCTATAATTTTTAAAGAAGGGAGGGAACAAATGTGCTAACTGGAATAAAATTAAGACTCTATCCTAATCAAACTCAGATTGGCCAGCTTTGGCAAATGTTTGGCAATGACCGCTTTGTCTGGAACAGAATGCTCGATATGATGAACGAGCGCTATAAGAATAACAAAGATTTGCCTTTCTTAACCAAGTTCAAGCTTAACTATCTGCTTAAGCCCTTAAAGAAAGAATATCCCTTTTTGAAAAATAGCGATTCGTCTAGCCTGCAGCTGGTCAATGAATTTTTAAACCAGTCTTGGAAAAACTTCTTTAAAGATAAAACCGGCACTGTCGGCAAGCCCCGCTTTCATTCCAGAAGATATTTAAAACCGTCTTATACTGGCAAGTCTATTGTGAAAATTGCTGGAAGACGCTATCTCTATCTTCCTAAGCTGGGCTACATTAAAACCAGCAAGACGGGGGTTCTAAAAGACGTGAAGATTAAACGCTATACGGTCTCTTTAGAACCTACTGGCAAGTATTACCTGTCAATTCAAGCAGAGGTTAAAGAGCCTGAAAAGCTTAAAAAGACGGGCAGGCAAGTTGGGATTGATGTCGGCGTAGCTGATTTGGCAATTCTGTCAAATGGTCTAAAGTACCCTACTTTTGATGCTACTTATTTTGAAAAGCAAAGCCGAATCTGGCAGAGCAAATATTCGCGCAGACGCCATCTGGCTTCTCTTCTTTGCGAGCAGGACAAGAATCAGAAAGTTCTTAATCCTAAAAGCCTAGAAAGCTTTTCCAACTGGCAAAGGGCGCGCAAGCTTAAAGCCAACTATCAAAAGAAAGTCGCCAACAAACGCAAAGATTACCTCCATAAGCTGACAACGCACTTGGTTAGGCAATACGATGTGATTGCAATTGAAGATTTGAAAGTCAAGAATCTTCAAAAGAATCACTGCCTAGCCAAAGCAATTGCCAACGCTTCTTGGAGTATGTTTAGACAAATGCTGGAGTATAAATGTGAAAGATATGGTAAGAAATTAATTGCCGTAAATCCACGGAACACCTCCAGAATCTGTTCCAAGTGCGGATTTAACAGCGGAGCTAAGCCGCTAGAAATTCGGGAATGGACTTGTCCTAACTGTCAGATTCATCATGATCGGGATATTAATGCGGCAGTTAATATCTTGCATAAAGCAACGCTAAGTGGTCAGGAACTGGCCGTGGTAAATAGCTAAGTTCCGTGAGTTAGGTATGAAGATAGCAATATCTTCTGTAAGATCCTAAACACTACTTAGTGTTCCCAGAAACCCGGTACTTTAGTGCCGGTGTAGTTCATCCCGATGGCTTTGACTAATAATCCTTGGGTTTTAGCAGGATTAAGATTCTTATTGGGGATCGCCAGTGCGGGGATGCTTCCAGCTGCGCAAACTGTGCTTACTTTGAACACGCCAAGCGAAAGTTTCGGCCGAATTTTCTCATATAATCAGTCTTTCCAAGCAATTGGGGCAGTTCTGGGATCGTTGATGGGATCAACCATTTCAGGATTATCAAGCTACTCTACCGTCTTCTGGGTAACCGGCTTTACTTTATTACTTAACTTCTTGCGTGTCCTCATTTTTGCTTGGGGTAAAAGTTATCAAGAATAATCAAAAATCCACAACTACTAATTCAAATAGTTGTGGATTTTTCTATGCATTTAATTTTTGATAGAGATCATACATCCCTCGATCAAAAGCACACATGGTCACTCCCATGTCGTAATCGGGATGATTCTTCAGCCACTTTTTAACTGTGCTAAATGCAATCTCACCGGCTTCTTCTGCGGGATATCCATACACCCCCGTTGAAATTGCTGGAAAAACGATACTGTGTAAGTTATTTTCTTTAGCTACATTGAGCGAATTCTTATAGCACATCGCTAGAAGTTGTTTATCTAAGTCGGTGCCCGAATAAATCGGACCAACTGTATGAATCACATGCTTAGCAGGTAAATTATAACCCTTAGTTATCTTCGCGTGACCCGTTTTACATCCGTTCAAAGTCATACACTCTTCTAAAAGCTTTGGGCCAGCAGCTTTATGAATTGCACCATCGACGCCCGCTCCTCCCAAAAGAGAATTATTGGCCGCATTGACGATTGCATCAGCTGCCATCTTGGTAATATCACTCTGTGTTATGTTTATTTTTTGCATCTTGATTACCTCGTATTCCGTTTGTAATTCTATATTACCACGAAAATAAAATAGTATTGCTTTTATTTTTTATTGTATTAACATTATATAAAAATTAGTTTTTAAGGGAGTGATTAAAATGTTCTACCGGCATCGTAAAACACACCGAGTTCTAGAAGCAGTGTCTTCATTAGGATTGTTAATTTTTGGTTTTACAGTTTTACTTTTGTGGCTCTTCAATATGCCCCTCTTCATTAAAATGGTTGTATATATTGCTACTCTATATTATTTGTTTCAAATCTTTAATACCCTAATGGAACTACAAAGCTTCGATAATTTCACATTTCATATTAGACAAAAAGTACTATTCATATCCTTCGGTATTATTGAGCTCATTTTACTAATCTATTTTCAAAACAAAAATATAAATATCTTTCTTCTCTTAGCCGGAGGATATACAGGAATCTACTTTACAATTTGTCTTGTGAATGACGTGCTTGGAATTTACCAATTTCAATCTAATCACATACTTAAAGTAAAAACTTTTTTCAAGTTTGAGCTTTTGACTATTCTTTGTATCGCAATTCTTTTAACTGTTCTAAGTTTTGTTTCTTGGATTATTTTTTCAATTATCATTATTTCCCTGGGAATCTTTTACAGTCTAGCTGAATTGATTATTAGTCATTTTTCTGAAAAACGTGGACGAAATGAAATGGGATATATGATTAATTATGCTGAAAAGAATAGAAAATCTAAATAACATATTTTCACGAAAGGACTGATCTACATGTTTTCTCGACACTGGAATCCACAACACTTTCTAAAAATCATCTCGTCAATCGCTCCTCTAATTGCTGGCTTTGCCATTCTAACGCTCTGGTTTTTAAATTTTCCCCTTTTTCTAAATTTGATAGTTGACTTCGCTGTTTTCTACTACATCTTTCAAGCATTTCATCAGCTAAAAGAACTTCAAAAGCTCCATAATTTGAAGCTCGCTCCGTGGATTACAGTAATAATGGTCATCATTGCCGTAGCTGCAACAATTTCATTAATTTATTTTCAATTCAAGAACATCTTTATCTTTTTACTATTAGCTGGTGGCTTCAGCGGTATCTACTTTGCATTGCGGTTACTTAGTTCTCTGATGTCGATTGATCAACTGCTAAAAGATCATCCCTTTCAAACTAAAACTCTAGTATCTCTTGCTTTAGCAGTTACCATCATTACTAGTGTCATTTTAATCATCCTTGGGTTAACCTCTTCTTTAGCCTTTGCAATTTTTGTTTCCGCAATAGTTATCCTTTATGGAATTGCCAGATTAATCCTTAATATCCTGCTCCATCATTTTGGAAAGAACGAGCTCACTCTAAAACTTCAATACCTTGAGAAAAATAAATCTGAACATTAATCATCAAAAAACACTCTGCTTCTAACAAGCAAAGTGTTTTTTCGTATCTAATTTTTGCATTAACCTTTATCTGCACCAGCAGTAATTCCGTTAACATAGAATTTTTGCATAAAGATAAAGAGGATTGTAATTGGAATTGCGATGATCACACATCCCGCAACGAACTGTGCAAAGTATGCCGTCGCATTACCTTTAGCTGTGTGAACCATGTTATAAAGTCCATAAGCAATTGTGTAATTCTTGGCATTTCCTGAAGTAGAAAGGATAATTCCAGAGAAGATGAAGTCTGTCCATGGAGCAATAAATGCAGTCAAGGCAGTATAAACAATCATTGGCTTGGATAATGGCAATCCAATATGAATAAATACTTGCCATTCAGTTGCACCGTCAATTTCTGCAGCTTCATCAATTGCCCGGGGAATAGTATCAAAGAATCCTTTAGCAACATAGAATCCAAGACCTGCACCACCAACATAAACAAGTAAAAGTCCGAAGAGGTTTAACATGTTTAAGCCTTTTAAGATGTAGTACAAGGCAATCATTGACATGAATCCTGGGAACATCCCCAAAACTAAGGCAATTTGTAAGAACGGCTTTCTAAATTTAAAGCGTAATCTTGATAATACATAAGCAACCGAAATTGTTAAGAACGTTGAGATTACCATTGATGCAAGGGATACTAACAAGGTATTGATAATCCAGTTAACAAAAGGATATTGCGGATTCGTAAAGATTCCAATATAGTTCTGCAGGGTAAATTTATCAGGCCAAAATGTCGAAACAAATCCCGTATCATTGTATGAGAAACTTGCTAAGACGATCCAGATAATCGGTAAAATCCAGATGATCGCTAAAATAATCAATAAGATATACCGAAAAATTAGTGAGAGCCGTCTTTGATTTTTATAAGACTTCATTTTCTAGCCCTCCTTAAAAGCATTCGTACGTCTATAAGCTGCAAGAGAAACTACAGCACTGATCACAAAGATCAAAATACCTAATACAGCACTGGCATTATATCGTTGCTCTTGACCAAAGGTTAAGTTATAAAGCCACGTTACCAATAAGTCAGTCGATCCAGCACCGTTATATTTACTATTCATTGGTGCACCACCCGTCAAAAGGAAGATGACATTGAAGTTGTTGATGTTACCAATAAATTGTTGGATAAGAGATGGTGCCATTACAAATAGAATCTGGGGGAAAGTAATTGATCTAAAAATCTGTACAGCATTCGCACCATCAATCTTAGCAGCTTCAATTTGATCTTGAGGCAAGTTTTGAATGATCGCGGTTGAAACTAACATAGAAACTGGAATACCAATCCACATGTTGACAATGATTACCGTAATTCGAGCAACCAATGGCGAAGCCTGGTTGTCAATGAAGTGAATTGGATGAGAAATCCATCCAATATTCATCAAGATGTTGTTAAGTGCACCTTGATAGTCTAAGAATTGTGCCATCATCAATAAGGAAACAAATTGTGGCACAGCCCAAACAATAACAAAGATTGTTCTCCAGAAGTTTTTATGCTTAATACCTTTTGATTCAATAAGCAAAGCCAGCAAAACTCCAAAGAAGAAAGTAGTTGCAGTAGCAGCCACTGCCCAAACCAAAGTCCAGCCTAAGACTGGGAAGAAAGTACCAGCTAAATCACCGCCAAGCACATTACCAAATGCTTGAAAGCCAGTCCAAGAAAAGGCAATTGGGTGCTGACGATCATAGTTAGTAAATGCCATAGAAATCATGAAGATCGTTGGCAATACCGTGAAGAACAAGATTCCAAGTAAAGGAAGGAACATCAAAGTAGCATGAAGTCTACTATCAAACAAGCTCTTTAATTCTTGCATATTAGTTGGAATATGTTCACCATCGCGCTTCAAGATGTAGTTGTGTCTAGTTGATTTTAAGTTGACAATGTACAAACAAATAATTGCAATACAAAGCATTACGGCTAAGACACCGAACAGTAAAATCAACACTGAGTTTGATGGCTGCTTAGTCACATACACACCTTGTGCTGCGTCATAGACGACTTTCTTGGTTTTATTTGTTCCAAGTGTAGCGAGCATACTTAATGTAGAAATACCACTAAAGATGAACCAAATGATGAAAACAACTTCTGAAAGTAAAAGTGCAAATCCTTTTGCCCATTGTTTGTTTTCTAAAGCATTACTACCCATAATGAAAAATGAAAGTTTGGTAGCAAAGTTTCCCTTAGACCATACTTCACGATAAGTTGCTTTAGGAGCTACATGCTTTTTTCTTATAAACATAATTTCTCCCCTTCTTAAGCTAAAAGGTTGGAGCAATTTCTAGACCAACCTTTTACACTTTGCAATCAACTATTTCTTTTCAATAGCCTTAGATAATTTAGTAAGTTGAGCCTTGTATTGACTTGGCTTGATCTTACCATCATAAGTACCACTGATTAATGGTGCAGAATCATTCCAGAATGTAGCCATTTGTGGAAGCTTAGATTGCAATACTGAGTTACCAGGTTTAGCCATTTCAATTACTGCTTCAGCAACTGGATCACTCTTAACAGCATTTGAGTTTACAGCAGCCTTAAGTACAGGAATTTGACCAGCTTCTTTATGAGCGATAAGTTGTGACTTCTTGTTAGTGATGTAAGCAGCAAGTTCTGAAGCGGCCTTTGCATTCTTAGTGTGTGAGTTTACAGCGAAACCTTCAATACCAAGGAATGCTTCCATTTGAACACTCTTACCGCCAACATCGATCTTAGGATACTTAGCAACAGCGAAGTTCTTACCTAAAATCTTCTTAATGTTAGCTGCGTTCCAAGGACCGTCCAAGATAGCTTGAGCATTACCCTTCTTTAATTGGTTCAAAGCATTTGAAGTTTGCATTACGCCCTTGTTCTTCTTTTGGGCTGCATACCACTTCAAAGCATTAACACCGTTTTGTGAGTTAAAGGTTGAACCCTTCAGGTCTTCACCACTATTACCATAAAGCTTTGTACCAGCTGAGAACATTACTGGCCACATTACATAAGCATTAGTAAAGTCGGTAGCTACAACTCCCTTTGAAGTTAAAGTCTTCCAATCTTTTACATCATTTGCAGAAAGCTTAGATTTATTGTAGTAAATAGTTTGGGCTTGTTGAGCATATGGATATGCATAAATCTTGTTCTTCCAAGTTACACCCTTAGAAGCAACACTTACATAGTTTGCCTTGATATCTTTCGTATCAGATGGTGAAAGTGGATTAATATAACCAGCTTCGGCCATTTGACCTAATTGATCATTAGGAACTTCAAATACATCGGCAGCCTTTGAAGGGTCCTTACCTACATCAGTCTTGGCATTAGCTGAACCATTAGGACTTTGAACAACACGAACTTTGATATTCTTATTTTTCTTAGTAAAGTCCTTTGCAATTTGCTTGTAGTATGGTACTTGTTCAGTATCCACCCATAAAGTTAAATTAGCACTCTTGCTATTGCTTGACGATGAATTTGATGATCCATTTGAACAAGCTGCAAGTGACATTGAGGCCAAAACTGCGGCACTCCCTAAAGCGATTTTCTTCCAAATTTTCATGACTTTTCCTCCTGAAAAATCTAACTATATATTTCTTAGCAACTGTAGCTACCTGCTACAAGTGGTTGTAAGCTTAGTGATAACAATTAATTAACAATTGTCTTTGTTGTATCTTTGTCAAAGAAGTGGGCCTTATTTACGTCAAATCCCATCTTCACTTTGTCGCCAGGTTCGTGATAATCACGAGCATTAACAATCGCAACAAATTCTGTTCCATCTACTTTTTGATAAAGCTGGATTGTGGCACCCAGAAGTTCAGATACAACAACTTCTGATTCCACAACGGCATTTGGCCAAGTTTCAAGAAAGGCTTGCTCGGAGTGAATATCTTCTGGACGGATTCCAAAGATTAAATCTTTATCTCCATACCCTTTCTCTTCCAGCATCTTGGCCTTACCTTCTGGAATTTCAATATTCAAACCTTTCCCATCACTGATTCGGCCATTCTTATAATGAACATTAAAGAAGTTCATTTGAGGAGAGCCGATAAAACCAGCCACAAATTGGTTAACCGGCTTGTTATAAACTTCAAGTGGGGTACCAATCTGTTGAACTTCACCTACTGACATTACAACTACCCGATCTGCAAGTGTCATAGCTTCAGTTTGATCGTGAGTTACATAAATAGTAGTTGTACCTAGATTTTGATGAAGTTTGGCAATTTCTGCACGCATCGAAACACGAAGCTTAGCATCAAGGTTGGAAAGAGGTTCGTCCATCAAGAAGATTGGCGCATCTCTAACAATTGCTCGTCCCAAAGCCACACGCTGGCGTTGACCCCCAGACAATTCGCCTGGTTTTTTATCAAGATATTGTTCCAAACCAAGGATTTTTGCGGCATGCTTTACCCGTTTATCGATATCATCTTTTTTGTAATGACGAAGTTTCAACCCAAAGGCCATATTGTCATAAATTGACATGTGAGGATAAAGAGCATAGTTCTGAAACACCATCGCAATATCTCTATCCTTTGGTGCAACATCATTCATTACTTTATGATCGATTTCCAAAGTACCTTTACTAATATCTTCAAGTCCGGCAATCATTCTCAAGGTAGTGGATTTACCACATCCGGAAGGACCAACAAATACAATGAACTCCTTATCCTTAATGTGTAAATCAAAGTCATTTACTGAATAATAATCATTGCCCGGATATTTTTTATAGATATGGTTTAAATCAACCTCAACCATATTTTCCCCCCTACTTTCTATCTATACTTTTATCAAAGGCAGCTTCAAAAATTAGGCCTTTAAGCATTTACTCTCACCTTTTTTTAGTGTTACTTTTTCACCTTTTACCCAAACATCAATTGTTTGACCTTCAATTAAAGTAAGCTTGATTTCTTGATGATCTATATAAACTTCAATTAATCGACCACGATAGTTAATCTTGAAACTATAATGATCCCAGTTCTTTGGAATAAATTGAATTGATGTGTTTCGACCCTCCAAGGATCAACTTCAAAAATTCGTTTCATACTCGCTCTCTCCAAAACTATCAGGTTTCTCATTTGTTTACGCTTTCATTATCGATCTATTGAAAGCGTTTTACAATATATTTTGGGATGTTAACGGTATCAGAATTATGTTATAAAAAAAGAAGTCATTACTTCTCGACTTCTTTTTTCTTACTTATTCAATTCAAAAAATACTACTCAACTACGATAGCATAGCCATCTTTAGCTAAAACCCCATCTTGATAATTTTGAGATAATTGAGGATCAATGGTTAAGTTTTGGTCTTTTCCAGTAGTATTAAAGTATGCAGTAATAGTATTTTCTCGTTTCCGTGTTACTTTAATCACCCCAGCTTTTGTTACTTCAAGGGTGGTAGTTCCTTGTCCAAGGGTAGAAGCATACTTCAATCTGAATTCAACTAATTCATGAACTTCTTGCCAGACAGGACCGTATTTTTTATCCCAATCCATCGGCTTGCGACAATCTGGGTCATTGTCACCACTCATTCCCATTTCAGTTCCGTAATAGATACATGGACTTCCTGTTTGCATAAAGATAAAAGTCATTGCCTGCAGAGCTAATTCTTCATTTTCACCAGCAACCGTTTTAATTCGTGCAGTATCATGACTATCAAGAGTGTTAAGCATGGCCTGATTAGTTTGATCCCGATACATCATTAATTGATCTGTTAACTGTTCAACCAATTTTTGAGCTGATAAAGTGTGCTTAAAGAAGTGTTCCTCCACTTGTAAAGTAAATGGATAATTCATAACTCCAGAAAATTCATCCCCATTCAGCCATGGCTGAGCTGAATGCCAAATTTCTCCTACAATATAAAAATCAGGCTTAATTTCAGTTACAGCTTTGTGGAATCTCTTCCAAAAATGATGATCTACCTCATTTGCGACATCAAGACGCCAAGCATCAATATCAAAATACTTCACCCAATAAGTCGCAATTTCTAACAAATAATCTTGTACCTCAGGATTAGCAGTATTGAGCTTAGGCATTGTTTTTTCAAAAGCAAATGTCTCATAGGGTGCAAGCTTATCTTTAGTTGGTTTATGATAAGGTTCAACAGGATAGGAGTTAATATGAAACCAATCTGCAAAACGAGACTTAGGTCCATTTTCCACTACATCTTGCCATTGCATCGAGTTCACACCAATATGATTAAAGACAGCATCCAGCATAACTTTAATTCCACGTTTATGGGCTTCATTGATAACTTTTGCAAATAAATCTTTATCCCCAAAGTTAGGATCAATATCCAAATAATCGACTGTGTCATATTTATGATTCGAACTAGCTTTAAAAACCGGGCAGAAATAAATACCATTGATTCCCAACTCTTTTAAATAATCTAGATGATCTAGAACACCTTGTAAGTCTCCGCCATAAAATGCATCTCGAGTTGGGTGATCTTGCGGATTCCACGGCTTAGTACCTACCGGATCATTAGATTTATCACCGTTTGCAAAACGTTCTGGAAAAATTTGATACCAGACAGTTTTCTTTACCCATTCTGGAGTAGTGTCCATATCAATTAAATGGAAATAAGGTACTCTAAAGTAACTGCCATCGGCTTCAAGATTCTTTTTATTAAAATCATAAATCCCCCGATCACCGACAATTTTATGACTACCATCATTTCCAATTACTTCAAAAGTATACTTAATTCGGTGAAATGGTACTTCCAAAGTGGCTACCCAATGATCATCAACCGCCCCGATGCCAACTTTTTCCATTTTAGTCGACTTAGTTTGTGTAGTGGGTAAATAATTATCAACATAATGCACAATTATTTCTTTTACATCATCTTTGGCTGTATGAAATCTTACTCGAACGCGATTTTCATCTAGAATAAAACAGTCTTCGCTCTCACTTCGGTGTCTTAACGCAGCTAATTGCATTTTTCTCCCTCACTTTTACTTAAAACTACACCTGAATATGGTGCTAATGTTAATTGACCTTTATTTAATTTATAATTTCCTGCAAGAAGTTCTTCATTTTTGTAGTCTTGTGGAATTTGGACTTGAATTTCAGAATTTGATAAAGAAACTGCCACAAGTGCACTTTGTTGGTGATAATCACGCTGATAAATATAAGAATTTTTATCAGTTGCAAGCAAATAGTAGCTTCCCTTTTGAAATAGATCCGTCTTCTTTAATTGAATTAGTTGACGATAAAAGTTAATCATCGAAGTAGCATTATCAATTTCATTTGCTACAGTGAAGCCATCCTCCTTTTCACCTTTAATCCAAGGTGTAGCTTTACTGAAGCCGTAATTCTCTTCATCATCCCAAGGCATGACTCCACGAGCTGGCGTTTTATGAGTTTTACTTGCCATTTCTAATGCTTCTTCTTGAGAAAGCCCAGCTTGAATTGCCTGAGCAACAAAGTCTTGTACCGTTTGATCCTCAAATTGCTCAATATTATTAAACTTGAGATTTTTCAGTCCTAATTCTTCACCATAATAAATAATAGGAATTCCGCGCTGCAGGTACATGAGCATCGCCAGACTGCGGTTTTGAGTATCAGTTTTAGCCACTCTAGTTCTAAGGCGTGCCATATCATGATTAGACCAATAAAGTGTTGGTTGTGAAATTCCAGCCAGAGTTTGTTGCCAAACAGCTTGATTTTGCTTAAATTGTACCAAATCTAAATTCTTAGGCTGATAATTTCCTGGGAAATTTGGATCAACGTCCCTTTCGTCCTCCGTAAAATAACGAAATGTAACGACGCTATCCATCAAATGATTTTGCTTTTGCGTATAATCAACTGCTAAATTCACATTCGCACTAGCCGCTTCTCCTAACAAAAGTGTGTCAGGGTAATCTTGCTTAATCCGTTCACAAAATGGTCGCAACCATTCTTGAACTTGAGGTAAATTAGCAAAAAATGGCTCTGCAATTACAGGTTTGTCATCATTATTTTTAGTTGGGAAGTTCTGTCTAAGATCGGCTTTTGCAATATGAATAAAAGCATCCAATCTTAATCCATCGATTCCCTTCTCTAACCAAAATTCTGCAATTTCAAGCATTGCATGGCGAACTTCTGGATTTTTCCAGTTTAAATCAGGCATTCTTTTATCAAATAAGTGAAAGTAAAATTGCCCCGTTTTAGCAGGATCCTTTTCCCAGACACTTCCACCAAAAAAACTTCCCCAATTATTTGGGCGCTGATTATCATGTCCAGCAAAAATATAATAGTCTCGATAAATGCTCTCTGGATCACTAATTGCATCCTGAAACCAGGGATGCTGATCAGAAGTATGATTTAACACGAAATCCATGATTAAATGAATACCATTTTTGTGTAATTCATGGATCAAACTTTCCATATCAGCCATCGTTCCCATTTGCGGATCAATTGCAAAATAATTTGAAACGTCATAGCCATTATCGATCTGTGGCGAAACAAAAACCGGATTGAGCCAGATTGCGTTAACTCCTAAACTTTTTAAATATGGGATTCGCTTCTTGATACCATTTAAGTCACCTATTCCATCTCCATTTGTATCTTGGAAGGATTTAGGATAAATTTGATAAATTATTGCGTTATCGTACCAGTTCTTCATAATTTTGTCCTCCAAAATAAGTCTAAGAGAATTATGCAATCGCTTTCAATAGTTATTTGAATGTTACCGGTATCAAAAAAAGACGATTGCCTTGGCAATGGTCTTTTTGTTATCTCGTTGACTCACGTCTAATTAATTTAGGTTCAAGAAGTAATTCACCTTGAGGAGATCCTGACTGAGCGATCTTTTGTAAAAGCATGCTGGCTAGCAATTCACCCATTTTAAAAATTGGTTGTTTAATAGTTGTCAACTTAGGATTAGAAACTTGGTCTAAAAATACTCCATCAAATCCAATCACACCAAAATCTTCTGGAATCTTTGCACCTTGATATTCCAATTCACGTACCACTCCAATTGCAATTCGATCACTTGCACAAATAAAGCAAGTATCTTTTTTAAATTCCCTAAAGTGATCTTGAATAACCTTCTGCGCAGCGTGGCTATGATTATCTACTCGATAAATTTTTGGAATTAGCTGATTTTTCTGCAAAGTATTGATATATCCAGCTTCACGAGAATATTCAAATGGTTCTTTCACGTCCAACCCAATAAAAATTATTTGTTTATATAGACGCGACAAAGCGTATTCAGTCGCAGTTTTTTCACCTAATTGATTATCAGTATCAACAAAATCATAACCACGGTGATTTTCACCAAATAAAACAAAGGGCTTCTTCAACTTATCAAATAATTCATAATTATGAGTTCTCGATCCGGTGATGAGATAACCATCAGCTCTCCCTTCTTCAATTCTATTCAAATCAGTCACTAACTGAAAAGCATACTGCTTTTTTGTCAATCCTCGAGCAAAACCAAACAGCAGATTCATATAGTAGGGTTCGGTTGTATCTATATCTTCTAAAGTCACAAATTTAACCACATTAGTGCGATTATTAACTAGAGCTTGAGCTACTGAATTAGGATGATAATCCAACTCTACCATGGCCGCTTCAACTAGTCCTCGCAACTCCTCAGTGACTTGCTCGGGATGATTAATCACTCTAGAGACTGTCATTTTTGACACATTTGCTTGTTTAGCTACATCTGATAAAGTTACCATACTCGTTCCCTATTCTAAGTACATTTTACGAAATTGTTTTAAATCACTTTGACTAAAACCAAGCTCTTTTTTAAAGAAAGAGTCAAAACTTCCCCAACCTTGACGAATGGTTTCGGTAATACCTTTAATGGCAGTTCCTTCGCCTTTAGTTACGTTCATTTTAGCAATCATCGAAGAAATTTCATCATTACTTGGCAGATTACGCGAAACAGCAAAGTCATAGAGCTTATTAGTTAATAAATAGTCGCGGGCGATCATATCATCACTAACCCCTAAAGCCATCAGAATTAGTGCAGTTGTCATTCCAGTACGGTCCTTTCCCGCGCTACAATGATAAACTAAAGCCGCATCTGCTGGTAATTCTAGTAAATTTGCAAATACCTTAGCGAATTCATCCTGACTATGAGAATTAAGCAAAGTTCTCTGATAAATCTGACCAATAAAGTTGTCTTTAAAGTCGGGAATATGGTGAAAGAAGCGATAAAGTTTATTTTCTCCCTTATCTTCACTCACATTATTTGAATATAAAGGAACATCAACATATTTTACTCCTGACCAAAGATCGTCAGGCGAAGAATTCTTTTCATAGCTTGAACGCAAGTCACAATCAACAGTAACGTGCAATTTAGCTAATTTAATTTTATCTTTATAGGATAAGGAACTAAGTGAATCGGAACGATAAATTTTGTTCCATTTAACGCTTTGGCCTTTTAACGCTTTGGCCTTTGTCATTTTTATAACCACCAATATCTCTAAAATTGAGTGCTCCATCTAAAGTCACGATTCGATTATGTGGCATAAAACATCACCCCTTTTAGTTTTTTGTAAACGTTAACATATAACTTCTATTATAACATTTATTATAGTCAGAAAAAACACACTAAAAAACGAGAAGCACTTGCTTCTCATTTTCATAATTATTCTCCATGTGCAAAAACTTGAGTAGCTTTTACCGCTTTTTGCCAACCATGATAAAGACGTTCGCGTTCATTTTCACCCATCCGTGATTCGAATGCTTGTCCAATGACAAAGATATGCTTGATTTCATCAATATTTTGCCAGTATTTCACAGCTAGTCCTGCTAAAAAAGCAACTCCCATTCCTGTAGTTTCTAGGACTTTTGCCCGTTCAATTTTAGTATTTAAAATATCAGAATGAAATTGCATTAGGTAATTGTTGTTGGAAGCACCGCCATCTACGCGTAAAATTGGAATTTCAATTCCGGAATCTTTTTGCATGGTATCCATTACGTCCCTAGTTTGATAAGCCAAGGACTGTAAAGTTGCTTTAATTAAATCATTATTTGTTGTTCCACGTGTAACACCAAAAATTGCTCCTCGGGCTTCCGAATCCCAATAAGGTGCACCTAAGCCTGTAAAGGCTGGAACCACATAAACTTCATTTTCAGATACGGACTTTAACGCGGCTGCTTCTGATTCAGGAGCAGTCTTAATCATCTTCATCGAATCTCGCAACCATTGGATTGCCGATCCCGCTACAAAAACAGATCCTTCCAAAGCATAATTAATTTTACCGTTAATTCCATAAGCAATTGTCGTTAATAAATTATGGTTAGATTCAGTTGGCTTGTCTCCTGTGTTCATCACAATAAATGACCCAGTCCCATATGTGTTCTTTACCATCCCTGGTTTTAGTGCGAGTTGCCCAAATAAAGCGGCTTGCTGGTCACCCGCCATTGCTGCAATAGGAACTTCTCCCCCAAAGTAGGTATAGGGCTTGGTATATCCATAGATTTCAGAATTAGATTTAACTTCTGGCAAAATCGCGTGAGGAATATTAAGCAATTTCAAAATATCTTCATCCCACTTTAAATCATGAATATTATAAAGCATAGTTCTAGAAGCATTGGTGTAGTCAGTCACGTGAATTTCTCCATCGGTTAACTTCCAAAGAAGCCAGGTATCAATGGTTCCAAATAAAAGCTCACCTTTTTCTGCTTTTTCTTGCGCGCCTTCAACATGATCCAAAATCCATCTGATTTTTGTGGCACTAAAATATGGATCAATTACTAGACCCGTTTTTTGACGGATTTCTTCGCTGTAACCTTCTTTTTTCAATTTTTCTGCTAAAGCTGTTGTCTGACGTGATTGCCAAACAATTGCATTATAAATGGGACGACCTGTTTTTTTATCCCAGATAACCGTAGTTTCACGTTGATTAGTAATTCCAATACCTGCAATTTGATCGGGACGAATTCCTGAATCAATAAAAGTGGTTGCAACTGTAGTTTGGACTGCCGTCCAAATTTCTTCCGCATTGTGTTCTACCCAGCCAGGTTCAGGAAAATATTGCGGAAACTCTTTCTGCGAACTCGCTACTTCTTTTCCTTCATGATCAATAATCATTGCACGCGTTGATGTAGTCCCTTCATCAATCGCCATTATATATTTTTCTGCCAAAATCAAGACTCCCTTTAAGAAAACGTTTTCTTATTATTTTAATGTTTTGTGTCTTTTGATAAAAGTATTTTTTTGCCTTAATACACACTTATTAGTTATACTTTATATAAGTTAGAAATTAAGGGGGAACAACTTTAATGACTCAAGAACCAATTGCAGTAACAATCGCAGGAAACGACAGTGATGGAAGTGCAGGAATGCCTGCGGACCTTCACTCTTTTTACGCACGCGGCGTATATGGAATGGGACTTTTGACTGCAGCCGTTGCTGGTAACACCACCGGGATTTATGCCCAACAAGTAATGCCAGTTGACTTCATTCAAAAGCAATTCGATGTTTTAGCTGATGATTTTGATATTAAAGCTGCTAAAACTGGGATGGTTGCCGATTCTGAAATTATGAACTGCGTAGCTGACAATTTAGAAAAATATGATTTTGGTAAGATTGTTATCGACCCAGTAATTTCAACCAAACATGGGAACACTTTAATGGACGATGATTCTTATAACACTTTCATCAACCGCTTAGTGCCCCTGGCTGATGTGATTACGCCAAACTTTTATGAACAAAAGAAGCTTACGGGCCTTGAACTAAACGATATCGAAGAAGTTAAAAAAGGCGCCAAGATGCTTCAAGAGATGGGCGCAAAGAACGTCATCATGAAGGGTCGTCATGATGGCAGTAGCGACGAAGTAGTGGATCTTTTGTTAACTGAAGATGGTGAATTCCATACTTTTGTTAAGCCTTACTTTAAGACTGACCGTGTAAACGGTACTGGCGACACCTTATCAGCTGTGATTGCGGCAGAACTTGCCAAAAATACTCCGCTTCTTGAAAGTATTAAGATCGCCAAGGAATTTACCTACAATGCAATTTCTCATCCAATTGAAGTCGGATCAAAATGGGGACCAATAAATCACCTAGCAGCTCAAAAAAATAACTAAGATAAATAATTAAGCCGATCTTAAGATTGGCTTATTTTTTGCCTATTGATCAGCTTTTGAGTATACTAAAATCTATATATCAAAACAAGGAACGAGAAACGATGAACGAGAATTTGATTAAGATTGCTTATTTATATGAAGATCTCATGAACACTTATGGTGACTCTGGTGATGTAAAGATCCTCAGCTTTTTGTTGAAACGTCAAGGCTATGATACTCAGGTAGACAATATTTCACTTGGTGATGAATTCAACGCTTTTGACTATGACTTTGTCTTCTTCGGTGGGGGGCAAGACTTTGAACAAACTGTTGTGGCCAAGGACTTACCACGCCACAAGTTAACTTTAGATAAATACATTAATGGTGGTAATCCAATGCTCTGTATCTGTGGTGGCTACCAATTAATGGGCGATTACTACAAGACTAATTCTGGTATAACCATTAAAGGTTTAGGTATTTTACCCCTTCATACTGTTTTTAAAGCAGATAAGCGTATGATCGGGGACACTCGTTACATGACTGAATGGGGAGAAGTTACCGCTTTTGAAAACCACTCAGGTCAAACATACTTTGATAACACTAACAAGCTTCATCCCTTGGGTGAAATGATTGAAGGCTATGGCAACAATCCTCAAGATCATGTTGAAGGACTACGTTATCGCAATTTCATCGGTTCATATTCACATGGTCCACTTCTTAAAAACACCAATGTCGCAAATGCCATTGCGGAAATGATCCTTAAACGTCATCAAGATCGCATTAGCGACGAAACCGCTGTAAAATAAAACGCTTTATAATCAATAAAACCTCATAGTAGCCTACTTTTATAGTTAACTACTATGAGGTTTTTCTCTATTCAATTTTATCTACTTTCTCAATTTTACTCTTAGGCGTGATATTCAAAGCTAATACACTAATAATTACTAACAATGTACCTATCCAGTCAACGGGCACCATTACTAAGTTAAAAATCAATACTGATCCGACTGTTGCAGAAAGCGGCTCAAATGCATCAAGCAAACTGACTGTTGCTGGTTTTACATAACGTAGGGCATTTGCCATTACTTGAAACGGAATGATGGTTCCAATTACAATAATTGATCCTGTAAGCAGCCAAACATTAGGTTCATTCGGAATAGCTGGCCAATGCGGATGAAGCAAGACAAGTCCCAATCCTGCCATAACCATCCCCCATCCAGTCACTACCATACTCGAAACTCTCTTAACAATATTGACAGGAATCAAAGTATAACTTGCTTCCCCCACAGCAGATAAAAGGCCCCAAAACAAAGCTGCTGGCGTAATTGCCAATTGATTAAAGTGACCATGCGTTGACAGCAAAAAGACGCCCATAAAAGCCAAAATTGCCGCTAAAATATCCAAGCGTCGCATAACTTGTTTATGAGTAAAAGTTAGAAAACCAATCACAAAAAATGGCCCAATAAATTGCAAAATAGTTGCAACAGAAGCATTAGCCTGCTTGATTACAATAAAATAAAAAAGTTGAACTGGTAACAGTCCACATAAGCCGTAGGCTAAAATAACCAAGGCGTTAGGCTTATTTTTAAGTGTCACAATCGGCTTTTGCTTTGAAATCCCTGCAGCTATCAATAAAACAACTCCAGCCGTAATTAAACGCACTTGCGTTAACCACAGTGGAGTAATAGCTGGACTAATATCAAATAAAGCTTTAGCCATAATACCAGAAATACCCCACATGGTAGCTGCAATCGCTGCTAAAATTGTCCATAATCTGCGCTGTTTTTGACTTACCATAACTTATGCTCTTTCTTGCTGGTGAACTTTTCTTGATTTTTTCTTTTTAGGTGAAACATTCAGTGCCATAGCCGCCACCACAACCAAAATTGAACCAATCCAGTCCATTTTTGTCATTACTAAGCCAAACACCAAGACTGAGCCAATTGTGGCTGAAAAAGGCTCAAATGCGTCTAGTAAGCTAGCTGTTGAAGGTTTAATAAAACGGAGAGAATTTGTCATTAATTGAAATGGCACAATCGTCCCAATGATAATAACGGCAATCGTACACCACCATACATTAGGTTGATTAGGAATGTGCGGTATTTGGGGATGCACTAAAAGTAAACAAATTCCTGATGAAAGTAGTCCCCATCCAGTTACAACTAGACTTGAGACTCTTTTTAACACCCCAATTGGAATCAAAGTATTGGTTGCAACTCCAACTGCTGAAAGTAACCCCCAAAAAAGTACTGAAGGACTCAGTGCAAAGTTGTTAAACTTTCCATGAGTTGCAAGTAATACCACACCCAAAAAAGCCGCAATTGATGCAATAATATCCATTTTTCGCATTACTTGCTTGTGGGTTATCGCCAAATATCCCATTACAAAAAACGGCCCAATAAATTGCAAAATGGTCGCAATTGAAGCATTAGCCTTTTGAACCACAATAAAATAAAACAATTGCACGGGTAATAATCCAAAAACACCATAGGCAATTATTGTTAAAGCATCACGCTTATTTTTCATTGTTGCAATAGGCTTTTGTTTCATAATGCCAGCTACAATTAATAAAATTATGCCCGAGACGATCATTCTGATTTGTGACAACCACATTGGTGTAATATCTGAGCTTATATTAAATAACTCTTTAGCAAATAAACCTGAGACTCCCCACATTACACATGCTAAAGCAGCTAAAAATGCCCACAATCTCCGCTGTTTTTGCGTTATCATCCTTATTCCTCTTTTCTAACTTACTAATAATAACACGAAAACAGCTGCCTAAAAAGACAGCTGTCAAATTCAAAATTCTTATTTATTCATTTTCTTCATCAGCATTTTTGCGTTTTTTGTATCTAACAATGCACATAATTCCATCAGTTAAACAATAGGCAAAATAGAGCAAATAAAGTGGCCAGAGCTGTGGCATAATTACGCAAAATACAATCACTACTAATAAAATTATGATACATAAACCTGCAGTAATTAAATCGCATTTTCTAAATAAACCAGTAATGCCTGAACCAAAAATAATTATGGCAAATATCGCATAAAAAAACGATCCATTTTGTGAAACGCTACTGCCAAATACCTGACTAGATAATAATAAGGCAATAATCAGAAAAAAGTAGCGTAACGATTTTTCAATTTCCTTCATTAATTCTTACTTCTTCTTTATTTTTCACGATCTAAAACGAATGGGCTAAGCACGCCCACCACTAAACCATAAATAAAGTATAACCGATAAATGTCCGCTTGTTCAGGATGACGAATCCACAAGATAAAGGACATAACGGCCAAAAGTGTGCCCAAGAAAAGGGTTGAAGCCATGTGACGATTAGCAAAAAAGCTGACAGCACTACCTAATGTAATCAAAAGTAATAAGCTGAATACAACTACGATTAATGGACCACGAGTTTCCACGTCGAAATCTAACATTCTAGCGCCTGTGAACAATTGCCAAATCATAAAACCTGCTAAAGCTAAGCCTGCAAGTAGAATAATTAAGCGCACAATCCATACTGCCATCTTTTTCAATTACATCAACCCCAATCTTTAAATTAGTAAAACTATAGCTGATTTTCTGCATGGTAGCAAGCTTTTGCGCGAATTCTAATTTTATTGAAATTACTTTTTCAGAAAAATTAAAATAGAGGTTAGATGGGGACTAAGCCATCAACCTCTCGGATTAGGAAACTTTATAATTTTTCGAACTACCGTCTTTATCTATTAAATTTCTTGTAGTTCTTGATGTAACGCTTTGCAACGCCCATCATGTGAACACTGATCTTACTTTGATCATTCTTTAAGCCACTAAAGCTTACACCAAAGTACTTAGTCTTTGCGTCAAAGCCTTGTGAGCTACGTAATCCAAGCAAGTCACCAGCGTGTTGCCATTCCGTATATCTTGAAGCTTGGTTTACTTGGGAATCATCACCCCAGTAACCACCGAAGATCATTTGCTTTACATTGAAGTAAATTTGGTTCTTCAAAGCTGCCATACTACGAGTTTGACCATTGTATTCACTAGTAATTGGTAACCCTGCTTCGTCTTCGTAAACTTGACCTACAGTTGAGTTAAGGCCTGATTGCTTTGCAGCACGTTCAATACCTGGTACATAGTGATCTGAGTCCCAGCATGAACGATTGTTGTCGTAGTATTGCTTAGCAGTACGATCTGCAAACTTCAAAGCACCCTTCTTATAGGTCCAAGCTTTTTTACCCATTTGTCTACGGGCCGAGTTAATAAGGCCCATAGTAAAGTGGCTGAGTTCAATTTTGTCATTCCAACTAAGGTTAGTTACAGTGACAATGCGAGTTCTATCTGAAGGATCAGTGTCCATCCACTTATTTTGCTTCATACCAGCCATTGAACCCTTAATTAACTTATTCTTGTCTGAACCAGACATACGACCTTGATTGGCTTTTAAAACTCTGCTCTTAGTGTATCCAGCTTTCTTGGCAGCGCTCATATTAATAGTAGCTGCGCTAACTTCTTGAGCTGAAGCATTAGTCCCTACTTCATTGCTCATCATTCCACCAGCCATCAAACCGACAGCAACACCAAATAATGCTAAAAACTTAATATTCTTTCTCATTTTCCTAATCCCCTAATCTACTATAAATAACCATTTGCTATGTTTTTTTGAATTGATTAAAAGAAGTAGTCGGTTTCTTTTTTCAATTCAATTAGTCCTATAAGTCTCTTCATCTATAAGGATAGCAGGGTTAAAGGGAATGTCTATGAAGATATATATTAAATAACAATGTTATTACTATACATAACCATTGTTATTTTCTACTCATGCATAGTTTTAAGTTTCATCACACCCGTTATGAATAACTATACAAAGTTAAATAATTTTCGATTTTTTTATTTTTTAAAAAATATATACTAAAATACATTATTATAATAATCGTTATTTAATTTAGATAATTATTTATTTCTTAAATTCAACGATACCAAGGTCTACACAAGCTAAATTTCTTATATCTATATAAATATGTAAAATAAAAAACAAGCTATACAGAAGCTTGTTTGTATTATTTTAGTTCAACTTGTTATTGTTATTTTAGTATCTTTCCATTAAAAACATTACAAAAAATGCAACTTGATCAGTTGCATTCATATACGACTATTCTAATCCGAGTTTTTCAAAAATCTCATCAACGTGGCGTAAGTGATAGTGATAATCAAAGGCATCATTAAGATCTTCCTTTGAAAGATAATTCATAATCTCACTATCTTCAACCAATTTTCTAAATGAAGTTTGTTCTTGCCATGACTTATTAGCAAGCTTTTGCACCATATCATATGCTTTTTCACGAGAAAGGCCAGCTTCATCAATCAATTTCAACAATAAACGTTGTGAATAGATCAAACCGTAAGTGCGGTCCATATTCTTGAGCATGGTTTCTGGGAAAACATCTAAATTAGTCAAAATACGGTTAAAGCGATTAAGCATATAGTCAATTCCGATAGTTGCATCTGGCAAAATTACACGTTCAGCGCTTGAATGAGAAATATCTCTTTCATGCCATAAAGCCACATCTTCATAGGCTGGAACCATAAAACCACGCATGACTCTTGCCATACCACATAGATTCTCTGAACCAATTGGATTATGCTTGTGAGGCATTGCAGAAGAGCCCTTTTGACCAGCTCTAAAATGTTCTTCTACTTCGTGAATTTCACTTCTTTGTAAACCACGAATTTCAGTAGCCCAGTTCTCAATACTTGTTGCAATTAATGCAATAGTAGCAATGTAGTAAGCATGTAAATCTCTTGGCAAAACTTGGCTAGTAATTGGTTGTTGAGTTAAGCCTAATTGCTTTAAAACGCTAGTTTCAACTGCTGGTGGCACATTAGCAAAGGTCCCAACAGCACCAGAAATCTTGCCAGATTCTACATCTTTAGCTGCTACTTTAAAGCGTTCAATGTCACGGTTAATCTCGGCATACCAGCGAGCAAGCTTCAAACCAAAAGTGGTTGGTTCTGCTTGAACTCCGTGAGTTCTCCCCATTTCAACAGTGTATTTGTACTTCTTAGCTTTTTCAGCAATAGTTTCTTTTAAAGCTTCTAAATCTTTCAAAATGATCTCATTAGCTTGCTTTAAAATATAGCCTTGTGCAGTATCAACAACATCAGTTGAAGTTAAACCGAAGTGAACCCACTTCTTTTCTTCACCTAAACTTTCAGAAACGGTTCTAGTAAAAGCAACCACATCATGATGAGTAATTGCTTCAAGTTCTGAAACACGTTCAACTGTAAAAGAAGCATTCTCAGCAATTTTCTTAGCATCTGCTTCTGGTACTTCACCAAGTTCTACCCAAGCATTAGTTGCGGCAATTTCCACCTTCAACCAAGCAGCATATTTATTTTCTAAGGACCAAATTTTGCCCATTTCTGGGCGAGTATAACGTTCAAGCATAAGTTACATTTCCCATGGATTCTTCAATACAATAGTTTGTTCACGGTCAGGACCCACTGAAACAGTGACAAGTGGAGCGCCAACTAATTCTGAAACACGATTCAAGAACTTCTTAGCATTTTCTGGAAGATCTTCCCACTTCTTCACTTGGGTAATATCTTCTTCCCATGCAGGAAGTTCTTCATAAACTGGCTTACATCTGTACAATTCCTTCAAACTTGCTGGATAGTAGTCAATCTTTTCACCATCAAGTTCATAAGCAGTGGCAATCTTGATCTTGTCAAAGCCTGAGAACACATCAAGCAAATTCAAGCTTAAGCCATTAATACCGGCAACACGCTTAGCGTGACGAAGAGCAACTGAGTCAAACCAACCAACACGGCGTGGACGACCAGTAACAGTACCGTATTCATGAGCAGTTTCACGAATTCTGTCACCTACTTCATCAAGAAGTTCAGTTGGGAATGGGCCTTCACCAACACGAGTAGTATAAGCCTTACATACACCGATAACAGTCTTTAAACGGTTAGCACCCATTCCGATTCCGGAGCAAATACCACCGGAAATAGTATTAGATGAAGTTACGTATGGGTAGGTACCTTCGTCGATATCGAGCATTACACCTTGCGCACCTTCAAAAAGAACCTTTTCATCTTTGTCTAAAGCATCATTAACAAGCACAGAGGTATCAGTAACGTACTTCTTCATCTTTTGACCATATTCTAAGTACTTTTCAAAGATGTCTTCAAACTTCAAAGCAGGTTTACCATAAACCTTAGTAAATAAAGCATTCTTTTCAGCTAAATTTGCGCGTAATTTTTCTTCAAAAGTATCTCTTTCAAGCAAATCACAAACTCTGATACCAACTCTAGAAGCCTTATCCATGTAACAAGGACCAATACCATTCTTGGTAGTACCGATCTTCTTGTCACCCTTTGCTTCTTCTTGATATTCATCTTGTAGGATATGGTAAGGCATAATAATATGGGTACGGTTAGAGATCTTAAGCTTGCTGGTGTCGATTCCTTCTTTTTCCAAGTTATCAAGTTCACCAAACATAACTTCCGGATTAATTACAACTCCGTTACCGATTACTGCACCTTCTTTAGCAGCAAAAATTCCGGATGGAATAAGACGCATTTTAAAAGTTTTACCATCAATATCAATAGTGTGGCCTGCATTATTTCCACCATTAGAACGTACTGCCATTGAAGCTTCTTTACTTAAAAAGTCAGTAATCTTTCCTTTACCTTCATCGCCCCATTGGCTACCTACAACTGCAACTGCTGTCATTTCTAACTTCACCTCATAAAATATCTATAAATGTTACGTGAGATATTCTAGCAATTAAAAAAATAATAGTCAATGTGAAATCCGAATTATCTTTATTTATCCAAAAAGCATAGTTCGCTATTTTTCTTGACAAGAGGTATTTTTTAACTTATAGTTACTCTCGTTTGATAATAGATTTAATTAAAGGGAGATCAACCAGCGTGAGTAACTATTTTAGCATGGAAGCCTTTGACTATGATGACATTCAACTAGTTCCTAATAAAGGAATTATCAAAAGTAGAAAAGAAGCAGATACTAGTGTTAAATTTGGAAACCGAACATTCAAGATTCCAGTAGTACCTGCAAATATGGAGAGCGTTATTGATGAAAATCTAGCAGTCTGGCTAGCTGAGAACGGCTACTATTATGTAATGCATCGTTTTGAGCCAGAAACTAGAATTGACTTTATTAAACGGATGCATGAAAAAGGATTGTTTGCTTCAATCTCCGTTGGGATTAAAGACGATGAATACAAGTTTATTGATCAACTTGTAAAAGAAAATGTTATTCCTGAATACATTACCATCGACGTCGCTCATGGACATTCAATTTTCGTCATTAAAATGATCCGCTACATTAAGGAAAAGTTGCCTGATTCATTTTTAACTGCAGGAAATATTGCCACTCCTGAAGCAGTTCGTGAACTAGAAAATGCAGGTGCTGACGCTACTAAAGTTGGTGTGGGACCTGGTAAAGCTTGCATCACAAAGCTTAAGACCGGCTTTGGCACTGGTGGCTGGCAATTAGCAGCGCTTAGAATGTGCTCTAAAGCTGCTAGCAAGCCAATGATCGCAGATGGGGGAATTCGTCATAACGGTGATATTGCTAAGTCTGTCCGCTTTGGCGCAACAATGGTTATGATTGGCTCAATGCTTGCAGGTCATGAAGAATCCCCGGGAAATATTATTAAGATCGATGGTAAGACTTATAAACAATACTGGGGCTCTGCTTCTGAAGTACAAAAGGGGGCCTATCGCAACGTTGAAGGTAAGCAAATGCTTGTGCCATATCGTGGTTCAATCAAAGATACCCTTCATGAAATGCAAGAAGACCTCCAATCCTCTATTTCTTACGCTGGTGGCAAAGATTTAAATGCCATTAAATTAGTAGATTATGTGATTGTAAAAAATACTATCATGGATGGCGATTATTAAGAAATTGACTGCTTTTAGCAGTCTTTTTTATTTTTTCTAAAAAATACTAGTGACAGCATAAAATTTTATGTTATACTATTGAGGTTGAGTAACGCGCCCTTAGCGCAACTGGATAGAGTGTCTGACTACGAATCAGAAGGTTGAAGGTTCAAATCCTTCAGGGTGCACACTTCGGGAAGTGGCTCAGTTTGGTAGAGCACCTGGTTTGGGACCAGGGGGTCGCAGGTTCGAATCCTGTCTTCCCGATAATTTTTAGGTAAGTACGAAAAAAGTACTTGCCTTTTTTGTTTTTCTCCCTTAAAATTAGTTTCAATAAATTAAAGAGCGATGAAAAAGACGAGTACATAATTCATTCTTTAAGTGAGTCAATGTTAGTGGAAAATTGGCAGACCCTGAATTATCGAAAAACACTTTGAGCTATTTCACTGAAATCTTAGTAAGTTGAAACGTCACCGGCACGTTACCACACCGGTAGAGCATGATGGTGCTCTATTGAGTAGGTCTATGTAATAGACAATTTGGGTGGTACCGCGGAAAAAGCCTTTCGTCCCTTGAAAACAGGGAGATGAAGGGCTTTTTCTTTACTCCAAAAACATATAAGGAGAACTAAAAATGGAATTAATTTTACCAAAGGATTACCATCCAACTTTAACTGTAAGAGATACTGAAGCTGCAATTGTTTATATTCGTGAAACTTTCCAAGATCTCTTATCTAACAACTTAAACTTACAACGTATGTCTGCGCCAATGTTTGTTGGAAAAGATACTGGTTTAAACGACAACTTGAACGGAGTTGAACGACCAGTGGGGTTTGATATGAAGGCAATGCCAGGAGAACCAATGGAAATTGTGCACTCACTGGCTAAGTGGAAGCGTATGGCACTTAAGAAATATAGTTTTGGGATGCATGAAGGTCTTTACACTAACATGAATGCCATTCGCCGCGACGAAGATTTAGACAACTTCCATTCTATTTATGTGGACCAATGGGATTGGGAAAAGATTATTTCCAAAGAAGAACGCACCGAAGAAACTTTAAAGGCTACTGTTGAAACAATTTTCAAAACTATTAAGCAAATTGAAAAAGCAGTCGCTAAACGTTATCCAGGATCTGTTTACCATTTAGCTGATGAAATTTCTTTTGTGACTACCCAAGAATTGGAAGATCGCTGGCCTGAACTTACTCCAGAAGAACGTGAAGATAAGATTACCAAAGAGAAAAAGGCTGTCTTCTTAATGAAGATTGGTGACAAATTAAAGCGTAGTGGCGAGCCTCACGATGGTCGTGCACCAGACTATGATGACTGGCAATTAAATGGTGATATCATGTTTTGGTATGAACCTCTTCAACGAAAAATCGAAATTTCTAGTATGGGTATTCGTGTTAGTGAGGAAAGTTTGCGTGAACAATTAAAGAAGGCCCACTGTGAAGAACGTGCCGAATTACCATTCCATAAGATGCTTTTAGAAGGAAAACTTCCTTACACCATTGGCGGCGGAATCGGTCAATCTCGTTTATGTATGATGCTCATGAAGAAAGCTCACATCGGTGAAGTACAAGCAAGCACTTGGCCACGAGAAATGATCGAAGCTTGTGAAGAAGACAATATTAAATTACTTTAAGAAAAAGTCCATTCGGACCTGTTAAATCAGAGGTCACAGATGGACTTTTTTATAAATTCTCTATTTAACTGTAATGTCTCCTTCTTGAGACTTTACAGTTAAAATATTCTTGCTATCAGGATGCTTCTTATAACTAGAACTTGCGTAGCTATTGCCATCAACAGCAATACTACCTTCTTCTGTCGACAAGTTATATCCGATAAACTTAGTCCTTGAAACGGCTACATCCCCTTCACTGGAACTTGCATGCAAGTTTTTATCAATCTTGCTCTTCTTCAACGTAATGTCGCCTTCTTCAGAACTTAATTCACCCGAGGTCATCTTGGCATCCCACAAAGTAATATCCCCTTCTTCGGACTTTAGTTGGCCTAAGTTCATGTTTATTCCAGTCGCAGTAATGTCGCCCTCGTCAGCTTTGATCTCCAGTTGAGTCAATTTAACAGCTTTAGGAATAGTAATTACTATTTCAGAAAGATTATTCCTAGAACTGACATTGCCCCGTTGCTTGACAAAAAGCTGCCCATTCTTAATTTCTACACTAGGCTCAATCTTTTTACTGCCATGATATTTAACTTGATAATTTTTACCAGTTTGAATAACTACATCACTATCGCTGGTATTAAGAAGCACATTATTAAATGCCTCATTAGTCAAAATCTTGCTAATATTATCCGCCTTTTTCTCACTCTTCTGCATAGTACATCCCGCAATTAAAACCATCACAAGAGCCATCAGAACTAATAAATACCTTCTCTTTATCTTTTCCATGAACTTCACCTTCTTCACCTTAATTATAAGCAAAAAAGCCCCAGTAAGCTAAAACTGGGACTTTTTCTATTTTTCGTTTTTTCTTTCATATCTGGAAACAAATGACATGAACAATGGCAAAATTACAAAACCAAAGATCATCATTGCAACGGCATACCAGTTAACGACTGTCTTACCATTAACTACCACACCAAATTGAGCTTTCCAGTTATATTCAACGAGTAAGAAGATTACGATAATCACTGACAAAACGGGAATTACCACATCGGTCCAGACATTTTTATCTGCATCAAGGATTTCTTCTTTGCTTTTCCCTTGATAAAAACGAATCACAGCAAGAGGCACAATGATAAATCCTAAGAATCTAACCATCGCACTCAAAGTAATCAAGTTAAACATACTGTATTGAAAGGCCATTGGAATTAAAATTGCCAACAAAACCGAGATGAAGAATGTCCGAATTGGAAAATTATTCTTAGTTCTCTTAGTTAACGATTTAGACAATTGGTTTTCGCGAGCCATGGCTTCCAAAATTCTTGGTGCATTGAAGCTAGAGGCAACGTTGATTCCAAACATGGAAACCAAGGCACCCACCAAAATAATATCTCTTAAGATTTCATTTTTGAAAATTGCAGCAATCGCAACAACTTGTTGAGTTGTCATCAAAGCCTTAGGATTCAAAATCATCGCAACGGCAACAACGCCAATATAGATGACAGCAATTACAAATATTGCTAGAGGAATCGCACGTGGCAAATTCTTCTGTGGATCTTTCATATCCTCTGACCCAGAAGCAACTGATTCAAAACCAGTAAAAGCATAAAAAGCTGACACGATTGCCATTACAAAAGTTGTCATGGTCAAAGTTGGAACAATGCGGTGCCCATTTTGAGTGATTGTATCAACTTCACTCATGTTACTTGAAGCACCTGTCGCAATCAGCAAAATCACTCCAGCTACAATGATTAATACCAAGGCAGCTAACTTACCAATCGTAGCTAGGTTCATTACGTATTTAACAACTTTTTGCCCAAATAAATTAATAACAGTGATAATTGACATCAGAATGACAAAACCGACTGTTACAGTTAAAAAGTCTTCTGAATTACCACCAAAAATTGAAATTGTGGATCTAACAACCCCAACTGCCATTACTCCCCAGGCAACACTTGCTGAAAAGTAACGCACAATTCCCATATAAAAGCCAATCTTATCACCAAAAGCAGCCTTGGCATAAGCATAAGCCGCACCAGATTTGGTAACATATTTAGCAGCTGCCGCAAAAGAAATAGCTAATACCGCCGCAAAGATAGCTGCAATAAAATATACCAAGAGTGCCCTTGAACCAGCTTGTTGAACTACGCTAGCTGGCGTCAAGAAAATTCCTGAACCAATAATCGCATTAATCGCCAACAAAACTATGGACCAAAAGCCTAGTTTATCATTTTCTTTTTCGCTCATAATTACCTTCTATTTTGCGTTATCGATAACCCACTTAAATAAATTGTTAATAAATTTATATTCTGGATTATTATGCATCATTTCTGGGTGCCATTGAACCCCAATCACTGTACCGGCTGAATTCTCAATTCCTTCTACAACGCCATCAGGAGCTACGGCTACACCGCGTAAATCAGGCGCTACACGATTGATCAACTGATGGTGGAAAGAGTTTACCATGAAGCTAGTCTTCCCAAGAATAGAAGCCAATTTACTGTCTTCCTCAACTTGCATCCCATGAGTTGCCAAACTTGGATCATGTCCTTGCATATGTTTCAAGGTATGCTCTGGACGATAAGATAGATCTTGATAAAGGGTTCCACCATGATAAACATTAATAATTTGAGCTCCACGACAAATTCCCAACACAGGAATTCCCTTTTCTTCAGCTAATTTAAGTAAACGCATATCAAAACGATCGCGAGCAGGCCAAGTTTTACCCAGTTTTTGTTCGGGTTCTTCATCGTAAAGATGAGGATCTACATCATGACCTCCAGATAAAATTAATCCTTGTACATTATCTAATTGCTGCTTGATCACATCATCATCTTCAGTAAATGGAATAATGAATGGCACACCGCCATTTTTAACTACTGAATCAATATAATCTTCATTCACATAACTACGATGATAACCTGGAAAGATTCCACCATCATCGATGATCACAGAACCGGAAACTCCAATAAGTGGTTTTGTCATAAAAAAGCCTCCCTAATTTAACTTATTTTTCATAAGTTCATTATAAAGTTTTTAATGATAGTAAACAACTAAAAAACAAGCTCACCTTAACGATAAGCTTGTTGTGCATTTTATTTTTGTTTTTTGTGACGGATAACATAAATTACTGCGGCTGCAATTAAGAATAAAGCCCCGACAGTCACTGAAATTCGAGTATCTGGATTGATAAACATGAAAATCACAATGATAGTTAACATCAATAATGCAAAATAATTCGAATATGGATAGAGTGGTAACTTAAATGGATGATTCTTCATTAAGTGCGGATTCTTCTTTCTAAAACGAAGTTCTGCAAGCAAGATCACGAACCACGCTACCATCCCTGGTAAAACGGATGAACTATATACTACAACAAAGATATTAGCGAGTGATTTATTAAAGAATTGAATCAAAACATTGATCATAAAACCAATGAAAATTCCACCAGTAATTCCCCAAATAGCGTGACTTGGAACGATATGCTTTGAAACATATCCGAAAGTCTTTGGTGCTTCACCTTCATGAGCCATCTTGTATAACATTCTACTTGAAGAATAAATCCCAGAGTTTGCTCCAGAAAGTGCAGCAGTCAATACAACAAAGTTAATTACAGATGCGGCTGCAGTAATTCCTACTTTTGCAAAAGTATTTACAAATGGAGAACCAATACTTGCAACTTGATCCCATGGATAAATTGTAACAATTACGAAAATTGCTCCCACATAGAAAATCAAAATACGCCATAAAACAGATTTTACACTTTTAACAATGGCTTTTTGAGGATTAGCAACTTCTCCTGCAGAAATACCAATTAACTCAATTCCCTGATAGGACCCTACAATAATGGCCATTGAGAAGAGGAAGCCTTTAACTCCTCCTGTGAAGAAGCCACCATGACTCCACAAGTTAGAAAATCCAATTGGATGGCCACCATTACCAAAACCAAACAAAATAACCATGAAGCCCAATATAATCATTAAAATAATCGTTACAACTTTGATCATGGCAAACCAGAATTCCAAAGTTGCATAAGCCTTAGCACTAGCTAAATTAGCCAAAAGCAAAAAGACGATAATGATAATTCCAGCAATCCAATCGGAAGTTCCCTTCCACCAAAAACGTAAATATTCGGTTGTAGCCACAACTTCTGAAATACCAACTACGATATATTGAAAAACGTTGGCCCATTCGGCCAAATACCCTGCAATGGGATGGACATGTTCAGAAGCATAATCCGCAAATGAACCTGTTCCTGGATCCACGTACAACATTTCTCCCAAAGCTCGCATAACGATATATAAAATTAGCCCTACAAACATGTAAGCCAATAGTACTGATGGACCAGTCCATTTAATTGTGGAAGCCGATCCCATAAACAGTCCAACACCAATCGCTCCCCCAAGGGAGATCATTTCCATTTGCCCGGCAGTCATCGATCGTTTTAACTCGGGCGCCTTCTTCTTACTCATAAATGTATCCCTCTCAACTTATTTCCCTGGAAATAGTCTAATTCATCCTAACCTTAAGCTTTATGCTTTTCTACAAAACCATAGATTCCCCATAAGATTGCAATAAAGACAGCCGATAAAATAAGTGGCAATCTTGTAGAAGGAATAAAGAATAAAATTACTAACACTGCAAAATAAAAGACAATTGTAATCCAGCTGGTAAGTGGATACCCTGGCATTCTAAAACTGCCAAGATTATCTTTATTCTTTTGACGATATTTAATGTGTGCCCACATAATAATTATCCAAACCACCACAAAGTTGATAGTTGAAACTGTAGATACAATGTCAAAAATTTTAGCTGGCATTAAATAATTCAAAATAACGATAACAAATAAAATTAGTGATGAGGTGGTTAAAGCGTTATTAGGAACTGCCTTATTGCTTAGTTCACCAAGTCTCTTGGGAGCATTTCCGCCACGAGCTAGTGAGTAAAGTGAACGACTAGTTGAAAAAATCGCACTATTAGTAGCTGACATTGCCGCAGTTAAAACAACAAAGTTTAAAATTCCCGCTGCTCCTGTAATTCCAATTGCTCCGAAAACTTGCACGAATGGACTAGAACTCGTTTTTATTTGATCCCATGGATAAACAGACATAATTGCAAGCATTGATCCTACATAAAAAAGTCCAATTCTAACTGGTAAAGTATTAATGGCTTTTGGAATATCCTTTTCGGGATCAGCAGTTTCACCAGCTGTAAGCCCCACAATTTCTACCCCAACAAAAGCAAAAACTACCATTTGAAAAGACATAAAGAAGCCCCAAACTCCAGTTGGGAAAAATCCCCCATGACTTACTAAATTAAGTAGGGATACTGGACGACCTTCTACTTTTGTCCCTAGCAATAAAAGTACAGCTCCAGTAAGAATTAAAGCTACAATGGCAAGAACTTTAATCATTGAGAACCAACTTTCAAGTTCACCAAAGAGTCCTACATTTACCATATTAACAAGCATCAATAACACAACAATTACCAATGGTCCAACCCATTGCGGCATTGATGGGAACCAATACTTTAAATAAATCCCTGTAGCGGTCAAGTCAGCCATCGCCAAACTGAGCCAACATGCCCAGTAAGTCCATCCTGCGACAAATTCTACGCGATCGCCCAAGTATTCCTTAACTGCATCTAAAAAGGAGTGTTTTTTAGTATCTGCTAAAATTAATTCTCCCAACGCTCTCATCATGAAAAACGTGATGATCCCAACGATTAAATAAGACAATATAATGGAAGGACCGGCACTGCGAATAGCCGAACCAGAACCCAAAAACAGTCCTGTACCGATGGCACCTCCAATCGCAATCATCGTAACATGGCGGCTTTTAAGCCCTCGTTTCAGTTTATTCTCTTCGCTATCCACATTCTGCGCCTCCTTACAAAAAAGGCACCTCTAGTAATCGAAACTTTACTAAGGCGCCGTTTCATTAATCTTGAATTGTTTTTTCATTATAAAAATTTTAATGAAAATTGTCAATTACTAAAATTAATGGTATTTACTAAAAATTATCATTTTTAACTCGATTATTCCAATAAGTAGTGAAAATAACCACAATAGCTAACAAGATTAACCACCACAAATCGCTGACCAAAAAACCAGCCATATAGCCTAATGGAATCCAGCCCAGAAGGACAATTGCCGTGAGCACCCAGGCGAGCATTCCGCGGTAAATCTTGAGCCAGTTTAAAACAATATAAACTAAATCTAAAATTGCCAGAATAATGAAGCCCCAAATAGTCACATTTTGTCCCCAATCCGGCATCCCTGCAATTGAACCACCACTAACTGCAAGTACCATAATGGTCAAAAACGCAACATAGGAAAATACAAAAGTAATAAATAAATGTAAAAATACCAAAAGAACATTAGGACCATCTTTAAAGCTATCAAGATTGAAGTAGATCAATCCAATAATGGCAGGCAGGGCACATAACACTCCTCGCGTCATAATCCACCCTGCACCATCAGTCGGAATTCCCAAGGGGATCCCAGCCATTGATTGAGCAAGTGACAACACAAAGGTAATAACTAAAGCAATTTCCATTACTGGTTTAGCCCATTTTTGACTTTTAAGTAACCAAAAAGTAATTGCTGCAATGAAAAAGAGCAATCCATAAATTACAGCTAAGACTGTCGTCTTTCCAGGAAAATTAATAATCAGTGCAATTAAGCCATCAATAATTGATAAAATAGTCAAAACGATCTTAACTGCAAACTCAAAACGATTAGTATGCATAATTCTTATCCCCAAACTAAATAAACTTTTTACCTATTAATAATTATACAAGTTTGAAGACAACAAAAAAGGATATTCCCTGAGGAATATCCTTAATACCAAGTAATTTTATTTAGTGGCCAGTAACGCAATTTTACTACTCCCACAATACTTGATTTCTTTACATAGCCGAATATTCTACTATCTTTTGAAACATTTCGATGATCTCCCATTACAAAATAGCAATTACGTGGTACTCTTTTACCTAAATGCTTAGATTGTAAAGTAAAGTTTTCAGTATACAGAGATCCCATAGAATATAATTTTTTGCCTTTATTTAAATAAGTCTCTTTGTATTTGCGACCATTAATATACAATCGGTCATTTTGAAAACGAATAGAATCTCCTGGCATTCCAATTACCCTTTTAATATATAAAACATTTGGTTCATCAGGAGCTTTTAATACCACAATTTCTCCTCGTTTGATCTTGCTGTGACGTACAGTTATTACTCGATCATTAGATTCAAAATTAGGTTGCATTGAGGGACCCGAAACAGTATCGTTGCTGAAAACAAAAGTAAATAATGCATAAATTATTCCTAAAAATATTAATGCTAATCCAAATACTTCTAGTATATCCTTAGCTGCAAAATTAGATTTCTTTTTCATTATTACTCCTACTTCAACAACGTTTTTTTAATTAGCTGAAATAGATACTCCAGCTTTTAATGAATTTCGACTATTATTATACACTCTTACTGAGTAATCACCAAAACCACTATAGTTTACAGTGGTTGGTCCTACTGCTACTCTAGAATGCACTTCTGATCCATAACGGAAAACTTTAAATCTTACTCTTTGTCCAGAAGCCTGACTTATATGCACCTTATATCCATGAGTTGCATGAATTCTATTAGTAGACGCAGAACTGACACCGGAATAAATTTGGCTTTCCCCATAAGTATACGAAGTACTTGCCTGAACAATTGACGCACAATTACCAACTGTCATAAATGCTGCACTAGCTCCTGATACAGATAAAATAGCAGCAGTCGTAAATTTAAATAACAATTTCATACTTTTCTCCCTTTTTTGTTTATACCTTGCTTTTTAATAAAGTTAGCCACTAAACAACTACAATCATACTTATCCTTCCTTAAAATTTAATTTTCAACATAAATATGATGTATCTTTTTAAGAGAATAGTATTTTTATTTTCAATAGTTTTAATTTTTTTCTAGATAGAAAATCCATCTAAGAAAAGAGTACTTAATCGGTATCTTTTTTTAATATTTTTAATTTATATATAAAATTATCATATCCAATTTCTACCAAAATTTTTTCTAATAAATTCTTTTTATCCTTATTCTTCATTATTAAAGCCATATAATACTTCCCTAAAGTTTTATAAAAAAATAATTGTGGAATATTAGGAAGTTTATCTAAATAATGGACTGCCCTACTAATGAGTTCAATATGATTACTTTCATAACAATTATAAATAAAATTTGTACATATTCCTGCTATAATAATTTGAGTTTCAGGATTAATCCTACTTGGATCTGAATATTTATAAAGTATTACATTTAATTGGAAACTCATTTCTTCTACAGAGTATATTCCCATGGCATTTCCAAACAACTTTAAAGTATATTTATTAAACTCATCATATTTAAAAAAGATTTGTCTTATTTGTCTTTTTATTTTTTCATCTAACTCATCAATAGAATGTTGTAAAGCCGCGACAATTAAATAGCCTAATAGTTTTATATAAGTATCTGAATGTTTTATCGCTTCTTCTTTTAAATATAATGCTGTTTTCAAATCGTTATTATAAAAAGCTTTTTCAAGTTCCAATTTAATTAAATAAGATGATTCAATTGCATTACCTGAAACATGAGATTCATTTATTTTCTTTACAAATTTATAAAGATCGATACGATGCACCTTTAATATACTTACTAAATCATTAAAGCTAATTCGAGCTTCCCCACGTTCTATTTTAGAATAAGTTGGCGTAGAAATAATATTGTTTGCCATCTCAGATTGAGTTAAATTCAACTTTAACCTCAATATCTTTAATTCTTTTCCGACTTCTAAATTAAACTTATCTTGACTATTATTTTTCATAATTACCTCTTATTATTTAGTATTTCTTTATTATACAAGGTTTAAGTCCAGAGATTATATAAGTTACAAGTTTGAAGACAACAAAAAAGGATATTCCCTGGGGAATATCCTTTTAGTTTAAATAGTTAAAATTGGTTATTAATTATTTGTCAGCCTTTTTTTCGACTTTCTTGTCTTTAGGTTCTTTAATTTCACCGTCTGCTACTTCTGCTGGAGCAACCAAGTCTAAGATTGATTTACCGTTCATGTACAAGTGCTTCTTGTCAGCAGTAAATTCGATCTTCTTGGTTTCAGGTTCCTTCATGATCAACTTAGCGATTGGAGTTTGAAGATCTTGTTCTACAACTCTTCTAAGTGGACGAGCACCAAACTTCTTGTCATAACCTTTTTCAGCGATAACTTTCTTAGCTTCGTCTGATACAGTTACTTCTACACCCTTCTTAGCTAACATGTGTGACATTCTCTTCAAGTAAATGTCGATAATCTTATCCATGTCTTTTTCATTTAATGAGTTGAATGGAACAATAGCATCAAGACGGTTCAAGAATTCAGGTCTGAAGTAGTTTTCAAGAGCTGAGATCAACTTATCTTGGTCTACCTTACCATCCTTCAAAAGCTTGTCTGAGAAACCAGCATTTGAAGTCATGATCAAAATAGTATCCTTGAATGAAACAGTTCTACCTTGTGCGTCAGTTAAACGACCATCATCCATAATTTGGAGAAGTGCGTTAAAGACTTGTGGGTTAGCTTTTTCAATTTCATCGAATAAGATTAAGCTGTATGGTTGATGACGAACTTTTTCAGTTAATTGACCACCTTCGCCATAACCAACGTAACCTGGAGCTGAACCAATTAACTTGTTAACAGCCATTTGGTCTTGGTATTCTGACATGTCAAGACGTACGAAGTGATCCTTGTTACCAAAGACATTGATTGCTAATTGCTTAGCAAGTTCAGTCTTACCAACACCAGTAGGTCCAGTAAGAAGGAATGAACCAGTAGGTCTGTCGCTGTCTTTAAATACTTGCTTACGAGCAATAGCGTCAGTGATTACATCGATTGCCTTGTCTTGGTCAATAACTACGCTCTTTAATTTCTTAGCTAAGTCTAAGTTCTTTTGAGCTTCGTCAGCATGTAATTCACTCATTGGGATATTAGTCTTTTGTTCAATAATGCGGTAAATATCCTTAGCAGTTACAACTGGAGTTTCAACCTTGTCTACATGCTTTAATTCTTTTTGTAATTTGTCAATTTCTTTCTTGAGTTCAGCAGCCTTATCGTAGTCTTCTGCTTTAGCAGCTTCAGCCTTCTTAGCTTCAAGTGCGTGAATGTGAGTTTGTAAACTTTCTTCATCTGCAGGTTCAACTAAGAGAGCCTTCTTAGCACCAGCTTCATCCATCAAGTCAATTGCCTTGTCTGGTAAGTAACGATCCGGAATGTATCTTTCTGATAATTCAACAGCAAGTTTCAAAGCATCTTCATCATATTTTACATGGTGGAACTTTTCGTACTTGTCCTTAAGACCTTCCAAAATCTTAATAGCAACTTGAATTGAAGGTTCTGGAACTTGAACAGGTTGGAATCTACGAGCAAGTGCTGGATCCTTTTCAATTCTTTGATATTCACTAGTAGTAGTGGCACCAATTAACTTAAGGTCACCACTTGCAAGTGCTGGCTTCAAAATGTTAGCAGCATCACCATTGTTAGTTTCAGAGTCAGTAGAACCTGCACCAACAATGTTGTGTAATTCATCAATGAACAACACGATGTTAGGATCGTTCTTAGCCTTGTCAATAACCTTCTTTAATCTTTCTTCAAAGCTACCACGAAGACTAGAACCTGCAACCATATCGTTAATGTTAACAGCGATAATGTGCATATCCTTCATCTTAGCTGGAACATTGCCTTCTGCAATTCTTTGTGCCAAACCTTCTACAATAGAAGTCTTACCAACACCAGCAGGTCCGATTAATACAGGATTGTTCTTCTTTCTTCTTGAAAGGATTTCAATTACATTGTCAATTTGTTCGTCACGGCCAATTACTGGGTCAAATTTGTTGCTCTTAGCTTGTTCTACTAAGTCCACACCAATTGGCTTTTCTTTTTGTCCTTGAGGAACTTGTTGCATAGTTTGTGGAGTTGCACCGCTCATATTGCTTGAGTAATGAATTGGAATTGAACCATTTGATTTTCCAAAATCATCATTAAAGAATGAACTGTTCAATTCGTTAAATAAGTTGTCGAAATCATTGTTAAAGTATGCCATATTCGCAAACACTCCCTACTTCAAATTGTATTTTTAGCACTCTAGTTAGTTGAGTGCTAAACCTTATATTTATAGTATAGCAAGTTTTCCACAGATTGCAAGTGTTTTTCGAAAAGTTTTCCACAGATTTTTCATAGTTTGTTAAAGTTGTTGATTAAAACAAGTTAGATATTGTCGTGGCAAGACTTTAGACGCTTCACAAGCAACATGAAAAAACTCGTGTATACGCCAACAGTTTCTACACGTCAAGTGTACCACTGAATAACTAGAAAACAATATAAAAACACTCGAATATAAAAAGAGTCTGCCACCAATCTCAGACTCTTACTTATTTCTTTTTACTTTTCTTTATTCGTTTTTGATTAATATTATTTTTTGGAACTGGATTTGGAACTTTGTTTTGTAACAAATATTGCTTCATCACTTCAACTACTTGCTTATTCTGTGGCAAATCAGAGTGTCCAGCCTCCGCACCAGTCACCGTAATTTCCATAAAGCTCTTTACTTGATTTTGAAAAACGTACTTAGCCGCAGCCACACTAGCTTCAGGAACAATTCCATCTGATTCATAACTTTCTCCCCCAGTCAAAGAATAAACAATAAGTGATTTAGGAATACGCTTCTTATATTTAATAAAATCACTCAACATCTGGGTCTTATGATTAATATTGCTTTCATTAAAATTAAACGGCGAAGCTAAAGTCATCAATCTTTTTATTTTAATTTCGGAAGTATAGTCTGCATAATAATGTTCTAACCAATATGTCCACACTAGTCCTCCATTGGAGTGACCAAAAGCCTTAAAATTATTAAACTTGTAGGTTTGCGACACTTGATAAAATGCCATATCTAACCATTGAGCTTGCTTTTTAATGTTATTGTAGCCATCTTTATTATTCTCAAAACCAATCACAATAATTGGTTCATTATCTCCACGATTAATAGATCCAGAATAATGTAATTTTCCATCCGTACTTACTTTCACCTTTAAAACACTATGTGGATGCTGGGTATCTTTATTTAAGAGAGTAATTAAAGGATTAAATCTCTCAGTCGTTGCACTGGAGCCCGGAACCATTACAATTGGTGACACCAAAGATTTACGTCGCTCTGCTCGATCATGGTTGGTCTTTTTCATCCAAGAATACGCTGGAATGGATAAAGCTACCATAATGGCAAAAATTACAATCAACCATTTTATATTGGATTTATTTAGCATAACGATCCTCTTCCTCATCATAGACAGTTAACTTTTCTGCAATTTGCTGGCCAATTTGAATAACCGGAATCATCAACACTACATCTAAAGTAAACAGTAAAAGTGTAAAAATGAAAGTCGGCCAATTTCCATTAGATCCAAAAAAGGAAATCAAAATTCCTGGCGTCCCAGACAAAACAGGATATACACTTGGAGAAATCAATCGCAAACTTATTGCCCCAGCTGCAATAAGTTCATTCAAGGCAGGGATCAACAAACATGGCAATAAATAAATAGGATTTAATAAAATAGGTAGTCCAATAAATAGACCGTTAGGAGATCCAAAAGCCACTGGCAGCAAGTTTGCTTTAGCCACCGCCTCAATTTCTCGATTATGAGTATAAATTAGGATTACAACTGTCAAAGCCAACACAATGCTTGCATCCCCCATAATCCCATAGGAATGAACCATTGAACTACCTAAGTATTTATATGGCACATCCTGTGCATTTCCATGGCGAAGCGCATAATTCATATTCGCTAAAGCTGCCCCACTATTAGTAGAGGTGGTAAGTGAAGTAAGTGGATAACCAATTCCACTCCACCACAAAAATGATGTCAGCATTGTTAACAGAATGATTATCAACAAATTATTTGAATTTTCTAAGCTACTAACAATTGACTTGAAGTAATAAGTATCAAGAAGTCTAATTTTGAATAAATAGATAACTACCCCTAAAATCAATCCCAAAGTCACTGACGCAATTGTAGGCAAAAGTGCATTCCAGGCTCGGTGTTGAATTCTTAAAATATGTTCGTTGCGTGAATGAACATAATTTTTACCTAAAAAATGGAATACTTGCCCCACAATATAACCCACACATAGGGCAAGCAGAATTCCATTAATACTCAAAATTCTAGAATAAAAATTAGCTTGCATAGAGTTAGAGCGACTAAATTCACTTAAATATGAACAAAAAGTAATCACGATTACTGAGGCAATCCCCGCCATTGTAGAATCTTTTTTGTATAATCTAGCGGTGTAAACTGCCGAAAAATAAGCCGCATAAATTCCAAAAATCCCAAAAGTCACCTTGACCATTCCAGCACTGACGGCATTTCCAGCATTCCAAAACACATCTGGCATTGTATAGTCAAAGTTAAAAATATTGTAAATCAAACTATCGGGTGAAAAGATACCATCTTTTAATAATTGAAAATAAGCCCCAATCGTTGCCACCGGCATCAGCATTACTAGTGTCCGTTGTACTACTCTAAAAAATGATCGTCTTCTCAGCCAAACAAATACCTGAGTCACTCTATCTATCATTTGTATTCTTTCCTTTTTTACATAATAAGTTTAATTATAGTACTGCCGATCTTAGAAAAATAGTCAATCCCTAGCAAAATGATATAATATAGGTAAGTTATTTAGAGGTGAAATTATGGCACGGAAAAAAATCGAATTAAACGAAACAACACAAACATTAGTCACCAAATATATTGAAGATACTGGAATTGATTTTAATGAGCTCGCTAACAAAGCTCTTAAAGATTACATCGTAAATAAGCTTACTCCAAATGAAGTTAAAGCTGCTTTGAAAAATTCCGGTAAAGAACCATCTAAGTTTCTAGATGAAATCTTGCAAAATAATATCCATAAAGATTGGAATTTATAAGCAAAAATTTTAATTATTACACAAAAACAGGAAGCCTAACGGCTTCCTGCTTTTTATATATGATTGGCTATAATTACTATTAGTTTCTCTTGCGTTTCTTTGTGGAGGCAAATCCAAACAAACTGCCAAGAGTTGCAATAGCTAGGCCAATAATACCACTCTTAGATTCTTCTCCAGTTTGTGGAAGTGAACGTTGACTAACAGAGGTATGTGTTTTTACGTTAGAACTCTTTGTTGAGGGAACACTCATTTCTTGAGTTTCAGAAACAAATTGTTCTTTAGGACTTTCATTATTGATATGAGTGAGTGTAGAGCTTGAAGATCCACGGGTAGTTTGAGTCGTTGAACCATTGTCTTGACTTGAACCATTATTATCCCTAAGAGTAGTTGTACCCTTTACTGTAATAGTAATAGTTACTTTGTCCTTCGAGCCATCTGGATAAGTGATGACAATAGTTGCGCTGTGCTTGCCAGGAGTACTTACATCTGGGGTATTCTTCCAAGTGTATTTAGTACCGTCTGGCAAGTCATTCTTATTTCTAATTCCATCACTTGGATTTGGTACCTTACCTTGATCAGTGTTGATATCCTTACCTTCAGGTTTATACTTATCAGCATCAGTATTAGATGGTGTAGTTGGAGTTACATCAATTGGAACAGTAATTTCTCTGCGAGTACCGTCTGGATAAGTTACAACGATGGTTGCAGTCTTTTCACCGAGGGTCTTAGTATCTGGCGTATCCTTCCAAGTGTACTTAGTTCCAACCGGTAAATCACTCTTGTTCTTAATACCATCTGCTGGATTTGGAGTTTCACCTTGCTTTACAATAATCTTCTGACCTTCTGGATCTGGATTAGAAGCAATAACATTAACAGTTACTTCATCCTTTGAACCATCCGGATAAGTTACAATAATAGTTTCTGGATGCGTACCGGTAGTTGAAACATCTGGAGTATTTTGCCAACTGTAAGTTGTGCCAGCTGGTAAATCACTCTTGTTTGCAATTCCTTCACTAGCATTTGGAACTTTACCAACAGTTGTATGAATATCTTGACCTTGTGGAGTGTAATCATCCGCATCAGTTGAACTTGGATTTGGTGTTGGTATTGGAGTTGATGGATTTGTTACGTGGATGGTTACTGGAACTTCATCCTTTGAACCGTCTGGGTAAGTTACAACAACTACAGCTGGTTTATTACCTGCAGTAGTTACATTTGGAGTGTCTTTCCATGTGTACTTAGTGCCATCTGGTAAGTCGCTCTTGTTCTTAATGCCTTCTGCTGGATCTGGTACAACACCGGTCTTAGTGTTTACATCTTGACCTTCTGGGGTGTACTTATCTGCGTCTGTTGTTGGGTTCGTTACGTGGATAGTTACTGGGACTTCATCCTTTGAACCATCTGGGTAAGTTACAACAACTGTGGCTGGCTTGTCTCCTGCAGTAGTTACATCTGGAGTGTCCTTCCATGTGTACTTAGTACCATATGGTAAGTCGCCCTTGTTCTTGATACCTTCCGCTGGATCTGGTACAACGCCGGTCTTGGTGTTTACATCTTGGCCTTCTGGGGTGTACTTGTCGGCATCGGTTGGAGTTGTTGGGTTTGTTACGTGGACAGTTACTGGAACTTCATCCTTTGATCCATCTGGGTAAGTTACGACAACTGTGGCTGGCTTGTCTCCTGCACTAGTTACATCTGGAGTGTCTTTCCATGTGTACTTAGTGCCATCTGGTAAGTCACTCTTGTTCTTG
>OFHA01000034.1_pt1 | contig 108552 bp, 110 predicted proteins | sample 1521891 | NCBI WGS metagenome assembly OFHA01 (sample SAMEA3504089, study PRJEB24116) | mouse gut metagenome | biome: mouse gut; feature: mouse-associated habitat; material: faeces | place: Denmark | collected 2011
TCCTCTTGTCGGAAACGTGTAGGCCAGATCTCCCCGGGTAAGGATATTAACTTTCGTACCATGTCACCGGTAGCTTTACTGAAAGTAACTTCGAGTAGTGTTGGACTTTAACTTGTCATGCAGTCTTATCCAGTTAGTTCCAGCCTTATAGCTACTTCTTGTTCATCGGTGCAGTACTTTGCCTTAGACTTCCTTCAGATTCCACCTCGCAGTGGACACCCTTGTCCTCAGCTCATGGTTCCGACTACTACGGCCCATAGCGGACTCTCACCGCCTAGCTAATACCCATGCCGGGCGCACATTTAAAAAGGAAAGAGACTAAGATATTTTTAATCTCTTTCCTTTTTTCTATTGACCGCGACCTTACGTCATTAGCTACACTTGATAGTATGAAAGGAGTGGTCAATATGTATACGACTGGTCAATTAGCAAAAAAATGTAATGTTTCAATCAGGACAATCCAATACTATGACCGCCGTGGGTTGCTTCATGCTAAACGAACTGAAAACGGATTGCGCCATTATAATGATCAAGACCTTAAACAACTTCAAGAAATTCTAATTTATAAACAACTAGGATTCAGCTTAAAAGATATTCAACAGATTATTAATGACACTGACAATAATATTCTAAAAAGCCTAATTGTTAACCAACGAAGAAAACTCAAGCAGGAAATTAAAGACGCTTCAGAACAATTAGCAAGTCTATCTCAATTAGAAACTTTTTTGAATAAACATTCTGATTTCCCAGGAAATATCAGTCAAAGTATTTTTGACAAGATCAAGAAAACAAAGAAGTTAAAACAGTTACGAATTAAATTATTGCTTATTGGTAGCATTATCGATTTCATTCTCTGGGGTAGCATTCTTTACTTTCTTTTTTATCAAGGAAATTTGATATGGTTATTATTAGGAATCCTTATTACAATTGCTTTAACTTGGTATATTGCTATAAATTATTACCATCATACTTGCTATATTTGTCCTCATTGTTCTCACCAATTTAGAGTTTCGTTTAGTAATTGGCTTTTTGCACGTCATACCCCTAACACAAGGTATCTTACATGCAATAAGTGCCATCAAAAAACTTATTGTATTGAAGAATATCATTAATGAAAAATGACTAAGAGCACATAAAATTCTGCTTCTCGGTCATTTTTCGATTCTTTATAAAATTGGTGAAAGCAAGCGAGAAAAGTATTGCTTGAATTTCCGCCACTTTGATTGATTAGCAAAATACTCAGGAGTAAGTAAAGTACTCTTTTTCATATCATTTTCAAAGTCTTTCTTTAACTGCGCTGTTAGTTTTTCATTGTACGCAAATGCATTGACTTCAAAATTAAGTCTAAAACTACGGTAATCCATATTTGCCGAACCAACAGAAGCAATGTTGCTCCCACTAACCATCGTCTTTGAATGAATAAAGCCATTATCGTACTTGTAAACTTTTACCCCGTTGTTCACTAAGTATTTAGCATAATATTCCGTTGCCCGATAAACAAATGGATGATCAGGCATGCATGGGATCATAATTCGGACGTCAATTCCACTTCTTGCGGCAATTACTAATGCTTCCAGCACTGAATCTTCTGGAATAAGGTATGGCGATTGAATATAAACATATTTTCGTGCCGAACTAATAATTGATTCATATCCCCGTCTAATCGAATAATTTTCATTATCCGGCCCAGAAGATACGATTTGCATTGGGACCTCATCTGGATCGCCATCTGGTGCAACCAGTTCAAAATTCTTAAATTCTTTTTCAAGGTCAATTTTCTTTTTATGAGTTTTTCGACAGGTTGTATTCCAGTCCATTGCAAACCGCACTGTCATCATCATCGTTGCTTGTCCGACGACACGGAGGTGGGTATCACGCCAATAACCAAACTTAGGATCTTCGCCAAGGTATTGATCACCGATATTGAATCCACCAATGTAACCAATCTTGCCATCGATAATAGCTAGTTTACGGTGAAGATGATAATTTAACCGTGGCGTTTGAAAATAAGCTTTGGCAGCAGCAATAAATGCTTGCGCTTCTCCACCCAACTCTTCTAAATGCTTAAAAAATTTGAAAGTAGTTCCATGGGACCCACTTAAGTCATAGAGAACACGGACTTTTACTCCCCGGGCAGCTGCATCTTCTAAGGCTGCCAACACCCGCTTCCCTAAATTATCAGCATAAAAGGAATAGTATTCAATATATACATGATCAGTTGCATGATTTATATCATCAATTAACTTATCAAACTTCTTTTTCCCATCAATAAATACGTGAACTTTATTATTAAAGGTTACTACTGAATCATTCAAACTCAAAAAAAGGTTAACCAACTGACGATCGCGTGACAACCGGCTTCCTTTTGGCATTAATTCATGTTCTTCACTTAATTTTCGTTGCTTTTCAAGATATTTAGTCCGTAATTGTTTTTGTTCATCTTGAATACTAAATATCTCATCATGGGATAATTGTCGTCCCACAAAAAGATATAGGATAAATCCAACTACTGGCAAAATAGTTAAGACTAATAGCCAGGCCCAAGTTGATGCAATATCCCGACGACTACGAAAAACAGTCCATACTGCAAAAGCAATGTTAATTAACCATAGGACTTCAATAATTCGGCGAACAACATCCCATGTCCAAACAATATTCATAATTTAATAATCTCCCTAGTAGTATTACTGATTCATTATAGCCATTATTTGCTTACTTTTCAGCAGGTTCAGAGATTATTTTCGATAAAAACGACGAAGAACAAGAGATAATCCGATCGCCAAAAGTCCGTAAACTGCACCTACATAGCCAAGCGTCGTTAAATTAGCAAAGTTAACAGTAGTCGAAGCCGTGAAAGATCCAAGTGAAATTCCAACATTAGCGAAAATCGAAATTAACGATGTTGCTAAAGCTAATGACTGCGGATATTCTTTTTCCGCTACACTAATAAATACCAGTTGAATAGTTGTTCCATATATAATTACAACGACACAAAGAGCTGCTAGAACAAGCATTCCCGTGAGCTTATTTCCTAATGCAATCCCAAGAATAAGACTTAAGATTGTCATGAGAATAAAGACAAATGGTAATTTGTGAACCCCATTATGACTCGCAACGATTCCAGCAATTTCATTACCAATAATACTCATTACCCCTAAAAGAAGCAGCAACCAATTTAAACTAGTTAAGCTAAAGCCCATTACAGTAGTAATTAGCGGCCGGACATAAGTATAGAAAGTATACTGTAGGCTTAGAACAGCCACCGTGATTCCAATTCCTAATAAAACACGGTGATCTTTTAATAACGCTAACTGTTCTAAAATGCTCCCTTTAACTTGAGGTGTATCACGAGGAGTAAGCCACGCTAACAATGCAAACACAATTAATGTTAATCCCGAAATGATCCAAAAACTATCGTGCCAGGAAAGTAATGTTGCGATGGTTGTACCAAGCGGAACCCCAATGACCGACGCAATACTAAAACCTGCACCGACCCACGCTAGAACCATTGGCCGCTTGTCCATTGGTGTAATTATACTAACTAGCAAGTTAATTAATGAAATAATGGTTCCAGCAACAGCGGCAGTAATAATTCGCGCAAATAGGAGCCAGCCAAGTGTTGGTGCCATCGCAGTTAAAGTATTACCAATAAAAAAGACGGTCATTAATAGCATAAGAAGCTTATAGCGATTCCAATTGCTAGTTAAGGTAGTAATAATTGGCGTACTAATCGCATAGACTCCTGCAAAAGCTGTCACCAAAAAACCAACTGTGGAAAGTGGAACATGATAACTCCGTGCAATATCTGATAAAACCCCTACAACCATGAACTCATTACATCCCAGCATAAATGCAACAAGAATAAAAGTGAACGATCGTAATTTAGCGTGCTTCACAATAAACCTCCTTTTAAAACAAAAAATTTTCCGGAAAAAGTCAATCCAGAAAATTATAAACGTTTAACAATTAATTTCCAATAGTTTTGAACTATTTAGCTTAATAAAGTTGTGATTGATAAGCAGCAAAGGTTTTATCATCAAAGCAAACCATCGTTACTTGATCAACATAATTGGCAGTAGGGAGAAAATCTTTAATCGTCTTAATTGCAATTTTTGCTGCCCTTTCAAGCGGGAAAGCATACACTCCTGTACTGATGGAAGGAAAGGCAACTGTCCGACATAAATGTTTATCAGCCAACAGTAAGCTATTGTGATAAGAATTGGCTAACAATTGATCTTCCCCATTATCACCACCATGCCAAATTGGTCCAGGCGTGTGAATAATGAATTTGGCTGGCAAGTTAAAGCCGCCAGTTATCCGCGCTTCTCCCGTTGGACATCCATGAAATTTTTCACAGGCGCCATATAACGCTGGGCCAGCTGCTCGATGAATCGCACCATCGACACCACCGCCACCCATTAAAGTTGTATTAGCGGCATTAACAATTGCATCAACTTTTATTTTGGTAATATCTCCCTTGATTACGTTGATTTGCGGCATTATTTAGCCCTCCTTTCTTTAAATTGCGGAAATAGCCAAATTAATCCTGTAAAAGCAAAAGATTTCATTGCTACCATAAACCCAGTAATGAAATCTTGTAAATCGTTTTTACCAATATGGAACACTAAACTATCTAATTTCATAACTAAAATAGTAAAAATTAATAAAGTTATTAAGATTTTAATTTTTCTTTTCCAACTCATCAATTCCCATTTACTTTGACTAATTAAGTAAAGTATATTTATGGAAAATAATCCCAACAAAATGTAATTAATAATCCGCCATTTCTCACTATCAACACCAATATAAATTATTCCGCTTGATTGAAGTAAGAAATAAATACATCCAGCTATATTGATAAAATACAAAATATTCAAAAGTCGCTGTTTATGTACGCTCGTTTTGTGCTCTTCTTTATAGTTATTTATCATCTCATGATCCTCCCGTAATAAATCATCCAAACTAACATGGTAGAGATCACTTATTTGAACCAACATAAAAATATCAGGATAACTTCGACCATTTTCCCAACTAGAAATTGTTTTACGCGAGATCAATAATCGTTCTGCGACATCCTGCTGAGTCCATTCTTTTTGACGACGATATAATTTCATTTTATCGGCAAATTTCAATAAGTTCTCCTACCTTCAATTAAATTTATTTCCCGGGAAATTAACTATGCTTAAACTTTACCGAAGAAGACGATATTTGTCACGCTAAGAATCATAGCAAACAAAAAGGCTGGAGAAACTTCCAACCTTCTGTAAATATTAAATTACCAAATATGAACCCGATCTTCTGGCGCCCGGTACATTTCATCACCAGGCTTAATGTCAAATGCTGTGTAGAAGTCATCGAGATTTTCTGCTTGAATATTAGCACGTAATTTTTGCGGTGCATGAACATCAATTGAAAGCAGTAATTGCATGTACTGTTCCGTTGCCTTCATTCGCCAAATAGTTGCCCAGTTAATAAAGAATTCTTGGGCATTGAAGTCAGCTTCAGTTTTTGCTGCTTCAAGTGCACAACTGAGGCCTCCTGCATCGGCGATATTTTCAGAAACTGTGAGCTTCCCGTTTACCTTTTGACCAGCAAATGGGATCCCATCAAATTCTTCAATCATCTTTTGAGCTAATTGCTTAAAGTGTGCAGAATCTTCATCTGTCCACCAGTTATTAAGATTTCCAAACTCATCAAATAATGACCCGTTGTTGTCAAAGGCATGGGAAATTTCATGGGCGATTACTGCACCAATCCCACCATAATTTTGGCTGCTGCTTTGTTTCAACGAGTAGAACGGTGCCTGTAGGATTGCAGCTGGGAATACAATGATATTCTTAAATGGGTGATAGTAAGCATTAACTGTGGCCGCACTCATTTCCCATCGCATCCGATCAACAGGTTTATTCCAACGACTGAATAATTCTTTATTAGCCGTCACTGTTAATTGATTTAGGTTTGCAATCAATGATTCCTCTTCATCAACCTTAAATTGATCATAGAGAACAGGAATCTTATCTGGATACCCAACTTGAATGCCCAGTTTATCAAGCTTAAGAATAGCCTTATCACGGGTATCCTTACTAAGCCATTGATTATTGGTCAAACGTCCCTTATAGACTTTAATCATTTGCTCAACCATGTGGTGAACGTCTGCCTTAGCTTGTGGTCCAAAGTACTTCTTCCCATAATAATCCCCAGCTACTTGGCTAAACATGTCGCGGGCAAGATAAAACGCAAATTTACGCTGACTAACTGGTTTCTTGCTTCCAGAAAGTGCTCGACCATAACGTCCATTGATTTCACGCATTTCATCATCAAGGTAACTAGCATTTTCGCGAATAACACGAATTAATGCCCAGTTTTTAAAGAGCTCAAAGTTATCTTGTAAAATCTTATTCAGGGCCTTAAAGTATTCCGGTTCTGTCACAATTACCTTTTCCGGTTCTTCCCCAATTAACTGTTTAATTATTGCCGCAATATCAAGTTGGTCAGTCGCACTGGCTAGTTCTGCAACCGTTTGTGGATTATACATCTTACTATAATCAGCCGCTTCTTCAGCACTCTTTACATTTGGCGCAAGAAGGGCATCAAATTTGATTGCATCATTAATCATCTTTTTTGCTTCTTCTTTGCTATACCCCAACTTATACATCAAGGCTTCCACCATTGAAGACCATAATTGGAGTAATTGATCGTGCTGAGCTTTCTTTTCTGCTTCATAGTAGCTCTTATCAGGTAAAATGAGCGACGGTGATGAAGCAAACAAAGCATAAACAGTCGCATTCTTCATATCAGCGTCAATATCAAAACTAATTGGTGAAGGCATCCCCGCTAAAATCCAGTTCTTCCATTGAGATTGGTAATCTTCATATGAATTAAGATTCTCTACGCTTGCCAACATCCGTTTAAGCGGTTGTGGGCCAACCTTCTTACGCCAATCAAAATTTTTAGCGAGGCGATATAGCTTAATCATTTCGTTAAAACGCGAATCCTCAGACTTTTCCTTCCCTTCTGCATAGGCATCAAAGTCATCCATTAGCTGCTTGTCAATCTCATCAACAAGGTCATTGAAGCCCCCGGTAGCTGGTTTATCATCAGGAATCTTCGCCGTCTTTAGCCATTCCCCGTTTACTGCTTCGTATAAGTCGTCTTTAATTAGTTCGTTATTCACTGCCATGTGCAGGGCCTCCTTAAAAGGTTACATTACTTACTATTATACTATGCCTACTAGAAATTCATGTAAATTTACTTCAATCTAAAAAAGGACTTAATAAAGTTTTCCGTGCACTTTCTGAAAACCATGAGTCATGTTGCATCAGTAATTGATTTACTTCCTGGTAATTACTTAAGTCAACCTTTCCTTTAATTAATCCAGCAATTTGGAGCTGCCGAGCAAATTGAACATCTGCGGACTGGAGAACGTTGCGAAAGATCGGCTGTTCATCTGGATCCCACCGCTTATTGAGAAGACCAATTGCCCGCTCATATTCTTTGCTATGGGTAAGTACCTTTTGCATGGCCTGTGGATTTAAAATTGTTGTCATCAATTATCCCCTCATTTCTAATACTGTTCCCGGTGGTTCTTTTACTGATAATTGATTAGCCTTTGTCATCATTAGCCAATAAACATTTTGATAATGATAATTATTGATTCGTTCCTCTCCCCACCCATCAGTAATAATAATAATTATGCGATTTCGTTTAGTTAGGTGGTGCTGGTGGAGATAGTCAAAAATACACTGAAAACTTGTACCGCCGCCACCTGTTCGTCTAAAATCAAGTTTTTTACCATCATGTAGTTTTTGCTTGGCAGTCACCTGAGCATCAAACGAGTAAACATTAGCTGTCAGTTTTGTTTTCTTAAGCATCTTTTCAAGTGTCGTTAGTGTTTGACTGATTTCTTGATCGGTGACTGACCCAGAATTATCAACAAAAATGTCAACAGCGGGATCTAATCTCGTAACCTTGCCTGGTAAATCCATTCGTAATGGTTGCCGGCGATTAAAGCGAGCATGTGAATTAACTTGTCCTCGTGCAATCACCCCAAACTGATGCCTAAGAACCTGCCGCCAATCAACTATTTTAGTTTTTTGAACTTTCTGTAGCTGTGATTTTACATTCCCTGGTAACAATCCGCGATCTCGTTGCGGTGTTTGCCTCCAAGAATTATTTAAAATACGCTTAATATTCGCTAACCGTACGATCTGATTGCTGATCTGCTGACTTGTCTTAGATTCCTGCCAGCCGTTATGAGTATCGGCTGTTTTAATCTTAGCCGCCGTTGCATTTTCCTTTTGTTTGCCACCATTCAATTTAAGACCTGGCTGATGTAATTTTTCTTGCTGTTTAGCAGGCAGCTGTTCTAATATATTGAGATAATCCTGCGAATCTAATTTTGGCATTAGTTTTTGACGAAGAACTTTCTCTAATTGGCTAAGAGTTACTGTTCCTTGGGGTGGCTCAGTTAAATACTGATTTACCGCTACATCAGTTGCAATCTGGACTAAATCTTGATGAGGATAAGAAGCATATCGTAATGGATGCATCCAGATAAGATGAAGGGCTTCATGTTCTAATAAGCTTTGAAGTTCATCATTACGAACGTTCGCTAACTTTTCTGGATTAATAACCAGTACAAGGCGATTGTCTTCCCACCTCAATCCCATCATTGCGGGTAACTGTAAATCATTCTCTCGTGGAAGTTGTAACAATACCTCACCAAAAAGTCGTTGTTTTTGAAGGATGCTAATAATTGCCTCCCTAATCCGTTGCGCGGACGTTACATGGCTATTACCTCCACCTTTTTGTCGTAACCGTGCCAGGATGTCACCTAAACTCATCGATTATCACCACGCGTCGCAACCTCCGCAAAATATTGATAAAGTTGCGCTACAGAGCCTTGGGGATGTTTGATGGCTTGCTCATACATTACTTGCAAGAGGTCGACGAAATCCTCACCAACTGTTTGAACAATCGCATACTGCCCATCTTCACTGACTAATTGGAGATACTTAATAAATAGAGCTGCCTCTTCTTCAGATACTAGTTTAGGACTTAGCCATGACCGTAATACTTGAATTTTGGTTGCTTCATCAGCATTTTCAAACTGCTCCTTGCCATCTTTAGCGTCTTTCAAGGTTGCCACTGTAAGCTCTTGCCCCTGTGCAAGGACAAACTGAGCAAAGGCCACCCCTACTTCATCACCTAAGTCACCACTAAATATATCAGCAGCAAGTTCTTTTTGCATTTTCTGGTCTAACGCCTGTAATTGATCAAGATTGCGGGAAACTCTTTCCCAAGCACGTGGCGTGGGAGCCAAATCTTCATTGTTCGGATCAATAACTAATAATTGTTCAGGATATTGCGTAAGATAGGCAGAAACAAGGTCATTAATTCCAGCGGTCTTGGCCCATTTTAACCATTCCGCCGTCGAACTCGTCATTACTAAACGCACTGTCCGATCTTTAATTGCAGCATCCCCAGTCGCAACACCATATTCACGATCGGTAAAACCTGCCATCGTAGAATCAGGATTCTCTGCAATAATGATCCGTACTGTGGAAGGCAACCGCAAAGAATTAATCTTTCGTTGAAGGACAAGGTTCATTAATTCACTTTGAACGGCTTGCGTTCCACGATTAAATTCATCTAAAAACCAAATAATTGATTGATTAGGATGGGCCTCGGCATACTTAATAATGCTGATTAAAGTTTCAGAGTAACCGAATTGTACATTTGCAAGACGACCGTAATTTTTCGTTTCAACAAAGGATTCACTGGTCAAGGGGGGAACCGGAATTGCAAGGTCTCCTTTTTCGCTTAAGCTGACAACCGTAGTAAATAATGCCGCATTCAGATTAGCAGCAATTTCACGAACTAAAGCAGATTTACCGATTCCCGCATCCCCGACAATATTCGGAACATTACCCGCATCGAGAACAACGGGAACTGCCGTTAATAGTTGTTGATAAGTTAGCGCCATTATTTACCCCTTCCAGCCATGACATTCCAGATCCATGTCTTGTTTTTTCACGTCTGATACATAGGGATTGCCTTTTACATAAAAGCGGCGTGGACTTAACCCATCCTTTCCCTTTAAATTAACTCCAATCCGCGCAGAAATAGCTATTTCTCCAGGAATTTTATAATTATGTAAATCAACCATTAGTGGACTTGTTTCCATGGGCTGCCCATCTAAGTCTCGTGAATGAATTCCAAGAGCTTGTACTAATTTACCGGGACCGTTAGTAATATTTACCCCTGACATTTGCCGATTTTCGATCATTTTATCGATGCTTAGCGCCGGTTCTATTCCGCGAAGTAAAATTCCTTGAGGTTCCTCTGCATCCTGAACCACAATGTCAAAACAATAATGTCCACGGATCTGGTATAGGTAAATATTCCCGGGCATCCCATACAAAGATTCCGAGTAGCCAGTGCGTCGTCCGTTAAAAGCATGTGATGCCGAATCTTTTTCTCCTAAATATGCTTCTGTTTCAACAATATAACCACCAATGATTCCACTTTTAGTTTGGTATTTTACTAGTTTCCCTAAAAGATCCTTCGCAATTTCGACTGTGGGCCGTCCAGTAAAAAATTGTTGATATTTTGTTAGCATATTTATTTTCCTCCTAAAAAGAACTATCCTAAACATAACACTAATTAAGGGAGATCGGCATGATGGAACTAAAAATTGAACGAATTTATACTAAACCTGTTGATTTAAATGGTTATCGTATCCTTGTTGACCGCATTTGGCCACGCGGGATTTCAAAAGAAAATGCACATCTTGATAAGTGGCTCAAAGAAGTCGGACCCAGTACTGAGCTGCGGAAATGGTTTGGTCATGACGTTGCTCGCTATCCAGAATTCAAAGAGCGTTATCTAGCAGAATTAACCAACAATCCTGTTTACTATAATTCATTAAAGGCAATTGTCCAAAGTCAGTTGCCAAGCCAAAACGTTATTCTCCTTTACGGGGCAAAAGATGAAGAACATAATCAAGCAGTTATTCTTGCTGCCAAACTTCGAAAAGATTTACAACTAATATAAATCAATAATTTTGTATTTTTTAGGAATAATTTGTTTTATAATAATATATGAGGATTTTATTCATAATTCTCTAGTACCCATTATTTCACTGACTTAGTTATATAAAAAACTTTTGAAGGTAGCACTATCTTAAAGGTTTTTATAAGCTTTTTTAGTAACTTTTTCTAATCGTGCAATTAGAATTACGGGTATCAATAACCCCTAGTTTCATTTTGAAACAATTATCTGATAAGGTGGAAGTCTATTATTGAAGTGGTAAGTAGACTTCTGCTTTATATTTTTAAATCAATTATTTATCAGCCCAACTACGACCATCAAGCTCACCAGCGGCATTGATTAGACGTTGTGCTTGTTTAAGCATTAACTGATCTAATGCTCGGTAAAAGGCTTGATCTTCATATGTTGGGCTATTTTTTATTAATTTTGTTAGTTCTTCATGTGCCCATTGTTGATTCTCATTCATTTTTAGTCATCCTCTTTTTCTCGCAGCCAGCCGATAGAAGTATGTAAATCATCCAGCTCCTCTTGTTGATCTTGTAAAAGTGATAATAATTGTTCTAATTTAGCTTGTTGAAGAGGATCTAACTCGTGAGCGATTTTGGTGTTAAGGCGACCGATAAACCATTGCGTCTGATCGCTAAGATGCAAGAATTTATCTAAGGTCAAATATTGCTGATAGTGAATAAATAATGACTGTCGCTCTTCTTCACTCTGTTGGGCAAATTGATAGATCGGTAATGGTGGCAAATACTTCATCCCCATTGCATGCGCAAAAGCCTGATATGGTCGTAAAATTTCAGCAATTGTATATTCTTGACTGGCACCTGGTTGAAAGGCAGAGGCTGAATGAGCAACCGTCGTAACAATCCCCAATTCACGGCCTTTTAGCAAATAGCTACTTGTAAGTTGTGAATTCCATACCTCATCAAGCCATTGCTTTAAGATCGCTGGCGCACTATACCAATACAGCGGAAATTGAAAAATAATTCGGGTTGCCGATTTAAGTAATTCCTGCTCTTGAGAAATATCAAAAGGTGTTTTTAATTCATGCCACATAACGTTATTTTCATCATCAGCGGCTGCCTTTAAAAATGATTCAGTCGATGAATTCGCAAGTTGAGGGTGAGCCACTATTACCAGTGTTTTCATCAATTTCACTCCTTTAATTCTGCAAGGCCTTGTTTCAAGACATCTTCTGTAACATCAACAGTTAAAAATCGTTGCAGAGGCGTTTCACTATGACGATCCTTAAAAGCCATTGGTTCTGCTTTTAGAATTACAACAGTCAAGTTATTTTCCGTCAGCATTAACTGACCCGGATGTTTAAATTTCCCCTTAGTATGTTTTCCAGTCCGCCAAGTATGTAATTTAGCCTCACCATTCTGGTCAAATTTCAACTGATACTTTCCACTAGCATCTGTTTCGACGGGAATCCCGGTAAACTTTTGAACATCATACTTATCTTTTTTACCCATAATATATCCTTCTTAGTAATTAATCTAATTTTACGGTTCCACTTTTAATTGGCCCGCATAGGCATTAACCTCATCCTGTTGGTCTTCACTTGTGTAGTAATTATTTATCAAATTCGTAACAGTGGTATGCGTAGTAGTCATTGGTGCCCCTGTCACACTTTGCTTTTCAGTTGATTCAACCATTTTAATTGTGACATCATTGCCTTTACGTTTAAACCAAATATAGCTAGTCAAATCACCCTGTGTTGTTACATATTGATAATCCGCAACTTCACCATAACCATAATGTGTTCCATAATACATTTCACCATTTTGAACTCCTGCCTTAAACCAATCAGGGTTCTTTAACAATGCAACTAATGTTCCTAGCTGCTGGGTCGTTAATCCATCCTTAGCCGTAAGTGTAACTTTACCACGCATATCAACAATTTGGGTGTTTTTTGCTACTTTCAAAACACGGTTAACTTCCCCATGAGTTTTGGCATACGTCACCATTTCAGCGAGTGTTACTCCTGTTTTGCGAATACCGTTACTACTGTTCGCATAGTAAACCTTATTCCCGACGATTGTATAGTAGGTTGAATTTAAACGATCGCCATCTTCATCGCTTGCGGAAGTTAATTTAATCGTGTATAAAATTTTGGCGCCCTTAGGATAAGTCTTAGCAGAAGGTCTCTCTCCCCAAGGCACTGCCTCTTTATCATAAATCTTAACCGTTGCTCCCTGATCATTGTTTTCCATATCAGCAGAATAATCGTAATCATTTGCTCCTGGCATATGCGCATCCCGATAATACAACACGAGGGCAGCAGTTTGCTCAGGCGTTAATCGTTCAGCGTTTAGTGCTGCATCATCCCTTGTTTGTTGTGTACTTGATAAAGAACTAGTCATACTACTAGTTGATGATCTATTAGTACTTGAGGATGTTCTTCCACAAGCTACCATGACCATCATCGTCAATGGAATCATTAAAATTAGTGCTATTTTTCTCATAAAGATACTCCCCACAGATCTTATACTTAGAGCCTTATTATACCTTAATCTTTAGGAGTTACCTAAAAAGCCTCCATGATTGATTTGGAGACTTCCTTCTCATTTTATTCAGCAAAATAATCCTTAATTTCCTTGTCTGACAAGTTAAACTTTCCTTTTATTTCTTTCCTGATTGTTGTTTCATCAATATTCAGCGCTTTCATTGCCACAATCGATGTTTTAATTATCGTCTGCTGATTTTCGTGTAGTTTTTGTTCTCTTTCTTGAATTAGCTGTTCTTTTTCTTTGAGTCGATCCTGGCCTTCTTTAATTTCACGTTTGCTTTCTAGGAGCTCACGTTTGCCTTCTAGAAGTTCCTGTTTACCTTTCTGGAGCTCACGTTTGCCTTCTAGGAGTTCAAGTTTGCCATCCCGTATTTTACGTTCACCCTCACGAATCTTTTTCTCGCGCATTTCTTGATCCATTTCATATACTGAACGTCGCATGTATTCCGACCTCCATTTCCGATTCCGCTTTACAATTGCCATTCTCTCCTTTAATTTTACGACAAGCGGATCGGTCGCTTCAACTTTTCGCTGGGCAATCATATCTAAAAACGCCTGCATCTTAGGATCAACATCGTGGCGCAAGGAAGGAACGTTAAATAAGATATCGGTTTGTCCATCTTCTATAATCTGTTCGGGAATTTCATCAATATGCTTATGTAATACATAACGTTGCTGGCCAAGCTGGAATGGATCAAAATTGCAGAAGAAAATCACATAGGAATCATCAGCTTGTTCATATGGCTGTCCTTTATCATAAGCCTCCATTGAGCTGGCAGTTTGATAATAACGAATTCGTTTAGCGATATTGTGGTGGTCAGCTACTTGCATCTCAATATCATAATGGTTACCTTGTTCGTCGGTCGTATAGATGTCAAAACGCACTGCCTTAGCATCAGGAGCGACAGCAAACTCTTGCTGATTATTAGGCAACTTAATCTTTTTAATATGCAAGTCCGGTAAGATCCGACGTAAAACTTCTAAACAAATATCATAATCAAGCATCACCTTATTGAAGATATAGTCATCGGCTAAGCCTGCCATCTCCCACTTTTTACGCAAGAATTCATTCATCCTTATGGCCCTCCTGTTAGATAGTTCTATAAAGATATATACGTAAAAGACAAGGATTTGCACTTTTTTACTCAATATTTTTCCAATGTATCATTAATGCATATTAATAATGCTTTATCTTTTGGCTATGGATAAGATTCGACTATAATAGAGAGTGAAAAGTAAATCTTCTTTATTAGGTATTATCTATGGTATGTGTAGATAGGATGTTGAAAGGAAGTAATACTATGTTCGACGTTATCTTTTGGATTCTTGCAATCTGGTTTGTAGTAAACGTTGTATGGATGTGGTTTGCCCTTAACAATCAAATTCTACAAAAGACATTCGCATGGATTAATGTATGTGCTATCGTAATTGGTTTTTGGGTATACTACGGCATGACACACGACGGCAACGTACTTAATGGCTGGTTCCTTACAATGAATTGGGTCAACATTGCAATTGCTGCTATCCAATTCTACTTTGGTTATCGTGAAAATAACGTTACCCACAACGGTCACACAACCGCATGATTGATTTACTTTTCAATTACAGAGCTGTGGCTTAGGGTCATGGTTCTTTTTTAGTAAAAAAGAAGAGAGTGTGGAAAAAAACTGAAGTTTTTTCCACACTCTCTTCTCAATTTTCCGGCTTGATGACTTGAACTATTTAAATTCTAAAACATATAAAAGCAATTTATTACTATGCACTGAAAATACACTTACTTCTTCCCAAACAAAGCTGCCATCTTTGCTGCTACTTCGGGATCAAGATTATCGGCAAGCGTACTTTCATTTGATTTTTGTTCATTTTGCTGATTGGTGATCGTTTGCTTAAGGTCATCAATGACTGCTTGTTCACCAACTTCAATCGGATTAACCGTTAACCGGCCACCTGCTGCATCAGCATGGCCACCACCATTAAAGTATTTTTCAGCAAATTTAGCTACATCTAACTTTCCGTTGCTTCGAAGCGACACGCTAACCGGACTGACTACCAAAGCCGCGTCGACTTCTGGATGTTGTACTAATAATTCGTGGGCAATTTCAGACTTATAGTCACTTGCATATACGACCCCAAATTTATGGTCATCGATATCTGTAATTAAAACATCTTTCAAATGGCTCTTAAGGTATTTAGCCCGCCGTTCGTTTAGGGTCCGAATCAACAGCCGATTTTCTTTCTGATATTGTTGCCAACTGGTATTAAAAACATTTTGAACAAACTCTTCCGAATCTTGAAGAGGATAAAACCAAAAGAGCTGATCAAGATTATCAGCATCAATTCGTTCCTGCTCATCCATTTCTGGATCATTTTGCCAATCCCAAGTATCATATGCCCGAATTAATTCCACCAGATAAGCAAGATCTTTTTGCTGTTGTTCATCAACCTTCGCAAAAGATGGCTGTTGTTTTAGCCAATCCCATACCAAACTTGTGGCACTTGGATTAACCGCTGGATTAGCAGGTACGATACTATTGGCCGCATACTTTTGGCGTAGTTCAACTTCACTTTCATGATGATCAAAGACAAGCCAATGATTAGCGAACCGTTCATTCAATAGCTTAAATGAATAATCGCTATCCGGTGTCATATCCATGATGTAAACATCTGTAAAGCGCCCTACTTCCGCCGTTTGCATCCATCGACTTAATTCTTCATCGATTCGTCCAGCGCCACAGTTTGTCATATCAAACTCAGTGTCTTCAAACATTACTGGTTGTAGTGTTTTTAATAATAATGGAGCCCCGAATCCATCTAAATCATTGTGGGAAAATAATTTTATTAACCGTTGTGCCATTTTCGATCCTCGCAATTCTGATTTTGTTTCTTATTATACCGTAGAAAATCGGCTAAACCACACTTAATTACTGACATCACGCTAACGAACTGCTATCATTGAAACTAGTAACTTATTTTAAGAAAGGAAAGCAATATGGAAGTTTATGATTATCGTCAAGAATTAATTGACCTCTTAAATAACACCGCTGATGATCCACAAAGCTTACTGCAAACACAGCAGAGTCTTACCACCATTCTTAATATTTTAAATCATTATCAGGACAGCAAACCCGTTAAACAAAATGCACCACGGTTTGTTCAGCGCAAAATTCAATCGTCAAACGAGTTGCCTCCGCAAGCACGCAAAACATTGAAGTCACTGCTTACCGGACCAGCGAATGATAAAGAAAAGTCAACATCAATAGCAAGACCAGCCGCATCTCCTTCAGTCGAAGCACCAAAAGAAATCACCGAAGAAGAACGCCTAGCAGCCGACAACCGCTACTTAATACACCGGAAATTAAGCGGTGCCGAGATTAATCATCGTTACTACCCGGAAGCAATTCTGCATGCATTACCATTTTCCGTTGAAGATGGCGACATTGCCCAACTAGACTATGAGCAAAAGGTTCGTGGGCTTCCAGTTATTCGGCGGATCACCGGTGACCATCTTAGCGATTACACTCCTGAAAAAGTCAATGTGATTGAATATGGTGAATTAAAACGCGTGCCCGGTTCTGATGTCCTTCAACTGAGTAAAACAATTAAGGGTAATTCAATCGTTGACAAAGCGCCAGAAAATACTATCGTAATTGATCCTTTTAAGTACCCGGGCCGCGATATTAAGCCTGGAATGGTTATTGATTTTGCCTACTATGATCGAGGAAATGGCCTAACTGATGCCAAAGATGGCGCGATTCGCTGGATTCATGAAAAGCAAGATTATGATACAACCAAGCAACCAGCTAAACCAAAAGTTGTTAAAAAGCCTGCTAATCCTCGTCATGATTATGAAAAGAAACTTGATTATGACCTCCATCAACGAAAGGTACTTGTTATTACCGGAATCCGTAGCAAGGTTAAAGGACTGAAACCAGTCGTTGATAAACACCACGGTCTGTTCCGCGGATTAGACGCATCTGCAGAAGAAAAAGTTTCCAGCAGTAAATTAAAACGTGAAATTCGAGATGCGGACTTTGTGATTGTCTGCATCGATGCAATTCATCATCGAATTAGTCAACTCGCTAACCACCATGCTAAACGATATGAAAAGCCACTTGCAATTGCTAATGTAACCTCAAATACCGCAGTTGAACGAGCAATAGCACGGGCATTAAATGGTGATCCTGCATACGCCGAAAGCAGTGAAGATTTGAAAAATTATAAATAAATTTTAATTTACTGTTGACTTTTATGAGAAATAAGTTAATATTAATGACAACAATTTAATTATTCGATCGCAATGAGAAAGAAGAGTATGTTAGACGATAGCTTCAGCGAGTCTCGTTTGGTGTGAGGAGACAGTTTTAACTCTAATTGAAAATCACTTTCGAGTCTACAGCTTAAATACCAGTAAGCTGTAGTGGTTACACCCATTATCGTGTCAGCGTATCGCCATTATGGTCGTACGTGTGAGGTATTGTTAGCAATAGCAATACAATGATAGGGTGGTACCACGCTCAGCGTCCCTTAGCCAGTTTGGCTAAGGGACTTTTTTGTTGGGATCAGATTAGGAGGAGAAAACATGCAAGATTTAACATCGCGCAAGTTAACATTCAAAAACTATTTAGTTGTTGCATCATTGCTTTTCGGTTTATTCTTTGGGGCCGGAAACTTGATTTTCCCATTACACCTTGGTCAATTGGCTGGTAGTCATTGGGGACCAGCTGCAGTTGGCTTTCTGATTACTGGAGTTCTTTTACCACTTCTATCAGTTCTCGCCGTTGCTGTTACGCGTGCAGAAGGAGTCTTTGATATCGGTCGTCCGCTTGGCGTTGGTTTTGCCTTAGTATTCATGGTTCTTATCCACGCTACGATCGGTCCATTATTCGGTACTCCACGAACTGCCACTGTCTCATTCACAGTTGGTCTTGCCCCCTTCGTTGATAAACAATATCAATCTCTTGCCTTGCTATTATTCTCAGCATTATTCTTCGGGGCGGCCTTCCTCTTCTCATACCGGGAAAATGATATCCTAGCTAACATCGGAAAAGTATTAAATCCCGTCTTCTTAGCCCTTTTATTCCTTGTCTTTGTCGTTGGTTTCGCTCGTCCACTTGGTAATCCTGCTACCGCACCGACAACTAGTGCTTATGTTCACGGTGCGCTCACTAACGGGTTCCTTGAAGGGTACAACACTATGGATGCTCTTGCCGGTCTTGCATTTGGGGTAACAGTGGTAACCGCCGTTCGTTCTATGGGACAACGGTCAGCAAAAGATGTATCCAAAGTTGTTGCAAAAGCTGGTGTCCTCTCAATGGGTGCCGTTGCTTTTATCTACTTATTACTAATCCTTCTTGGCGCAATGTCTCTTGGTCGTTTCAAAGTTTCCCCAGATGGTGGAGTTGCCTTTAACCAATTAGTTAATGCTTATGCCGGTGCATTCGGACAAGTTGTACTAGCATTCTTGTTAACTGTTACTTGTTTAACGACGGCTGTTGGTTTAGTTGCTGCTTTTGCTCAAGACTTCCATAAGCACTTTCCAAAAGTTAGCTACCATACATGGCTTGCCCTCAGTTGTCTCGCCTCTTTCCTTACTGCTAATTTTGGCTTAGACCAAATCATCGCTTGGTCAACACCAATGTTAATGTTCCTTTACCCATTATCAATGGTGCTTATCCTTTTATCTGTGACATCACCACTCTTTAACCGTGATGGCGTTGTCTACTTCTTCGTGGTCCTTTTCACCGTTGTACCAGCTCTCGGTGATATGGTTGTTGCCTTCCCAGCGGTTGTTAGCCAAAGTTCATTTGGTTTATCTGTTGCCGCTTTGCGAAATAACTTACCACTTGCAAGTATGGGATTATCCTGGCTTGTTCCAGCACTTGTCGGCTTAGTCCTTGGTCTCTTAGTTCACTGGTACCGTCATCAACGGGTTGCTTCCACCAGTATGCAAAGCGAAGTACATTAATAAGTGTTTTATAGGTTAAAAAAGCGTGAGAAATAGCTCATTACAAGAGTCGTTTCTCACGCTTTTAAATTATTATTTAACATTATCGTATTGGGCAAGATTAAACTTCTTAATCGCATAGATCAGCTTGCTGGCATAATCTGGATCGGTTGCGTACCCATTCCGCTGTAATTCATAGGCTGCCTGGCGATAAGTTTTCGCTGTTTGTACCCCATGGAAACGCGCGTGATTATCAGCCGTTCCATTTACAATGAGCAATGTGTGCGCATTAATTGAATCAGCCCAGCTATTGTAAACCGTAAAGTATTGTTTTACTTGAACATTTTTACTCCGAATATTTTCGGTCGTATACATTTGCACCTTTTCGTCGTCACTATTAGCTTTAATTCCAAATAAGTTATTGTATTTATTTGCTAACCGGCTTCGACCCCAGTTCGATTCAAGTCCTGCTTGTGCAATCGTAATGCTAGCTGGAATATGATATTTCTTCTGTTCACGTTGAGCAGCTGGCGCAATCTGACGAACAAATTCATTGACGGTTATATCTGTTGGGTGGGTCTCACGTTGAATTTGGGGAGATTCGTGGATAATAATCGCCACAATCCCAAATAAAATAATCAAAAATGCAAGTACACTTCCACAAATGATTTTTGTTTCTTTTTTCATGATGTGTCTTTCCTTTTTATGAATTTGACGCTATTATAACCACTTCACCATGAGAAAGCGAGAATTTACAATGATCTTATTTACTTTTAAGATCGTTTTTATAGTTATTAAAGTATTTACTATCAGTAATCTTCATCTTAGGGAAGCTCTTGATTAGTCGGCGATGGTTCCAGCTTAGTTGCTCGCCAGCTCCCTCTTTGTTTAGATGTTGTGCAAAGTGCCGTTGCCAATCTTGAAGGTGATCTTTAATTGCCACTTTATCCTTAGGAGCCGCTTTTTCAAGTCGATTCAGCAGTTTCTTTCGATAAGCGGCTGCTCGTTCATCCCATTGCTGAGTTGTAATATGGAATTTTTCCACACTAATAACGCTGAGGATAGTGTCAGTTCCCATCACGAGGACGATAATTAAGGCAAGCATCCCGTGGGTCCATGATTCTTCCCAATTAATAATCCGCTGAATAAATGGCTGAACAAACTTAACCAGCAAAACAACGCCAATCCCCCAGAAAAATGAAATTTGGGGAGCAACTCTTCCTTGAATGTTTCCTTTTAGATGCGAATAGTCCCATAGTTTCATATGAAAAACCTTTTCAAGAAACCAACTTGCTACATATTCAAAAATAGAAGCTACAATAAAGCCGACTATAAATGATAGCAAAATACTATTTTGAAAAGGATATGTTGTGATTAAAATAGTTGTAACTGCAAAGCCATAAACTGGGCAGTAGGGACCAAACAAAAAACCACGATAAGCAAAATGATGGTCCTTAATCGAGCAGTAGCAAGTTTCCCATAGCCAGCCAATAAATGAATAGGTAAAAAATAAGACAATGATTTCAGAAAGTGAATAGGGCACTCGTTTCCCCTCCTTTTTGAATTCATTGTCTCATATATTTCTACTTCAAGCTAAGTTTTTCAACGTTCAGGATCTTATCAAGCCATCCTTCAAAGAATCCTTGTTCGTGACTAACTAGAATTAAATTTCCCGGGAAATCTTGCAGAGCTTTCTTCAAACCTTCCTTAGTTTCATCATCCAGGTGATTTGTCGGTTCGTCCATGATGAGGAAATTACATGGAGTTAATTCAAGGATCGCCAACTTAACTTTCGTCTGCTCGCCCCCAGACAAAAGGTTCATTTCCTTCATCGTGTTGGCGGCGTTGATTCCGGCACGCGCAAGTTTTGTCCGAATCGTCCGTGGCTGCATCGTTGGGAACATATTTTGAATTGTTTGCAATGGTGTAAGGGTTGGGTCATCCCACTCCAAATCTTGGTCAAAGTAATTTATCCGGGCTGATGGGGAGAAGGTTGCTGTTCCGCCTAATGCTGGAATTTTCTTTAAAATTGATTTAATCAAAGTCGACTTACCAACCCCGTTAAATCCAGTGAACAATAATTTTTCACCCATTGTCATCGAGAAAGTTACCGGTGCCAGTAATGGTCGATTATAGCCAACTGACAATTTTTCTACCCGTAGCGCATTCGCTGATCCGGTATTTTCATACGGAAAATGGAAAGTTGCTTTTAGATTATCTTCGGGCGGATCAATCTTTTTCATCCGCGCAAGCATCTTTTCCCGCGATTTAGCCATAGTCGATTTTGAACCAGCTTTGTTTTTCCGAATAAACCGTTGCGCTTTTTCAATGACTACTTGTTGCTTCTCATATTCCCGCTCTTGAGCTTCCTTGCGCTCTTCCTTTTGCCGCATCGCTTGTTGGAAACTTCCGCGGTATTTAGTGATTTTACCAAATGATACATCACAAATGGTATTCGTAACTTGTTCAAGGAAGTCATAGTCATGCGAGATAATCATTGCGGCACCATCAAAATCATTAAGATAGTCGATTAACCATTCAATGTGAGCTGTATCAAGGTAGTTTGTCGGTTCGTCTAGTAAGATGACATCTGGATTCTCCAATAGCATCTTCGCAAGAATAATCTTTGACCGTTGTCCCCCACTCATCTCAGAGACAACATGATCCTTACCGATATCAGTTAATCCCAAACCATTCATTACCCGCTCTACTTCCGTTTCAATTTCATAGAAGTTATTAGCATCGAGTTTTTCTTGGATTCGGCCTGCTTTGGTGAGGAGCTCATCATCCATCTTTTCTGCATAATCCGCATAAAGCTTATTCATCTGGTCATTAAGTTGATAAAGTTCCGTGAAAGCAGTATGAAGGAAGTCAATCAAGGTCATCCCCGCTGGAATATCCACATACTGGTCTAAGTATCCAATCTTGACCCCTTTTTGCCATTTGATAGTACCATCGACTGGGAGGGTTTTCCCGATCAGGATTTTAATCAAGGTACTCTTTCCGGCACCATTTTGTCCGACAATCCCCATGTGTTCATGCTTTTCTAGTTGAAAGCTGGCATCTTCATAGAGCTTTTTATCGGCATAGCTCATTGTCAAGCCTTCAACGTCTAATACTGCCATTCTATTCTCTCCTCTTTTTCTTACTTATTACGAGCTAAAACTGCTATCCATACTATCATATTTTAGGCCCGAGCTTCAATTTATTGGGATAATTCCAGCAAGTAAGTTATTTACCAAAACTATTGATATAACAAGCATGCAACAAACCTTTGCTAGTTTTTGCTTGATAAATTTCATATACTTATCCAAAAACACAGGAGTACCATAATGGAATTCGGAAACTATATTAAAAAACAACGCAATAATTTAGGCTTTACTCAATCTGAAATTGCCGAAAAATTACATGTCACTCGGCAAACAATTTCCAACTGGGAGCAAGGAAAAAGTTATCCCGATTTAGACACACTCGTTGAGATTAGTGACATATATAAAATCTCAATTGACGCTTTGCTTAAAGGAGACAAAGATTTGAAAAAATATTTAGATCAAGGAAAGGCTTATAATGCTTTTAGTGTTTTTAAGGGATTATTCTTCATAATGGAGGGATTATTTTTCTTACTGACAAATTATCTAGTGGATTATAATTCTCTCATCGTTAATTTTTGTACATTTTCCTTTTTAATTACCTTTGCAATAGCTATTCTTTATGGCGAGCATGTAAAACCGTTCTTTTTAGGAATAAGTAAACAAACGTACAGACAAAAAGGATACAAAAACAGTCAAAAATTTTCTTTAATTGGTAAAATATTTTTGGGAATTTTGATTATCATTATTGCAATTATGGTAATCATTCGAAATGATGCTAATAATTATTTAGGAACTTTAGTATTCATAATGATCGGACTAATGAATATTTTTCAGAAATATATGTTTAGATAAAACTCAATTCAAAATACTAAATAAAGATGAGGTACTCTCAAAATGTTACTATTCCAACTCCACGATATGATTAAGCATAATTATGAACACGGCTTATACTCTCAAGATTACACTTCTAAATCGAACAATTCTAACCCCTCTAAAATTAAGGATTTAAAGAACTTATCTGACTTTCAAATGGGAAAACATCAGGCATACGAAGATTATCAAATTAGCAAAAAATTTAGATTTTATCCGAAATTACCATTTGTACTTTTAAATTTAATTTCCGGAAATAGAATGCAAGAAGTCATAAGTTTTATAAATGGCTATAATCATGAGAAACATAGACTTAAAAATAAATAATCCCAAATTCAAGAATTATTTTTAGATTAATTTATATATTGAAGAAATACTATATGAATATAGATTCCTTCAGCTAACTTGCTAATAGATTAATGATATTTATTGGACATGGAAGCAACAATGTACTTCTATGTCTATTTATTTTTGTCATATATAATTGACACCAAATTTAAGTAATGATAAAATTTCTAGCATAGATGTCATATATATATGTCATAAGGAGGGACCAAATATTTGAACCGTGTTAAACAATTTCGAAAAGATCAAGGATTATCCCAGTTAAAGCTAGCTCAAAAAATTGGAGTAGCTCGTCAAACTATCAACTTAATCGAAAATAATAAGTATAATCCCTCGTTAGAACTTTGTATTAATTTAGCTAAAGCATTAAATACTGATCTTAATTCACTATTTTGGGAGGAACATACAGATGAAAGAAACAATCAGCACCAAAATCATTAAGTGGTTTTACGATATTCATGGACCATTAGATGAATATCGCCGCAATGAACTCAATCGAATCGGTAATAATATTGCCATATTTTTATTATCAATAAATCTATTATTAAGTTTTATTGCTAGCCTTTTAATGCTTAATACTAATAATTCTGAACTTACTCTTGATATCGTAGTAAGCATCCTACTATTAACTGTTTTCGCTTCTTTAGGTTATATTCTATATGAAACTAAACGACATCATTTAACAGAAATTGATGTTGAAGCTAAACAGGAGGGCAAGATTAAACACAAATTTATTAAAAGAGCAATTGGCTTAGGAATTTACTTTGCAGTTGTAATATATGGATTAACAATCCTTATCGATTGGCTGCCTAATAGAGGAGCCTTAATTCCATTACTTACAGCACCTTTTACAATTAGTAGTGCTATTTTCAGTGGCATTATCTTCGGACTATTAATGGGCACTTGGGAAATCCATCAAATTAAAAGCGATCCTAATGATAAAAAGGTAACTCAAAATCACTTACATCAAAAGTATTGGTTAATTTTATTTATTATTATCATTATTACTAGTCTTCTGTTAATGCATAGATAATCAATTTTACAAAAAAGAGACAATATTATGAAACTTAATAATAAACTTGTAATAAGTTATTATGTCTTAAATTACTTTCTGTACCAAGATTTATGGTAGTTTTCCTCCTCGTTTGATACTATTAGATAAATTAATACGCAAAAGGAGTAACTTATGAAATTAGATAACAATAACGGGGTAATCGTTCCTTTTTGTTCAGCGTTAAATACTTTATTTATTATCGGTATAATTGTTCTCAATAAATATTGGGATACATTACCAAATCTACTATTTTTTCTATATATGTTTCTTATGATAACTAATGGCGTGATCTTAATTATTTATGCTGCCAAAAATAATCAAAAGTAAACTAAGAGTACCTGTAATACTTAAATATCTTAGATCAAATAAGTCGAGAGAAAATGCTAGAACAAATTGATTTCGGCTAATAAAAAAGGCTCCTCAACGTGAAAATTGATGCCCTTCTTCTATCTGCCCTACTCCCCGCAGTCACAGCGATTTAGCGCGTAAGGAACATGCGTATTCCAATAAATTTCTCTTCAAATTATTACAACAATTTAACAATTATGTAACAACCGCCACCCTTAAGATATTTTTCATATCTTCTTCACAATATCATCATATAGTAAAAGAGTGCACAAATTAGTTGCATGCATAAAAGAAAAACAAATAATAATTCAGGAGTGAATAATTATCGCTAAGAAAAAAACAATGTCAAGAGTCCTTGCTGCTGCTTTAGGTGCTGCTGGTGCATTAGCTGTTGCTAACACTGCAAGTGCTGACACACAAGTTCAAGTACAATCAGGAGATACAGTATGGGGATTCGCCCAACAATACTCTACTACTGTTGATTCAATTTCTACTGCTAACCAATTAGCTGACCCTAACGTAATTTACGTTGGTCAACAATTAGTTATTCCATCTTCTGCTATCAGTACTGCTTCTGCTGCCGCAACGGTTGCTGCACCTACTGCAACTGATAACGCTACTGCTAGTCAAGCAGCCGTTGAAACTACTGAAACAACAGCGGCATCAACTACTCCAGCTGTTTCTACCACAAACGCAAGCAACGTAGCCGACCAAGCACAACCAACAACAGTCGTATCTGCTGCTTCTGATAACAACACTACTGCTACTCAAGTTAGTGTTACGTCCCAAGCTCCAGCCCAAGTAAGTGCTGCTTCTGCTACTATTAACGTTGCTCAAACTAGTGCTACAAACACTAACAACAACGTTACTACTTTAGCGGCTACTACTAACAGTGCAGCTCCAACACAAACTACATCCGCTACCACTGAAGCAGTTGCTACTCCACAAAGCAACACTACTGTTCAAAGTACTGCTGCTGTAACTGCTACTCCAGCAACTTCAACTCCTGCTGGTCAAGGTAATGGTTCTACTGCTAATGCGGTTGCCGTTGCTCAAGCACAAATTGGTACTCCATACGTTTGGGGTGGTAACCAACCAGGCGGATTTGACTGCTCAGGATTAGTTCAATATGCATATGGTCTTGGTTCAAACTACCGGACTACTTACCAACAAACTAACCTTGGTGCCCACCACAATGATATCCAAAACGCTCAAAGTGGTGACCTTTACTTCTGGGGTCCAGACAGTGCTCCTTACCACGTTGCAATCGCTACTGGTAACGGTGGCTACATCCAAGCTCCTACACCAGGCCAAAACGTTCAAACTGGTAACATCAACTACTACACTCCTAGTTTCTACATCAGCATGAACTAAGATCTGCGTAGTATGATTATCGAGTAAGATAGAGAATTTTCCTCTACTTACTCTTTTTTCTTAGCAAATTCTAATGATTATATTGACAGCATTATAATCATTGGTTATACTTAACAACAATCAATTATGTAGGGAGTAAGTATAATGAACGCATATCAAGCTATCAACGTTAATACTCGTTGGCAAAGCCGGTAGTTCAGGTTGTTTCGTCATGGATGCGACCTGAAGAACAGATTGCATCTGTGCCGGCTGAGTTTGATGTTCATTTCAGTCCGCATGGATCCACATGCGGACTTTTATTTTGCCTTTCAAAAAGCGAGGGTCCGTCATGTGGGCTCTCGTTTTTTTTATTATTTTGTGAGGTGAGATTTTAGATGAAAAGAATGTATAGTTTAATTGCAATTATTATCGCTTTCCTTTGTTTCGCATTCTTTAGAGAAAACAATGGGTTCGTAACTAAGCAACGAATTCCAAAAGTCGGTGTGTTAACCTTGATGCACCACCCAGCGTTAGATGAAATTTACAAAGGATATGTCGATGAATTAGCAAAGGAAGGTTACCACAACGGTAAGAATATCAAGATTGAGTATCAAAACGCGAATGGTGACCAAAGTAATCTTAAAACAATGGCTTCAAAACTCGTTGATGATAACTCAACTGTTCTTTTTGGAATTACGACCCCGGCTGCTCAAGCATTAGCTAATTCTACTACCAAAACACCAATTGTACTTGGCGCTGTTACTGATCCAAAAGCAGCGGGACTAGTTAAAAATAATCAACACCCTGGTGGCAATATCACCGGAGTATCTGACCAAGCGCCAATTCGTGAACAACTCAATTTGATCAAGCAATTCATGCCGCGAATGAAAACACTGGGAGTCATCTACACTTCAAGTGATGCTTCAGCAGTAGCCGGTTACCATCAAATTAAACGTGAATGTCGCAAGATGAATATTAACTTAAAGGCCTATTCAATTGCCAACAGTAATGACTTAAACCAGGTTTCCGAACAAATGCTTAGTCAGGTTGATGCAGTAATTGTACCAACAGATAATACGATCGCTGGGGCAATGCAAACCTTAGTTAAGAATGCCGATGCCGCTAACAAACCAGTCTTCCCGGCAACTGACACAATGGTTAAGCAAGGTGGCGTTGCAACTTACAGTGTTAACCAACGCGCTCTAGGTGTCCAAGGTGCAAAGATGACGGTCGCAATCCTCAAAGGCAAGTCAAAGCCCGCTGATACCCCAATTAAATACATGAAGCATGGGACTCCTGTTCTCAACATTAAGCAGGCTCGAAAACTTAATTTACAAATTCCCGCTCAATTTGAAAAGGATGCAGAAACGAAAGGAGAGGTTTACAAATGAATCTAATCGTATCGTCAATCGGTCAAGGACTATTATGGGCTTTACTTGGTCTTGGTCTTTACCTGACTTTTAGAATTCTTGATTTTGCTGATATGACTGTTGAAGGGACTTTCCCTCTTGGTGCTGCCAGTGCTGTCGCTGCAATCACACATGGTATTAATCCCTTCCTGGCAACTTTAATTGCGATTGGGGCGGGAATGCTCGCCGGTTTGATTACCGGATTGCTCTACACTAAAGGAAAAATTCCAAGTTTATTAGCCGGAATTCTGACTATGACCGCCGCCTACTCCGTTAACCTCCGTATTATGGGTAAATCAAATGTTTCGTTGCTTGGTCAAAAGACTCTCTTTAGCGGTGAATTCATGCGAAGTCTGCCCCAATACTTTGATAGTGTCTTCTTGGGAATAGTTACGATTGCGATTATTACCGTAATCTTGGTTTTCTTCCTTTCAACTGATTATGGCCAGGCTTTTATCGCAACTGGTGATAACCCTGTGATGGCAAAATCATTTGGGATTCATACCGACACAATGGTCATCATTGGCCTAATGGTTTCAAACGGAATCGTTGGCCTTTGTGGTGCTTTGATTGCTCAAAACAATGGATACGCTGATATTAATATGGGGATTGGAACGATTGTTATCGCCCTTGCCTCAATCATTATTGGTGAAGTAGCCTTTGGTGAATTAACGCTTAACCAGCGACTTGTCGCCGTTACTCTTGGTAGTATCATTTACCGAATCATCTTACTTGCCGTGCTACAACTTGGTTTCTCCGCCAACGACCTCAACCTTATCTCCTCAGTTGTCCTTGCAATCTGCATGATGTTGCCACAACTTGAAGAACGTATTCACCTTAAAAAGCCAATCTTGAAAGGAGTCCGGCCTCATGAATAAACCTATTTTGGAATTACAGGGCGTCAAAACCATTGTTAATAAGGGTACATCTAGTGAAACCACTATACTTAAAGGTTTAAACCTTAAAATTAATGAGGGAGACTTCATTACGATCGTTGGAACGAATGGTGCTGGTAAATCGACCCTTTTTAATGTTATAGGCGGAAACCTGCACGCTGACGAAGGAAAAATTTTGCATAATGGACAAGATATTACCAATACGACAGAAGAACAGCGAACGGCTTTCCTATCCCGGGTTTTTCAGGATCCAAAACTAGGAACGGCTGCACGAATGACAGTTGCTGAAAACATGCTGTTAGCAACTAAACGTGGTGAACGTCGCCATCTTATTCCCCGGAAGCTCAAAAGTAATATGGACCGTTTCACCAAGCTAGCTGCAACAATGAATAACGGTCTTGAAAATCGCATGAATACAGCTACTGACGCCCTTTCTGGAGGGCAACGGCAAGCATTAAGCTTTTTAATGGCAACAATCAAACGACCTGACGTTATTTTGCTGGATGAACACACTGCTGCTCTTGACCCGCACACAAGTCTAAATCTATTACACGCTACTAATGAACGGATCACTAAAGATCACTTAACTGCCCTAATGATTACCCATAACCTTGAAGATGCCTTAGAGTATGGGAATCGTCTAATCGTGCTTAAAGATGGTGAAATCAAAGCAGATTTTAATGCAGAGCAACGAAAATCGCTTACCCCTGAGAAACTTTATACTTATTTTGAAGGCTAGTTTGACTATATACCATTTTCGATATATATTAAGTATATCGAATTTGATATATAGGAGACTTAAATATGAATTGGTGGATTATTTTTATCACATTTCTTGCCGTAAACCTCGATTTCTTTTTTATCTTAATCTTTTTACTCGAAAGGTATAACCTTTGTGATGTAATCATTGGCTATCTTGGCGCCCTTCTTGTTCTGGTTACCATCAGCTTTTTACTAGGAAAAACACTCGCCATTTTCCTCCCTGAATGGATTTTGGGAATACTAGGGATCCTGCCTATTTACATGGCTCTCCATGACAACGATGAAGACCCAACTCATACCGAAAAGCACGGCCCAATTATTACCACCTTAATAACCTATTTAGCAGTTTGCGCTGGTTGCAACCTCTCAATTTTCTTACCAATTTTAACGAATCTTACCTTCCAACAATTTACTCTGGCACTTCTTTTTATCGCAGTCCTTTCAATTGCGATCGTAATTCTCATTAAGGGAATTGGTAATATTCCACTAATCAAGCAAACAATGCAACGTTATAGTGAAACCTTAATGAAAGTCATTTATATCGGTGTTGGTTGTTATGTTTTTTGGGACAGTGGATTAATTACCCACCTTATCCACCTTCTTTAGTTTGGTATAATAATTACTAAACCGATTAAAAGGAGGAGCAGCAACCATTGTCTTCCACACAAGCCTTTATTGATGAAGCTGCTAAAATCTATAAAGTTTTAAGTAATAGTACACGTTTAAACATCTTGTATTATCTTCGGCACTATAACGGTGAAGCTGATGTTAAAACAATCGTCAATGATCTTCATCTTGCGCAACCGATCATCTCAAAGCAACTCGGTATTTTGTATCGCTACCAGTTAGTCAGTCGCCATAAAGAAGGAACCCGCGTTTACTATGCTTTAGATGATCCTCATGTTATTGAAATGATTGATGACATGCTAAAACACGTTAAACACGAAATAAAGGGCGAACCACATCCCCGAAATTTATATAAATAAAGAGTGAACAGGAAACAATCATCAACGATTATTTTCCATTCACTCTTTTTGTTATTGATTATTTTTCACTCTTCCGTTTTCCAAAACCAAAGAGACTAGCAAAGGCAGTTACAAGGCCTAAACCAATAATTGCAGACTTTTGTATAAAAAATTTAATGAAATAATCAGTCTTTCACTTTGTATTCTGATTAGCGTAAAATGATTAGCAGATTGTTAAAAGGAGATTTAAAATGGACGAGCTATTTGAACATTCTTCAATCAAGCGAGCATACTTTACGCTGGCTTTACCTGTTGTGTTAAGCATGGCTGTAACCTTGATTTATAACATGGTCGATACTTTTTTCGTGGCTAAAACTGGAAACCCCAATTTAGTTGCCGGCGTTTCCCAGGGAGCACCGATTTTTACGTTAATGATTGCTCTTGGGGATATCTTTGGTCTTGGCGGAAGCTCAGTTATTTCTCGCTTATTCGGTGAGCACCGTGATAAATTAGCACGTTTTGTCAGTGGCCATTGCTTCTATGCACCGATTATTTGTGGAATCATCGTAACTGCAATAATGATTATCTTTCAAACACCAATTTTACATTTATTGGGTGCTTCTCCTGCCACTTGGAAATATGCACGTGAATATTACTTGGTGATCGCTTGGGGTGCGGTTTTCATCATTTTTGGCCTTTCACCAACTAATATTTTACGAACAGAAGGGCTAGCCATTCAGTCGATGATCGCTAGTATGGTAGGGACTGGAATTAATATTGTCTTAAATCCGATCTTTATTTTCACGTGTGGGCTCGGCGCGGCTGGTTCCGCACTAGCTACTGTAACAAGTACTGTTATTGGCGATATTTTAATGATTTATTATTTGCGAACAAAGAGTAGAAAGTTGACGACTTCAATTCATGAAACGAAAATCGGCTGGAAGCTCCAATTTGAAATCTACGCTATTGGAATCCCGGCTTCGGTTACTAACATCATGGCAACGTTTGCGGTTGCGTTAACTAATCGTTACTTGATTGTTCATGGCGCGGATAGTGTAGCTGCCATGGGAATTGCGATGAAAGCAAATATGATCATTAATATGGTAATGGTTGGTTTTGCATTTGGCGCGCAACCCTTGATCGGATATGTATATGGCGCTAAAGACGAGCAGCGATTTAACAAAGTAGTCAAATTTGATATTCAAGTCGTTGCTAGTCTTGCCTTAATTCTCACGGTTATTCTTTTCATTTTCGCTCCCCAGGTTATTCGCATTTTCATGAATGATCCCCAAATAGTAAAAGAAGGTGCCTTGATGCTACGTTGGCTGTCAGTTTCGACTACTCTTGCTGGTATCATTCTTGTTTTTACAACCATGTTTCAATCGATGGGAAAAGCAACGCCTGCATTCTGGCTCTCATTTTGTCGTCAAGGGTTGATTTTCGGGGTAGTGATTAGTATTTCCGCAAAATTATTTGGTTATACCGGAATTATTGCTGCCCAAGCTATTTCCGATTGTTTAACCTTCATCCTGGCACTTATTTTCTTCTATTGCTATCGCCCACATTTTAAATAAAATAGATTTTGACAAACAAAAAAAGCCTCTACCGTTCAACTTTTTCAAACGTTAGAAGCTTTTTTTAATTTATTCAGTTATTTTTCGATCAAAGTAATGAGCCAGTTTAGCTTCTGGATAATATCCAGTTACCTTTTCTTTCGCCTGTCCATCCTTAAAAAGGACCAGACTTGGGACACTCATTACTTTATACCGTTGTGCAATTTCTTGATTTCCATCAACATTCATCCGCACAAACTTGATTTTATCGCCGTATTGTTTTTCAAGCCTCTGCATAGCTGGTTCCATCATTTTACATGGACCACACCATGGTGCCCAAAAATCAACAACCGTCATTGCGCCTTGAACATCCTTATCAAAGGTCTCAGCTGTTGCATCAATTGCCATTTTATTCTACCTTCTTTTTCTGTGATCTACGTATAAAGTGAATAATAATCGTTACCGCAAAAACAAGCAAGATAAAACTACCGAAAATCCCTGATGGAATCTCGATGTCAATTGCAGGAATCGTTAAGAAGAGCTTAATAGCAATCACAAAGATTAAGATATATGCCATCGGTTCTAACTCAGGAACTTTGCGCATCAGTTTCATAATAACCTCAGCAATTCCTCGCATACATGCAATCCCAATCAGACCACCGATTAAAACAATAACCGGATTATTAGAGACAGCTAATGACGCCAAAACAGAATCAATGGAGAAAATAATATCCATAAATTCGATCTGTAAAACAACTGTCCAAAAAAGCTTTCGTCCAGTTAAACGCGTTTTACCTTCACGGGTCTTTCGCATTGCTCGCTTACCAAAGAACTTATTATGAAAGTAACGATAGACAAGGTAAATTAAGTAAGCAGCTCCAATAACTTTGATTTCCCAAAAGTTAATGAGATATACTCCGATTCCAATAATTAAGAACCGAAAAACATAAGAACCCCAAATACCATAGAAAAGTGATTCTTCTTGTTCTTTTAACGTTGGTAATACACGTGTCTGAGCCGCTAACACAACAGCATTATCAACTGACAGTAAACATTCAATCATAACCAACGAAAAGATGATTAACCAATCCTGTCCTGATGTAACGACTGTTGCCCAGTTATGTGGATCAAAAAATGGTCCATACAACTTCTCTAAAAGTGACAATTAATGTCCTCCCTTAATTTAAATTTGCTTTTTAGCTAAGTTATATTTTACCAAATAATTTTCAAAATACGACGGTAATGGCGCACTAATATTTAAAGATTTCATTACGAAGGGTAATATGAGTTTTTGCGACACTCCATGAAGCAGCATCCCCTCTGTTGAAGAAGGATTATAAAGTGGATCCCCGACGATCGGATGACCACTATGCGCCAAATGAACCCTGAGTTGATGCGTACGGCCAGTTACTAAGCGAAGTTTCACCAAGGTACGTTCATAATTACTTGCCAGTGTATCATAATAGGTCAAGGCCGGTTGCGCGTCTTGCCCGTTTACTTGATGAAGATGGGGATTCACTGGATTACGTCCAATTGCCCAATCTAGCTTTCCGCTCTGAGTTATCTCACCCTCCACTACTGCCAAATATTGGCGGTGAATTTGCCCATCACTAATTAATCGATTAAGGATTGGGACAACGATTGGATTTTTAGCAACAATTACTGCGCCACTGGTTTGTAAATCTATCCGGTGAACCATATAAGCATTGTTTCGACCATGTGCTAAATAGCCTGCGACATCATTCATTAATGTCCCTGTTTCGCCATGGTAATTAGGGTGTGTTTTTTGTCCCCGCGGTTTATTTACCACTAATAAATCGCGATTCTCATAGAGGACCTCTAAGTGTGATTGTGAAGACGGAATATAATCATTTGCGGTAGGGGTCCGAATTTCATCACCACAAAATAGCAACTGAATATTATCGTTTCTTCCCACCAGTTCATTCATTGACCGATATTCACCATTAACAAGCACTGTCCGCCTAATTCGTAAATAGTGAATTAGCCGACTAGGAAGCAGCCATTGATCATGCAACAACTTGCGTAATGGTTTCGCCACCTGGTCATCAGTTAATTTTTCATTAATTTGCCACCGATACTTCATTTTACTCACCTCTCTTTCGCCTAAATTCTGATAAGATTATTTTACTGTATTTCCCAGGAAATATTTAGAATATTTTTAAGCCGGTTTACTTTTATCCAATAATAGCGTTGAATAGAGTAAGAGTAAATTTAAGGGGATGGGTACTGATGTTAACAACAGAACAAATTAATGATCATAGTAAATGGATAAGTATATTCGAACCTCTCCCCCATGAGCGATTAGATTTAATTGAAAAATACGAGGTTACTCAAGAACTACTTGATTACGCAATTGACCCCTACGAAAAAGCCCGAGTTGAAATTGATCCAGATGCAGGAGTTACATTATTAATTTTCGATGTCTATGTGCCAACTCATGCTGTAACGGCTCCACAGACTGCACCAATTGGCATCATGCTAACCGCTAATAATATCATTACTTTTACAAATGCAAAAACTAACTTTGTAAATGGAATCATCGCTAATCAGTTGCAATTATTAAAGAAACACGAGGAAAATGGCGACAAATTAAACCTTGTTTTTCCGGTTCTTTATCGCCTTTCGACTGATTATTTTGGTCCCCTTCGTCGTGCAGATCAACAGCGACAAGAAATTCAACGAAACCTTCAACGACGAACGGGTCGCCAAGCCATTACTCAATTTATGGAAATTGAAACTGGACTAGTTTATATTCTTACCTCGCTCAAAGGGAATGTTTCCCTACTTGAAGAATTTAAACGCCGCTTTGGTAACCACATTACTACTAAACAATATAATGATCTTGACGATGTAATTGTCGAAGCACAGCAAGGGCTAGAAATGGCACAGATGACTTCAGATGTTTCTGCCCGTGTCTCTAATGCTTATAGCAAGGTTCTTGATAGTGACCTAAACCAAACGATGAAATACCTCACCATTTATTCAATTGTTCTCTCAATTCCAACAATTGTATCTGGTTTTTACGGTGAAAACGTCAAATTACCCCTCGCGAACGGGACCTATTCATGGGTTTTTACAATCTTCATTACTATTGTCTTAATGTTGGCATGTGTCATCTTTCTTATTAATCGTCATTGGTGGAAATAAAATAGTGAGTGAAAATTAACCTTCTCGACAAGGCGGTGGGCTAAGGATAGAACGGTGATTAGCACGGCACGGGCTGATTATCGTTCGGACTTAGCCTCGAGCCTTGTGGTTAATTTCCACGATATCTTGACTAATCGTAGGAAAGAGGCTGAGAAAAAACTCCGTTTTTTCTCAGCCTCTATTTTATAAGTTATCGCCACGTTCAAATTGGAATTTAGAATTCAACAACGATTCATGCAAAAGCTGGTTAATCAATTTATGTGTTTCATTCAGAACATGATTAGCGGTTTTCATATTTTGTTCAGTTAGATAGTTAATTAAATTAGCTGAATTTTGAATCTGAGCTGTTTTTGTAATTGTATCTACTCGTCCTACGCCATAGCTTTGACACCGATCTCGGAAATCATTTACTTCATTGATAAATTCATGATAGCGTGGTTCTACAATAACTTCTAACAATTTATTTAACCAATAAGCACTCTTATCCGGCTGCGCATCATCGGTTGCATACTTATATTTTGCCGGAGTATCACTAATATTTGTAAAGAACGGAACATAAGGGCTATAGCAATAAAAGCCAAAATTAATCCATTGAATAGCAGCATATTGCGCTGGTACATCATTCCGAATTTGTAAAATACATGAGCTTTGATTACGATCAAGAGCAATTGAACGGAATTTTCGCTGTTCCTCCGGTGTTCCAGACGCATAAGTTCCCATTGGATCATAAGGGGTACCGTTATAATGCGATGAGAGGAAGTACTCTACATCCTCAACGACAATTTTCTTTTCTGCATGTTGAATAAATGGAATTTTTTGACTGGTAGGCTCCTGTTTTAAAGATGGAGTAAAGAGCTTTTGACCATACCAAGAACGAGGGGTGTTGTAATAAGCATCTGCCTCATCTTGTGTGCCAAAAATATTCCGGAAATTAAACGTTTGTGGATTAGGATTTAAATGATATTTTTCAACAAAATCTTTAATTTGCGGCGCATACATGAAGCTATCATGATCGTTAAAATCGACCTCTTCGATACACATAATGTTCGGTGCAATTGCATAAGCATCATCAGGAATCCGCTGGGCAACCCATTGATGACCTCCACCGGTCTCAAAATACCAGACTTCATCCTTATCGCTAAAGGCAATCCCATTGCTTTCACCAGTACCGTACTTTTCAATTAATGATCCAAGCCGTTGAACACCTTCGCGGGCAGACTTAATAAATGGTAGGACAAGATAAACCATTGAATCTTCATTAATTCCGTTTTCTACTAACGGATCATGACCAAGCACCCTGGCATTTGTCATTTCGGTTTCTGTCGCACTCATTGCAACATTATATTCATTAATGCCTTGCTCATCCCAGCGTCCTTCATCAGGCACGCCATTGGGAGTTGCCGTATAACGTCATCCCTGTCCCTTCATCTCAACAGTTAACCCATTATATTTTGAAACATAATGTTCACCGGTGTAATCCTTGGCAGGAAATACTTTGAAGGTCTTGGGATTGACTCCATCTTCTGCATCCTCATCACGTGCAATAATTGTTGAGCCATCAATCGTAGCATTCTTTCCAACAAGCATGGCCGTACAACTACTCATTAGCTTTTGCATAATATACGCTTCCTTCCACAGTAGTTACTGTACCTTCTAATAATACCACTATCTGGAATTAGCTGGATTATAAAGAAAAAGCTGAACGTTAATCACACAAACCAATCTAAAATATCATTAATACCGAACAAGCCATTGAAAATGTTCGGTATTAGTGCTAGGATAACTACATCAAATAAATAGCCTATATAATACCGAAATATGGTCGGTTAGTCTCTACCTAAAGCCGTAAACTTTAGACTATAAGCACTTCTTAAAAACTGACACTGTCTGTTTTTAACTTAAAGCTTTTAAAAATCGGTAGAGAGGCTGAATTTTTCAGTCTCTTATTTTTATTTAGGCGTGTTAATTTTTGGGGAGGTATATTTTGAAAGAACCTGTTTCATCTATTCAAGCACCTAGTCGTCACACTAAAATCGATTTCACTCGTCAATGGCAAAATTTTGTCCTCGGTTTCCAGCATTTACTTGCAATGTATTCTGGGGATGTTCTTGTTCCGTTATTAATTGGACATTACTTACATTTCTCCACGCTTCAAATGACTTACCTAGTCTCGATCGACATTTTCATGTGTGGTGTCGCAACCCTCTTACAATTAAAGCGAACACCATTAACTGGAATCGGCTTGCCCGTTGTCCTCGGTTGCGCAGTTCAAGCTGTTACTCCCCTCGAAACAATTGGTGGAAAGCTAGGAATCACTTATATGTATGGGGCCGTTATTGCAGCCGGGATCTTTGTTTTTCTAATTGCTGGCTTTTTTGCCCGCTTAAAAAAGTTTTTTCCACCGGTCGTTACTGGATCTTTAATAACTATTATTGGATTTACCCTTGTTCCAGTAGGTTTCCAAGACCTAGGAGGAGGTACGCCAACTGCTGCTTCATTTGGTGATCCCGCTAACCTCATTATCGGCTTTCTAACAATTGCTATCATTCTGTTATTCAATGCCTTTGCTCGTGGCTTTATGAAGTCAATCGCCATTTTATTAGGAATTTTAATCTCTTCTTTCATTGCAGGCGCATTAGGCTTTGTCTCTCTTAAACCGGTTAGTGAAGCTGCTTGGTTCCACGCTCCGCAATTATTCTTCTTTGGCGTGCCACGTTTTGATATGAGTGCCATGATCACAATGATTCTTGTTTCGCTCACGACAATGATTGAGTCAACCGGTGTTTTCTTTGCCCTTAGCGACATTACTGGCCGGCAATTAACAACCAACGACTTAGAACGTGGATACCGCGCTGAAGGGATTGCTGCAATTTTAGGCGGACTTTTTAATACCTTCCCTTATTCTACCTTCTCTGAAAATGTGGGTGTTCTTAAAATGTCCGGAGTGAAAAGTCGCCAACCCGTTTACTATGCCGCCTTTTTACTCTTATTGCTTGGTCTTTTGCCTAAAGTTGGCGCCCTCGCAACTGTCATTCCAGAACCGGTTCTTGGTGGTGCGATGATTGTGATGTTTGGGATGGTCGGTGTTCAAGGAGTTCAAATTCTGCATAAAGTTGACTTCTCTAATAACGCTAACCTTCTTACTGCATCTGTTTCCATCGGATTAGGATTAGGGATTACTATGTATCCTCAACTATTCCAACATATGCCAACAGAATTTCAAATCATTCTGGGTAACGGGATTGTCGTCACCAGTCTTTCAGCCGTTCTTCTTAATCTGTTATTTAATCACCGGTGGGCTAATCATGATTAATTCTCATTCTCTTTTAATTTAGTTGTTGACATTCAAATCTCAGCACGATATTATAATTTCAACAATTATCGTTTCAGTAGAGCCTTCGTTGGGCGTAAGAGAGCCGGTGGTTAGGTGCGAACCGGTCAGGCGGAGTGTTTCGAATTATCACGTGATCTGAATTGTCCGGCCATATTCAGTGCCGTTACCACCTGATATGAGTGCGCATAAAATCAAGATGCGTAGGTGGGTGGTACCGCGATTAAAATAATCGTCCCGTTGATACTTTTGTCAACGGGACTTTTTTATTTCTTTTCTAAGGAGGAACAACGATGAAGAGTATTCGTTTCAAAGAGGCCACAACCCTCTTACTTATCATGCTAATAATTTTAGGGACTGCCGTGATTAAGTTTGGCTTGTCACCACAGATCCCCGTCCTATTTGTCATTGCTTTACTTATTCTTTGGGTTAAGCTTCGTGGTGCTAGTTGGGACGAGATTCATAAGGGTATCCAAGAAGGAATCGGTACCGCAATCATCCCCATCTTTATCTTTATCCTTATTGGCGCATTAATCGCCGTTTGGATTCAAGCTGGAGTCATCCCTACAATTATGATTGTCGGCTTCAAACTGATTAGCAGTCAATTTTTTGTTCCATCAACATTCATTGTCTGTTCTTTAGTCGGTCTATCCATTGGTAGTGGTTTTACAACTATTTCGACAATCGGAATTGCCTTATTTGGAATGGGAGTTGCGCTTAATGCTAATCCTGCACTAGTAGCGGGTGCGATTATTTCGGGAGCCGTTTTTGGTGATAAAATGTCGCCACTCTCTGATTCAACTAATCTTGCCTCTGCAATCGCAGGTAGTGACCTTTTCGCCCATATCAAGAATATGATGTGGTCAACGATTCCTTCTTTTATCGTGTCGCTAATTCTATTCTGGTTCTTTGGTAATTCCGGTTCCCATATGAGCGCTGGTAAGATCGCCCACACAATGGCTATCCTTAATCAACAATTTACGATTTCATGGTGGGCTCTATTACCAATCGCCTTAATGTTTATCTGTGCATGGCGTCATATTCCGGCTATTCCAACTTTATTTATCAATATCATCGTTACAATAGTCATGATTTTCTTCCAAAAACCAAGAACCTCTCTTCAATCCCTCGCCAAATTAATTAGTGATGGCTTCGTTGCTCACACTAGCGATGCAACTGTTAATACTCTGCTTACCCGTGGTGGGATCAGCAGTATGATGGGAACAGTTTCCCTGATCATTGTTACCCTTTCGCTTGGGGGAATTTTGATGAAGTTTAACATTGTTCAGTCAGCAATGAAGCCGCTTGTTGACCACCTTCATAAGCCTGGCAGCCTTATTACTGTTACAATTCTTTCAGGTATCGGAATCAATCTTTTTGTTGGGGAGCAATACCTTTCCGTTATTCTTCCGGGTAAGGCATTTAAGGGTGCGTTTGATAAAATGGGCCTTTCACCATTAGCTCTTAGTCGTGTCCTTGAAGATGGCGGAAGTGTTATTAACTACTTAATCCCATGGGGAGTTGCTGGATCATTCGCCGCCTCAACCCTTGGTGTACCAGTCCTTCACTTCCTACCATTTGCTTTCTTTAGTCTTTTTTCACCAGTCTTCTCAATTTTAAGTGGAGTTACTGGAATTGGTTTGAAATGGCAAAAAGGAAAGCAACGCAATACTACGAATGAAAATCAAATAAAGGAAGCTTAAAAAGGGAGCGAGACAGAAGTCACTCGTGACTTCGTTTTCGAGCCCCCGCAAGCAACAATAGGCCTTCAGCGTTCGACTTGCCGGACGATGAAGGCCATTGTTGTACTGCGCTGTTCGTATTTTGTGGAAGTGACCTAACTTATGTCACAGCTCCTTTTTATTATCCTGCTATCAACACTTCTGTTACCAACAATCCACCACCAAAGATTAAAACAAAGACAACTACCGGCCACACGAAACGCAGCCAATGGGAATATCGCATATCAAGCATTTGCAAAGTTGCCATTACTAATCCAGTCGGTGCTAAGAATAACATTGCATATTGCCCAAATTGATATGCAGTAACAACCGTATATCGTGGAATATGAACCGTATCAGCTAGTGGCGCTAAAATTGGCATTGCTAGCACTGCTAAACCAGATGATGATGGAACGATAAAGCCTAAGACAAAGAATACTAACATCATCACAATAATGAAAAATGATCCGTTCATATGCGCAACCATTTTTGAAGAAGCATAGAGAATTGTATCAGAAATATAGCCATCATTAAGCACTTTATTAATTCCCCGTGCCAAACCAATAATTAATGATACACCGACTAAGCTAGCTGCTCCATCAGAAAAAGCTGTTGTGGTCTTATATTCGCCTAAACCGTCTTGGTGCCCGAAACAAGTTAAAAACATAATAATAATAGCAATTGTTAAGAAAGCTGATGCCATGTTAGGAAAGGCCCATCCTTTGGCCATTACTCCCCAAATCATAATTGGGAAAGCACAAGCAAATAAAATTAAAATAATTTTCTTTTTTAAAGTAAACCGCTGATCTTTTTCTTCGCTAGTAGTCATCCCCCACATTTGATCAAATTTATCCCGGTCATCATAGGAATAGGAAAACTGTGGATTCTGTTGTACTTTGCGTGCATACCAATGCAAGTAAAATAATAAACAAGTAACTGCAATAACCAAACCAAAAATTCGTCCTGCCATTCCTTGCGTAAAAGTTGTCCCAGCAGCATTTGACGCAATTACAACTGAAAACGGATTGATTACTGAAAATGTTGTTCCAAGCGAACTTGCTAAGAAAATAGCCCCAACACAAACAATTGAATCATAACCCATCGCAATAAAAACTGGGGCCAAGATTGGATAAAAGGCAACCGCTTCTTCTTCAATCCCACATAGGGTTCCACCAAGTGCTAGTAAAACCGTTACGAGGAACACTAAAATAAATTCTTTCCCCTTAGTTTTGGTAGATAGCGCGGCTAGCCCAGATTCAAAGGCTCCACTTGCTTTAACAACACCAATCAAACCACCTAAGACTAAGATAAAAATCATAATATCAACTGATTCTATCGTACCATCGACCATACTAGAGAAAATATCGCTGACCGAAGCAGGATGCTGTTCAAGCCGCTTATAAGTTTCCGGTACTGAAATTGGCTTATTGATTGCACCAGATTTAAACTGGTCGACATCAATCTGAATGTGCAATTTATCTAATGTTGCCTGTGTTGCCGGATAACTAATTTTTTCTCCAGTTGGTTGTGTTACTTGGAGATGATCATTGACATATGCTAGCTTAGAATAGCTTCCCGCTGGAACAATCCAAGTTAACATTACTGCAATCACTGTTAGAAAGAATAAAATTGTAAACGCACCTGGCATTTTTAATTTAAACCGATGCTTTTTTCCTGCTGTTGCTTCTCCCATCATCCTCACTCCTTAAGTCTTCTTTCTCCCTTCTATTAATTTTAGCAAGCGTTTTCAACAAACTTCGTAATAAGTCAGATTAATTCAACAAATGTATATTTATTATTTAAAAGGAGCTGTGATATAAATTAGATCACTTCCATAAAATACGAACAGCGCAGTACAACAATGGCCTTCAGCGTCCGGCAAAACGAACGCTGAAGGCCTATTGTTGCTTGCGGGGGCTCGAAAACGAAGTCACGAGTGACTTCTGTCTCGCTCCCTTTAACATTTTCACTTTTATTACTTAGACTACTTATTATATTCAACAATTTCCATATCATTATCAGTCAATGTTAATCGAGTTAGACTTCCATTTGCTGGGCGCTCTGTCACGTCATACTTTCCATGACCAAAACGTTCTACTAAGCTTAAAACAGTATTTCCATGACTTACCCATAAAACATTGGCGTCGTCGGGTAAATCAGCGTTACGAATTAATTCAATCCCTTTGTCCATTCGTTGCCAGTACTCTTCATTGTTTTCGGCATCATGAAATGGATCAGCATCCTTTAACCAGTCTTTGGCTTGGCCGATGGAATATGCGGTTACAATTTCACGGAAGTTCTTAAAGCCATGAGGAGCACCCGCATTGTACCAAGCAAGATCCATATTTGTTCCTTCATATGATCCATAAAACTCTTCCCGAAAATAAGGAGCAGTGACTGGGTGAGCTACAGAATTAGCATTATTAAGATTTAAGATTACTTGTGCTGTTTCCATTGCTCGGGAAAGGTCACTACAAAAGGCACCATCGAAGTGAATGTTTTGTAACTTCTCCCCAGCTACCTTTGCATCTTCTTTGCCCTTCATAGTTAGTGGAGAATTACTCCAACCCTGTAATTTGTTGTAGATGTTAAAAAAAGTCTGTCCATGGCGAACAAGATAAATATTCAATTTAGTCATAACAATCCCTCCATAATTTTATTGTACCGCTTACAAGTCCTTAAAACTATTTAAGAATTAACTTTGAGCTTTAAACACATATTCTTCATATTCTCCACGTAGACTAAAAAATATAGAAGGAAGGAATTATTATGAAGCTTAGAGACACTAGTCAACCCAATATTGTTGCTGCTAAGATTATTAATGTTACTCCGAAAAATGTTACCGTAATTACTGAAGAAGGCCACTTACTCAAGATTCCATTAACTAAACAGTATCGGGAAGATAAAACTTTACGGGCATCATTGGTTGATATCTTGAAAGCAGGGATATGGATTCCAGTAAATAAAAAGCTAAAAAAATTATTTAGTTATGACTGGCTTTCTGTTCCTGCCTTGGTCCCAGCAAAGAATTAAGTTTCTTCAACGATTTCCATAAAAAGAATGTTTTATAGTAATCTATGATAAAATAATTCTTGATTTGTCGAAATTGCACTTCGATAATATAGAACAAACCATATTGATTGCGAGGAACATTCCTAATGAAAAAATTAAGCAAATTTGTGGATACTAGGATTGGTTTTTTCACCCTCCTAGTTATCCTTTTTTGGTTAAAGACCCTGTTTGCTTACTTTACTGACTTTAAGCTTGGCGTTACGGGAATTTTTCAATACCTTATTTTAATTTTTAACCCGTTAGCGACCACCTTTTTTATTTACAGTTTAGCATTCTACTTTAAGCGTTCGCGGTTCTTCTACCCGGTTATTATGGGTTTAGACATTGCGAACACATTGTTACTCTATTTAAATGTCATCTATTATCGTGAATTTACCGATTTTATGACAATTGCTACGATGACTGGTTATTCAAAAGTTAATCAAGGTTTAAGTGGTAGTTCACTTGCCCTCACTAACTTTCATGATGTCTTTTACTGGTTAGATATCGTTGTAATTCTTATTTTAATGCTCTGTAAAGTTATCAAATTTGATCCACGAGCAATTGGAACACGGTTAGCATTCGCATTTAGCTCCGTTGGCCTTGTCTTATTTGGGGTTAATTTGTCTTTTGCGGAAATGAGTCGTCCTCAATTACTGGGCCGGACATTTGATCGTTCTTACATTGTAAAATATCTTGGTATTGATACTTTTACTGGTTATGATTTAGTAAAATCGCAACATATCAATAATATGCGGCAAAGTGCTACTAAACCTGAACTACTAAAAGTCAAAAAATTCACTGATAAACACTATGCTCCGGCTAATCCACAAATGTATGGAATTGCCAAGGGCCGTAACGTGATTATCATCCACCTTGAAAGTTTCCAACAATTTTTGATTAACAAGAAGATCAACGGTCAAGAAGTTACCCCATTCCTTAACTCACTTTATAACGGCAAGGATACCTACTCGTTTGATAATTTCTTCCATCAAGTCGGTCAAGGTAAAACTAGTGATGCAGAAAACCTCTTAGAGACTAGTACATTTGGCTTGCCACAAGGATCTTTATTTGCCACGTTAGGGAGTGACAATACCTTCCAAGGCGCTCCAGCTATTCTTAATCAACGTGCCGGTTACACGAGCGCAGTCTTCCACGGAAATGTCGCTAGTTTCTGGAACCGCAATAATGTATACAAGAATTTAGGTTATCAGTACTTCTTTGATGCTAGTTATTACGATACTTCTGGCGACAAGGCTACCGGATATGGACTTAAAGATAAGTTATTATTCAAAAACTCGATCAAGTATCTCCAAAGTTTACAGCAGCCATTCTACGCTAAATATATCACTGTTACTAACCACTTCCCTTACACGCTTGATGATGAAGATAAAGATCCAAACTTCCAAACAACTAATACCGGGGATAGTAACGTCGATAATTACTTTGTAACAGCTCATTATCTTGATCAATCAATTCAAGAATTCTTTAATTATCTCCAAAAGACTGGTCTTGATAAGAAATCAATTATTATGATTTATGGTGATCATTATGGGATTTCAAACAGCGAGAATACTTCCTTAGCAAGTGTTCTTGGAAAAAGTGCAGACGATTGGACTGACTTTGATAATGCTCAGCTTCAACGTGTACCACTAATGTTTGTCATCCCTGGTACGGGTCACGGAAAAGTTTATCATACCTATGGCGGAGAAGTTGATGTTCTTCCAACCCTCCTTCACTTATTAGGAATTAGCAGTAAACGCTATATTCAATTTGGAACCGATCTCTTCTCCAGCAAGCATAATCAAGTGGTTGCCTTCCGTAATCGGGATTTTGTTACACCAACTTATACGAGTGTGGGCGGAACAATTTACAATAATAAGACCGGTAAAGAAGCTAAACTTACCAAGAAGCAGCAAGAGAAGTTAAAAAAGGATCAAGATTTTGTAAATGAGGAATTAACTCTTTCTGATTCGTTAAACGAAAAGAATCTCTTGCGATTCTACCATCCAAAAGGGTTTAAAAACGTTAACCCAGCTGATTACAATTATTCAAATGGTCTAAAACGAGCACAGCGAATCGAAAAGAAGAAGGGAATTAAATCAACAAGTATTTACTCAGAAAACGGTGACCGTTCAACTGTAGATGACTACAGCACTGACGCCCCTGAGCAAAACCACTCTTCCACTGATTCCAACCGCATTAAGATCACTAACCCAGATGCTAATAATAAGTAGTAAGGGTACAAAATAGTATAGTAGAGTCTAGCAGAGCACTGTGTTCTGCCTAGGCTCTATTTTTTAAGTTTAAGCTAATTTCAATCAACTAAACTTTTCCTCCAGTAGCAAAAGTGATATTGTTAACTTGTACACAAAGAATAATGGAGGGATTTTTATGGTTGAAGAATTTGGCTCACCATCGTCTTACATCCAAGGAAAAGGTGTCCTTTTTGAAAGTGATAAGTATCTTAAAAACTTTGGCACAAAACCGTTATTATTGGCTGGCGAAACAGTCTATAAAATTGTAGGGAAGCGTTTTGAACAGTATCTTCAAGAAAGTGGTTATGATGTTACCCGTGTTCAATTTAATGGTGAATCATCCACTAACGAAGTAAACCGGGTCACAGAAATTGGTAAAGAAAATAATGTAACCGTCGTTTATGGTCTTGGTGGTGGTAAAACAGTTGATACTGCCAAAGCGATTGCCGACAATCTCCATCTACCCGTTGTAATTATGCCAACATTGGCTTCAAATGATGCACCTTGTTCACGTCTCTCAGTAATTTATACTGATGACGGTGGATTTGACCATTATCGTTTCTACAACCAAAATCCTGACTTGGTCTTAGTTGATACACAAGTTATCGCTAATGGTCCTGTTCGGATGCTAATTTCAGGAATTGCTGATGCTTTAGCTACCAATGTTGAAGCACAAGCAGTTGCCAAAGCTAATAGCGATACAATGCTAGGTGAAAAACAAACCCTTGTTGGAAATGCAATTGCTCAAAAATGTGAAGAAACATTATTTAATTACTCGCACCTAGCTGTAGCGGATGCGGAAGCACATGTCGTTACGCCAGCATTTTCTAATATTGTTGAGGCTAATACCCTGATGAGTGGTCTTGGTTTTGAAAGTGGTGGTCTATCTGGTGCCCACGCTATTCATGATGGCTTAACAATTTTAGAAGAGACTCATGATTTAACACACGGTGAAAAGGTCGCATACGGTACCTTAACACAATTAATGTTGGAAGGCGCTGACCGGGAACGCTATAACAAGTACTTCCAATTTATTCTTTCTTTAGGTCTACCAACTACTCTTGCTGATCTACATTTAGAAAATGTTACTGATGAAGAATTGCTCAATGCTGGAAAAGCCGCCTGTTCAGAACAAGATACCATGGATCGTTTGCCATTTAAGGTAACTCCAGATGACGTTGCTCAAGCATTACGAGCAGTTGATGCATATACTAAACAATATTTAAATAGTCACCATTGTCATCATAGCCAGATGTAATAAAAAATCAGACGCTAGATTTTTCTACGTCTGATTTTTTATTATTTACCCCATAAGAAATTAATTAATGCCTTATCAACTTGAGCATTATTATGAAGTTTCGAATGTTGAGCATCTTTTCCTGTTATTTTTAGAACACGGTATGACTTTGCCCGAGCAGCTACTAAATATTTAAGTGACAATGATGAAGCATTATCAACAGTACCGTCTGAATGATTACCAACATCACCAATAATATTAAGAACCGCTACTTGACCTTTGGGATAAGTTTGCCGGACCTCTGTCATTTGACGATATGTGGCGTTCATTTCATTTGGCTTTCCGTCTTTATTTAATTTCATTCCAACTGGTTGCTGAATAGCAGCAGGTACCTGTTTAAAATTCAATCCCGCAAAATGACCTGCAATATCAACCTGCTTTTGCAATTGAGGCATATTCTGATTCTTACCGTTTTGCAACATATAGTAAATAATTGATATATTTCCCAGGGAATGACCAACCATATTAATCTTAGTTATGCGATAGCGTTTCTGTAATGCCTTTACAACATTTGTCGCATATTCGCCATGCTTATTAAAATCCAACTGCCTATTGTTATCATAATTCACCTCAACAATTGGATTGATGGCCCCTTTATGCATTGAACCATGAAGAGTAACTTTTCCGTTATTAGCAACATCAGCTCGCAAAACTGTGCTCGTTACCCCAGCTTTTTTAGCAGCATTTACCATGTGTTCTTCTGCATGATAACTACTGCCTCCACCATGGAAAAATAACGTTGGCGTTGTTGATTGCACATACTTACTATGTTTTTGCTGACGCCAAACTGCACCACCAATTATTGCCAAGGTAACAATTACTATCACTACACCAATCCCAATATGGCTTTTTTTCATAATTTTCACCCGCTTTTTTATTTACTTAGATTATAAGCCTAAGAACAATAATGCAGTCAAAAATTATTTTAATGTAGAAGACGTTGCCAAAAGTTTCCCCGTCGAACATCATTAGCACTATATAGAGAGTAAGTTAATGGTTCACCATTAAGCGTTTCTAATTGATCACTCGTTATCCTTAAGTTGCCAACACGTTCACCTTTCCAGATAGGTGCTTCTAGTTCTTTCTTTTTATATTGTGTTCCAATTGTATAATTCGTTTTTGTATCGTACGGACTCCAAATAGTTACATGTTGTGGCGTGAGTTTCATTGTTTTTTCAACACCATTAGCTACTTTACGTGTTGTTACTGATGATGGAACTTTTATTTTTTGCAAATGGTCCTCTGTCTTAAGGATCTTATATAAATCCTGCGTAGCCTTAAATCGGTTATCTTTATTGCTTCCTTTTGAATGTAAGATAACAGTAATAATGCGATGTCCTTGATACTTACCTGTACTTGCAAAACAAGCTCCCGCACTGTCAGAAGTCCCCGTCTTCAAACCATCAATCGTTACTCCTTTTACAGCGTACTGTTCTCCCGGTAACATCTTATTAAGATTTTTTTCAGTCTTAACTTGATCTTTCGCTATTTGAAATTTTACTTCTTTTTGTGCTGTAATTTGCAAAAGTTCTGGATAATGTTTTACAAAGTATTGCGATAAAATGGCAACATCACGTGCACTCATCGTATTAGCAGCATTGTTAGGAAGATCAGCTAACTTAAAACTTTTCATATCTCCATTGTCTAATCCGACTGAATTAACAATATTTGTCTTAGTCATTCCAATTTTTTTGGCTTTTTGCATCATTTTAAGATTAAATTCATCGGTCCCATCCCCGGTAGCAGTTGCAAGTGCGACGGTCGCTCCATCAGCTGACTTTACAAGGGCTGCATTGATTAATGTCCGAACTGAATAAGATTGACCAGATTTTAGTCCGATTGAAGAATAAGCAGCATCATTAGAAATAGCCGCAATTTCAGGAGTTATTTTTACTTGAGTATCCCATGAGAGTTGCTTCTGTTGGATTTCATCTTCAATTACCAAAATAGTTAATAATTTTGTAATTGAAGCTACCGGAAGAGCCTTATCTACATTTTGCTTATAGATAATTTGCCCCGTTGAAGCATCAGCCATGATCGCTGCAGAAGCATCAATTCGATTATTTGCTAATACCGATTGACTTCCTACCATTAGCATCATGAATAGAGATAAAATAAAAACTGTCAATTTTTTCATAAAATCTATTCTCCTATTTTCTCCAAGTACGGTAAGATAAACTTAATAATAAATAATAAAGGAATTCATTATGAATAAAGAACTTAAATCTCTGCTTTTCATCTCAACTGGCCTATTCCTTATTTTTGTTCTAATTTTTAATCTTTATACATATAATGCTGCTAGATCTATTCCCCAAGCTAGCAAAACAAGCCAAATTCTTAACCAAAATCGACTTCGCGCCCCTAACATCCACAGTTCCTCGGAAAATTGGGCATACCCTAAGATCGATAACGCTCCTATTGAATTGGTCGCCGTCAAACAAGCAAAAAGAATTCTAGTTATCAACTCAAATAAGCGACAAGTTATTTACATCATCCACGCACAAATTAATTTACCAGCACAAAAAAATTCTTTTCGCTTACTTCATGCTCGGGGGCAGCAAATTTATCACATTAATGGTTCCCAGCAAGCCATCGCTAAGAACTGGTTAGGCATTAATGATGGGAACTACATTGAAACCCCCGTTACAGATATGAGTAATCATCAGGTTTCACGCAATCTACGAAAAGCACCCAAGATCGAAAACACTATCCAAGTGTCAACCCCCGATGCTAAATGGCTTCAAACTTTACCTGAAAATACACCCTTAATAGTTAAGGAGGACTATTAATATGATTTCACGCCTAAAACAAGGACGTTTTTTTAATCACTTACTTGGAAGCAATCTTATTTTACTAATTATAATTTGCTTTTATAATCTTCTTACGTACTTCATCCCATTAATCAAAATTCCAATCACTCAAATAATTTTCTTCTTTCTAATAGTTGATCTACTCTTGATTATCTTTAAGATTTTAGCGTTACACAATTAGCCAACAATCTCAATCTTAGTACCGACTGGCAAATTCTTTTCCATCCATTGTGCGTCTGGCACTGAAAGCCGAATACATCCGTGAGAACCCTGTGTTTTTCCAAGTTTAGCAGCTTCTTGTTCATTATATTTTCCGTCTGCTTTAGTCGGAACACTATGGAACAAGTATTCTCCATGATTCTTCCAAGAAACGTAGTAATTAGCTCCCTCTTTCAACGATTGATTGAAGAAGCTATCTCCTCGCTCTTGTTGAGCATAAAATGTTCCTGTCGGGGTCACACTTTTCAGCTTACCAGTTTTAGGATCTTTTTTATAAATTCCACCTGTGCTATACATTGTATAAATGACTTTTGAACCATCATACAAATATGTCCGATTATTCTTTAAGTCAACTTTAATCCAAAAGTCCTTCACCTTATTCAAATCTGGATACGGAACTGTTTCCGAGGACTTATGCCAATCAATTGGGGTTCTCATGTGACTTTCGCTGTTATCGATTTCCTTTTCTTGTGTTGGCTTTTCTTTTACTTGCGATTCAACTACTGCTTTTTTGGGATGTGCATTTGAAGCAGCATGTAATTCTGGACCAACTGCAATTATTGCTACTAATAAGCAAAATATTCCATAAATCCAATGCTTTACTCGTAAGTTCAAATTAATTTCTCCTTTACAGATAATTCAAAACATCACTATTATAATTATAGGGAATTTTTTATTCAATATACTTTAAAAAAGGTGTACAAAATGCGAGATAATCTTAAAGTTTCATACTTAACTGCTATCTTTTTCTTTATTGTTGCTATCATTTATGCAAATCTTGCGTAATAATCGTGAGGATTCTACTATGACATCATTTTTTTCATTCATATCAAATATCTGGTCGTATATCATCAACCATAAATGGTCAAAGGATATTTTAAGAGCCAACATCCTTTTTATTCTTTTAGTTATTATTTATGATCTTTTTCACTTTTCATTAAAAATAATTAGTTGGCGGATCTTTTTCAAAGTATTTCTGCTATTAAATATTTGTTTGTTTTTTAAGTTTCTTTTAGATGGCATTGATCGCTATTTAAGGACACGGTAACTTTATAAATTCTTTATTGAGTTATCAATTTTCCGTGCTAAGATAGGAACGTAATTATTTATTTTCGATTTGAGGAAGGTACAATGCATTCATATATTAAATACTGGATAGCAGGAATAGGAGCATTATTAATTATAATGATTGCGGGGATGACTGTTCACCAGAAAAATCATTTCAACAAAAACGTAACCATCAATAATGTTGCCGTTGGGGGACTAACAGCCAAGCAAGCTTTTGAGAAGGTAAAGGGGACCTCAGGAGCAACCAAGGTATATGTTGACAATAAGCTAGTTTACCAAACTAAATCTATGAAGGCTAATTTTAGCAATAATGATGAACAAAAGTTTAATCAAGCACTGAAAAAACAGTTTACATTTTTCCCATCATATAAAGCAACAAACTTATCAATAAAGCCAGATAATTTTGATCAAAATTCGCTTAATATTGCTAAAAACAAATTAACTAACAAAGTACAGCAGCTCAACACAGGTCGTAAAGCTCCCGTTGATGCTTACGCGGTCTACCAAAATGAGAAAGTTTCGATAGTTCCTGCAGTTAAGGGTAATAAATATGATTTACAAAATGCTGTTAATCAACTAAATAATCAAGCAGGAAGTACTAAAATTAATATTACTTTACATAAGGAACAGCCAATTGCGGCAAATAGCAAAACTGTTAAAAACGAGGAAAAACAGTTAAATAAGTTAAAAGGGAAGAAAGTTACTTACCTTGTTCAAAATGAAAAGTATAGCTTCACTACCAATCAAATTATTACCCGGGCAACTTATCAAAGTGGCAAGTATCATTTCGACACTACGGCCTTAAATAAACAAGTAAAGAAAATCAATGAAAAACATGCAACTCTTGATAAACCATTTAAATTTAAAACCCATTCTGGAGCAGAAATTACCACTACAGCTAATGGTTCCTATGGTTGGAAAATTAGCGAGAAAAAAGCTGGCAATTCATTAACTAAAGCAATTATCGATGGTCGCCAAGAAGTTGATGGGGAGCACGATATTGAAGGAAAAGGCTATAACACTGCTGGACTCGGCTACAATGTTACATCCAATAATGGGATTGGCGACACTTATGCTGAGGTTTCATTAGCCGACCAACGAGCTTATTTCTACAAAGATGGTAAATGTGTCCTTGAAACAGATATCGTTAGTGGAACTAATAATGAAGGCAATAAAACGCCAAAGGGAGTCTGGTATATCATGTACCAACAAAGTCCATCTGTTCTCCGTGGACAAAACGACGATGGATCAAGTTATGCAAGTAAAGTTAATTATTGGTCGCCGTTTACTTTAACAGGATGTGGCTTCCACGATGCAAGTTGGCGTCACAATTGGTCCAAGACTGCTTACCTAAGCGATGGTTCGCACGGTTGTATTAATATGCAACCAAGCGTGGCGGGACAAGCCTTCCATGATTTAAAGCAAAATGAACCCGTTATTATTTATTAATGCTCTAAGAGGTTGGGAACCCCCAGCCTCTTCATTATTTTAAAAGAACACCTAACCGGACTATGGTGAAAAACTCGCAAGCTAGCTTACTTTTTATTCTCTTAATTAATATATACGTAAAAAATTCCCCTTTGCACCTCATAATTCTAAAATAGTGGTACAGTAAAAATGTATCTTAACCTTGGGAGGCTTAGATTATGACTGATAAAATTGTTACTGCAGAAGAAATGCGACATTACGATTCTTACACCATTAATACAATCGGTATCCCTTCCCTTGTGTTAATGGAACGGGCTGCCTTAGCCGTTCGCGATGAAATTTTACATGCTTTTCCGATTGCGCTAAAAGATGTGGTAGTAGTAGCTGGCAGTGGAAACAATGGCGGGGATGGAATAGCCATTGCACGCTTGCTTCATATTGCTGGTGTCCATGTAACAATCCTCAATATAGGTAATCCTCAGCATGCATCTGCTGAACACCAAACACAAGAAAAAATCGCGCACTATTATCAAATTCCTGAAACTTCTGATCTCACTGTCCTTAATAAGGCAACACTAATTGTCGATGCCATGTTTGGAATCGGAATCGATCGCGCGGTAAAGGGAGCTTATGCCGACGCGATTAATGCAATCAATAACACTGATGCGGTTGTCGTTGCAGTAGATATGCCATCAGGAGTTAATACTGATACTGGAGAAGTAATGGGGACTGCTGTCAAAGCTACTACAACCGTAACTTTTGCCTATAATAAGGTCGGCTTAACCACGAATGACGGAAAAGATTACGCAGGAAATATTGTCGTTGCAAATGATATGGGCACTTATGCAGTAGACTGATTAGAATATTATTTACCGAGCCGTTTTACTATTAATCGTTGAATATTAATATTATTATAATAAGTGACGAACGTTTCAGTGAATTAATTTGGAGGTAAATAATATGTCAGAGTTAACAACCAAATTATTTATAGATGTTAAAAATTTTGAAAAATACCAATCAATGTTAAAGTGCCAAGTACACATTGAAGAAGAACGTCATGGTGATTATTGCTTACCAGGTTTTCCTGATCGTCACAATTTCCACCGTCTTCTCCGGATTTTACGTAAACATGATGACGGTTTAACTAGCAAGCAACTAATTTACGACTTCAATTACCGGCCAAGTGACCTCGAAGATGCTACCAAGGCATTAGTAACAAATAATTTGGCAACTACCACCCCAATTAACGAGGAAGACTACAAAATTCAGCTTAACACTGAAGGTATCGAAGTTGCTGATAATTTGCTAAAACGTCGTGACAAGATTGCTGAAGCTGCTTACCACACATTGAGTGAAAATGAACAACGAGAATTAGACCGGCTCGTAAATAAGCTAACTGAGGATTATGCGAACCGCGACGTAAATTACAACGCCCTTGGCAATATTTGCCATTAAAATGGTATCCGATCAAAAAACAGCGACTAAGAGAATTTGCTATGATCTCTTAGCCGCTGCTTTTTTAATGGCGTCAAGCCTTATCAGAAAGGCACTTTCCCGCTTGCGTTTATTTTAGTTATTTCAAATATTCTGCCGGATTTGCTACAAAATCGCTCACTTTAATAGTTGTTGCATCCTTAGTAGCAGCATTCTTTAGTTGGAAAGTTCCTTCTTCAACTTCACGAGCACCAAACACTGCAAAGTACTTCGCATTACGACGGAAAGCTTCTTTGATCTGCTTACCAACTTTTACCCCGCTGTAATCTTTGTCAGCCACAATTCCTTGCTGACGAATTTTACTGAGGACTTCAAATGCCATTTCATCTCCTTGCTGATCAGCACTAGCAAAGAAGACATCTAGTTGGTCTTGAGGAGCAAATGCAGGATTTTCTTCTTGGAGTAAGAGCATTAATCGTTCAACACCCATTCCGAAGCCAATTCCACCTTCTTCAGGACCACCAAGCTGGCTAATCAACCCATTATAACGGCCCCCTGCACAAACAGTCGTGTACCCACCACCAAATACTGGTGAGTCTGACATAATTTCAAAAATAGTATGGTTATAGTAATCTAGTCCCCGCACCATATTGGTATCAATTTCAAAATCAATTCCTAATTTATTTAATAGGGCCTGCACTTCGTCAAAGTAAGCTTGTGATTCTTCATCAAGGTAATCAAGGATTGATGGAGCTTCTGCAACAATCTTCTTATCACCTTCATCTTTACTATCAAGCACACGCAATGGATTCTTATATAAACGTTCTTGAGAGTCTTTACTCAATTCATCATAGTTAGGCTTCAAATAGTTAATTAATGCTTCACGGTAGTCTTCACGAACCTTCTTATCCCCAAGAGTATTAATAACTAATTTAACATTTGGTACCCCAAACTTCTTAAAGAGAGCCATTGCCATCGAAATAACTTCCACATCAATTTGTGGTGACTCATTGTTTAATGCTTCAACCCCAATTTGGTGAAATTCACGTTGCCGCCCTGATTGTGGACGTTCATACCGAAACATTGGCCCCATGTAATAAACTTTATAAGGTTTAGGATATTCCGGACCATAGAGCTTATTTTCTACATAAGCCCGTACTACTCCAGCTGTTCCCTCTGGACGCAATGCAATATGACGATCACCTTTATCATGAAAATCGTACATTTCTTTTTCAACAATATCTGAAGTATCGCCCACATTCCGTGAAAAAACATGGTAATCTTCAAACATCGGTGTTCGAATTCCGCGATATCCAAACTGGTTAAAAACTTCGCGCGCATTTTGTTCTACTTTTTCCCAAATACTTGTAGTTCCTGGTAAGATATCTGCAGTTCCCTTTGGCTTTTGATAATCCATATGTTTCCCCTTTCGTTACGTATAAAAACAAAAGCCCTCTAAGACTTTAACAGCCTTAGAGGGCGATATTCATCACTGTTCCACCTCTATTTTACAGTAACCTCACAGTCACTGCCTCATGGAGTTGCGTTAACTCCTGACGATAACGGAATCACCGGAACAGACTACTAAAATTCATCCTTTCAGCTAGTAGAGGTGGATCATGCCTGCTCCCAGCTCTCAGCTCAACTGGATCTCTGTCAATTACACAGGCACTTTGTTTCTACGTCAATGCTTTTATAATACATTAGTGATTTTACCATAGCTTACAGATTTTGGGTATCATTTATCTAAATTAAGCCGCCGCTGAACTCGGTGTAAATACCATAAATAAAGACAGATAATAATCAGAGTACCGGTCATTAGACAAAAGACTGAAATAAATAAAAATTGATAACTTCCTTTTTCAATGACAAATCCACCGTACAACGGACCAATCGCCCGTCCAACCGACATCATAATATTAAGCAGTCCTTGGTAATGCCCAGCTTCATCAACATTAGTCAGTTGAGCAATCCAAGCAGGTAGGCCAGCAAAACTAGTCATTTCACCAATTGTTAAGATTACAAAATCAATAACAAAAGCTGTCAGGGTCCGAGCAAAAATTAATAAGAGAAAGGATAAGGCAAAAATAAAGATTCCCACAATAATTTGCGTTGATAAACGAACATAGGGACTTAACTTATTAACAAGTGGTTGTCCGATAATAATTAACACCCCATTTAATGTCCATAACATACTATAGGCATAAAATGGAATCCCCATGTTTGTCATATGAACTGCCATTACACTTTCCCATAAAGAATAGCTTAAATGAACCGTAATATAGTTTATGAAGATAAACCAAACTAAGATGATCCATCGCGAATGCAATTGGCGGGAATCATGATAGTGTTCTTGTATCTCTGAATTATCTTTAATTGCATCTACAGCCACATTAAATGTTAAAACTACTACTAACATTAACAAGGCATAAAAGATTGTTGCTACAGCAAAAACTACCACTACACTAATCGGCAGAAGAACGCCGACCAGCAACGTTCCAATCACAACCCCAATATTAAAGGCCATATAAATATAATTAAAAACATAGCGGGAAGAATGATCACTGACCAATGTCCCATAAGAATTAACAATCGTGGCATTGATTCCATCCCCAAAGCTATTAATCGTAATTAGGACAGCATACCAGGGCCAATCATGAATAAAGATCAATAAGAATATTGCTAGTGTTGAGAGGCTAACTCCTAAAATGGCTGTTTGATATTGTTTCCAATGGTCAAATAACCACCCTCCCAAATAATTTCCCATCATCATGGCAATCGACATTATTAACATCACAAAGCCAGCAGTCGTCAGAGTTTGGCCAAGGTAATTATGAAGATACATAGTTGTAAGCGGCCATAAAAAAGCTGCCCCTGTGTTGTTTAACAGACTTGCAAGGGCAACCCATTTTAATTTTACTGTTTGTTGTTCCATTTTAACGTTCAGATACCATATCAGAGGAAGGTACACGTAAGAGCGTATAGGTTACAGCACTATGATTTGCTTTTAACCCTAAACCATTAATAGCAGTATTTTTATACTTTACATCCATTACTGCTGCAAAAGCATGTCCTGTCTTGGCATCCTCTTTTTCTAATTGCTTTTTATCCCATGGCAAAGCACTCGCATCTAAGGTAACTATCCGTGATCCATCAGCAACTGATCCATACCGTGAATTTGTTGTGTATTTATCATTTCCAGCCCAGTACGTATATGACACAATTGGGTGCTTGCCGCTTTTACTCCGGGTCGCTAAAACATAATAGAAGTCATCTGAATTATTTCCCATTTGAAGTGGACGATAAGTGATTGAAGTCCGTGTTTGTTGATGATTATTAATGTCAACTGGACGGAAAAATGTGAGATATGACATCCCCCCGAGCCAACATAACGAGACAACTAATAAGATCACGTAACGGATCACTAAATTTAATTTAAATACTTTTTTTGTCTTCGCAATCAGCATTAATTGTTTAACACGGATATAGTGGATTACATAACAAAAAAAGGCAATTGCACATATCCACGATAGCCATCCTAGCCAATTCCAACTCATAATTTTCAATACTCCATTCTCTAAATTATTTACTATGATTATCACACAAATTGATCCACTTGTCGTTAAATCTTAATAACAAACGAATAAATTTAATAAAATAACTACAAGGATAAGTTCAAACTGTGCTAAACTAATTTTTGGTAACAAACTGTGTCTTGATTTAGAATAAGAGATAAGGTTAGTATTATTTAATAATATACCTACTAAGGAGGAATGTTTTCATGGACAATTTGAGTGAGCTTGCTCAAGAATTGATTAATTTTGAGCGCGAAAATGACTTAAATGATAATGAAGTTGCTTTCGGCAGTCATTTATCTGTTGAACGAATTCACGAAATTAAATCATCCAATACCCCAGTAACTTCAGAAGAAGTCGAATTGCTTCAACGGTTCATGCAAAGTAAGTAACATAACCATTCATGCCATTGTGGCAAAATCAAAATTTAATACCTTCTAAAGCAGAACTAATAATATTTCTCTGCTCTAATCTAAAAAAGGATCTAAAAGAAAACATCACTTTCTTCTAGGTCCTTTTTATGCTTATTTTGGTTGATAAAATTCAACCGGAACAAGTTTAGTTTCTATCTTTTCATGAGGTGTTTCTATTCGCTTCATTAAGGTCTCAATTAATTCTTGTGCCAACAATGAAATTGGTTGGATTACTGTTGGAAGATAAGGCGCTACTTTCCGAATTAATCGCGAGCCATCATAACCTGTAATAAAAAAGTCTTTATTTATTTGCTTTCCTGCCTGGTAGTAAAGATTGCTAATCGTTAATGCTTGAACGTCATTAGAAGCCAGCACTCCATCATAATTACCAGGGAACGTAGCCTCAAGATCCAAATGCTGGATAGCTAAAGGTTCAAAATCTCGTTTTTGTTTGTTCAAAAAATCAAGTGCCCCTTGAATTCGATTGATGGTAGGCGAAACAGAAGTATCTTCATCCACAATTACCGCTAAGTGTTTTACATCATGTTCTACTAAATACTTCGCTGCTAGTTCACCCCCATGATAACTATCAGCTGCAACAATTGGAATATTGTCAGCAAGGTATCTGTCAAAAGAAACAATGGGAGCAGTAAGTTGATGATATTCCTCTATTCCCAGATTATGAGAACCCGAAATAATCCCATCTACTTGATTTGCCATCAACATATTTAAGTATTCATGCTCTATTTCCGGATTTTGTGCCGATGATGCAATAATTGTTTTATAACCCTTTTTAAATAACTCATGTTCAAGCTCATTTGCTAATTCTGCAAAAAATGGATTAATTAAATTAGGAAAAATCAAGCCAACAAACTTAGATGGTTTCCCCTGCATCGCCCGTGCCAAGGCATTTGGTTGGTAATTCAACTCCCGCATTGCCGCATGGACCTTGTCAATTGTCTTTTGGCTTAAAGAACCATAATTATTTATTACTCTTGAAACAGTAGTTACTGAAACCCCCGCTAACTGAGCAACATCTTTTAACTTAGCAACCATTCTAAAACTCCTTGATTAATTTCGTTTAAGCTATTCCATTATTATAGCTCACCATATTTGAACAATCGACGGTTACTTTAAATATAATTTTAATCGCTATTTTTCCACAAATGGGTTCTATTACATATGTTTAATTTATCATTTATCCAAAAATATTTTTCATTTGATAAAACACGTTTTGTGAAGATGATAATTATTGATTTTATGATATTTTCTCCCCTGTTTTAAAGGATTTCACTTGCTTTTTTACCTTCAAATTAAATTGACGCTAAAGAGAATTAATGCTAGTTTATAGGTAGTTGAATCTTTAGAACTTCTTAAACTTTTTGACCTTTTTGATATTATTTTTATTTATGAAATGATTAATAAGCCACTTTTAGGAGTAATGTTTAGGAATTTCAAATATAACTTAAGGAGTCACTGCCAATGAATCGTCAATCTAATAATGATCCATCAACCCATTTTAAAATGTACAAAAGCGGAAAAAAATGGGTCTTCGCTGGATTAACTGCTGTTACCTTATTAACTGCTAGCGGCGCTGTTGCTCATGCTGATGATGTTTCAGTTTCTTCTGCAGAACCTGCCGCTACTACTACTGCTAATACACAAAATAGTACAAATAGTGCCGCTGATTCTTCTGCTGTCGCTCAAAGCACATCAAATAGCGCCTCAACAGAAAATAGCGCTGCTTCTAATGCTAGTCAAGCTGTCACTAGCCAAGCCGCTACTACTTCAGCCTCAGCACAGTCTACTGAAGCTAAACAAGCCGTTCCTGCTGCTCCAAAGGCTGCTAGTGCCGTTGCTGCACCGCAAGAGAGCTCCACAACGGATTTAAGCACTCTCCATTTCAGTAATAACGCTTCACAACAAGCATTCATCCAAAGTGTTGCTCCGGGTGCAATCCAAGGATGGAATGAATACAAGGTTCTCCCTTCAATTACAGTCGCCCAGGCTATTGTTGAAAGTGGTTGGGGCCGTTCAGCCTTATCAACCCAAGCCCATAACCTATTTGGAATTAAAGGTTCCTATAATGGAAATTCAGTTGTAATGCGTACGCGAGAAGTTTATGGTGGCCGGAGTGTTTACGTTAACGCCAACTTCCGGGCCTACGCTAACAACTCCGAATCAGTTACTGACCATGGTCGCTTTCTCAATGTAAATAGTCGTTACCGTAACTTACTTGGTGACACTAATTATGCATCTGTTGCAAATAAACTTCGGCAAGACGGCTATGCTACTGATCCAAACTATGCTAGTACCTTAATTCGTTTTGTTCAAACATATAACTTAAACCAGTTAGATGCGGTTGCCCTTTCTGGGAAAGTTGTTACAAATAAGCAGACCGAAAGTGCTCAAACTCCAGAAACCAATGTAACTGTTTCTAACACCGGTTACTATACTGTTAAGGGTGGAGACACATTATCACGCATTGCCGGACAATTTAATACGACTGTAAATAATCTCGCCGCCTTAAATGATATCCACAATGTTAACCGTATTTATATTGGTCAACGGCTCTTGGTTCGTCAACCTGCTGCTGAACAACAACAGCAACAAACAACCTCTAAGCAAACTGAAACTAATACTACCACTAACAGTAATACATACACCGTTAAAAGTGGCGATACCCTTTCAGGAATTGCGGGTAAATTTAACACCACTTATACTCAATTAGCTCAGCTCAATCATATTAGTAACCCTAATATGATTCATGTTGGTCAAGTATTAACGCTTCATCAAACTACAGCTCAAAATACTACTACGAACCATCAAGAAAGCCAGCAAAATAAACAAGTTACTACTAGTGCTAATGGCACATACACCGTTAAGAGTGGTGATACCCTTTCACAAATTGCCGCTCGTTTTAACACTACAACATCTGCATTAGCTTCAACTAACCACATTAGTAACCCTAATTTAATCGAGGTTGGTCAACAATTACGGATTAACAATAGTGCTAGTACACAAAAAACCACTTCACACTATTCCACTACTAATCATGGAAATTACGTAGTTCAAAGTGGTGACTCACTATCAAAGATTGCTGCCTACCACGGATTAAACTGGCGGTCAATCGCAGCTAAAAATAACATTCAAAGTCCATACACAATCTTTGTTGGACAACGTTTATCACTTTAGTCAAGTAATTATTAAATTATTATATGATATAAAGTAAGAAGTATAAGAAAATCTATGCTTCTTGCTTTTTTGTTTTAAAAAAATTCTTTTCTGTTCTAGAATAAAGGTAGGCAGTTTATTATTAATATTCACTAAATTACTATTAGGGAGTTTATAGAAAGTAAGTGATATTTATTGTGGTAGACCGTTGGACAACAGATATTCCAAATGTTAATAAAATCAGTCAATTATTTAAATTACTAGGGAATCCTAAAAGATTACAATTATTATATTTGCTGATTCAACATTCGATGAGCGTTTCAGAAATTAGTATGAAGTTGAACTGGGAACAATCGGGGGTTTCTCACCAACTGCAACTATTGAGAAAATATAATTTAGTTCAACAACGGCGAGAAGGGAAAACCGTTATCTATCATTTAGAGGATCCGCAGGTAATGACCTTGATCGCTGATGTATTAAGTCATGCAGAAAAAATCATCTAATAATTTAGTGAATATTCTTTGGGATCCCCCCATTGAAATAAAAGAAAGGCGTTTAGAACTCATCCTAAGTCAAACTTAGACGATGACTTCTAAACGTCTTTTCGTTAGTTAACAAATTTAATTTCTAATCGTTCATCTTCCAAAATTCCTTTTACAATCAATGACTTACCATCATAGAACTGATGCTTATCTAACCAAAATCCAAGATGTGCGTGGCTGTAAAACTTAAAGCTATACTGGATTGCATTATTCATTTTACTAACCCGCAACACACCTTGTGAGCCATCAGAACAAGTAATATTTTGTGATTGATTATTATTATGAACATAAATTGTTGTCATTCTTCTCACCTCCGTTTTTATTATATCCTATTTTTGGACTACCTAAAATATTTTTAAGCAAAACAAAAAGCAACAACTTCAGCTATAGGAAAGTTGTTGCTTTTTAACTAATCTGCAGCTAATGCATCAATTGGATTAAGGTTTGCCGCCCGGCGTGCAGGAAGCAATGCGGCAATAAACGAAATTACAATCGCAATTACTATTGCAAAGATTACATTTCCAACAGTAATTTGCACAATATTATATTTAATCAAGCCATACAGAGCGTGGTTAATAATAACCGTTACAACTGCAACGATTAGCAGTGCAAGAATTGCGGAAAACAGTCCAATAAAGACAGATTCAGACGTAAATAATCGGCGAATATCTTTCTTTCGTTCACCCAAGGCTCGCAAAATACCGATTTCTTTTGTCCGTTCCGAAACTGACATGTACATTGTCACAATAATCATTAATGCCGACACAAGTAATGAAATTCCTGCAATTGAAGCAAGAACCGTGGAAGCAAGACTAACATAAGTATTAACAGTTTTAAGGATCGACCCGACTGTAATCGCTCCTAATATCCGTTTGTTATTACTACCACGAAGATTGTCGATCTTATTCGCTACTCCTTGAACATTGTCAAGATTTGTTACATTAACGGTTACAAAATTAGCAGCAGTAGAGGCATTCGCTTTTTGAAGCAGCGCACGCATAGTGGAGTAAGTAATTGAAGTTCCAGCACTCGCGCCTTCTGTAATCCCTGCCACCTTGAAGTTTCCAGAAACGGGAACTGGATTATTATTGGCATCTATCCATGTAAATGAAAGACGGATAGTTTTACCAACCATTTGCTTATAATTTTTGGCACTTGATAATTGGATTGCTTGTTGCTTTGTAAGAACGATTTCACCATTCTTGGGTTTATGCCCCTGTTTAATTGAATCACTAGTAATTGCCTTACTCCAGGTACTTAGTGAAGTCCCACTTTGCTTTTTTCCATTATAATCAAGCTGAAAGGCGCTCACCATAATTCCCGGCTGGACAGACGACACATTATCAAGCTTTCGTAACCGGTCAATATTATGGTCACTAATCGTCATTGATTGAGGATCAGCCGCCATCGTTTGTCCTAACGATGATTGAATTTGTTCCTGGGTCATCTTTTTACCAGTTGTGTTTTTAAATACGGTAATTGCCTGCGGATTAGCAAGAGAGTTAATCTGATTTTGAATATAACCATTTATCCCATTACCTAAACCACTAAATAAGAGTACCGCAAAGATACCAATTGCGGTTCCAAGCATAATTAACGAATTACGCCAAAAGTTATAGGTCAAATGCTTAAAAGCCGTTCGGTAGCTCGCCATCGCCGGTAGAACTCGGGGAGTAATCTCTGTGGGGTCTTCTGGAATCGGATAAGCAGGACGTAATCTTTCATCGCCATCAATTTTTCCATCGGCTAAATGAACAATTCGTGTCCCATTATCCGCTACTTCTTGAGAGTGAGTAACGGCAATCACTAATTTTCCATCACGAGCAATCTCGTCTAATAATGCTAATACTTCTTTTGTATTCTGCGCATCTAAGGCTCCTGTTGGTTCATCAGCAATAATAATTTGTGGATCACTGGCCAATGCCCGAGCGATCGCTACCCGTTGCTTTTGCCCTCCTGACAAATGATTCGGATGCTTTTTTACTTGTTCACTTAAACCAACCTTATCTAAGAGTTCCAACGCGCGCTTTCGACGTTCTTCCTTAGTCAAAGTTGTCATATCCAACGCAACCAAAACATTATCCAGCACCGTTAAGTGAGAAATTAGGTTATAGGACTGATAGATATAACCCACCGTCGCACGCCGATAGCTATCTAGTTGCTTTTCTTTTTTATGGTCGAGGATTTTACCATTTACGAGGACTTCACCTTCAAAGTTACGATCAAGGCCCCCAATGATATTCATTAAAGTGGACTTTCCACCACCTGATTCCCCAAGGATGGATACAAATTCTCCCCGATCAAACTGCAAGTTAATTCCCTTAAGAACTGGAAATTCCTCTTTGTCAAGATAATATGATTTATATATGTTTTTTAATTCTAAAAAAGCCATTGCATCCTCCCCTTTACTATTTATTTAGTCCGTTTATTATAGCAAGGTTCGTTATGAAAAAGGCTTTTTGCTCATAATTCTTTAACATTATTTATATTATTGGTCTGGAGAATTTTTACTTAATGTAAGTTTCCCATCAGCTAACTCGTAAACATTATCTGCATATTCACGTAAACGTAAATCATGGGTTACAGCAATCACTGCTTTTCCTTCCTTTTTAGCCAAATCTTGAAATAATTGCCCCACTGTCTTTACTAAATTACTATCTAAGGCCGCTGTTGGTTCGTCTGCAAGAATTATCTCAGGATTAGTATAAAGGGCACGTGCAATCGCTACCCGCTGGTTTTGACCTCCTGACAATTCAGAAGGATATTGCTTGAGCAGCTTCTTTATTGCAAGCTTTTCCAATAATTCATCAAAAGCTTCTGATGAGACGTTCCCATTCTTCTTTATGCGATCAACAAGCTTAAATTGATCCGCTACATTTAGATAGGGTAATAAGTTATACGACTGAAGAATAAAACCAATCTTCTGTAAGCGTAGTTCATCACGCTTTTTAGAAGACAATTTCTCAATATCAATTCCATCAATTAATACTTTTCCTGAAGTAGGTGTTTGTAAACCGCCCGCAATTGTTAAAAAGGTACTCTTTCCTGATCCAGAAGGCCCTAAAATCAAATTTAATTCTCCCGCTTTAGCAGAAAAATTAACATCTTTAAGAACATGGACACGGCTAATTCCCTCGCCATAATATTTGTTAACATCTACTAATTTCAATTTTGACATAACATTTGCCTCCTATCTTAATTCAAGGCCTGTACTGGGTCAATTTTAATAATCATTCGCACTGGTAATAATGAACCAATCATCCCAAGAACTATTAATCCTACTGCCATTAAACTAATTAGTGGCCAATTCATAATAACTGGTACCGACATTGGAATTGCTACACTTGTAATAAGGGTTAAAAGAATCCCGCCAATTACTCCACAAACCATTAGGAAAATTGATTGAGTAACTGTTGCAAGAATTAAGTGCCGCGCAGGAATTCCTTGAGCGCGCATAACTGCATAATGACTTATTTTTTGCATAGTCAGAATATATAAGAAGACCGCAATTACAATTAACGAAATTACCATTAAGAACCCAATCATAAAAGTAAAGGTATTATTTTGTGCTGAATATCCCGGTAGCTTATTAATATATTCGTTAACAGTATAGTGTTGGAGATCAGGGTAAGAACTTTTACTAAGCTTATGGTCAGAAAAGAGTCCGCTAGCAACGGCCGAACTATTTAATCCTCTCAGTTCCCGCCAAACTGGCAAACTACCATATACGACGGGCGCAACACTAAATTTAGCGTCATTAACAAAACCAACAATCTTATATTTCTCATTTTGAGAATTGATTGTCACTCGATCTCCTAAATGATATCCCTTTTTGCTTAAACTCTTATCAACAACAATTTCGTTATTTCCCTTAGCTTGACGGCCACTTGTAATCTTGATCTTTTCCCGGGAAATAAATTGGTCAGGATCTAAACCGATAAATTGAGCACTTTCTTTACTTGCCCCTTTTTCTTTAAGAACTACTGGTGCTTGCCCAACAAGCGCAACATTCTTTTGATCCTTACCTGCTAGTTGATCGCGAGTGATAATCGATTGTCCAAGGTTATCATTACTATTTTTGTTTAGAAAAACAGTTTCCGTACCCCACTCTTTAATGGCAGCATCATTTTCATTTTGCAATCCCAACATCATTCCCATTAAGAAAAACATTAAGTAACTAATCAAAACAATCATGGCAACGATTAATCCGTAATGCAGCTTTTCATGTTTTATTTCTTTTAGTGCTAAAAACATATTCTACCTCCTACTGCAATAGTGCAGTTAGTGCCTTGGATAGCCGTTCAATTGCTTCACCTTGTTTATTGGGGTGAAGAAGGCAATCCTTAATTGTTTCATGACTTAAAACCATTACACTCCATTCTTGAGCACTATGAATTTTAATTTGCGGTTGCGTATTATCACGTAACAATCCTTCATTTGTTTGAAAGTGCAAACGCATAAAATCACGGTACTTGCTTCCGTTGATCTCATCTACAAAAGCTTTAATCTGATTAACATAATCACTCGCAGCTAAAATATGGTTAGCCCGGGTAATTGGTGTATGAATTTCTAAAATTGCCACTTGGTAAAGATACTGATACGCCTCCGTTAAATCCGCAAAATACTTATAAAATGCTCCTCTGGCGATTCCCGCTTGTTTTACAATTCGTGCAACTTGAGCACTTGCTAAGCTATGTTGACTAAATTCTGTTAGTAATGCATTAGTAATAAGTTCTTTTTTCTGTCGATTTAAATTTTCAAATGTTGTACTTGGCATCTTAATTCCTCCACCGCATTGTGACACCGTGTCACTGTGAATGCATTTTATACATTATCATCAAAATGACACCGTGTCAATCATTAAGTAAAAGAATTAAGTTGTTACTATTCATACAAATTTTTCGATTATAAGGCATAAAAAAAGCGAGGCGAAAAATTTTTTGCCTCGTTTTTAATATATTTAAATTTTAATCTTAATCTAGAATTAAGCTTCTTCGCCGCCAACCTTAACAACAGCTTTTGAAACTTTGCCTAATTTACCACTAACAAAGTCTTCAACACCATCAAGGTCTAATTCGTGTGAGAAGAGTGGTAGTGGGTCAACAACTCCAGAAGAAAGAAGTGCAATTGAGTCTTCAAAAGTGTAAGGGTTAATGAAGGCCCCTTGAATTGTAAGTTGCTTTTGGAATACGTCGTAAGTGTTTACTGAGAACTTGTCATCAGGGTTACCAACACCAAACATTAATACTTGAGCACCACGAGCTGCAGCTGCAAGTGCTTGTTCTTGAGTAGCTGGCAAACCAACCGCTTCAACAACGATGTCATATGCATCAGCAGGAATTTCTTCCTTAGTAGTGTTGATAGTCTTAACGCCGAAGTGCTTCCGGTTGTTTTCCAACTTTTCATCTGAACGACCAGCTAAAGTAACTTCGTGAATACCACGAGCCTTCAAGATTTGTGCAAATAATTGACCTTCAAAACCATCACCTAATACTAAAGCCTTTTGGTATGGGTGAGTTTCAAGTAAGTCAACACCGTGCATTGCACATGAAATTGGTTCAACAACGGCAGCTGCCTTTAATGAAACATCATCAGGAATTGGGTAAACAACCTTTGCAGGAGCAGTAAAGTATTCTTCAAAACCACCGTTACGGGTAACACCAACAGCATCAAGGTGTTCACATAATTCTGGGCGTTGAGTCCGACAATACTTACATTGACCACAGTAGATGTTAGGGTCAACAGTTACACGATCTCCTGGCTTAACGTTAGTAACTTCTGAACCAACTTTTGTAACCACACCTGAGTTTTCATGACCTAAAACAATAGGAGGAACAGCTGATGCGGATCCTGGAAGACCAGCATAGAGTGCTTTATCAGTACCACAAATACCAGCGTAGGCAGTATGAATTAAGACTTCATCAGGCTTAATTTCAGGTTCTTTAATATCTTCAATTTCGAGTTGCTTTTTACCTGTTAAAACAAGTGCCTTCATAATTAAAATACCTCTCTTGTGAATTTAATCATTTGTCAAGTGATAGTATAGTGTGAAAACGCCTTAATTGTCAAACGTCCAACAATTATCTCACATTCTTTTCGCTATCATAAAACGTTAAACTCATTAAATGTAAACCTAAGCAAACGCCAGTATCAAAGCATTTTTAAAAAAAGTGCAATTTTTAAATATTTTTTTCTTCACTAAGTTTGGGCTGATTTTTTACTAATGCATAAATGGTTTTACTACTATTTTTTCGATCTCATAATTTCACAAGGCTTTTTACTCTATTCAGCGTTTTATATTAAGAAATAGAATGTTTCTACATATAAAATAATAAATTCTAAATTTATATAGAAAATTTTTCCGCCTTTCAGAAAGCGCTTAACTACAATTAGGTACGCCAAAACTTATCTCCAACCACTCCTCAAGATCGCCCAAACTGCCGTTATAACGGCGATTTTCCATTGCAGGATATGTTTTTTTATGTTACCCTAACAAAGTATTCGAACTTAGTTAATTATGATTTCCAATCTAATTAACAAAACTCAAACGAAAGGTGGATTTGGCGTGGACGACACAAAGAATCAACACCGGAAGCATAAACTTATTGAATATGCTAACGGTAAATCACTGGAGGAAATCAACGGAACAGTTGAAGTTCCTCGTGGAAAAGGCTTTTGGCGAACATTATTCGCTTACTCTGGTCCCGGCGCATTAGTTGCTGTGGGTTACATGGATCCAGGTAACTGGTCAACTTCAATTACCGGTGGACAGAGTTTCCAATATACCTTAATGACTACTATCTTGATTTCAAGTTTGATTGCGATGTTACTTCAATACATGGCGGCTAAACTCGGAATCGTGAGCCAAATGGACCTTGCTCAGGCAACACGGGCACGTACCGGTAAAGCATTAGGTATTATTTTATGGATTATGACTGAGTTGGCGATTATGGCTACGGATATCGCTGAAGTTATCGGAGCTGCTATCGCATTAAACTTACTGTTCCACATTCCGTTGATCCCATCTGTATTTATTACTGTTCTTGATGTTTTAGTACTGCTATTATTAACCAAGATCGGATTCCGGAAGATCGAAGCAATTGTTGCATGTTTGATTTTGGTGATCTTATTTGTTTTTGCTTACCAAGTTGCCTTATCTAACCCTAACTGGGGTGGCGTATTTATGGGCCTGCTCCCATCAGCCAAAGCAATTGCCCAACATCCTGAAATCGGTGGTATCACCCCACTAACTGGTACCCTAGGTATTATTGGTGCGACCGTTATGCCTCACAACTTATACCTCCACTCAGCAATTTCTCAGACTCGGAAGATTGACCATAATGATCTAGACAGCATTCGACAAACAGTTCGCTTTACTACTTGGGATTCAAACATCCAATTATCTCTTGCATTTATCGTTAATTCCCTTCTTTTGATTATGGGGGTTGCCGTTTTCAAGACTGGTGCTGTGCAAGATAGTTCTTTCTTCGGTCTGTATGATGCATTAAATAATACTTCAATGCTTAGTAACCCAGTGTTAATTGCTGTTGCCAAGTCAGGTGTATTATCTACTTTATTTGCAGTTGCCTTACTTGCTTCTGGGCAAAATTCAACAATCACTGGAACATTAACTGGTCAAGTTATTATGGAAGGTTTCATTCATATGCGAATGCCTTTATGGGCACGACGGCTAGTTACTCGGATTATTTCCGTTATTCCGGTTATCGCATGCGTTGCTATGACGAGCGGTGAAAATACTATCCAACAACATACCGCCTTGAACCTTTTAATGGAAAATTCACAGGTATTCTTAGCTTTTGCCCTTCCGTTCTCAATGTTACCATTATTAATGATGACTAACAGTGAAGTTGAAATGGGTGAATTTAAGAATAGGGGCTGGGTTAAGGTTTGCGGTTGGATTTCTGTAATTGCCCTTACCTTCTTAAACCTTTACAACCTTCCTGCAACTTACGAAGGCTTTGGTATTTGGTCAAAAGGAACATCTGACGTTCTCGCTTATATCACAATCATTGTTATTCTTGCTCTTCTTATCTGGACTTGCGTTGAACTCTACAAAGGGGACAAGCGGTTTGCTGCTGAAGGTAAAGGATTCGGCCAACGTGAAGCTCAAATGAAAGATTCAGTTGTAGAAGATTAAAACAAAGAACTGAAAGTAAATTTCCAGTTTTTTATTTTTGTAACGATTCTTTCACAAAATGTTCATACTTGAACGGTATAGTATAAACAATCCCTAATATAAATAAACCCCTATTTTTCTTCTATACTATCCCCCTCAAAATAGCTATGAAGAAATACGAAAAGTGGTCGGCCCATAATGAGTCGACCATTTTTTAATACATCTAGGCTCACCATGGTATAATAAGGAACTAGATATATTACTCATTAAGTATGAGGTGAAATCATTGAATAATAAAGATAATAATCAAAATAACAATAAGCGGCGACCTACGCGGGTTGAGCTTTATGACACTCCTAAGCCAGGAGAAGAAAAGAAAAAACGTTCATTCTTTAATCGTAAGCCTAAACAGACTACCCCTAACCATAAACATAAAACAGCATTCACTAACAATAAAAAGAATCCATATGGAATTTCACGTCGGATGTTCAAGGTCATTTTAGGCTGTCTATTAGTTGTCTTAATTGCAACCATTGTTATTTTCCTAGTTAAACAACAGGACCCTGTCAATGTTGATAGTAATGATACTACTGTCTCCACCAGTACTTCATCACGCAAGAAACATAAAAAGAACAGCAGTAGCAGTCATAAACATCGTTCAAATTCCAATGACAGTGATGATAATGATACTCAAGATACTTATAGTATTTCAACGCCTAGTCGTTCAAATAGCACGCCTCAGACAAATCATCCAACTAACCAACAACCAACTACTAACTCTTCCTCAACTCCACAACAAAACCAACCATCGCAGGAAGAACACCACGATCAAGGCAACAGCCAACAACAATCTACTTCACAACCAGCAAGTAGCAATTCTGGGTCACAGCCTAATCAAAGTTCGCAAAGTACTAGCTCCCAGTCAAACCCGCAACCAGTTCAACCTCATTCTCAAAATAATCAACATTAATTTGGAATAAAGGGGTTGTCAATTAAAGTGGGCGTGCTATAATCAAGACAATCGATTGAAGGATATGCACCTTCAAAGTCCTCTACAGAGAGTAAGTGCCTTGAGTGAAAGCACTTATGAGTGACAATGATGGATGTACCACCTTCCCTTATTATTAGCCGAGATAAGGCTAGTCGGATCGTGTCCGTTACCGCACCTTAGAGAGGACATTACTAGTGTGTCCTAAAGATGGGTGGAACCACGCTAATTTTTGTTAATTAACGTCCCTGATACTTTCAACGCCGGAAGTATCAGGGACGTTTTTATTTATATTAAAGGAGAGATTTCTATGGCTCAGGTTGCTGTTATGTCCCCAGATGGATCAGTTAAGAAGATCGATCGGGATTCACAAGAAGGTTTAGAAGCATTACGTAAGCTTTCTGCATTAATGTTAAAGGCTGCATTAAAACAAGAATTTAAGGGTATTCGACTTGGTGAAGCTGTCGCTGACGAAGATGGTTTCCACGTTGATTCTGATAAAGATAATCAACAAGTTTCTGCCGACGAATTACCAGCTCTTGAAGATGTAATCAAGGGAATGGCAAAGAACGATGTTAAGGTAGAATTTGTTGAAGTACCTGTTGACGAGGCCCTTGCTGAGGTAAAAGATGATCGTTTCTCTACTGAATTGATCAATGAAAATGCTAAAGACGGCAAAGTAGCAATGTACCAACTTGGTGATGTCAAAGCTGTTGCAGATGATGACATTCTTTTATATGGTAACGTTGTTAAAAACTTACGCCTGCTTTCTGTTGCTGGTGCTTACTGGAAGGGAATGTCTTCAAATCCTATGCTTCAACGGATTTACGGAACTGTCTTCTACAAGAAGGACGCATTAGAAGAAGACTTAAAGAAACGTCAAGAAGCTAAGGAACGTGACCACCGTGTTATCGGTAACCAACTTGACCTCTTCTTTGTTGATCCTAAAGTTGGTGCCGGTTTACCATACTGGTTACCAAAGGGTGCTACTATTCGCCGGACCATCGAACGTTACATCATTGACCGGGAAGTTGCCGATGGTTACCAACACGTTTATACTCCAGTCCTAATGAATCTTGATGCCTACAAGACTTCTGGTCACTGGGAACACTACCGCGATGATATGTTCCCACCAATGGACATGGGTGACGGCGAAATGCTTGAATTACGGCCAATGAACTGCCCAAGTCATATTCAAGTTTACAAGCACCATATTCGTTCATACCGTGATCTCCCATTACGGATTGCGGAACTTGGTATGATGCACCGTTATGAAAAATCAGGTGCCCTTTCTGGTCTTCAACGTGTTCGTGAAATGACTTTGAACGATGGTCACACTTTCGTTACCCTTGACCAAATTCGTTCTGAATTCGCAAAGATTTTGAAGTTGATCATGAGTGTTTACGAAGACTTTGATATTACCGACTACAGCTTCCGTCTTTCTCTGCGTGACCCTAAGAACGTTAAGAAGTACTATGCTAATGACGAAATGTGGGAAAAATCCCAATCAATGTTGAAGTCAGCAATGGACGACCTTAACCTTGATTATTATGAAGCTGAAGGTGAAGCTGCCTTCTATGGTCCAAAACTTGATATTCAAACTAAGACTGCTCTTGGGAATGACGAAACAATGTCAACTATTCAACTTGACTTTATGCTTCCAGAACGATTCGGTCTTTCCTACGTTGGTCAAGACGGTAAAGAACATCAACCAGTTATGATTCACCGTGGTGTTGTTGGAACAATGGAACGGTTCATGGCTTACTTAACAGAAATTTACAAGGGTGCATTCCCAACTTGGTTAGCCCCAGAACAAGTCCACATTATCCCTGTTAACGAAGAAGCCCATGGTGAATACGCCGATGACCTCGCTAAGAAGATGAAGGCTGCTAACATCCGGGTTAATGTCGACCACCGGAACGAAAAGATGGGCTACAAGATTCGTGAAGCTCAAACACAAAAGGTTCCATACACTCTTGTTGTTGGAGACGATGAAAAGAATAACAATGGTGTATCTGTTCGTAAGTACGGTGAAAAGGAACAAAATGAAATGAGTCAAGAAGCATTTATGAATGAAATTCTTGAAGATATTGCTTCTTACTCCCGTGAAAAGTAATTAAGACTAAAAATGGCTCTATCACAACTTTGTGAAAGCCATTTTTTGTTTTAAATTTTATGGAAGTGAAATTTTTAGCATAACTTTAACTACCAAAAATAAACCGTTTTCGAAGTGTTCGTGAAATTTTGGACAACCTAAAATTAGTGATTGACACTATTACTCAAAGACTTTATAGTAATAAACGCTCGCTTCTGAGCCACTAAATATATTAATTAATTATTCTAAAAACAAAAACTATTTATTTTGGAGGTATAAGATATGTCTACTATGAACGATTTATTTAAAGCAATGGGTAAAGCTACTGAAGAACATCATGCTAGCGGTCTTTCATTTGAAGCTAAGACTGATGCACCTGCTGGTATTGGTCAAGGTATCCTTAACGTTCGCAAGTAATTTTAAAGGAGCTGTGACATAAGTTAGGTTACTTCCACAAAATACGAACAGCGCAGTACAACAATGGCCTTCAGCGTCCGGCAAAGTCGAACGCTGAAGGCCTATTGTTGCTTGCGGGGGCTCGAAAACGAAGTCACGAGTGACTTCTGTCTCGCTCCCTTTTTATTTATCCTTAATAGCCGAAGCAAATATAAACATAACTAACCCCAGGGCAAATAGAACACTTAATGAAGCTGCACCGACCGTCGATTTACCAGTCCATTGAGTAACGATTCCGACAATAAAGGGACCGAGAATTGCGGAAAACTTCCCAAGGATATTATAGAAGCCAAAAAATTCACTACTATCATTTTTGGGAATAAGGCGGCCGAAGTATGATCTACTAAGTGCTTGAAGTCCGCCTTGGCTTGTCCCAACTAAAATAGCTAAAATCCAAAAATCGATCAAAGTTTCTAACCGTAAAGCATAAAGACAAATAAAAAAATAAACGATAATGCCTAGCATAATAATTCGTCTTGTAGAAAACTTATTAGCAAGCCAACCATACAAAAGTGAAAATGGAACAGCAATTAACTGAACTACTAACAAAACCACCATCAGCATCGTTGTTTGAATTCCTAAGTCTTTACCAATAACTGTTGCCATCGTAAAAATTGTATCAACACCGTCAATATAGAAGAAGTAAGCAACTAAAAACCATGTCAACTGCTTATATTGATTAATATGATGCATGGTTCTTCTCAGACGGCGCAAACTATCGATAAAAGGATTTGTCACACTGTTGACGCTATAACGTTGATGACCATTTTTTAATAACGGCCACGCAAAAATAACCCACCAAACTGCAGCCAGAATAAAACTAAATCGGGCTACTCCATAACTGTTTAGGAGACCGCCAAAGCCTTTACTTAGTTCTGCGACTAAAAAGATGATAAAGGCGACCACTCCTCCTAGGTAGCCCATTCCATAACCGGTCGACGAAACACGGTCCATTTGCTTATTATCAGCTACATCTATTAGGAAACTATCATAAAATAAATTTCCTCCTGAGTAACCAATGATCGACCCAATATAAACAAGTAAAAGCACCTGCCAATATTTGGTTGGAACAAGAGCAAGCCCAATTGTCAGTATAATCCCCAACCAAGTAAAGAGATTTAGCCAGCGTTTTTTTGCATGCGGATAATCAGCCAATGCTCCCAATAAAGGTGCAAGTAATGAAATAATAAGCGTGCCAAAACTATTTGCGTATCCCCACAGCGCTGTCGAATTTGCTGCACTAACACCGGCATGATCAGCTACTGCTTTGAAATAAACTGGTAAAACAGCGGTCACAACTAAAATTCCATAACCAGAATTTGCCCAATCATAAAAAATCCATTGCCATTGTTGTCTTGTAAACTTCACAACGTCACCTCAGTCTTTAAAGATTGCATCAATTGCTTGTCCGGCCGTTGGAGTCGGATAATGTAATCCTAATAATTTAGCAAATGTCGGTCCTTCGTCAACCAGGTGAGCATTTTCAACAGTCGCACCACTTTTGATTTGGGGACCAGCAAAAATAGCGGTAGTGAAGTAATTTGCTTGTGTTGGCCCGTAACCATGAACTCCATGATAGCGATCGTGAGTTCCAATTGATTCTGGATCAACTTTTTCGACAATCGCTGGCCTGTTTACCTCATCGGTGAAATAGTATCCTGGTTTGGCTTCGACGAGGAATGTGCACTTAGGATCTGCGCCCCGTTTGATCGCCGTTGCGTTATCATAGATTCGCTCAACCCCTTCGACACCAGCAATCATTTGCTTAAGTTTTCCTCGATCCACGGCACCACGAGTGTAAATATAAGTTTCTCCATCGCAAGTTTTAGCAGTGACTTGCCAGTTATTTCGATAGGTGCTTTTCTTTCCAAGAGGGTGAAGAAGTCCTTGCTGCGCAAACAACATATTTAAATGAATCATCTTATCAACATTAATTTGATAGTGATCCCCTAAAATTACAAAGTCTGTTTGCGCATAAGTACCGGCATCTTTCGTCGCTTGAATTATCTTAGCTACGCGTTTATCTAGACGCTGTAATGCTTCTTTAGCTTGTGGTGACCGAACCCCATAACGGTGACGCATACTATCCATATCAACTAAGTGAATCAAGGTTAAGTCTGGCTTTTTATTTTTAATCGTATCAACCGCACATGCTGTTACAAAATCGTCAAGCCACGGTTGCTTAATTCCGTGCCGTAATTTACCATATTTCTTATTCATTTCATATAGAAATAATGGACTACTTGCCTTTAACGAAACTAGTACTTGATTTGTCCAAATTCGATTAGGAAAGATTTCCGCAAGGTTATAATCAATCTTACTGCCAGCAGTCACAGGCCACAAAAATGCAGCAGTTGTTAAGCCCTTTTCTTTTGCAACATCATAAAGGGGCATCGATTGAATATCTTTTCGATACCAGAACCAGTCAGGCGATTGCCGTCGCGGCTGCAATTTAGTATTGTTAATAATTCCATGTACGGCCGGATACTGACCGGTAATAATCGAAGTATGGGATGGGTAAGTTAACGTTGGAAAGATTCCTTCAACTTTCTTTACCCATGTTCCTTTTTCTATTAAATTTGCTAATGTTGGTGTTAATTGACGCAATTCGTTTAGGTCACGAAATCCTAGTGAATCTAGCGAAATAACAATTAGCTTATGCTGTTTCATCAGTTCATCTGCTTTCTTTTCAAACTCATTAGCTATTTTAAAATAAATCATTATTAATAACTAGTTTTGAAAGAAATTATCAAAAGTCATTCTTATCGTAAGCATTAAAATTCACACGATAGAAAGGTTAACCCATATTGGTAGCCCGTGGATTGCCAATATGGGTTAAAGTGAAATTTGATTCACAGTAATTTTTAATGTAAAATTAAGTTTCAGTTTTCAATATTTTATGAAAGGAATCATAATCATGCAAAATCAGTTACCCAAGGGAAAAGAGCATGAGAAAACTCTCGGCCTCTTCGACCTTTCTATTCTAGGTATTGGCGCAATCATCGGAACTGGAATTTTAGTTTTAACTGGAATTGTCGCCGCGGAAGATTCAGGTCCAGCAATTGTTTTCTCTTTTCTGATTGCTGCTCTTGCTAGTGGTTTAATTGGTCTCTGTTATTCAGAATTAACCACTAGTTTACCCAATTCAGGAAGTGCCTTTTACTACGCGTGGGTTTCAATTGGTAAATTTATGGCGTTCCTTGCTGGATGGACGCTGATTGGGGTCTACGTTACTACAACCGCTACGGTAGCCAATGGGTGGACTGGATACGTACAATCGTTCCTAGAAGTCCTCGGAGTTAATTTACCACATAAATTACTGGTTACGCCTGCAGCTGGTGGTTATGTAAACCTCCCTGCTGTCTTGATGATCCTTTTTATGACGATTATTCTGACACGGGGAACTAGTGAAAGTAAACTTGTTAACAACTTCTTGGTTGGTGTCAAAATCTTTATTATTGTTCTATTTATCGTTGTTAGTGCTCAACATATCAATTCAGCTAACTGGCACCCATTTTTACCATATGGATACAAAGGAATTTTCACAGGAGCATCTGCTGTCTTCTTCTCCTTCCTTGGATTTGATGCATTAGCTACTTCTGCTGAAGATGCTAAAGATGTTGATAAAAATATTCCCCGGGCAATAATTTTATGTTTAGTTATTTCAACTGCTCTTTATATTTTAGTTAGTCTTGTTATGACGGGAGTTCTAAGCTATAAAGATTTGAATGTCTCTGAAGCTATGTCATATGTTCTTTTAGCTAAAGGTCATAAATACGTGGCTGAAATTGTTTCACTTGGCGCTGTTTTAGGAATTATGGCTGTCGTCTTTGCATTCATCTATGCTGGCTCAAATATCATGAAGTCAATGAGCCGAAGTGCCTTTCTTCCTCAAGGCCTCGCTAAAGTCAACGGCAAAACTCAAAGTCCTAATCGTGCTATTTGGCTAGTCGGACTTCTTTCAGCTGTCCTAGCTGGAGAATTCGATCTCCATTATCTTGCATTAATTGCCAATATTGGATCATTGGTTGTCTTTGCTTTAATTTCGCTCATCGTAATTATTTTACGGTACCGTTATCCAGAATTAAAGCGACCATTTAAGGTGCCTTTTGGCAACGTTATTCCTGTGCTATCAGTATTGATCTGTATTGTTTTATTAGTAAGCATCTCACTTAATGCTTGGTTAACATACTTATTGTGGCTAGTAGTCGGATTAGGAGTTTACTTCTGCTATTCCCTTCGTCATGCCAACGAATTTAACTTCCAAGATGAAAGTGATATCCCAGGTAATTAAAATTTAGTTCTAAATTATGATAGACCTCTACATTGATCCAGAATGTTAGAGGTCTATTTTAATATTATTTAACACTTCGATTTTGACGAGTTGTTTCCGCTAAGTGGACTAAATTAGTAACAAAATTATGGGTTTTGGCTTCATAATTATATTGGCGACCCAGCTTAACAAAGTAACCATTGATATAATCAACTTCCACTGGACGATTATGACTCATATCTTGGTACATTGAAGGGTAATGATGCGGACAGCCAACTTTAGAGACATAATTTACACTTTCTAGTTCTTCTGCTCGCGTATTAACTAATTGTACCCCTGCACGTTCACAGACATCATATGCTTCATCGATTAATTGCCGAGATAGTTCATCAGCTTTATCAAATGCCGCATATTCACCCATTGTAATTTCAAACATAGTACAAAGGGTATTAACAACTGAATTAAAGACCACTTTTGCCATCAACGTTCCCATAAAATCATCTTTAAGGGATGGATTAAAGTTTGCTTTTTTGAGTTCTGCCATTAACTCTTGTGTCTTCTCATCCGGCTTTTCAGTATAATTAGCCCAATTAGTCGTTCCCATCCCTCGTTCGCCAACAAATTCAACTTCACCAGGTTTAGTTAAGATAGTTGCTACTAAGGCAGTTCCAGCAACTACTTTTTCTTCGGGGAAATATTTCAATAATTTTTCAACATGTCCCATTCCATTCATCGCTGTCATCGCATATTGATCCTTCAAGAAATGTTCACAACGTTTTAACATATCATCTAACTGCATTTGTTTTAATTCAAAGAAAACAAAATCAGCATCTGTAGCATTGTATTCTTCAGGTGTATAAACATTAACGGGGACAAGGTGTCTATTTTTATGCTCACGAGTTACATAAACGCCTCCTTGTTCTTTCATCTTATTGTAATGTGGTAACCATCCTTCAACAAAATCAACTTCATTGCCTGCTTCTTGTAATAGAACACCAAACCGTAATCCCATTGCACCTGCACCAACTACTGTAAATTTCATAATTCTCTCTCCTTTTTTATGACTATAAAAAAGCGTCCTTAGATTAAACAACTTAACCTAAGGACGCTTTTTGCGTGGTACCACCTTAATTTACCAATAATTCGCATTATTAGCCTCAAATGTTCAATGTTTCCATTAAACATGTCAGCTATAATGGGCTGATCCCACCATTAATTACTAATTTCATCATGGCACTCAAAGTGATTTTCATTATAAGCAGGTTATCCTTTTCCATCAACCAAGGACTCTCTGCTAATCCACTCATAATTACTCTTCTTTTCAACGTGTTTTTATAATCATATTTTAATTTTTATCTAATTTAATACTTTGGGTTGTAAATGTCAAGATTTATTTTTGTTATAAATTATCTTGACATTCATATTTCATCCGCGTATTATAATGACAAATAAATGAGAAACAGCTTAGAAAAGATGAGTAATCTTAGAATCTTATTACAGAGAATCACGGTTGATGAGAGGTGACATAAGAGACTGAGACGAAGATGGTCTTGGAGCTTCACGAATTACGAGTATTTTATATAAGTAGTTCACGATTGACGACCGATAAAACGTCTGGGTATAGCTTTCATTAGTGTACCTATTGAGGATAGTATTGTGAGATACTATCAAATTAGGGTGGTAACACGTTAATTAACTATTGATTAATCAACGTCCCTAGGAAAAGTAGAAATATTTTTCCTGGGGGCTTTTTTATTACTTCAATTCTTGAACCCATCACGAATAGAAAGGATCGATTTACTATGACTGAATTCACTACACGTACTACATCACCATTTCGTTATGACATCGTTGGAAGCTTCCTTCGTCCTCAAGAGCTAAAAGAAGCTCGCGCAAAATTTGCAAACGGCGAAATAACACAAGCAGACTTAACAGCTGTTGAAGATAAAGCAATTATTAATTTGATTAAACAAGAAGAAGCTGCTGGCCTAAAAGCAGTTACTGACGGTGAATTCCGGCGTAGTTACTGGCATTTAGATTTCTTCTGGGGATTGCAAGGAGTTAAGCATGTTAACCTAGAGCACGGTTACTTTTTCCATGACGAAGAAACCCGAAATGATTCTGCTCAAATTAGCGGAAAAATCTCCGGCGAAAACCACCCCTTTGTCGAACATTTCAAGTTTACCCAAGCTCATACCTCTGATGGCGTTCAAGTTAAACAAACCATTCCTGCACCAGCACAATTTTTAGAAGAATTTCTTCGTCCCGAAAATCAAGCTAATGCTAAAGAATTTTATCCCAACCAAGAAGATCTAGATCATGACGTTGCCGCTGCTTATCATCAAGTGATTGAAGATCTCTATGCTGCTGGTTGTCGTACTCTTCAACTAGATGACTGTACATGGGGAATTTCTGTTAACGCCTTTGCTAACCTAAAGAAAAAAGACCCCAATGCTGATGTATCTCAGCTTGAAGCCCTGCAAAAGCGATTCTTAAAAGTAAACAATGAGGCAATTGCTAATTTACCCGCCGATTTAACAATTAATACCCACGTTTGTCGCGGAAACTATCACTCAACATGGGCTGCTGCCGGTGGTTATGGACCAGTTGCCGACACACTATTTGCTAAGGAAAACGTCAATGCCTTCTATCTCGAATACGATAGTGAACGTGCTGGCGGATTTGAACCACTTAGCAAAGTTCCTGATGATAAATATGTTGTTCTTGGTTTAATTACTTCAAAATCAGGTGAACTTGAAGATAAGGCAGCAATTATCAAACGAATCCATGAAGCTGCGCAATTCCATCCATTAGATAAGCTCTGTCTTAGTCCGCAATGTGGCTTTGCATCAACTGAAGAAGGAAACATTTTAACAGAAGAACAACAATGGAAAAAGGTTGCACTTGTTAAAGAAATTGCTACAGAAGTTTGGGGATAATTTAAAATGAATAATGGGAGCACTTGTGACTTCGTTTTTCGACGCGAAGCTAGCCTCTGGGAGCTCCCTCAAGCAACAATAGGCCTCTAGCGTTCGGTTTTGCCGGACGTTAGAGGCCATTGTTGTACTGCGTATTTGCTTTTTATGAAAGTAACTTAACTTATGTCACAGTCCCATTTATTCTTCTCCCACTAAAGTTCCCACCTTGGGTAGATTTGCCAATACACGGTCTTTATGTGGAGAAACCTTATACAGCGCATCCGTTAAATCATAACCGGCTTGATATCCATGATGAATCCCATTTTTCCAAGCAGGACTATGAGTCACATCGTAAACAATTCCATCGATTGCAATATATGCAGCTGTTCCATTCTGTCCATTATATTTGCGCAACTCATCTCTGGTAAATGTTTGATTTGCCATCCAACCTACTCCTTAATCAGCTAATTTTCCAACAACTGTTAGCTTTTTTAGAATTTCATCTTTCTCTTTTGAACGACCAAAAACGACTTCCATTAACTCTTTTATACTGATTCCTTTTTTAGGAGCATCTGTAATGTCATAAACTAACCCATCAATTGCCATGTAATGTGGCTTTTCGCCATCCCCATTATATTTAGCTAATTCATCTCGTGTAAATTTTTTCTCAGCCATGAGTTGTTCCTCCTAAAGTCCATTATTATTTTAAATATAACACTATTATTTAATAAATAAACTAAAAGCACTCCAATGACTAGAAATACAATAATTTAATTTTATAAAAAAGACTAAGATAAACCCAGTCTTTCTTACACTAATTGTCCTACTAACGGTAATTTGGCCAACACCCGATCTTTATGCGGAGAGTAATTAAACAGAACATCTGTCAAATCCAATCCTGCCTTATTTCCATGATGGGTACCATCTTGCCATGCGGGAATATGAGTTACATCATAGACACGATTATTAATTGCTACATAAGCTGGATTCCCGTTTTGCCCATCATATTTTTTTAATTCTTCTCTTGTAAATGTCTTTGCCATAATATTCTGCCTCCTTATTTGATAGTGTCAGTTCAATATCCTCACTATATCATGGAAGCGCACACAACAAATTAATAATTATCTTACTTTAACGCAAAATTACTACTCTATTAGTATTTTCTTCACAATTAATCCAATACCATATCTAAGTGCGGGATATTATCTTCAAGGTAAACATCTGAAATCGGCTTAAATCCAAACGATGCGTAAAATTCTTTAAGATATGCTTGAGCTTGAATTTGAATTGTCTTATTTGGGAAAAGACGCTTAGTTTCATCGATCGTTGCCTGAACTAGCTGACGCCCGTATTCATGTCCACGAAATTGTTTTAAAACTAATACGCGGCCAAAAGTCGCATGAGAGCTATCCTTAGCCATAATTCGCGTATAACCCACTAATTCTCCTCGCTCGTCCTTTAACATTAAATGGTGAGCTTGATAATCCTGTTCATCGATTTCTTGATAAGGACATTCTTGCTCAACAACAAATACTTTTATCCGTTCTTCTGCTAATCTACACCATTCTTGAACGGTCATTTCACTTAGTGTTTTCACTTCAACATTCATATTAAAAACCTCCTAAAAAATAAAAGAGTACTAACCAACTTCTTCATGTCATTTAGACAGGCCCTAGTAGAAGATGGCTAGTACTCTTAATATCCTTAATCCGGGGACTAAAGACGAGTCGTTATTAAATTATTCGAGTTCAGTATACAATGAATTAATCTATCTTGTAATTAGCGATTTAATACCAGGCAGGTTTATCCCCGTCTGTATTTGGTTTATCCACACCAAAGTTTTTTCGTGCATACGGTGCTGGATCATCAATGATTTTTGCTACAAAATTACCAATCGACTTTCGCGAGACCTCGGTACCTTTGAACGCTTCCCCTTTTGCAGTCGTTTCGTAATCTACTTCATCCTTATCTGTTAACCATGCTGGTCGAATGATCGTGTAATCAAGGGTTGAATTTTCAATTACATCGGCAGCACTGCGATAAGTTCCTAAATAGCTATCTTCTTGGCCGCCACCTAACATCTCATTATTCCACTCACCAAATTTACCTGGAACTTCATCATAGATTCCAATCGAAGAAATCCAGACTAATGGCTTTACAGCATATTTTTCCATTAAGCTGACAATATTTTTAGCTTGTTGCGTAATTTCAGGATTACGTAGATTAGCATAAACCACATCTGCCCGTTCAATTGCTGGCTCTAAATCACCAATATTTAGGACATCCCCTTTAATAACTGTTTCGCGATTTTCATCGACAACATTCATATTTTGTGGATGCCGGGTAAATAGTAATAATTCATCATTACCATTTGCTAACAATGCATCAATTGCGTGTCCAGCAATTTTTCCCGTTGCACCCAGAATCAAAACTTCTCTTGCCATTATTTCTACCTCCTCATAAATTCTACTTTTAGTATACAATTCTCTGTACCAATTAAAAGTAAGTACATACAAGTAAGGTAGTTACATTCAGGTAAGATATGATTGATGGACAAGTAATCGGCAAATTTTATTTTTTATTATATTTTTTGCCCCACTGGTTAATTGACCTAATTATTGGTACCAAACTTTTTCCTACTTCCGTCAATGAATACTCAGTCTTAGGCGGCACTGTCGAGTAAACACGCTTTTGAATAATACTTGCTTCCTCTAAGTCCTTTAGTTGAAGAGCCAACATTCTCTTTGAACACTCCGGAATTAATTTTTGCAACTCCGAAAAACGACAAGGCTCATATTCACTAATTTGATATATAATTACGCTTTTCCACTTTCCGTTTATTAACTTAAGCGTATTCTCAATCGGACAATCTTTTTCGACCATTATTTCTCCTTTCTCTGGTGAAATAAAATTCACTTCTTGTATATTTTTGTTTTTTAGTTACTATTAGTAAGTAAATAAATGTACGGGAGTGATTATTATGAATTCACAATTTAATAGTTTATCTGCAAATCGTCGTTCAATCTATGCGCTTGGTGATAATCTTTCACAAACACCAGAAGAAATTTTTGACTTAGTGAAGCAAACAGTCAAAAACTCACCAACTGCTTTCAATAGTCAAACAGTACGGGCAGTCGTATTATCTGGCAAGTCATCAGACAAAGTATGGGAAATTGTTGAGGACGCTTTACGCAAAATCGCTAAGAGTCCAGATGCCTTTGAACAAACAAAGGCCAAGATTGATAGTTTCAAAGCTGGTTATGGAACGATCCTCTACTTTACCGACACTACAATTGTGCACCAATTAGAGAATGATTATCCATCATATGCAGCTAATTTTGCAAACTGGGCTGAACAAGGCCTCGGTGGTGCTCAACAAGCTGTTTGGACAGCACTCGCAGAACAAGGAATCGGCGCTAGTCTTCAACATTATAACCCATTGATTGATGATGCCATTCATCAAACATTTAATCTTCCAGCCGATTGGCAATTGCGTGCTGAAATGCCATTTGGGTCAATTGAGACACCAGCTGGAGAAAAGACTCACCTTGATGACGAAGAGATGTTCAAATTAATTAAGTAAACTTATTTTTCTTCATCCTCTTGAACGTTATATAATTATCGTAAACGTTAAAGGAGGAATTTTAATGGAACGGCAACCCAAAATGTATAATACTGGAGCAGACTACGCTCTAGCAATCATTGGTGGTAAATGGAAGTCTGTCATCCTCTATCTCTTAGCTGGTCATCCTCGACGAACAAGTGAACTAGTTAAGCAACTAGGTACCTCGTATAAAGTCTTGAGTGACCAACTTCGTGAAATGTCAGATGCCGGCCTCGTTATCCGTAAAAGTTTCAATACAATCCCTCCCCACGTTGAATATCGCTTAACTCCTGAGGGTGAAAATCTTTATGCTGCCCTTCGTTATTTAAATTACTGGGGTGAAAACAGAGCAAAACAAACTAATGACATCAAAATCATGTGTACTGACGAAATGAAGCAGGTCGGCGATGATGGTTTGTGTGTCATCACTAAAAAACATCTTAATCATTGGCGACAAGAAATTGTAAAAAGCAAGGACAAAGATATTTCTATCTAAGTTCTTGCTTTTTTGTGTTCTTTAATCTAAACGCCAATGCCATTATAAATATAATCATGTAACCCGCAAGAATAAGATGGGTATTCATGATAATTGAAAAGCTTTGGGCACTTGTTTTTCCCACTGAAAAAGCTCCAAAAATTCTATTCATTCCCGTTGGTCCAGCGAAAATAAATAAGCTTCCCCACATTACTAATTGGGAAATTATCCCCGCAATTGATGCATAGTAATAATTGACGATCGAAGAAATACTATAATTATGGGTTACCTTCTCGTAGTCATCAATTGCTGTTTTACGTTCTGCACCGGCAAAGCTACGGATAATAAATACGCCAATAAAATATGTTGGCAGCCAAAATGTTAAGAAAATTCCAATTGTTAGCATCACTAAATTAATTTGACAATCCTTAAAATGGAATAAATGGTGGGTTTGTTTTACCAATAATCCTCCAAAGACGAAAGCAAATAAGTAAGCAACAATTGTCCAAGAATACATTTTTGTGCCATACAAAATGCCAATAAAAACGGTACTATACAAGGTCCAATACTGACCACAAGCACCATAAAGCATTATTCGTTGCCGTAAATGATTGGGATAGTGAAGTAATCGCCGATGGTTTACAAGCAAGGTAAGGATCATCGTGATGAGGAAGATTAATAAAAGAGCGGTTCCCCATTCAAGTGTTTTCCCAAAGCCTAAACTTCTCCCTAATCGCAACAGTAACATTGCGCCAAGCAAAATTAATGCTAGTAGGTAATTAGCCCAATGCAGACGAACTGGCAGCGGACGAATTGCATGGGGTGTTTCCCAAATTGATCCCATTGCACCAAAAGTAATGATTAACATTAAAGCAAAACTAATTACTGGCTTCTTTATCCACATAATTATTCCAACACCGATCAAAACTATAATAACTTGAAAAAGTGGTTTAAGATGATCCTGTTTAGGCAATAGTCCTTGTTTCGTTAATCGTTTCCGCTGATTTATTGCGGTTGGAAATAGTTGAGAAGCAATTCCTGTCCCTACACCTGACAAGTCCCAGAAGATTGGTTGAAATCCACCAAACATCCCTAAAAAGTAACCAATAATTCCACTATAAAGACCAATCCAGGCCAGTCGTTGATAATCGTATTCTAAATCACGACAAAACAATAAAATCGTATGCCGAAAAGCATAAAAAATGGCGAAAGGTAAGGCACCAACAAAGATATCAGACTGTTCTTTAGTAAGAGAAATATACAGCAAAAAAGGCATTAAATTTAATAATAAACTACAGACACCAGTCAACTTTTCTAATTTTTTCATTTTATTACCTCTAATGCTGATCAATTGCACTATTCAGTTTCTTTCGGTTTACTAGGAAAATAATAATAACTAACGGAATAATGAATAACATTACTGGATAAAAATACTTAACTGGCAACATGCTATCAATAATTCCTCCAATGATTGGTCCAAGCGTCATTCCAATATCAAGACCGAGAAAGAATGTCGAACTTGCTAACCCTCGTTCATTATCTGGAGCTAGCATCATTGCAGTTGATTGACAAACGGAATAAATAATACCATAGCCAAATGCCATTCCAGCAGCTGCCAGTGCCATTTCAATGTTATTTTTCATAATACTTAACATAATAAGATAAAAGATTGTTGCAACCGTGCTTAAAATCAACCATGGCTCAAAACGGACAGTATCAAATTGGGTTCGTAAGAATAATCGGCTAAGTAAAAGAACTACAGCATAAATTAAGAAATAAGCACCGACGGCAATAGATAAGTGACGTTGTTCAGCGTACTCAACAATATCTGCCTGCGTTGCAAAATATGGGATAGCAAATAAAGCTGTTAAAAGGGCAACCGGGATAGCATCTCGCTGAATGATTTTAATATGGAGGCCACTTTGTTTTACAGAGTGGGCTACCGGTTGGGCGCGGTTACTGACAAACTGTATTGTGACAACAACTAGTAAAGCTGATAATGCAGAAATCACCATTGCAGCTCGATAACCAATAACTTTATACAAGTTAATTGATACAGCGGGAGCACACGCCATTGCCAAAGCATTCATTAGTCCATAAAAACTCATTGCTTCGCCAACATGATTAAAGGGAACCAAATATGATAGCCATGTTGTCATACAAACCGTACATAACACAAATCCTAAGCCATTAACCAAACGACATATTAACAGGAAAGTGCTATTAGGCGTTAACACATAACCTGCAACCCCAATAAAGCACAATATTCCACCCCAAAAAGCTAATGAATATTTCGAAAAACGATCAGTCAGATTACCAGCAATTGGTCGCAAAAACATTGAAACAATGCTCATCATTCCGACGATTATTCCCGCAAAAGCACTTGATGCCCCCAAATCCTGAGCATAACCGTTAATCAATGGGTTACAGTACATATTACTAAACATAAAAAAGAATGAGGCTGCCATTACGAGCACAACATCTTTCGTAAAAATCGATTTTTCCTTCGCCATCAATTCCCCTGCTTTCTTTGCATGATTTCAATTAAATTCTAATTACTATCATACAACTATTTGTGGAAGTCAAATGATTTCTCAGGAAATAAATAAAGAGATTGGGTTTTGTTTCCCAACCTCTCCGTGTGTACTTCACTATTTATATTTTACTGCAAAGAATCCCAAGCTGGTAGAGTAACGGGTTCACTTTCAGCTACTTTCTTTACTCGATCGCTAAGGTACTTCTTATTAATAACAGCTTCATAAGTATACTCTTCAAACCAATCTTGGGTCATTACAAAGTATCCGTTATCGCCATTATCTTTACCCCAACTGTTTTCAATCTTCCATCGTGTAGGTTGATCATTTACCATGTCAAAGCCTGTTAATGTCATTGCATGAGAAACAACGGCTTGCTTAGTTTCCAAACGATGCTTCTTATCCATTACAAAGTCAACATCAAGCAATTCCTCTCGATGATATAATTTTGCATCCATCAAGCCGCGCTTACGGTCCATTTGTTGGAGAACATCATTTCCAACCCAAACTGTTTCACCAGCTTGCAATTGTTTGATGGCTCCTTCTTGTAGTTCTGCAAAAGGAACATTAACAAATTTAATTGGCAACCCATCAACCACACTATCTTGAGCTGGCATTAAATAACTCCGATCCATTTCATGATCAGGAGCGTTAGTAACTACAACATAGTCACTTAAGTTTGTATCAAAGTACTCATGATAGAACTTTAATGGCGTTAAGCCAAGAACTTGGTGGAACTTTTTATCATCATCCCGATATTCAAGATCAAATTTTGCAGGCGGTTCACCAAATGAGTAGGCTGCAATCTTATAAACGTCACCCATCATTCGTTCTTGTGCTTCCTGTAATTCCGTTGCACTGGCATTAGTTTGCACCATTGCCCGTAATTCAATTGCATCTTTGCGCATTAAACTATCAAATACTTCGGCCACATCTGAAGTATCCTTCGTATTATGTGTGTCAGGCATTACATATTCTGGAACAACACCATATTTCTCAATAATAGAAGCGGCATTAGCCCATTGCCCACCATCATTTAATGCAAAACTAAGGTAGAAATCAACGGTTCGATCATGCAAAGGCTTATCAGCAGTTGCAATAATCTTCTGGAAAAACATATTTGCCCGTTCAATTCGATCCCAGAAAAACAGATAATTTTGTGACAATTCAAAGTCCTTGAACTTATATTTTGTTGCAAACTTATGACGTAATGTATTTAATGCTGCAAAAGACCAGCAACGTCCACTATGACGCTGGTTGGTTGGCTTCCCCGTCTTAATTTCATAAGAAAATGCTCGATGAAGACGTTCGCTTGCCGTTGGATCTTCACTCGCAGCTTTAATCCCATTTTTTTGTATTGCCCGGGCAATAATTTCTGCATCTTTACGTGAATGAAATTCTTTCTTTAATTTTTCAACCATTTTTGAGGTTAAATCGTGTTCTTCAGTCACAATAAATCCCTTCTTTGCCTAAAATTCTAAAATGACTTATACACTATTAATGATACCGCATTTTCTTCAAAATTATTGAATTAAAAGCTTTTCTATTTTAAGTAATCAACAATCCTTTACCGCTTATAAAAAGTAAGTTAAGATTGTATTTAGTAAGTCACTTTTAATTATAAATTGTATGGACTGCGTTAAAATTCTATCTAGGAGGTTGATTAATTATGAAGAAAGTATTTGTTGTCGGTGGTTCAGGCCGTGTTGCTACTGACTTAATTAAAGATTTAGTTGCTACTGGTAATGAAGTTACAGCTGGTGCTCGCCATCCGGAAAAAGTTATTAAATTAAACCACGTTACTGCTGTTGAATTGAACCTACATGATAGTGTTGAAAAAATCGCTGAATTAATGAAAGGCATGGATGCAGTTTACTTTGTTGCCGGATCACGTGGCAAAGATTTACTGCAAACTGATGCGATGGGAGCAGTTAAAACAATGCAAGCTGCCGAAAAAGACGGCATTAAACGTTACATTATGTTAAGCTCTCTCTATGCTTTACAACCCGAAATGTGGTCAAAAGTTCCATCATTAGCTTCAATTATGGACTACAATATTGCCAAGTTTTTTGCTGATAATTATCTCATCTCAAATACAAATCTTGACTACACTATCCTTCAACCCGCTAATTTAACGGAAGAACCTGGTACCGGTAAAATTCAAATTGGTGAGGGTTCTGCAACCTCTAATCCGATTCCAGACGTTGCCCAGACTTTAGCCGATATTCTACAACACGATAATACAATCGGCCACGTAATCATGATGCGGAGTGGCGATACACCGATTGAAGAAGCACTAGATCAAATTTAATTTTTTACAGGTTGTTGACCAGTCGAAATAGTGTAAGATTGGCCTACAACTTTTTTCTATTCTAAAATCAGGTAATAGTTTAGCTAATTCTTCTCATCAGCCGTATAATAAACATTAAAAATAAATTAAGAAGGGAATCTTTTACATGGCAAAACTCGAACGCTTTTATAATACTTTCCAACCTGACCATTATGATGTTTTTATCGATATTAATCGAGCAAAGAAAACCATTAATGGAAAAACAACTATCACTGGTAACGCGACTGATCCTCAAATTGCAATTAATCAAAAGAATTTGCAGGTCACCAGCGTTCAAGCAGACGGTCAAGAATTAGACTTTAAGATTGATAATGATGCCGAGGCAGTTCGGATTACCCTTCCGCAAACTGGTAAAGTAACTTTTACTGTAACTTATAATACTAAGTTAACTGATTCGATGATGGGAATTTATCCATCATACTATGAGGTTGATGGGGAGAAAAAGCAAATTATCGGGACTCAATTTGAAACAACTTTTGCTCGGCAAGCTTTTCCCTGTGTCGATGAACCAGAGGCTAAAGCTACCTTCAGTCTAGCAATTAAATTTGATGAGCATCCTGGTGAAACCATTATCGCTAATATGCCAGAAGATCATGTTGAAAATGGCATCCACTACTTTGAACCCACTGTGCGAATGTCCACTTATCTTGTTGCCTTTGCATTTGGAGAACTCCAAAGTAAAATTACTGAGACAAAGGGTGGCGTTAAAGTAGGTGTATTCGCAACGAAAGCGCACCAACCAAAGGAACTTGATTTTGCATTAGATATCGCTAAGCGGGCAATCGAATTTTACGAGGATTTCTATCAAACTCCGTACCCTCTTCCCCATTCATGGCAGTTAGCTTTACCTGATTTCTCTGCCGGTGCAATGGAAAACTGGGGATTGGTAACCTACCGTGAAGCTTACTTATTACTCGATCCAGACAATACTTCCCTTGAAATGAAACAATTAGTGGCAACTGTCATCACACACGAACTAGCTCACCAGTGGTTTGGTGATCTTGTGACAATGAAGTGGTGGGATGATTTATGGCTCAATGAAAGTTTTGCAAATATGATGGAATATGTTGCCGTGGATGCTCTCCAGCCTGACTGGCACATTTGGGAACTTTTCCAAACCTCAGAAGCGCCAATGGCATTACAACGGGATGCAACTGACGGTGTTCAATCAGTTCATGTTGATGTTAACAATCCGGCTGAAATTGATGCCCTATTCGATGGTGCGATTGTTTATGCCAAAGGATCGCGAATGTTAGTAATGGTCCGGGCACTTTTAGGTGACAAAGCGTTACGAGAAGGTCTTAAGAATTATTTTGCTGCTCATAAATACAGTAATGCAACCGGAGCTGACTTATGGAAAGCTCTTGGCGATGCATCAGGGCTTAATATTGGAAAGATCATGAATTCATGGCTTGAACAACCAGGTTATCCTGTTGTAACAGCAAAGATTAATGATGATGGCGACTTAGTACTATCACAAAAGCAATTTTTCATTGGTGACGGTAAAGATGTTGATCGGCAATGGCAAATCCCGCTTAATAGCAACTATGATGAAGCTCCACAAATTATGGCTGAACAAGAACTTAACCTTGGAAATTATCAAGCATTACGTGATAAGAATGATCAACCATTCCGGCTAAATCTCGGTAATAATTCACACTTCATCGTAAAATATGACGATACGCTGCTAAACGATATTTTAGAGCACGCAGATGAATTAGACCCGATTACCCAGCGTCAACTTCTTCAGGATCTGCGGCTGCTTGCTCAAGGACAACAAGTATCTTATGCGTCATTAATTCCATTATTAAAGCAATTTAAAGATAGCACTTCTGCCATTGTTAACACCGAACTATACCAAATTGCTAATAGCCTTAAAATGTTTGCTAAACCTGATTCTCCTGCTGAACAAGAACTGCGACAATTCTTTGATTTATTAAGCAAGGATCAGGTAAAGCGGCTTGGTTGGCTACCTAAAGATGGTGAAAGCAATGACGATCAATTAACGCGCCCTTACATTCTTAGTGCTTCACTATTTGCACGCAATAATGATTCAATTACTCAAGCTCATCAAATCTTTACTGAAAATCAGGATAAATTAGAGTCTCTTTCGGCGGATATTCGTGGTTTAGTTCTTAAAAATGAAGTTCAGAACTTCGGGAGTGCTGAATTATTTGATAAATTGATCAAAGCTTACCAACAAACAGCGGACGCAAGCTTTAAACAAGACTTGCGAATGGCAATACCAAATACAACTGATCCAGCATTAATTGCAAAAGTTGTTAGTGACTTTGAATATGCTGACGTCATTAAGCCACAAGATTTACGAGCATGGTATCGCGGACTTCTTGCCAATAAAGCAGGTCAGCAAGCGGCCTGGAATTGGCTTCGTGATGAATGGCAATGGTTAAATGACACAGTTGGTGGCGATATGGAATTTGCTACCTTTATCACTGTCACTGCTGGCGTTTTCCATACTCCGGAACGATTGAACGAATTTAAAGATTTCTTTGAACCTAAACTTAATACACCAGGTTTAACCCGGGAAATTAAAATGGACATTAGTGTAATTGAAAGCAAAGTCAATTTAATTAACAAAGAGCAAACAGCTGTTAATGATGCAATTGCGCAACAATAATTAACTGTAAAGCCCTATAAAAAACGCAACTAAGGATTTTTCCTCAGTTGCGTTTTTATTTTAAATCTGCTTCTTTAATAAATCTAACTTTGTACTTTGGCGTTGTAGAATATCGTCGATTACATCTGCTAATGAAATTTGCTTCATCTCATTAAAAGCTGCTGCTTGAATCTGATCATAATACTTTTCTAATGACGCCTGAATATTTCCACCAACAATACACTTCAAATTAGTTTTGGGATCAACATGAAGTAAATCATGGTCCATATTTATTGCCTGGTAGATATCAAACAGGTTAATCTCTCGTGGCTTTTTAGCTAATCGCGGTTCAGCAGCCCCCTTTCTAGTTACGATCAAACCAGCAGTCCTCAAATCTGACATTAATTGACGAACAACACTCGGATTCGACTCAATACTATCAGCAATCGCTTTACTAGATAAGTCACCATCCTGATAAATGTGCAAATAACTTAATAAGTGAACAGCATCACTTAGTTTATATGAATATTTCATACTCCTATTTTATCTTGTTGTTTTATAACATTCAAGTGTTACAGTATTAATTTATGATTTCTAATTTTAATAATTACGCTTGTTAAATAATTTCAATTCTAGCAAAGTAAAGACATGATAAAAATAAAATCACATGTTTGACCTTGATTAATAAATATATTTAGCATATATTACTATTGTTGGGGTAGGAATCTCAGAGTTATTGTCTAACGGAACGGAATGTGAACGTTAGAAGGAGGCTTATAACTAGCTGCTTTGTTATTCCGCATTCACCATGAACGGAAACGTCAATGTGTTCCCTAACAAAATTTTCAAAAGGGAGTGGATTGATATGTCTACGTTATCATTTGCCGGACCGCGTTTTACTACAAAGAATTTAACTTTAGCTGCTATGTTGGTCGCACTGCAGGTAATCTTAAATAAGCTTTCAATTGGAGATCCAGCGGTTTTAAAATTTAGTTTTGGTTTTATTGCCACCGCACTTATTGGCTACTGTCTTGGACCATGGATTGGTGGCTGGTCAATGGTCGTATCTGATATCATAAGTAATACTATTTTAAATTCAGGAAGCTTATTCTTTCCTGGCTTTACCCTCTCAGCATTTATCGCTGGTGTAATTGCAGGAATGTTCCTATACCAACAACGGATAAGCTGGCAACGAATTTTAATATATGAGTTTTTCCAAATTCTTCTTACTAATGTTATCGGCACAACTTTATGGCTTTACCTTATGAGCTTAAGTTCCAGTAGTACCGGCCATACTTTCATGGCGCTCCTTTCCATTCGTTTGCCAAAAGAGTTGATCATGTGGCCAATTGAAACCTTGCTTGTACTAGTTATACTGCGGCAATTATCACGATTAAATTTAATTGCAAAAAAGAGCGAAAAATAAATTTATTTAAAAAAGTATTGCATTTTAAATGAATTAGGTTAAAATACAATTAACAAAATAAAAAAGCGATGAGAAAGAAGAGTAACTAGTTGTATTCGTTCAGTGAACTGGTGGTAGTGAGAAACCAGTCGACCCTACGCTAGTGAATAACCCTTTCGCGAGTGCTGCCAACCCAAATAAGTTTACTTAAAGTAGGCTTGGCCGGATCCGGACCGTTACCTCACCGGCAGAGCATGATGTGCTCTTGAGGAGGCCTAGTTTTATACTAGACAATTTGGGTGGTACCGCGGAAAAAAGCCTTTCGTCCCTTGATTATAAGAGGAACGAAGGGCTTTTTTAATTCATTCCTAAATCTATTATTTTAAGGAGTGTCTATTATGGACTTAACTATTCCAAAGGATTACGATCCACGTCTTTCAATTAGAGAAACTGAAGCTGCTATTCGTTATATTCGTGAAACTTTCCAAGACGAATTTGGTAAAGAGTTAAACCTTCAACGGATGTCTGCACCAATGTTTGTTGAAAAGAGTACTGGATTAAACGATAACTTAAACGGTGTTGAACAACCAGTATCGTTTGAAATGAAGGACATGCCAAGCGAAACTGTTGAAATTGTCCATTCTCTCGCTAAGTGGAAACGTCTTGCTCTTAAGCGGTACGGTTTTGGGATACATGAAGGTCTCTACACCAACATGAACGCCATTCGTAAGGAAGAAGACCTCGATAACTTCCACTCAATTTATGTTGACCAGTGGGACTGGGAAAAGATTATTAGCAAGGATGAACGAACAGAAGAAACCTTAAAGGATACAGTTCGTGATATTTTCAAAGTGATTAAGCATATGGAACACGAAGTTTGGTACAAGTTCCCGCAAGCTGTTTACCATTTACCAGATGAGATTCACTTTGTTACAACGCAAGAGCTTGAAGATCGGTGGCCAGACCTCACCCCACTTGAACGGGAAGATAAAATTGCTAAAGAACTTGGTGCTGTCTTTGTAATGAAGATCGGTGATAAGTTGCAACGCAGTGGTAAGCCTCACGATGGTCGAGCACCTGACTACGATGACTGGAGCTTAAACGGTGATATTATTTTCTGGTATGAACCTCTTCAACGCCGGATCGAAATTTCAAGTATGGGAATTCGGGTTAGTCCAGAATCAATGAAATACCAACTTGAACAAGCCGATGCAACTGATCGTGAAAAATTACCATTCCATAAAATGTTGCTCAATGGCGAATTACCATATACAATTGGTGGAGGAATTGGTCAATCCCGTCTCTGTATGCTCCTTCTTGGCAAAGCTCATATTGGAGAAGTACAGGCAAGTATTTGGCCAGAAGATATGGTTAAGAAGTGTGAAGAGAACCACATTCAAATTCTATAATTTAAGGGAGAGTATAAAAGTGGAAACTATTACAATTAGTGAAGCACCAAAGCATGTTGGGGAAACAGTTAAAATCGGTGTTTGGTTAACTGATAAGCGTTCAAGCGGTAAGATTGCATTCTTGCAACTCCGTGACGGAACTGGATTTTTCCAAGGAATCATCCGTAAAAATGATGTTTCTGAAGAAAAATTTGATTCTGCTAAACACGATTTACACCAAGAAACCAGTTTTTGGGTAACCGGTGAAATCGCTGAAGACAAGCGTTCAAAGTTTGGTTATGAAATTCACATCAAAGACTTTGACATTGTTGGCGAAAGTGAAGATTACCCGATCGGTAACAAGGAACATGGAATTGATTTCTTGCTTGATAACCGTCATTTATGGTTACGTTCTCGCAAGCCGTGGGCATTAATGCGGATTCGAAGTCGTGTTAAGCTTGCGACAATGGAATTCTTCGAAAAGCATGGATTTACTCAATTTGATGCTCCAGAACTAACTGGAAGTGCTCCTGAAGGGACAACAGAATTATTTGAAACTGACTACTTTGATCGTTCTGCTTTCCTTTCACAATCTGGCCAATTATATGCAGAAGCTGGCGCTATGGCATTAGGTCGCGTCTACACGATGGGTCCTACTTTCCGTGCTGAAAAGTCAAAGACTCGTCGTCACTTAATGGAATTCTGGATGATCGAACCAGAAATGGCTTGGATGCACCAAGATGAAAGTCTTAAGATTCAAGAACAATACATTGCTTACTTGGTTCAAGACTTAATTGACCACTGTGCACGCGAACTTGAAATAGTAGGTCGTAGTGTAGAAAGTTTGAAGCCATTCACTGAATTACCATATCCACGGATCACTTATAAGGAAGCCATTGAAATGCTTCAAAAGGGTGGCTTTGATGTAGAATACGGTGCTGACTTTGGTTCACCAGAAGAAACCTACTTGGCGGATCAATTCCAAAAGCCAGTCTTTATCTTGAACTACCCTAAAGAAATCAAGGCTTTCTACATGCCTGAAGACCCTGAAGATTCTCGCCAAGTTATCTGTGCGGACTTGCTTGCTCCAGAAGGCTATGGTGAAATTATTGGTGGTTCTGAACGTTCCTACGACTACGAATACATCACAAACAAGCTTGAAGAAAACGGCTTAAGTAAAGAAGATTACGGTTGGTACGATGATTTACGGAAGTACGGTTCAATTCCACACTCTGGATTTGGAATGGGACTTGAACGATTCCTTGCCTGGATTACTCTCCAAGACCACATTCGTGAAAACATTCCATTCCCACGGATGCTTAACCGTTTGAACCCTTAATAACGAAAAGGGACTGTGACATAAGTTAAGTTACTTTCATAAAAAGCAAATACGCAGTACAACAATGGCCTCCAACGTCCGGCAAAACCGAACATTGGAGGCCTATTGTTGCTTGCGGGGGCTCGAAAACGAAGTCACAAGCGACTTCTGTCTCGCTCCCTTTTTTATATGCTTTTTTAGAACTCAATTCACTTTTTCTTTACTATTAAAATGAGCTGTTCCTTTTCCCCAGTAAAATCCTTGTTGTAAAATAACTGGATTCCCAGCAAATTTTTTAGCTAATTGCCGATTTGAAATTCCTTCAATAACAAAGGTAAGATGATGTTTTTTTGCAAAAGCTAACCAGGCGTCAACAAAACTTATCATCAGTTCATAATCTTCATTCTTAAAAAGTAATAGCGATAATTTGATTCGACTAACAACCTTTAGCTGTCTCTTAATGAATGCATAGCTATTACTACCCGCACACACATCATCAATCGCCAATTCAAAGCCCATTTCCTTAAGCCGTTGGATTTCTCTATCTAAGTAATCAAGACTATGAATCGTTTCGCGGCGTTCCGTAATCTCAATGGCCACGTGATCGTGATATGCTTCGCGAATCTCTTCTAAAAATTGCCAAATACTTTCAAATTTCATTTGACATGGTTCTAAATTAATATATATTTTGCGATTTTGTTGCTCGTTTAAAGCATTTTTTAATGATTTACGGCTTGCCTTAATCCATGCATCGTTACCCTCTTGTGTTGTGAGACTGTGCAAGAAATTAATTCCTGGAAATTCGCCATTATTATTTCGAATAAGCATTTCATAAGTGTCAATTTCAGCATTCATCGCTTGATCAACACTAAGGATTGGCTGAAATATATTGTACATTTTTATCCCTAACTTTTAATAATTGTTATTTATTTTACGTTCTGAACTAGTCTTTCGAGGACGTTGGTGATGCTGATCAGTAACAATCCATCCCCGGCCATTGTTCTTTACACCATATAACATTTTATCAGCTCGCTTCAGGGTCGTGTCAAGTAATTCATCATTCAAACGATCAGTTAAACTGCATGAAAAGCTAATTGTTAATTTCATTCCTTCCTTGGTAACAATCGATTTATTATTAAAGAATTTTTCAATTGACTGTAGTAATTGATAAACCTCTTCTAGTGAATGGTTAGAAACTACAATAGTGAATTCTTCACCCCCGAAGCGATATACATAACCATGCTTGGGAAATGCGGAATGAATTTGTTCGCGAAAAACTGTTGAGAAATAATTTAACACTTCATTACCAACAAAGTGACCGTATGTATCATTTATCTTCTTAAAGTGATCAATATCTAATGCCCCGATTACGATATTATGGATTTCACTATTATTAGCTAATCGATTAATTTCTTGACTAAGCGCTCGGTAGTTAAGTAACCCTGTCAAATCGTCACGTTCACTTTCTTTTTCAAGAAGTTTTATTTTTTGCTCATTTTTCTTTTCACTATAAAAATGTTGCTCTTCAAACATCGCAATAACGAATAATCCTAACGTGGCTGCGGCAATACTTACCGGAGAAAAGCTGTGAGTAATCCCCAGTGATATTAGCTCAACTATCCCCAACATTGCAATGGCATAAAAATAACTGATTCGTTTTGAAATTCTGTGCCACCGCGTTAAAATCAAACAAATTGTCGTAAAAACAATCGATTCAATGATCCAATACCACCAGTCCTTTAGCGGTAAAATCCCCATTAAGTATTCCACGACATTCACAAATAACGGGGTTAGAGCTAATAATACCCACCAAATTTTATATACTTTATCGCGAAAAAGCATTGTGACAGAAACAACCTGCATGAAAACAACTTGCCCAATATTAAACAAAGACAACTGAAACAAACAAAATTCTTGAATAAAGTAAGTTATTATAATAACGGCTCCTAGCCCCCAACTAGTTAACCGTGAATTCTTATACGAAACCCAATACCGTTCAAAATAAATTTGACTAATAATCATACAAATAACGATTATTGGTAAATAGAGTATCGCGTAAAAAAATTTAAGCGCCAACTTATTTTCACCTTTTCAAAATTTATTTTTATTAATAGCTTTAAAATTGTACTTCTTATAGTCGAATTAATCTAGTAGACCTTTTAATAATGTTTTCCTAAAAGAACCGTATGATATAATTTCTTGTGCTAATCATTAATAATATTAAGAAAGGACAACAGATCTTATATTTATAATGAAAAATAATTACCATGATATGTATTTTGAGCACCACCACTGGCTCTTAAAAATTCGACAAACACTAATTATGCTCCTTAGCTGGTGCATTTTACTTATCCCCATTATTATCACTACTTCAACCTATGTGGCTTACCGGACGAATGGTCATCGCGGGCATTTTTTCTGGGATTATGCTGAAGGATTTCGTGAACTTAATTTTTTAGTAATCATTTTGCTATTTGCTTTAGGAATGATTGGGGTATTCTGCATTACAATGGGATATATCCAAGCTCAAAGGACTCGTGGACTAACTACAAAATGGCCCATGTTCGACATTAACAAAAGTTATTTACAACGCCAACGAGCTGAATCATTCATGACTAAGCAGTTTGGTGATTTTGAGATGCGAATAAATACGCGCAATTTTGTTGTTAAGCCTGAACAAAATCTAGCCAAGAATAAACTGCGCGATATTATTAACAAGCCCATAGGAGATGATAAAGATGGTTTCTAACATTTTCTATGAAGCATTTCAAACTAACTCCCCATGGATGATCTCTCTTATAATAATCAATTTAATTTTATGTATATATCCTATTTTAGGAGCGATGTTCTGGTTCTTTGGTGCAATATCATATGTTCTCTTTCGCCAAAAAGAAGAATTACCACCAAAAGCTGAAATTACCACCGAACCTTTTATCACGATTATGATTCCAGCTCATAATGAAGAAATAGTAATAAAAAGCACTTTAGAGTATTTATTAACCCAATTGAATTACCATAATTATGAAGTGCTGGTAATGGATGACGGAAGCGATGATCGCACCCCTGAGATTCTTCGCTCAATGCAAGCAAAATATTCTCGCCTCAGAGTTATTAGAATCGAACAAAATCAAGGAAAGGCCCATGCATTTAATATTGGGCTTTTCTTTGCTAAGGGTGAATATATTTTGAGCAATGATGCTGATACTATCCCTGAAACTGATGCACTGATAAAGTATATGCAATATTTTACAAGTACTAACGGAATTAACTATGCTGCTATTACTGCTAATATGGACGTTTATAATCGTTCCTCATTATGGGGTAAATCTCAAACGGTTGAATTCTCCAGTATTGTTGGCATAATCAAACGAAGTCAAACTGCCATTAATAACACGATGTATGCATACAGCGGTGCAAATACCATGTATCGACGCGATTTTCTTATTAATGTTGGTGGTTTCCGCCAAGATCGGGCGACTGAGGACATTAGCATTGCCTGGGACCATACCTTTATTAATGCTACTCCGAAGTTTGCTCCAGATATCGTCTTCCATATGAATGTTCCCGAAACGTTTCACGATTTATATCGGCAACGTAAGCGGTGGGCACAAGGTGGGTCAGAAGTTTGGCTTTCTAATTTTCTGAAAGTCTTTCGCCATCCGTGGCAATATCGGTTTGTCATCCCCATGCTAACCGACACAACCTTATCGATTATTTGGTCTTTCTTTTTTTGGATAACAAGTATCATTTTTATTATTACAATGCTGTCTTCTGCAATAACTGGTAACTACGAACGAGTTTGGCACGGCATCGTTATGAGTATAATTTTTATTAACTTTCAATTAATAGCCGGTCTTTTTCAAGTGCTGGCAGCATTAATTCTTGATTTTAATGGATCTAAGTTACGCTATTTAATGTTTTCGCCACTTTATCTCTTATTTACCTGGATCGTTAATCCTTTAACAATCGTTACTACATTTCATAAAGCGATAAAAACTGTTACCGGCCATGGAAGTGGTAAATGGATTAGTCCTGAAAGAAAGGTAGTTGATAATAATGGCAAGTTTTGAAAATTTTCTTTGGTGGATATTTATTATCTTTACCCTAATTTGTGGTGGCTTTTGCATTGAGGCTCACTATCGATATAAAAATAAAAATGGTATTGATAATGAACACAAATTTTCAAATAAATATAAATATTTTGGCCAACCCGTTTATGACAAACAAAATAAAATTCATGGTTATGAACTTTTATTACGGGAATACGATCAGCACACTAATAAATGGCAATTACCACGGAATGTTGTGGACTTTCCCCTCAGTAAAATTGTTTCTACAATTCAAGAAATCAATCCACAATTAAAAGATATCGCAAACTTATCGTTAAATATGACCGTCAGCCAAATTACTGATTTTCGTGCTGAGTATTTCTTTACTTGGGTCTTAGGAACGACCAATATTAAGCAATTAGTCATTGAATTAGATGCTAATGATATTAAACATGCCAATATTTTTAAACGTAAAGAAATATTGCAGATACTAAGAAAACTTAAGCAACTTCAAATTAAAGTTACTATTGAAAATGTTGATTCTTCTAAAATGACCTACAACTTGTTACAGCGATATTTGCCCTATATCACCTATTTAAAATTCAATATTCATTCTTTTAATAAGTCGGCAAATCACTGGATAGATATCACACTTGCGCAGTGGCAACGGAGAATCGCCATTTTCAACATTGAAATGATTGTCGGCAAAATTGAAGATGCTAACCAGGTTGCATTAGTAAATCAACTAAATATCCCTTTCCGTCAAGGTTATGCTTACGGTCATCCAAAAAATTTTAAAAAATAAATAAGCGAAGTTGGTTTTTAATCAGCCTCGCTTATTTATTTTAGAAATATATTCGTATTAACAATAATTTTGCGCTTTAGCTATTTGCGATAAAATCCAATAACCGATACATAACTCGCTTATTTTCAGCCGGAACGCCATGCTGAATGATTTCTCTTCCAGTTTGGTGGAGATCATTATGGTCTAATGGGTATTGATCATCATTTACAGCAATCTCGCGAACGTTATCTGCTGTCGGCTCAAAGTGGAACTGAAGTCCAATAACATTACCGTTCATAACAAAGCCTTGATTTTTAACTAAGTCACTACTAAATAATAAGTCTGCTTGAGCTGGAACTTCAAACATCTCTTCGTGCCAATGCAGAGCAGTTAATTTTGGGGGAATATCGGAAATAAGATCGCTTTTTAGATACACCGGCGCCCAACCAACTTCTTTATGTGGTGCCTTCTTTACGGCATAACCGAGTGTCTTAGCGATCTGTTGAGCCCCATAACACGCGCCAAAAATTGGCTTATGAGCATCCAATAGTCGCTGAATTAAAACTCGCTCTTGCTTGATCCACGTTAAGTCGTCATTAGGGCTCATGGGACCGCCAAGAATAATCAACATATCAGTCTCGTCAGCAGTCGGTAAGTTACCAAACTGATAAGGATGATAAATATACATCTCGTGTCCGCGATCCTGTGACCATTCTTGAATTGTTCCTGGTCCTTCATTTGGCGTATGTTGCAAAACATTGATTCTCATCGAATATCCTTTCCGTCGACGGCAATGTTGTGTTAGGTATCGCCTGCAAGTACCTAAGATATTATTGTTATAACATCAAATCATAGGCTTAACAATAGTTTTTATTCCCAATATTCTTCATACTTTCGTGATGCCCCAGTTGCAGCATCAACATCTGCTCCACCGTTATCTTCACGCCTAAAAATAAAAACTGGCTCTTCTGTCTCTTGCTGATAATCAACAGTAACAACTAGCCCTGAGAAGAACCAAGCATCCGCAAAGTTAACATGGTAATTAATACCATCTTTTTTTATGACGATTGTTGCCTCATCGAGCGTCGATTCAGGTTTATACCCTTGCTTAGGACCATGTTTAACATTGTGTGGTTGAATTGTTTTACCATAAAATTTTACTCCATTTCCACTAGCGAGGTTAAATTTTTGTTGGAACCACTTGCTAGCAGCATCAGTAATAATTAATTGCACTTCAATCACCCCTTAGTTTACTATTTCTTTTATTTTACAACCAAGAACCTATATTTGCCTATTTCTGAAATTAAGCTATTCGCAGTCTCCCTCTAACTTTGTCGCATTATTATTTACACGTATAGATTAACATCTTTATTAAATAGTTTCAAAGGAATTTATTTAAACTAAAACACATGTTGACTTTATAAAAACACGTATTATTATAATACCTATAAATTAAAAAATAACAAGTCGAAAATTAAAGGAGATTGTTAATTATGAAATATGCTGTAACTGCCGCTACTGGTAACTTAGGACAAGCTGCTGTTAAAGAATTAAACAAGTTAGCTGGTGCAGAAAATGTTATTGTTATTGCCCGGAACACTGACAAGGCTGCTAAGCTCTTTCCTAATAATGAAGTTCGTCACGGAGATTACGAAGATAAGTCATCAATGATCAATACTTTTAATGGAATTGATCGCGTTCTCTTTATTTCATCTCAACCGGGTGGTAAGGTTGATCGTGCTACTGCTCATGCTAATGTAGTTGATGCATTAAAGGAAAACAATATTAAATTTGTTGCCTATACTAGTTTTCCCGACGCACAAAATTCTACTGCTGCCCTTGCAACTGACCACCGCCTTACAGAAAATGCAATTAAAGAAGCAGGCATTGATCACTCATTCCTTCGTAACAACTGGTACCTTGAAAACGAAATTGGTTTCCTTCAAAGTGGAGCTGCTAGTCGCGATGCATTGTACTGGGCTAACAACAAAGCTGGTTGGGCACTTGAGCGCGATTACGCTGAAGGAGCTGCAAAAGTCATTACCAGTGAAGCTCCTCGTGAAGTTTACGAATTTACTGGTAAAACCCGTACTTATGATGAATTAGGAAAGGCTCTTCAAGAAGCTACCGGCAATGATTTTGCTATCAAGCAAATTTCTCATGATGATTATGTAAAATCATTAGAAGAAGCTGGCTTAGATACCCCAACTGCTGAACTTTTCGCATCATTCCAAGACCCCATTAACTCTGGAAATCTTAATAAAGAAAGTAACGATTTAGAAGAGGTTCTTGGACACCCAGTTACTCCGCTTGTTGATGCCATCAAAGAAGTCCTTACACGGTAAAATCATTAATAAATATCACAAAAATAGAGAGGTTAAGAAAATTTTCGCCAATGTCATTAAGTTAATAACTTGACAAGTTTGAGTCATATCTATGCTTAATACTTTGGCAAATCTCCAGTCTAATTCAAAAGCAGCTAATTGGTAATTTATAATTGTCAATTAGCTGCTTTTGGTTATTTAAGACATACTAAAAGAGCCCCCTCGCTTATTTTGGTTGCTACTTACGCAACTCGGTAAACAAAACTAATTGCACTTTTTGCTTTTAACTTGCGTTTATCTCTGCGCCTTGGACTAGGTTTGTTATCAGTACCTCCCAGTTGGGCTTACCAGTTTTAGTTGTCCCAATCTGAAACTTACAAACCCGAAAATTGGTTGGACAAAATACGCCAAAATCCCAGCGCTGATCTATGGTATTCTTGGAATGAAAAGCTTTATAGTGATGCCAGTGGTGATAATTCGCTCTTTATTTTTGTGCGTGACGTAGTAATGATTAGAAGTTGTTACAAGACACTTGATTCGACGATCACATTCGCAATTCGGTAATTCCTTCATTTCTTTGATGCTTCTACCAGCTATCCTAGCACGAATAACATAATAGGCTTTTGGCCGCCGATTGAGATTTTCAATTAGATTAAAGCTAGGATACCCCAGTTCATTGAGACGATTGAATTCTTTGACATTAAGCCAAACATATCTAGGGCCCCCTCACATTCATTCAATTTTGCTTTCTGTTGTTCAAAAGTCGGCACAGAAACTTAGTCATTAAGATCAGGGAAGGTATCAAATAATTCAGCATTAAGGCTGTTGTTCCACATATTCAGGATCGTTTTAATGATTGTTTTAGCAGGCAACTTACGATTACGTGTGAAATCATGTCCTAAATTAGTAAAATTATGAATACGATTAGTGGTTTCGTTGATAATTTGATTCAAAACGTTTAGATTATTGGTATGGTTAATCATATGTGACATGCTCCTTACTATAAGTTGAGGACTGTTAGAGGAAAGGGATTGGCTTTCCTCTATTTAATTTAAAAAACAGATCAAGTTTAAAGCAAAGAATGAGGCTTCATCTACACAAATTGTGTAAATGAAACCTCATTCTTTTTGTCAATAGCTTAACTTAATGACATTGCGATATATATTCTCAACATCTATTTTTTCTGCTTTGAACACATAAGTAATTTTTGCTGGTAGCTTTCTTCTCGATTTAATTGGCTAAGCATTACTGCTGCAACATCTGCACGATTCGTACGCGGTGCTCCTGGCATTTTATAACCGGAAGCTGCATTTCTAACCAGTGGATGTTCAGTCTTAGGACCATCGAAAAGTGGACCCGGATAAACTAACGTCCAGTTTAAGTTTGAGGCGATTAAATGGCGTTCTCCTTTCTCATGATCAGCCTGATTCCCCTTCAAAAATGTTTGAACCCCGATTTTATATGGATAAGTTACATTTCTGATAGTTTCACCAGTTCCCAAACTTGATAAAACAATAATCCGTGATACAGCAGCTAGTCTCATTATCTTAATTAATTGCGGCATAAAACTAGCAAATAAATCAGCTGAACTATCCTTAATTGGATTTCCCAGGGCAACTAATACTGCATCGCAAGACATCATTGCCTGCTGAAGCTTTGTTGTCTCCTCAAGTGTTCCTTGAATTATCGTTAATTTTTCTTGTGAATTTAATTTTTCAGGAGAACGCACATATGCTACCACTTCATGTCCATCTGATAGCGCTTGCCGAACTAATTCCTGTCCCGTTCGTCCAGTTGCTCCAAGAATAAATAGTTTCATTAGTTGCTACCTTCTTTCTTATTATCCTTCTTAAATTGAGCAGTAATTATTAGAATTAATCCTGTAATTATCGTATAGATTAGTCCCATCACTACAGAGTTTGCAGGTCCATGGTTAAAGTACATAATGCTTTTTACTCCCCTATACATGTAAGACATCGGGAGCCAATCAGCTAATGTACTATAAAAACCATTTAACGATTCAGGAACTGCAGTCAATAATGGTGCTGCAAAGAATAGCAGTAACATAAAAACTGGAATTGAAATTATCCCAACCCATGATTCTACCCCATTGATAAAGATAATGAAGGCAAAAGCACATAGCGACATAAATAGCCCCAGTTCAGTAAAGTTAGGAATATTGACATCCAAAATCCAAGATTGTAATGCGGGAACTCCATAACCGATCACTAAAGCTGATATACCAGCAGCTATTAGTTGAACAAACAAAGCTGAAAATTTTTCTTTAAGCGATTTAAATCGAATTTTTGAGAATGCAAATCCTAAAAGCATTGACGTTCCTAGGCTTCCAAGCCATACCGATTGAAAGAAGTGTGCGCCACCATTTGCCAAATCGCCAGTTTTATTAACCTTTTCTTTTTTTATGGTTAATGGATTGGATAAATTCAATGCCATTGTTGATGGAATTGATGTTGACCTATTCGCTACGTTTTGTAGTAAGTTAGTGCTGAGTTTATTATTTAATTGGGTTGTCATCTGCGTCAATGCAGTATTGACTTGGGTTGTAACAGCTGTTCCCATCCCCTGATTAATAATAATCTTTAATTCTGCTTTTTGTGCATTAGGTGTTGTTAAGCTTTGGAGCTTTTCTGAAAAATCTTTAGGGATAACAATTGCCCCATAATATTTTTCCCGATTCATATCTTTCAATAGCTTTTTTTCAGAGTCAAACACTGTCCATTTAATACTCATTGCTGAAGAGTTTGAAGAACTAGTTGTTTCTGTTATTTGTTTCGTCAAATTTTCTCCAGTTGCTCCGCTATCTTCATTTACAATAGCGATTGGCAAATCGTTAACTTTAACATGAGTTGAAGGTATTGCAGTAATTGAAAAGTAAGCTCCAATAAATAAAGCTACTATAATTGGCAACCATAAAAATTTATTTTTTAATAGTTTTAACATAGCAATCTCCTCTTATTTCTAAATAATATCATCATTATAAAAAAGAGGGTGTTATACTAGAACTACAAAAAGCTACAAGGTGTTGCATTTTTATGAAAAAATCTAAAACTGAGAAAAAAATTCAAGATGCCTTACTATTACTTTTAAAAACGGAAAGTATTAACCACATCACCATGAGCCAGATTGCTCAAAAAGCTAATCTTAATCGTGTCACTCTCTATCGACACTACAACGATAAATGGGACATTTTAGAGAATATAGAACAAGAATTTCTTCATAAGTTAGACACTCCGCATGCAAAAATGATCACTAATCTTCAGCTAACTACTCAGTCTTTACATCCTCATCCTAATTTAAGAGCACTAACAAGCTTCTTTAAGGTCTTTCAAGATAATTTTCCTCTTTTGCAAGTTCTTATGGGCCCAAATGCCAACTTAGGCTTTACTAATAAATTAATGACTTATTTAATCAACTTAGAAGAAAAATCACATCCTTACATCCCAGTTAGTATCCAGAAATTGAATCCAGATATGTTTTCTTACTACAGTATTTCCTCTTTGATCGGAATAATTCAATTTTGGCAAAAAAATCAAAATTACTCACCATCACAAATGGCAGAATTTTTCTTTAAAATTCGCATCGGTGCTATTAAAGAATTCCAAAACAAATGAAAATAAGGCCAAGCGTTCTGATAAAAATAAAAAACTTGGGACTGTTAAAATCACCAAGTTTTTTCTTATAGCATCCTTTAATAAACCTTCCCAAAACTTTTATTTTTCGTCATTTTGAACCATCTTTAAGCTGGAGCCAAAGATCTGTTCAATCGTAACCGGGTCACGGTGGTCAAAGAATTGACTTTCGTTTTTGTTAAGACTAGCCATCTTCTTCATATCATCATTGGAAAGTTCAAAATCAAAGACATCGATGTTTTCTTTCATCCGGTTCTTGTGGACTGACTTAGGAATGACAGTAATACCCCGTTGTAAAAGCCAGCGAAGAATTACTTGACCATTGCTCTTGTCATGCTTGGCAGCAATTTCCGCAATTGTTTCGTTGGTAAAGATATCATGCTTACCTTCCGCAAATGGTGCCCATGCTTCAACACGAATATCTTCACTTTGCGCAAACTTAACCTCTTGATCTTGCTGGTACCAAAGGTTAACTTCAATTTGGTTGACCGCTGGCTTAACCGGCATCGTTAATTCAAGATCCTTTAGTTGATCAGCGTAGAAGTTTGATACACCGATTGCGCGAATCTTACCTTCTTTCTGTGCTTCTTGCAATGCTCGCCAAGCACCCATTGTATCGCCATATGGTTGGTGGAGAAGGTAAAGATCCATGTAATCAAGGCCAAGTTTTTGCAGTGAAGCGTCAATCCCCGCTTTAGCCCGCTTATAGTTAAAATCCGACACCCATAACTTAGAAGTTACAAAGACATCTTCACGGTTTACACTACTATTCTTAATTGCCTTTCCAACTGCTTCTTCGTTTTGGTAAGCAGCAGCAGTATCAATTAAACGATAACCGACTTCAAGAGCATCGGTAACTGCTTGTTCAGCTTGGCTTAAGTCTGGAACTTGGAATACTCCAAATCCAAGGGTTGGCATTTCTACTCCGTTATTTAATTTTACTGTTGGTACATTTATCATAATAATTCTTCCTTCCTGTAATTAATTGTTATCTATATATTAATTGCTAATTTACAAATTGAAAATTACTACCTTTACATGGTAGTATACAATCAGTGCATACTATTAAGGAGTGGTCTAATGATCGACAATTACTTGCTTGAAGAATTAGTGACCTTTGCCAGTGAAAAAACACTTGCTAAAACCGCTGAAAAACTTAACGTTACCCAACCGACCGTTACCCGGGGGATGCAAAAATTAGAAGACGAGCTTGGAATTCAATTATTTGACCGCCAACCCAACCGCATCGTCCTTACTGATACCGGAAAATTAGCTGCTGAAAAAGCTACTGAAGTTCTCGCCGTCAACCGCAACTTTGTTCAACAGCTTCAAAATTATGCTGCTCGACAATCAGTAATTAAAATTGCATCAATTGCTCCAGGCCCATTAATTCTGCTTCGCGTAAAAAGTGCAGCTTTCTCTACACAAATTTTGATTGACGAGAAGTTTATTACGCCTGACCAAATCACCACTTCACTTTTAAATCTGAAACTTGAAAGTACTCAAAAGGACCGGAGCCGCTATCAGCTCTGGCTTTTCT